>JGI20163J15578_10000107_pt1 | contig 32960 bp, 33 predicted proteins | sample TergutCu122P1_FD_15578 | JGI IMG/M metagenome (IMG submission 15578)
CGCACCACTGATGTATGGTTGCAGTTATCCAGGGGCTTAAGTGCTCTTATCCCACCACCTGTAGAGGTGGGGGTATTAGAGCACGTTAGTCATCGGATAAAAAGAATTCGAATCTCTACAGACTCATCATAGATATGGATTAACGATAGTAAGTTCATTGTTAATCAGATGTCCATGTTGCATATCTTCAGTATATAGATATTTACACTTTCCTTCTAGTGCCGATGCAATAATCAAAGAATCATAATAAGAGTATTTGTATTTTTCTTTAATCATAAGTGCCTTCTTAATATGTGCAATATCAACCATAACAATATCGGTAAAATCTCTTAGATTATCGATAATTGTATTGACTGTAGAAGCTTCTGCTTTTATTTTTTTCAGCATTATATTGCTCATTTCGCTCAACACTTGTGTACTAATAACAGGTTGAATTAACGCAAAGGACTGATGAATAGTTTTTTGCTTCAGTACTTCAGTCTCATCAAATAAGTAAATAATTGTGTTGGTGTCATAAAATACTCTATCTTTCATTTGCGTCCTCTCTTGTAAACTTAACACCATTTGTTTTAATCCGTACATTGGCTAGTTTAGGTAAGTCCATCTGATCTTCGGTTTTCATGATCACATAATTATTTACTTTCTCAAAAATAATATCATCTCCCGTGTCCAAGCCCAAGAATTTACGAATTTCAATTGGTATTGTGATTTGCCCCTTGCTTGTTACTTTTGCTGTTGTCATAGTTCCTAACCTCCCTTTGTAAAGCTGTTTTTTTTCGAACAATTCCTTACTTCCAATATACGCTCCTTACCTCCCGCTGTCAAGGGCAAACGACAGAAACTAACGGAAAGTCCTTCAAAAAAAGTGAAAAGGTGCAAAATGCCAATGTCATTAACTTAAGAAAATTTAATTAACAATAAAGAATCAAAATGTTCATCGATATGATCGAACATCTTGATTCTTTATTTATGAAGAACTCTAATACACAAAAATGATGATACCTCTATGTCGATTAGTATGCACGCTTATTTACATTTGAGAAATTTCCTGCCAAGTTCCCTTTTGTACGCTTGAACTTTCTCTCTTCTCTAACTGGCTCGATATACTTTTGCATACTTAATATTAGGTTTTCAAAGATCACTTTTTGCTTCCTCGGATTTTTTGTCAGGACAAAATGAATAACATTTTCCTTCAATAAGCCAACCGCTATATTTTTATTTATTGTCATTTGATATTTGTAGTCTTTAGTGTTTGTTTTGTCAAATGTTTCTTGAGCTTCTTGTATCATATCATGCAATACATTGCTTAAATAGATAGTCGCAAATATGTCTTGTTCTATTATGATGGGTAGTGTGCCTGAGAAGTTTTCTATTTGGAATTTATTCTTTAAAGTATCAAACACCGTTTCAATTTCCCAGCGAAGACGGTAAAGATTCTTCAACTCGCTTAAAGTGAATTCTTCTGATGATAGGTTTGTAGCAAGATATTCTATCTCTCCTGTGCTCAACAATATCCTGACAAAGCGTACTTTTACACTACCTGCGGCTTTTAATTTATCTGCAACTTCATGATTACCATTCTGCCGATGGGCATTAATCCGTTGCGCATTAAATTTAATTTCCACAATCTCATCATCATGCTTCATGCTTTTTTGCTCCGCTTTAAACGATATACCACTGAGACGTACAAGATATTTCCGCCCCATCTCATTTAGATCGATAAAGAACTCACCAGATGGGTAGCCACGATCAAAAACATAAATAACCTTAGTGCTTCCAGTCAATTCTTCTACTTGATTCATTTGGGATAATGCACACTTGCGCTGATCAAAACTAGCACCGTTTATAGTGGCACTTATTATCATCTTGTTTAGCATATCAAACATACAACCCAAACCGATGGCTGATTGTGTTTTTGCTTTTCCATTTGATGCACTTCCATATGTCTTAAGGGTCTCTTCTGTGTTTGGTAGATTAAGGCTTGACCCATCAGAAGCTACAATAACATGCCCCTTTATTTTTTTAACAGCCTTCTTATCAAGATAAAAATTTTTAACCCTTAGATTGCTCAGATGAGAAAATGCTTCGGGTTTTAATTTTTTTCGTTGTTTTGTATAACCAGCCTTTGAAATAGTGCTCGCTTGATTATTAAGTTCCTTGAATAATGACCGTAGTTCCATCACGGCAGTGCGCCCCCTTCTTGCAAGAACAGATAGAATAAGTAAATGTAGTGGCAATTTTCTTTTTCGGGTAAAATGATTCTTATCACCTTTACACATATCAATATATGAGTCTTTTTTCACTTCCTGTAATTCTATCATAGCACGTCTGTAAGAGTTTTTCACCACAACTCACCTCATCTTGGAATTACCCTTGGAATTACTCGTCGAATACCAATCGCGGTTTCTTTTTCGAATATGCCGCTTTCAAATATGGTATTTGTTCTTCTGTAACTGGACCTAAATAAGCCTTAACAGACTGTGTAACCTTCCCGTTAACCCGTCTATTTTCCACTAAACAGGCATAATAATATGTTGTATTACCGTAGTTCTTTTTAAGTATTTTAATAAACATGCACTCACCTCTCACTACAAAAAATGATGTAAAAAAGACCAGATACAATTATCTGATCTTTTTGTATGTTTTCTTAAGTTAATGACATTGGCAAAATGCACCTTTTCACTTTTTAAGGCCTTTTATTGCCAATATTACTTATTTTCTTCAACTTCTACAGCCCTAATCTCTCCAGAGTTTCTGGTGTTGGGAAGGCATCTACCCAGCCTCTTACTTCGTAATACTTAGGTAGCATCTCTGGTAGACGACTTACTCCACCTTTGGCTGGTCCTGCTGGAATTGGCTCTTCTAGCAGACGCTTGGGCAAGGTGTCATCTTCTGGCTTCATGCCTGCTTTTTGGTTAAACAGACGCTCAAGGTTGTAGATTCTCTCTCCAGCTTCCATTACACTCTCTGCAGTATACTCGGTTCCTGTTGCTGCATTAAGTAATTCTGCGTATACTGGAGCTCCCAGTGCAAATGAGGTAAATAAGCACATTCCAGAGGAGTCAATTACTGCGGTCAGGTCTTGGAATGCTTTAACCCAAACGTGCTTGTCTTCGATAGAGCTCATGTCTAATTTCTCTGGTAAGCCTGCAACTTCTGGTGCAATGGTATATCCACGAACATGGCAACCGCCACGGTTACTGGTGGCATAGGTTACACCGATCCCTTGGATAGCACGGGCATCGTATGCAGGTAGGTCTAATTTCTTAACACTCATGGACAACTCTGGCACACCGTAGTGCTCCGCCAAGCGATAAGAACCTTTGGCCATTAATTTGCCAAGCTCTGTTTCACCTCTACCCATACGCTCGGTCCACTTCACGATAGCATCGCCACTTCCCCATACTAACGGAACACCTTCGCAATCTTCTTCTTTGATGTATCCACGTTGGTAAAGCTCCATTGCAGTTGCCACAGTACAGCCTGCAGAGATAGTATCAATACCTGTTTCATTACAAAGCATGTTGGCACGGTTAATAGCATCCAGATCACTTACACCACAAGCCGCTCCATAACTCCAAAGGGTTTCATACTCTGCTCCACCTACATTCTTGCCGTCAATGTCTACAATTGGAGTACATCCAATAGGACATCTGTGACAGAATCCACGTTTTACTACTCTGGTTTCTGCAAAAGTTTCACCTGAAGTGGCTTCTGCTCCTTCAAATTCTGCTTCTTGCCAGTTTCTGGTGGGATATGCACCAAGAGAGTTCAGAATATTTACCAGTACTGCGGTTCCAAAGTTCGGCAGACCTTGTCCTGCTACTCCATTTTCTTTAATTAGTGCATTGGCTTTTTTAACGGTTTCTTTTAAGGTTTCTGCATCTGCCACTGGAACAGAACCTGCAGAAGCGGTAACACAGACGGCTTTTAAGTTCTTAGAACCCAGTACAGCACCTACTCCAGAACGTCCTGCTGCACGATCACCATCGTTCATTACTGCTGCCAGAAGGGAGAGTTGCTCACCACCTGTACCAATGTTAAGTACAGAGGCACCTTCATGGCGTTCTTTAAGAACTTCTTCGGTTTCTTCAGTTTCTTTGCCCCACAGGTCAGCTGCGTCAAGAATCTCTACGGTTTGGTCGTCTACAATATTCACGTAGACTGGCTTGTCTGCTTTTCCTTCAAGAATAAGGGCATCAAATCCTGCATACTTTAATTTTGCACCCCAGATTCCCCCTGAGTTAGAAGAAGCAATGCAGTTGTTTAGTGGCGACTTGGTCACTACCATGTAACGGCATCCTGTAGGTACTGCTGCCCCTGTCAGTGGTCCGTTGGCGATGACTACTTTGTTCTCTGGAGACAGAGGATCTACCATAGGGTCTACCTCGTCAAAAAGAATTTTCGTCCCCAGTCCACGTCCCCCTACGAACTTCTTGGCCAAGCACAGATCTAGATCCTCTACTTTACTGGTACCGTCTGTCAGGTTTACTCTTAGAATCTTTCCTTTGTAAGATGTTGCCATTTTTTTACCTCCTGTTTTTTATTTTTATGTTTACTTTGTTTCCTTATATGATGAGAAGTATAAACAAACAATATCTGCCTTTTGGCTTTTGTTTTATACTTGCACATTTATACTTAGGTGCTTAAGCTATTTAGGATGAGAGAAATAAGTCGAGCTGGGTTATCCCTCGTCTTAGCCTCCCGCACTCATAAAATGCAGGCGGAAGTTGGTTAAAAATTCTTCTGCAGCTTGTGTTTCGCCACTTAATACAATTACCTTGTTCCTAGGAAGGATGAGACTAGCAGAAAGCACATTAACCTCTGAGGTTACTTTAACCCTCAATCCACCTAGCAAGTAAATCTCATCTGAAGAGCGTCTGCCCCCAATGGCGGCAAAATACTCTTCAATCTCTTGAAGGGGGATGCCAGACTCTATAGACCATTCGTTATAGGTAAACACATTTAAAACCTCAATACATTCATTACGCTCCTCTGTGCATTTAAAAATCCGCAACAAAAAGCCCATAAAAACCTTTTGTGCGGATTCCTTTGCAATCATGGCAGGCTGCCCAGTTTCCCTCGCAACCCATCGGCCATACCAACCCTTAGCTTCGTATGGCTCGGAATACCTTCTTTAAATTCTCTTTATTTCTCTTAGTTAAAATTGTAACATAAAAACTCAAAATGTAAATATCTTTTTGTAAACTTTTTTCCCCTACTTTTTGCTATTACAATTCAGGTCGTATCAGAGGCTTGCCTTGTTATCTCTTGCTATTTCCGATAAACGAAGCAAGGTAACCCGTCTTCGTCTCTGGGAATCTCTACATTTCCAGCCACAATAGGCTTTACATAACCTAGGAATTCATCAGATATGTTTGAGCCATCATCCGTTATCCACTCCAGTGGCATCTCTTTTTCTTGATTGCAGATAAGATTTACATCTTCTAAACCATAAGTAATCTGATACTCCCCCTCTTCTCCACGGACAAAGGACACCATCTTCCCTGTTTCTCCTTCTAGCATCGAGTAAACAGCAAACTCTCCTGCCCCAGCCGCCTCTTTTTGGTCGGTAGCAGAGATTAATGTGGCAGAGCATCTCTGGCTTACGTTTAGCTCTACAGAGCGCACCTTAACACCTAGCTGGTCTTTTACTAAGTTCTCCAGATACTTTCCTGCTCCAGCAAGCTGCTTGTGACCAAAGGAATCGGTTCCTACCTCCGTTGCATATTCACATATGAAAGTACCCTCTGCATCTTGAATTCCCTCTGAAATACAAACAATGACGTTGGTATTTTTCTCAAAGGCTTTATCAATCTGTAATAAAAACTTTGACTTTTCAAAAGGAACTTCTGGCAGGTAGATGAGTAAAGGATTATCTCCTACATGCTTCCGTGCCAATACTGAGGCCGCAGTTAACCAGCCTGCGTGACGACCCATAATCTCAACAATGGTCACCGATCTTGTCTCATAAACATTGGCATCAATGGTAATTTCCCGAACAGTAGTTGCCACATACTTGGCGGCACTCCCAAAACCTGGAGTGTGGTCGGTACGCACCAGATCATTATCCACGGTCTTTGGCACGCCCATAATCTTAATGTCGCTACCTATCTTCTCCCCATAACGAGACAGTTTGCTTACCGTATCCATAGAGTCATTGCCACCAATATAAACCACATAACCGATATTTAACTTCTCAAACTTCTCAAACAAAGTGGGAAACATGGCATCTTCTATACTTCCTGGCAACTTAAAGCGACAAGAGCCCAAAAATGCCCCTGGGGTAGTCTTTAGTTTTTCTAAATCCTCAGCTGGCATTTCCTGTTCAAAATCAAAATAACGATCTTCCAGAAAACCTTCCACACCATTGAGCATCCCATATACTTTCCCAATCTCTGGATTGCTTAGTCCTACACTAACCACTCCATATAAACTGCTGTTAATCACAGCAGTAGGCCCACCTGATTGTCCTACTAACAAATTCCTTTTTTCCATAGCCAGTAACCTCTCCTTTTTTCAATCTTCTTCTCTTCTATACTTTCTATCTGTTTTAGCGTTATTTTTCACTCCTTATGGTAGCATATCAAGGAGTGTTTTGCAAAATCTTTCCTTCTTTTTCCTATATTTTTATCTTTGCTACATTTCACATCTTCAGAGGGNAGNGCCCTNAGGGCANTNCCCTCTGAAGATGTGAAATATAGCCTCTCTNTTTTTTCTTTATTTTTTTTTAAAGAAACTGTTGACTCTTGCCTTACCCCATACTTTATAATTTTGTCAAGTCTATTTCTTTAGTATCAGTACAAAACACAATTAGGCCTAACTGAGCAAAAGAAACTGAACTTTGAAGAACTATAATTAACATCTGTTCCACGTGGGACAAAAGGATCTGAGGGGATCTGAGAGTAAAAAGGAGGTTTTTTTACATGCCAAGAAAAGCACTAAATTTAACAGGAAGGGAATTTGGAAGACTTACCGCTATCAAAACAGTTGGAAAGACTAGAACTGGAAACTATATATGGCACTGTACCTGTAAGTGTGGCGGCTACAAAGATGTAGCTGCTGGGAATCTTAACAGCAATGCAATAAGGTCATGTGGTTGCATCGCCAGAGAAAGAAGAGAAGCATTGCTGGCCGAAGAACAACAACAGCAACTTCTTCAAGCGTGAAAGATTCGAAGCAAACCCATCTAAAAAAGGATATAAAAGCTCAAGTGGAGTTTTTATATCTCTTTTTTTGTCGAAAAATTTCAAAAAAGCTATTGACTTATCCAGTCAACACGTGTATAATTGACTCATCCAGTCAACGAAAGAGGTAAAAACATGAATTCCCAAGACAAAAAAGACAACCTTCAAAAATTCAGTGCCCTTGACGAGGGCAAGCAAGAACGCATCATCAACGCTGGCCTGAAAGAGTTTACAGCAGGGTATAAGAATGCTTTGACAGATAACATTGTCAAAGAGGCTGGTATCTCCAAAGGGTTAATCTTCCACTACTTTGGCACCAAGGAAGGGCTTTACAATTTTCTTATAGACTATGCCGTTGATATCATTCAAAAGGAGTTTGTTGATAAAGTTCATATTGTCCACACGGACGTCCTAGAAAACATTTGGCAGTTGTCTCTACTGAAAGGAGAATTATCTTTTCGTTATCCAGCCCTCTTTGATTTTGTGGCCAACGCCTATATTGATACCACTGCACCTGGGGATAACAAGTTGGTGTTGCGCCAAGGAGAGTCTCAAGCTCGGCTGACGGAACAGATTTTTTCTCGCATTGATTACTCCTTGTTCAGAGACGACATTGATCCTCAAATGGCCATTCGTATTATCTTATGGACCATCGAAGGATATACCCAGTCTATTGTTAAAACTTCTGTCCAAGAGGGCTTAGGCTATAGCCCATGGGAACATTATGAAAATTATTTGAAGGAATTTGAGCAGATTATTCAAACACTACGTAAGTGTTTTTATAAACATTAAAGAAACCCCAAAACCTTGAAATCACATGTGTTTCTAACATTGTATTCAACAACTATCGGCACATCACAACATAAGGAGGATTTGAAAAATGAGTTATACCGTTGAAGTAAACAATTTAACTAAAAGCTTTGGAAAGGTAAATGCGCTTAAAGGGGTAAACCTTCAAATTGAAGAGGGAGAAGTGTTTGCCTACATTGGCCCCAATGGTGCAGGTAAATCCACCACCATCCGCGTATTACTAGGCATCTTGCAGGCCACCAGTGGCAATGCCAAGGTCTTTGGCATGGATGCCTGGAAGGATGCCGTAGAAATCCACAAGCGTATCGCCTATGTGCCTGGAGATGTGAACTTATGGCCTAACTTGACTGGCGGTGAGGTAATTGATTTGTTTGTAAATCTTCGGGGCAGCCACAACAAAGCCTTACGAGAACGACTTATTCGTGATTTCCACCTTGACCCTACCAAGAAATGCCGCACTTACTCCAAAGGGAATCGACAAAAGGTTGCTCTTATTGCTGCTTTTGCCTCTGAGGTAGACTTGTATATTCTAGACGAGCCTACCAGTGGACTGGATCCTTTGATGGAGCAAGTGTTCCAGGAGTGTGTGCTAGAGCAAAAAAAACGAGGCAAAGGAATCTTTTTATCCAGTCATATTATGTCAGAGGTGGAACGTCTCTGTGATAGAGTGGCCATTATTCGTGAAGGAGAAGTGGTGGAAACTGGTACTTTGGATGACCTTCGCCACCTGACTCGCTATACCATGAAGGTGATTACTGAGCAAGGAATCGAAAATTTAGATAAGGTGCCTGGCGTTCATGACATTATCAAAGCAGGGCCTAGTGTAGACTTCCATGTGGACACCGACAAGATGGGCCAAGTCATCAACCATTTAACTCAGTTTGGCATTGTTAAGCTAGAAAGTGTTCCACCTTCTCTGGAAGAGCTGTTTATGCAGCATTATAAAAAGGAGGAGACCGCCAATGAGTAATAAATTCTATAATACTAAGGTTTTATTGAAGCTCATACTACGCCGTGAGCGTGCTACCTCTACGGTTTGGATTTTGCTGGTGGCTGGCCTTGTCTCTCTTCTTGCAATGGCAATGGAAGTAGCCATCGATGAGGCTAGCCGAGCAGAGATACTTCTTGTTTTTGACAATCCTGCCATGATTGCTATGATGGGACCCATCATCGGGGGTGACGCTCCTACCTTTGGGGCATTGTATACCATCTCTATGCTTTTGTTTACAGCCATTGCGGTGGTGGTGATGAATGTAATGTTACTGGTTCGTCATACCAGAGCCGATGAAGAAAAAGGGCGTTACGAAGTGGTTCGTTCTCTGCCAACAGGGCGCCTTGCCCATCTTCATGCTACCATGATTGCTGCTCTCCTGATTAATGTACTCTTGTCCGTATTAACAGGTCTTGGGTTATATTTAGTGGGCGATGCAAGCATGACCTTCAATGGCTCTATGTTGTGGGGAGCACTTCTTGGTGCTGTGGGTCTTGTATTTGCCGCTATTGCCGCCTTGTTTTCCCAGTTGTCGGCAAACTCTAAGGGCGCCGTCGGTTACAGTTTGTTTGCCATGGGAGCCTTCTATATGCTACGGGCTATAGGGGATGTAAGTGCAGAAGCTTTATCTCTCATCAGCCCCTTAGGAATGATTCTTCGAGGTGAGCCTTACGCTGGAAATTACTGGTGGCCTGTTGTTGTGCTGTTGGTACTTTTCGTTCCCATTGCCGTACTGGCCTATCGTTTAAACTTGACCCGAGACATTGACCAAGGGTTGCTACCCGATAAGCAAGGCAAGCCAGAAGGAGGAAGGTTACTAAAATCCCCATTAGGGTTGGCATTCAAATTAACAAAGACTGGATTAATTGTTGGATCGATTACTGTTTTCTCCATTGGAGCCTCCTACGGTACGGTTATGGCAGACATTGAAGGCTTCATTGAAACCAATGAGTTCTATCAGCAACTTATTCTATGGATGGATGGCATCTCTATGCCTCTGCTCTTTGCTGGGATGATTAATTTCATGGGTGCCATGATGGCATTGATTCCGATGATTATTTACTTAATGAAATCTCGCAGTGAGGAAAAAGACATTCGAGCGGAGTTAGTTTTAGCAACCCCAGTCTGTCGCCACAAATACCTAGGAAGCTTTGTAGCCATCTCCTTTGCTTCAAGTGTTGTCTTGCAGTTCTTAACAGCGCTAGGCTTGTGGATGACCACAGTGGCTGTTATTGATGACCCTAGTGAATTTCCTTTTGACACCGTAGTCCTCTCCAACTTAATCTACCTGCCTGCCATCTGGGTGATTCTTGGTCTTGGTGTGCTTCTAATTGGATGGCTACCCAAAGCAACCAGTCTAATCTGGGCAGTGTACGGCTTCGTTTTCCTCATGGGAATGTTTGGACGAATGGATGTATTCCCTGAGTGGTTCTTACACATCTCGCCCTTTGGACATGTGGCACAATACCCTATGGAGGAGATTCGTTGGCTAAGTCTACTGATATTAACAGGCATTGCAGCTACGCTTACGCTTCTTGGGTTCATTGGATTTAGAAGAAGGGATATTAAGGCTTAAGCAAGAGAAATGCGTCAGTTCAGAGCAAATAGGAAGGGGCTTGTTGCCTCTTCCCATTTTTGTTGCCTCTTCCCATTTTATAATTGTCTTTCCCGTCAAAATGTGCTAAGCTTATAGGGCTTATATTGCATTAAGAAGTACTTTTCCCCCCTCTCGAAACTGCCTTTGAATTGGTTGTGGCCTTAGGCCGAGCCATGGGGTAACATTCAATATCCGAACTCGCAGGGGAGTCTTATTTCGTCGGATTTCGTCGTCATAATCACTCTGCATAGATGGCACAAGATTGGAGAATCATTATGTTGTTTTTGATTAAACGTTATCTTATAATTTTTGTTTTATTTATATCTTTAGCTTTTTTCATTACTGGCTGCACCGACGCCTCTATTTACGAAGAGGTTGTGAATGAGGACGTAGTAGAATACGAAGAAGTCATAGAAGAGCCTCCTGTCCTAGAGGAGGAAGAGGCACCTTCCCAAGAGGAGCCTTCTGGTGAGCCTTTATCAGACCTGGAGCACCAAGAAGCCTTTGATGAATTTCTTTGGGACAACTTTATCAGCTTTGTTAGTTCTTGTATTATTTCTTTGAACTCTTATTTCCAAAACCCTGAGCTTTATGGGATAACAGATGTACCTGTAACATGGGAAGGCTACGTTACTACTGGCCGAACCGAAGAAAGCATTGCTGAGAGTTTGGAGTGGATTGAAAGGTTTGAGTATTTTGACAGAGCAGTTTTAACTCCTTTGCAACAGCAAAGCTACGATATTCTTGAATGGCAGGTAGAATCTTCCCGTATCTCCCTTGAAACGCCCATGTACTACTATCGCAGTTCTCTGCGGGGAAGTAGCGGGCTCCATATTCTTCTGCCTATCTTGTTAGCCGAGTTTAATTTTTATAATCAACAAGATGTGGACAATTATCTTCAGTTGTTATCGGAAATTCACGTTGTCTTCCAAGATGCCATTCTTCTTGAAGAGATAAGAATCGAAAGAGGCCTTGCCATGAGTGACCGTATTCTTGATGAAGTCATTGGGGAGGCTGAGGGGTTTATTGACAATCTAGACTATAATTCTTTGCTTACTTCCTTTGAACTCCGATTGAATCGAGTGGGCTTCCTAACAGAAGAAGAGATCCAAGAGTACATCGATCTTAACGCTCACATCTTTTTAAATTATGTTGTTCCTGCCTACGAAGATCTAATCCAAGACCTTGAAGGTTTACGGGGACATGACGGGGAAGAGTTAGGGCTGGCTCACTTCCCCCATGGCAGAGAGTTTTATCGCTTAAGGTATAGAGCGATTGGTAGCTCTTTTGCCCCCGAGCAATGGTTTTACATTTTTGATGCTAGGTTTAGAGAAGTCAGTGATCAATATTTGGATTTGTTGTGGTGGACTCCTGGAATCCAGGACTATTTTGATATGGGTATCCATGATTTTGATACTCCTGAAGAGTTAGTGGCTTTTCAATTTGAACAATCTCTTTCCTCCTTCCCACCATTGCCTGAGGGAGTGACTTACAGAATTCATCGAATTGACGAAAGTTTGGGGAGCTTTGCTGCAGGTTTCTATATGATTCCTCAACTGGACAATGTTCTGTCTAATGTAATTTACTACAACCCTGAACACGCCGATGACAATGAATTCATGTATTCTTTAATGGCCCACGAAGGATTAGGTCATATGTTACACTTTACAACGGTATTTTATAGTGACTTACCTTACTTTAGAAAGGTCAATACCTCTGGCTTTACGGGGAATGTTGAAGGTTGGGCCATGCATGCTCAACTGTACGCCTATAATTTCTTGAATTTGTCAGATGCCAATCTTCAGCGCCTGGTGGTGTGGGATGAATTTAGTATTCTTTATGGAGCCATTATTGATATCGGGGTCCACTACATGGGTTGGACTTTAGAAGAAACTCTCGATTACTTAAACAGTGTTCCTCTTATTGAATTTATCCCTGACGAAACTCTTATAGATTCTTTTCATTCTACCATTAGGAACCCTACTCGCGCCATTCCTTATGCCCTAGGCTTAGTGGAAATGAGAAACTTACAAGAACATTTCGAAGAGCTATTGGATGATGATTTTGAGATGAGAGCTTTTAATGAAGCATTTTTGTCCATGGGTTTCGCTCCTTTTCCGTTGGTGAGGGATTGGATGGAAGATGTCCTTTGGTCAAGCGACGCCTTGTCTGGCGATTCTAATGAGGATTATTCTGTACGAGATGACTCTGAAGAAGCCAAGCCACCTGGATTAAGGCGCGCCCGGCAGCTGTAATGAACCCCTAGTAGAGGCAGCGCCAAAATGAATGGATAAAGTTCATATATCACCGAGTTCGATTTATGGGCTAGGAAAGGAGTAGCAACAATGTTTTTATACAAATGCTCTGAATGTGGCAGTACTGAACTTGATTTGAAAACAAATGCTGACGAAGAGAGAGATGAAATAAAAACTTTCAAAAGAGACCTTCTTCTTGGTAGTAGGAGCAGGAAAGTTTTTAAGTCAGTGGAAAAACTTGAGCCCCCTTTGGCTTATTGTGGCAAATGCGACCGCACCTGGGATACAAAGCTACTAGAAAAGGAGGAAATCACCGACGCTTCTATGCTTAAATTTACTATGGTTTTAATGATGGTTTCTGTGATGTTTTTCCTAGTGGGACTACTTCTTCTCATCTTCAGTTTGTCCCTAGGATTAATGGTTATTGCAAGCTCTCTTATGCTACTTTTTGTTACGACTATTTTGTACAAACGTACTTAGAAAAGGATAGAAGACAAATGGTTTTTGAAACAGTTTTTAACATGGCGTTTCGGTCTCACTACACCACCCTATACGCCTTTCTTTGCACCGTTGTTTTGTGCTTTTTGTTCCAAGTATTATTCTTTCGTAAAATAGCACGTAAGAATCGAGTAAAATTATCCTTCCTCCATTACGTTGGTGTAGGAATTCTTTTGATCTATTTACTGGCAGTCTATCGTTTAACAGGTATGGGCACCATCTGGGATGTTGGAAGATATGAGACTTTAATCAGATGGCATCAAATCCACCTTATTCCCTTCCATAACCTGCCCTTTGACCTGCCTTTTTTACTGCTTAACATCATGATGACCATCCCTCTTGGCATCTTGTTGCCCACCATATGGCCAGAATTTAGAAGCCTGAAAAAAGTAGTGTTTACAGGGTTTTGCCTTTCGATGGCCATCGAACTAAGCCAGCTGTTAAACAGTCGCGGGACTTCGGTAGATGATCTGCTAATGAATACTTTTGGAGCCTTGATTGGTTATATCCTCTTTGCTTTTTTCTATAAAGTATTTCATCCTCTGACCAAGTTGGAGAAAAAATACAAGTCAAACTCACTGATTATTACCCATGAAGGGCTTTTTTATATGTTCTTTTCCTTCCTTGGCATGTTTTTATTTTTTAACCCTCAAGATCTCTCTGGGCTAGTCTTGGTAGTTTCAGAGACTTCTTTGCCATCCTATGTGAGAGCTTTGTTGACTTTCATTGGGCTCTAAGAAGCTCACCCTAGAAAAGTAACCAGGATGGGGTCGGAATAAAAGCCTCAGCCTATAATACGATAAACTCAAATTCATCCCCTTTATAAGGGTAGTAGATTGGAGATTCCTCATTGAAAGAAAAAACGAAAACCCTTCAACCCAAAACCTTGCTTCACGGTGCCTTCTTAGGAGCAACTCTTCTGGCTCCTGGCTTAAGTGTGGCCACTATTGCCCTGGTTCTCGGCATCTACGAGAAACTTCTTGGTTCCATTAGCGATTTTTTCAGCTCCAAATGGAAAAGCACCTTAGCCTTTTTGATTCCTCTAGGCATCGGTGCTCTAATTGCTTTAATTGCTTCCAGTCGTGTTCTTACCTGGGCAGATGATACTTATCCTCGCCAATTGGCTTTCCTTTTCTTAGGATTCATTATTGGAGCTATCCCCTTGCTTCTCAGAACTTCTAAAGCCAAAGAAAGATTTAGAATTAACCATGTTATCCCCTTGGTTGTTGTGGCTCTACTTACTGCCTCCCTTACCTTCTTAAACCAGGCAGACTCTGCTTATACCATAGATACCCTTGATACAGCAACGGTGATTCGTCTCTTAATTGCTGGAGCCTTAGCCGCCACTGCCATGTTGTTGCCTGGACTAAGTGCCGCCTTGATGCTACTTCTTCTAGGTGTTCACGCCCAACTTACCTTGGCTATTTCTGACTTTAACCTCCCTGTGATTGGGGTGACTATGATTGGCGCTCTTCTTGGATTAATCGTCAGCAGTAAAGGGATCAAGTATCTTCTAGAAAACTACACTACCCTGACCTATGCCGTTAGCATTGGTTTGGTGATAGGCTCTGTTGTGGTGGTTTTCCCTGGTGTTCCAACAGGCGCTTTTGAGGTATTTACTTCCCTTGGCGCTTTTGTTGTTGGGCTAGTAGGGGTAGTATTGATTGATAAGGTGGGGGCCAAGTCACATTAAGTTTAGCTTTTTTGGCTTTGCTTTGCCATTACTTTTTCCTCCCTATCGCTTTCCAACAGAAAAAAACAATCCCGCCAATGCATATGCCTTGAACGATAATTATTGGCCATCCTATTCCTGCATTATGAAGCCGTGCAGCAAAATAAGAGAGAGCCACGACAAGCTTTCTAGCGATTATCATGGCTCTACAATATATTTGCGCTTTTAAATGTATTCCTATTTATCCGTACTCTTTAGTGTTGGAAACAACAATACATCTCTGATGGACTTAGAATCTGTCAGCAACATACACATTCGATCAATCCCGTATCCAATGCCGCCTGTGGGTGGCATTCCTACTTCTAGGGCGTTAATGAAGTCTTCATCGGTGGTGCTGGCTTCTTCATCTCCTGCTGCCAGTAAAGCTTCTTGAGCAAGGAAACGTTCCCGCTGGTCAATGGGATCATTAAGCTCGGAAAAGGCGTTGGCCATCTCCCAACCATTCATGAAGAATTCAAAACGCTCGGTGTATTCTGGTTTATCTGGGCACCTCTTAGCTAAAGGCGATATCTCTACAGGAAGCTCCGTAATGAATGTGGGCTGCACCAGATGTTCTTCTGCGTACTCATCAAAGAACATGGCCAGTATATCTCCTTTTTTGTGTCGCGGCTCAAACTCTATGTGATGCTCCTTAGCAAGAGCCTTTGCTTCTTCTTCTGTTTTAATCTGGTCAAAATCCACTCCTGAATACTTCTTCACCGCCTCAACCATGGTCATTACTCCAAAGGGTTGATTCAGGTCCATCTCTACTCCATTGTAGGTGATGACTCCTGTGCCAAGAACCTCATTGGCCACATGGCGGAAGAGGTTCTCTGTTAAGTCCATCATTCCTTGAAAGTCTGTATAGGCTTGGTATAGTTCCATCAAAGTAAATTCTGGGTTATGACGAGTACTTATCCCTTCATTCCTGAACACTCTTCCAATCTCATAAACCCTGTCAAGACCACCAACAATCAAACGCTTCAAGTATAACTCTAGAGAAATCCGAAGTTTAAAATCTTCATTGAGAGCATTAGAGCGAGTTTCAAAAGGCCTTGCTGCCGCTCCTCCAGCATTGGTCATCAAAAACGGGGTCTCTACTTCTAAAAATCCTTGATCGTCTAGGTAGCGACGAATGCTGCTTATAATCTTGGAACGCTTGATAAAAGTTTCTCTCACTTCTTCGTTCATGATTAAATCCACATAACGTTGGCGATAGCGAAGCTCTGTATTGGTTAGACCGTGAAATTTCTCTGGCAGTATCTGTAAGCTTTTGGTCAGTAAAATCACCTGGTTGGCACGAACGGAAACTTCTCCCATCTTGGTTTTGAATACTTCGCCTTTTACCCCTATAATGTCTCCTATGTCAAACTTTTTGAAGTCTTCATAGGCTTCTTCCCCAATGGTATCAAGAGCCACATAGGCTTGTATCCTACCTTCATAATCCTGAAGGGTCACAAAGGATGCCTTGCCCATCAAACGTTTGGCCATGATTCTCCCTGCAATAGATACATCTGTGCCTTCAAGGGTTTCATATTGGTCTTTAATTGCTTGGCTGTAATGACTTTGGTCGTATTTTGTGATGTGGAAAGGGTCTTTGCCCTCTGCCTGCAATGCGGCCAACTTATCACGACGGACCTTCCTTAATTGATTAATATCCAGTTCCTGTTCATTTACATGTTGCTCTGACATCCTCTTTCCTCCTTCTTTTTTTATTATTCTGTTGGAGAACCCTTGCTTTATTCGATACAAGAGTAATCAAACGAATATGCTTAGATTTTACTTTTCCTGTCCTAGGGATGACACTCATGTGCCTTGAATTTTTATAGCGTTGTATTTCTGTGAGATATACGAAAGAGGCTACGAAAAGATAGCCTCTTAATCTGCTTCACACTCAATCATCTGCTTAAGACAGGCGGATTCCACCGCCATTAACCTTATACCGCACGTCCAATATCCAATACTTTATATTGAATAATTCCTGCTTGAGTTTCTACAGTCACTAACTCTCCCACTTTTTTTCCTAGTAGCGCCCTCCCAACTGGAGATTCATTAGAAATCTTTCCGTTTAGGCTGTTGGCTTCTGTGGAACCTACGATTTTAAAACCAACCTCTGCATCCGAAGCAACGTCAAATACCTTCACATGGCATCCTACATTGATTTTGTCAAAATCCACTTCTTCTTCCACTACTACTTCTACGTTTTTTAATATTTGTTCTATTTCTTCTATTCTTGTTTCTATCTCTCGTTGCTCGTCTTTGGCCGCATCATACTCTGCGTTCTCGGATAAGTCTCCCTGTTCTCTGGCTTCCTTAATCTTAGACGCAACTTCTTTACGTTTTACTAACTTTAAAGTTTCTAATTCTTGCTCTAGTTCTTTTAACCCTTCATAGGTAAGTAAGTTTTTCTTCGCTTCTACTATCATAACTGGTTCCTTCCTATCTTTTTCTGCAAAAATATCTAAAATGCCATCACAGACACCATGGATTCTTTTAATGGTACAAAAGTTTCTATGGACTTTTGATAGCAATTGTGTCTCACTCTCCTTAGACTAACCACCACATTATACCCAACTGTCATAACTCTGTCAAGATGTTTTCTAGACCTTCATAAGTTTCTACCTTATTCACTTCATCTCGAAGCCTTGCACAGCCACGATGTCCCTTGGTATACCAAGCCACATGTTTTCTCATCTCTCGGATTCCTGTATAGTCCCCTTTATGCTCTATGAGAAGCCTTGCATGCCTTAGAATCATCTCTATCATCTGGGCTTTTGTAGGTCGCTGAGGAATCCTGCCTGTTTTTTCGTATTCAATTAATTCTGAAAATATCCAGGGATTCCCTTGGGCTCCTCTCGCCACCATGACTCCATCTACTCCCGTTTCTTCTTTCATGGCCTTGGCTTTTGGTCCAGAATTCACATCCCCATTCCCGATTACAGGAATGGATAGGGCTTCTTTTACCTGACGAATAATATCCCAGTCTGCCAATCCTGTATAATATTGTTCTCTGGTTCGTCCATGAACAGCAACTGCTGCCGCTCCTGCTGCTTCAGCAATTTTAGCTATTTCCACAGCATTTACATGGTCATCGTTTAAACCTTTTCGAATCTTCACTGTTACTGGCTTCTTAATAGCTCGTGAGGTAGCGTATACAATGTCATGAACCAACTGGGGAGTTTTCATCAAGGCCGCCCCTTCCCCATTGTTAAAAATCTTCGGCATGGGGCACCCCATGTTAATATCCAAAATAGAAAAAGGTAACTCTTCAATTCTTTTTGCCATCTCGCTAATAATCTTAGGGTCAGAGCCAAACAATTGCAGAGATACATGTTTCTCCTCTGGATGGATTTGCAATAATAGGTTGGTGTTTTTGTTGTTATGCATGATTGCTTTGGCGCTTACCATCTCTGTGGCAGCCAACCCGACTCCTTGTTCATGACACAACAGGCGATAAGGCAGGTCCGACACCCCTGCCATTGGAGCCAATATGTAAGAGTTCTCCAGCAACACATTTCCTATCTTTAACTTGGCCAACTCTTTTGACGACTTTCCTTCTTCCAACGCCACTTCAGAATTAGGTGCATTTATATGTTTCATTATGATTTCCTTTTCTATTTGTTTGTCTCTGCTAGGTGAGTTCGACTTTTTGAATTATCTCCGCCTCTTCTTATTCTTATTGTATATCAACCGAAGCCCTTCTAAGCTTAGCTGAGGATTGTATATGTCTATGCTGTCTGTAGACTCTGCAATGATTCTTCCTAAGCCACCAGTTGCCACCACCTTGGCATCAACATATCCTGATTCCTCCTTGATGCACTTAATGATATATTCGGTTTGCCCTATGGTGCCATAAATCAATCCAGCTTGCATACTGGTAATGGTTTCCTTGGCCAAGATGGACTTGGGCTTTTTAATGGCGATGGAAGGCAACATGGCCGCCTCGCTCCACAGGGACTTTAGAGAGGTGGCAATTCCTGGAGCAGTGATTCCCGCTTCAAAAACCCCTCCTTCCCCTACTAGGTCATAGGTGGTAGCGGTTCCATAATCAATTACGATAATTGGTCCACCATATAGTTCAAAGCCTGCTACCGCATCGGCAATTCGGTCTGGCCCTACTTCTTTGGGGTTCTCTGTTGCTATAGAAATTCCCGTTTTAATTCCTGCGGAAACAATAATAGGCTCTAGGTCAAAGTATTTGTTAATGGCATTGGTAAAAGAGTACATAATGTCTGGCACCACAGAGGCCACAATCACCGCGGTTATATTCTCGTGGGAAATACCCCGATTCAATAATATGCTTCGTAGATCAATGCCAAACTCATCCGAGGTTCGTTGATTCTTTGTGGTTAGGCGAAAGATTCCTAATAGCTCTTCTTGATCAAACACTCCCATTTTTATGTTGGTATTTCCGATATCCATTGTTAGTAGCATCATACTTCTCCTTCATTTGATTAATTTATCCGATGAACACTTGATAAAACATCTCCAAGGCTTCAAACAAGTCTCTTTTGTCTTTTTGTAATTGTTTTATCTTCAAGGCACTTCCAATCTCATCATAGAAATAATCATCCTCATTGTGACTGGTTTGTAGTTCTAAGTTCCCTTCTTCATCAAAGGCAATGGTCAGCACTCCTCCAACATCTGCGGTGAATAAAACGCAGGTGATTCGAAGCTCTTCGATGACACCTTCTGGCAGAGCGCTGTACCCTGGATTGATGTAAAACTTCTCTGTATATGCACTGGCGGCACATAATATGTTCTGATCTTCCATCTTTTCTCTCTTCCTGTTTATTAATGCTCTGGGTGCTCTTATAACCTACAGCACTCATGAACAAATGGGAGTAGGTCTTTTTTTCTCCCCTGGGCTTCTTCTGGCTTCTTCTCCAGATAGGCTTCTTTTACTTTTTCATGAAGAGTAGGGGCGGTATATAAATGATATTTTTCAATCTTTAATTCTGTAGCGCTGGCCTCTAACATGGCCATGAATAATTCCTTGTCGCTGGGTTTTAATGACACTCGAAGGAGTAATCCTATCTCCATCTTCTTCATAGGGGAAATATTCTTCACCTTATCTTCAAACCATCCAGGCTCTGTTGTAGGTTGGATGTAGTAGGTATTTCCTTCTAATCCATAAAGCAAACGTAAACCATCATAGTAACCAATCCACATGTTTTTCTTGCTTTGCCCACTATCAAACTGTAAAACATTGCCTAAGTTTACACGGGGAACAATATCATATATCTTNACCCTGCCTCCTGGGTCTTTTCTTGGTGTTCTCCTTTTACGATAGAGATGAATCTGTATAATATCGGTGTATCCTTTACTAAGTAGCATCTCTATGGGCAAGCGATTCACAATGGACCCATCAATATATCGTTTTCCATATATCTTTTCGTTCTTGAACCCATATAAATAAGCGCTTGCTAGTAAAAATCCTCCCAACTCTCCATAAGGTATATCTTCTAGCCCAAGATATAAGGCTTTCATCTCTGTAATGCAAAAGGTAACAAGGTTAAAATCTTTTCCTGCTTTTCTGATTTTATCCTCATCTAAAAACTCATGAATCAACTCCTTTAAAGGAGTAATGTCAATCCCTCCTTTTACGATTTCCTTCCCGATTAGCCCCAACATCTCTGCTGGTTTTAGGTTTCCTTCTAAAAGCGCAGCTATGACGCCTTCATCCACCTTCATCACTTTGGAGTAGGTGATTTCAGACCATATCTTAAAAGCCATCTCCATATCTCCATCGATAATCATGGCTCCGTTAAGGGCACCAACAGAAGTTCCTGCCACTCCTTTTATCTTAATCCCTGCATCTGCTAAAGCTTTCCATATCCCTATTTGATAAGCACCTTTGGCGCCACCACCTTCTAGGGCGATTCCATACTCTCCTGACAGGTCAAGCTTGGGGGTTAAGTTACTTCTTTTTATCCCTTCATCTCTTAGTTGTTCTAATCTGGTAAGTTCCATCTTTTTATCCTCTTTGTCTGCAGGCCTCGTAAACTAATATCCCTGCGGCAATGGCAGCGTTTAAAGATTCTGCCTGTCCTTTCATGGGTATTTTCACCCACTCCTTTGCTAGGCCAAGGGTTTGCTCACTTAAGCCTTGGCTTTCATTTCCTATGATGAAGCCAACTGCTCCTTGGTAGTTTTCCCCGTCATAGCTTTTTGTTGCTTTGGTGTGAGTTGCCACAAGTTTTACGCCCCACTCTCCTACTGTCCTTACACAACATTCAAAGTCTCTTGCAACAATAAAAGGCATTCTGGTTATGGCTCCCATGGTAGACCTTATGGTCTTAGGGTTGTAAATATCTGCACATTGGTGATTCATGATAATGCCCGTAACCCCTGCTGCCCAAGCGGTGCGGAAAATGGTTCCCAAATTCCCTGGGTCTTGAATGGACTCTAATATCAGCAGTAAGGGAGGGGCGCTTCCTTTCAATAAGTCCTCTAAAGAATAGTCTGATTGTTTGATGACTCCTACAATCCCTTGAGGGTTTTTCGTGTCGGTCAGAGAAGCAAAAACCTCGTCAGAAACTAATTCATAAGTAAGTCCTGTCTCTACTATTTTACCTTTGTTCTTTTTAAAAAAGCTCTCTCCCACAAAACACTCTAACATCTGGTCCCGAGGCATTTCAAAAATCATCTTGGGCCCTTCTACTACAAACACGTTCTCTTCGTTCCTTGCTTTAGAGCTTTTCTGCAGTTTTTTGATTCTTTTTACCTTAAGATTGCTCTTGCTAGTAATCATCTTTCCCTCTTTTTCGAAGATTCAAATGCTTCGCTTCCTAATTACTTGTTGGATGAAAACGGACTCATCAAAAGAATGGTACACTTACGCCTTTCCACGCTCCTGTGTTTGACTCAAGTTAAGTAATATCCCTTGTCAAATAAGGTGAATAGAGCCGCTGGTACCATTGTCATTTCGCCCAAGGTGTATCGAGGGCACAAGTACGCTAAGGCGAACTTGAATTGTAAGAGCATCCGCGCTCTGGATTAAACCTTAAATCGATACCCTACACCCCAAATGGTTTCTATATATTGTGGGTTGGCGGAATCGTATTCCATCTTCTCTCTAATCTTCTTAATGTGAACCGTTACTGTTGCAATATCTCCTTCTGGTTCCATGCCCCAAATCGCCTTAAATAAATCTTCTTTTGTAAATACACGGTTAGGATTTTTGGCTAAGAATGCTAACAAATCAAATTCTCTGGTGGTAAAGAAACGCTCCTCTTCATTGACCCAAACACGACGTGCTGTAATGTCAATCCTTACCCCACGAATATCTATGATTTTGTTCTCATATTGACTTCCTCCTGCTAGCTTTTCATAGCGCGACAGATGAGCTTTAACTCGAGCTACCAGTTCGCTAGGGCTAAAGGGTTTGGTCATGTAGTCATCTGCCCCTATCCCTAAGCCTCGGATTTTGTCAATATCATCCTTTCTTGCTGACACCATAATGATAGGAATGTTTTTCTCTTCCCTAATCTTTCTGCAAATTTCAAAACCATCCACACTAGGTAACATTACATCCAAAATAATGAGATCAAAATCTCCTCTAATCCCTTGTTGCAACCCCTCTGTCCCGTCATGAGCAATCTCCACAGTAAAACCGCTTAGTTCTAGATAATCTTTCTCCAGTTCCGCAATGGCCTGCTCATCTTCAACAATCAAAATCCTTTTACTCATTAAACGCTTCCTCCTACACTTTTCGAATCATAATATAAACTGTTGTGCCCTTACCCCTTTCACTGGTAATAAAAACTTTACCGTTGTGCTCTTTCAAGATTCTCTTTACAATAGATAGACCTATTCCACTTCCACCACTAGATGTACTTCTTGAAGCATCTCCTCTAAAAAAGCGGTCATACACGTAAGGTATGTCTTTTTTTGCAATTCCTACTCCATTATCCGTGATTTCTAGTTGAACCATGTTTCCAACTTCTTTTAAATAAATTTTTATATACTTTTCTGGTTTGCTTTTATCCATGTATTTCACAGAATTGATGACAATATTGTTAATGGCTCTACGAAACTGCTCAGTATCGATCATAAACTCTGTTTGATCTTCTAGATCGCTGTTGTAATAAAACTTTACCCCTTTGGCTTCTATGTCCAGTTTCAAATCATCTGTGTATCTTTTGAAGTATTGATTGGCCAGTACTTTTTCAAAATTAAAGGGCATGTGATTGGAGTCAATCTTAGAATACAAGGTTAATTCTTCAATAAGTCGCTCTATCTCCATGGTCTTGTTATATATTATTTTGATGTATTTTTCTCTTTTTTCAGGTGTATCCGCAACACCATCAATCAACCCTTCCACATAGCCTTTTATGGAAGTAAGAGGAGTTTCTATGTCATGAGAAATATTCTTAATCATCTCTCTGTTGGCTTCATCAGCTGCCAGCTTTCCCACCATACTTTCTTTGAGCCTTTTACGCATCTTCTCAAAGTCTTCACACAGTTGCCCAATCTCGTCAGTGGTCTCAAAGTCTATTTTGTAATCTAGATTGCCCTCGGCAATATAGGAAACCGCTTTATGAAGTTTGACAACAGGTTCCGTTACCGAAAGGTAAATCCAAATAACAGAAACACTGAGTACCCCTGCCACGCCTACCACAAAAAGAATTTGATGGGGCATTAAGGGGAAATGTATTGCCACATAAGTGCCAGCAAGTAATGTGATTAGCAGTGAGATTAATCCCAGCTTGCTCTTTAGTTTCATGGATGTCCTTTCTTCATTCTTCTATAGATTCGCTTTTAATTGTTCCACTTTATCCATTCGTTCCCAGGGTAGATCCAAGTCCTGCCTACCAAAATGTCCATAGGACGCCGTCTGCTTATAAATGGGGCGCCGTAAGTCTAACATCTTAATGATTCCTGCTGGTCTAAAGTCAAAGTTCTCTCTTAATATCTCTACGAGTTTTGCTTCAGAAACCTTTCCTGTTCCAAAGGTATCTACGGCAATAGAGGTTGGATGTGCCACTCCAATGGCATAAGAAATCTGGACTTCGCATTTCTTGGCTAGTCCTGCTGCCACGATATTCTTGGCGGCATAACGGGCGGCATAGGCCCCACTACGATCCACTTTCGTGCAGTCTTTTCCTGAAAAAGCTCCTCCCCCATGACGAGCCATACCACCATAGGTGTCCACAATAATTTTGCGCCCTGTTAAGCCACTGTCTCCATGAGGACCGCCAATGACAAACCGACCTGTAGGATTGATGAAAAACTTGGTCTCTTCATCAATCATCTCTTCAGGAATAACCACATCAAAAATGTGCTTCTTCACGTCAGCATGTATCTGCTCCTGGGAAACCTCTGGGTTATGTTGAGTAGACAGTACTACTGCTTCTAAACGCTTGGGAATTCCCCTCTGGTCATATTCTACCGTCACTTGGGTCTTCCCATCTGGACGTAAGTAGGGCAAGGTTCCATTCTTGCGCACGGTTGCTAACTCTTTGGATAATCGATGGGCAAGGGCAATGGGATAGGGCATCAGTTCATCGGTCTCATCAGAAGCATAGCCAAACATCATCCCTTGGTCTCCTGCTCCAATGGAATCAATGGCTTCTTCTGCCTTTTCTTTGGCTTCTTTTGCTTCCAAAGATACATCCACCCCCATGGCAATGTCTGGAGACTGTTCATCAATGGCTACAATCACCCCGCAGGTTTCTCCATCAAAGCCATACTTTCCACGAGTATAACCAATCTCTATTACGGTGTCACGTACGATTCTTTGAATGTCCACATATGCTGTGGTGGAAATTTCCCCCATAACCATCACCAGCCCTGTGGTAGTGGTGGTTTCACATGCTACTCGGCTCATAGGGTCTTTCTCTATTAATGCATCTAGTATTGCATCAGAAATCTGATCGCACATTTTGTCTGGATGTCCTTCTGTTACAGATTCTGATGTGAATAATCGTTTCTCCATATTTCCCTCACTTTTCCTTCTTCCTATTATTCACAGTCTTCTCAACAGATAAAGCAGTTTCATGCTTTTCTTCTTCATTAGCATAGTGCTCAGTATCCGAACTCGCCTCGAGATTGTAAACAAAAATGCAGCCTTTCTTGGGACTGCAACATGGAATTTTCCAACTATAACTGTACAATAAAAGACGCGTAAAGTCAAGAAATTCCGAAACCATGGGCTAAGATCCTAGTCCGATTTCTGTTTTAGCCCATGGGCTAGGACTCCAATCCGAACCCATAGCAAAAGCTCAGGTGTTATCTGGCTATACCTGAGCTTTATTTCTCTAAACTGTCTTGTGTTTTTAACCTGTCATTACCAATATGCCGTTGGTCGTGTTCCTGTTAGCCTACTTTCAATTTAAACTTCTGCATCTCTTTCTCGCTAGACACTCGTTCTATTATCGCTCCTAAACTTCGCATCTTCTCTTCGAAATTCTCATACCCTCGTTGGATATTGGAGATATCGTCAACAATGGTTATCCCATCTCCTGCCATCCCTGCAATGCAAAGAGCTGCTCCTGCCCTAAGGTCTGGTGCACTTACTCTTGCTCCAGAAAGATATTCTACGCCTTCAATAGTGGCGTGATTGCCCTCTACCTTTACATTGGCTCCCATTCGTGCCAATTCTCCCAAATACTTAAAACGATTTTCAAAAATACTCTCTGTAATGGTGCTTGTTCCTTTAGCTAAAGCTAAGGTTACTCCAATCTGAGGTTGCATATCTGTAGGATATCCTGGATAAGGCAAGGTTTTCACTTGGGTGCAACGCAATTTGCCTTTGGAAACCACTCTTACTGCATCATCAAACTCCTTAATCTCACAACCAATATCGCTTAACTTGGAAATGATAGAGTCCAGATGTTTAGGAATTACGTTCTTAACGGTAATGTCACCTTTGGTTGCTGCCGCAGCACACATAAATGTTCCTGCTTCTATTTGGTCTGGAATAATAGAATACTCTGTTTTATGAAGAGACCTTACCCCTTTGATTCGAATGACATCCGTACCTGCTCCACGAATGTTGGCCCCCATACTATTAAGGAAGTTGGCCACGTCTACAACATGAGGTTCTTTGGCTACGTTTTCCATAATGGTGGTTCCATTAGCCATTGTAGCCGCCATCATTACATTAATGGTGGCTCCTACTGTTACCACGTCAAAATACAGATGAGTCCCCTTCAACTCATCTGCGTGGGCAATAATCTTTCCATGCTCTATCTCAACTTCCGCCCCAAGAGAACGAAAGCCCTTCAAATGTTGGTCAATAGGCCGGCTACCAATATTGCAACCTCCTGGTAGGGCTACCTTTGCTTGCTTATACTTTCCAAGCATGGCTCCTAACAAGTAATAAGAAGCTCTAATCTTCTTAATGTGATCATAGTCCACACAACAATCACAAATCCCTTTGCCATTGATTCTTACGGTGTGTCTATCAACCCTCTGTACCATAGCCCCAACTCCGCTTATGGCATCAAGCATTACATTAATGTCATTGACATCTGGCAAATTATCAATTAGGACGGTTTCATCCGTCATAATCGCTGCAGCTAAGATTGCAAGTGCCGCATTCTTAGCGCCACCAATATCCACTTCTCCCACAAGTGGATTGCCACCCTTTATAATGTATTGTTCCATCTTGCACCTCTTATCCCGATTGATCTTCGCTAGAACCTATGCTCCTTGAACATCTATTGTTCAAGGAGCTTCCGCGTATTACGCGGAAGCGTTATAGCTTTGTAAATCGTGATCCCTTATTATTAATTATACTCGAAATGTTCGCCTCTTCCCCAAAAGGCGATGACAATTACTCATTATACCATAATTTTGAAATTTGTAAACTGTTTTTGAAATTTGTGTATTTTCAAAGTTTTTGAAACTCTTTCAACTATTTCATCAATTGGATGCTATTTCCTTGTAAAAACTCTCTCCATCACCCTTAAACTCTACCTCTAAGTGGTCTGCTATGGTCTGTGCAATATCGGCAAAACTGGTCCTTGTTCCCAGATTCACTCCCTGCTTAAGATCTTTGCCGTAGCATAAACAAGGAACATCTTCCCTGGTATGGTCTGTTCCAGGAAATCCTGGGTCGCAACCATGGTCGGCTGTGAACATAAGTAAGTCCCCATCTTTCATGTTTTTCATTAATTTGCCAATCTGAACATCTACTTCATTGAGAGCCTTCACATAACCTTCTATGTCATTTCTATGCCCATATTTCATGTCAAAATCCACTAAGTTAACAAAACATAATCCTGTAAAGTCTGTTTTTGCAAGTTCTATGGTTTTTTCCATGTTTTTTTTGTTTCCTTCATTAGGATAGGTTTCCGAAATCCCCGTTCCTGCAAAAATATCGTATGTTTTCCCTACACCAATGGTGGCAAAATTATTCTTTTTCAAACTATCCAATATGGTTTCTCTTGGTGGTGCCAGAGAGTAATCGTGACGATTTACCGTTCTTGTAAAGTCAGGGTAAGTGCCTATAAAAGGTCGTGCAATGACTCTGCCCACTGCATGGTCGTCTACCAGCAACTCTCTTGCACTCTCACATGCTTCGTACAACTCTTCTAAGGGAACCACCTTCTCGTGAGCAGCAATTTGGAAGACACTGTCTGCAGAAGTATACACTATATACCTTCCTGTAAGAACATGCTCTACCCCGTAATCTTTTAACACTTCTGTTCCTGAATAAGGTTGGTTACATAAAGTGCCCCGTCCTGTAGCCACTTCAAAATCAATAATCAGATCTTGTGGGAAACCATCAGGATAGGTTGGCATGGGTTTTGGAGAAACAATTCCAGCAATCTCCCAATGGCCTACGGTTGTGTCTTTGCCCATTGATTTTGGCGTAAGCTTACCATAACTTCCTACGGTTTTCTTCCTACTTTCTTTTTTGAAAGAAGTTCCTTCTATATTAAAGATGCCTAACTTCTCTAAATGAGGTACCTCCAGCTGGCCACTCCTTTCTAGGCTTCCGAAGGTATCCGCCCCCACGTCTCCAAACAGATCTGCGTCAGGGCTTGCTCCTACTCCTAAACTATCCAGTACGATTAGAAATACACGCTTGTTCATGGTTTCTCCTCCTCTTGGTCATCCTTCTCTCTTCTTTATTCTTCTCTTCCTAAGGGTTGCCCGCAATAACATAATAGTAAAAATCTCGAATCAATTCTCTCTTGGTCACTCCATCGTGATTCTCTTCATCTAATACGATATTGGAAATCACCATAAAGTAAACGGTATCATAGAACAGATTCAGTCGTTCTACCACTGTTGGATAATGGGTAATCTCTATGGCATAGTTATCCACCAGATTGAGAGCCGAAAGTTCTTCTTCTGAAAATATTTCATTCAAGTTCCAGAAGAGCCCTTGGTCTCTATAGAGCTCATATATCGAAGGATTGCTAATCAATATATCCATTCCCCCAGCAGCTACAATCACTGTGAATTTCTGAATGGAGTTCATGTCAAATTCCCCATCGATGGTGATGAAGTTGGGGTCAACCATTACTTCGCTAAAAGGATTATCAATATTCAGCCTTTCTTCTGTTACATTCGCCAACCATTCTATATCCGCTTCAAAACCATTGGTAATTGCTATGCTCAATACCTGATCTGTTCGAATGTTTTGAATCCATCCATGGCCTAAAACAATGAGTGCAACCAAGATAATTGGAGAAGCCAATATCAGTTTGTGGTAGGTCCACATGTGCTCCACCTTTTTGGGAAAAGGTAGGCTTTTTATTTTCTCAATCTCCATCTGCCTTTTTTCTTTAGGAGTTAAATCGGATTCGTATCTGTGTACCTTTTCTTCTTTCATCGTTCTTTAGTTCCTCTATCTTAACTTTTTAATGCTTACATCATACCACATTTCACCCTGTTTTATCAAGGAATCTCCTTTAATTCTAGCATTGCTCGCGTTGGTCCAGCTACAGTTTAGACCGTATCGGTAACTATATAGATTGGATTTGATATGGCAACGATGCGTTCTATTCCTAAAATTCTGCGTACCACTACCACGTAAGCAAATTTCCAAGAGGACTTTGCCTTGACCTTTTCTTGCAAAGACGGCAAATTGATGACCTCTTCTGAGGTTACCAGCTTTGCCCTCAGCCCAAATGACCCTTTTCTGACGGTGATTGTAAAAGTTAGCCCATCATACCAGGAAACTGTATCTCCCATCATTACCTGGTCTGCAAGAAGAGACAGCTCTACTCCTCTAATGGAGTTTGTTACATAAGAATGACCTTGACTCATTGCCGCCAGAATATCCTCTGCTGCTGCTCCGCCAGCATAAACATGGGTTACAGGATGGCCCAAAAATGCAGGATGGAAGTCTCGATGATAATCACTTCCTCCTATGAGGGGGATTTTATGTCCTGCTAGCAGTAAGTTATGCCACCAAGCAATCCCTTGCACATTGGTGGGGCGCATAGGACCATTCCACACTTCCACTAAGTGGAACAGCAACCCTTTTTCTTCTTCTGAAATCTCCCAGACAAATCCACAATGTTTTTCTTCGGGATGACATACAGATATTAAGGCGCCTTTTTCTTTTGCCGCTGTCACTAAGGCTTTCATTTCTTCGTAGGTATTTGCAACAAAATGCTCAAATGGCGCGGCCACTCCATAAAAGTTCATATGACCCTTATAATGGGTCCATTCCACAGCAGGAATTAAGGTTATTCCTGGCACTAATGGTAAATGAAAATTTTCATTATAATTGTTGTGATTGGCTACTGCAAGAAAATCCAAGCCTTTTTTTTTGGCTCTCTTGGCCAATGTAGAGATATCATGTTGACCGTCAGAAGCATCTGAATGAACATGCAGGTCTCCAACAAGCCAGCGAGAACATTGGGGGGTGAACTGGAGGGTATACTGTACATCCAGTCCTGACTCAGGAATTTTATAAGCTCCCACTAAAATCTGCCACTCTCCTGGAATAAGCGGCACCATACAGTATCCTGGTGTTGCGCTATGAGGAGATACCAGGATGCTGTCTCTGGCACTTCCTGACCAACCCAAGAACTGACCGTGACCGTTTATTAATCCCAGGTCCACAACCCCTACACCTTTATACTCGTAGGAAATGGTCACTTGTTCAAATCCTTCTGGCACCTGAAAAGGGAGGGTAAAATACGAGCCTTCGACTTCCTTTTTGATGTGGTAATCAATCCTCTGGTGCTCCATCTGTTTGCTCCTTTTCCTCTTTTGCTAACCCATTGGTTCATGGGCTAGGACTCCAATCCGAACCCATGGGCTTTCTCATCTCTTGGGTTTATCCGAAGTGTTTTTATGGTGGCGGTGGTGATTTTTTAAACATCACTGCCAAAATCCCTGCAAACACACAACAGGCAACCATAATAAGGAATGGATACACACTAATCAAAAATCGTGCCGCCGCCTCTGGTCTTGGTCCTGGCTGGTCACCACTAATGTAACCAAAAATGTGAGAAGCTAGGACTAATCCTAAAGCCACAAATAAGTTGCTCACTCGATTCAGCACTCCTCCCAAACTGTTAAAGGTACCTTCACGTTGAACATTGTGTTTTGCCCGATCTTCATCCAATATTCGGGCACCCACTAAGTCAAGGGTCATGGATGCCCCTCCATAAGCAAGGCCTACCATCACCATCGGCAATATACTGGTTGCTAGACTCCCGGTAAAATAGAGAGGAATCAATGCAATGGTAAGTAGAGCAAGACACATTCGCCAAGTGGTTAAAAGTCCTTTTCGTTTCAGAATAAGTAGCCACAGCGGGATACCTACAATGGCACAGATAATTACCGACGCAAGGAGGATGGTTGTTACTATGCCAGACGCCTCTAGCACATATCGGGTATAGAAGGGAACCAGTTGTTGTAAGATGGAAAGTGCTGCAAAAAAGGAAGCATTGGCTAACCCAAACATCCAGAACTTGGGATTTTGGAAGATTCCACTTAAGCTACCTAACAACTTTGGCTTGGGTAGTTCTTGCGCCTCTGGGGTTTCATGGCTATTCAAGGTCATGTAGAAAACCACTGTAACTGCCAATATGCTGTAGATAATCGCGGTCATCTGATAGCCTATATTCTCCGCTATAACTGGTGTCAAAGCGATGCTGATGATCATGGCTGAGAATTGAAAAGCCTGTCGCATGGCATTAGTTTTCGCCCGCTGGGCTTGAGTTTTAAACAATTCAGGGAATAATGCTCCGTAGTTTACGTTCACCAGGGAGTTTAAAGTCCCTGTAAGAGTATACATCACTAAAGCGTACCAGAACACAGATCCTTCACCAAGCCATGTTGGTACATTAAAGAAGGCTATAAAGCTAAGAGCCAGCAGTGGCGTTCCTAGCATCAAGTAAGGGCGCCTTCGACCCCATCTTGAACGGGTTCCATCTGAAAAGAAACCATACAACGGACTGTCTACAGCATCGATCACTGTAAAAACCAGCAATATGGTGGCAAATTGGGTGGCTGTTATGGCCGAGAGGTAATCCACTAGAAAGACTAGGGCGAATGTATTAAACATATTAATTGGAATGGATGTACCAAACATCCCCACAGCGTAGTGGAAGGGTTTGGTGGGCCTTGAGGTTAGATACGTTTTTTTCGTCATAGGTTCTTCTCCTGCTTCTCAATGAATATTGGAATGTCTCTTTGGCACTTATGCCTTTCTAGTTTCTTTCACATTTTCTTCTCTCAATTATCACACATTATAACCGATTCTACAACACAATTAAGCGATTTCTTAGGAAGAATCCCTCCGACAACTACAATGTCAAATCGCCAGATTGCTTGCCCCCACTAACCTCTCAAAAGCAGTTTTTAAGAAGTCGAAAATCCGTATGGAAAAACCGCCATAGATTGGCTCTACAGCGGTTTAAAAATTTGTTTTAGTTTTCCCGATTTATGTTCCATAATTGGTGTAAAAGTGGTGTAAAACCTCTTTTAGCCTCCCAAGAATGGCCAGGTCACGGGATTTAGTCCAAGACATAGGGCATTAAAGAGACGTGTCTGGCTCTTTTAATCGCCACCGTTAACGCTCTTTGATGCTTTGCACAGGTTCCTGTGATTCTTCTAGGAAGAATCTTACCTCTCTCAGAGATGTATTTTCTTAGTTTCGCTACATCCTTGTAGCTGATTTCGTTGTTTTCTTTGCCGCAAAAGATACATACTTTCTTTCTTCTACGTGCTGGTCCTTTTCTTCTGAAGCCACCTTCTGGTCTGCTTCCTCTTTCGTATGCCATTCTTATACCCTCCATTGGTCAGATGCGGGAGCGCTAGGCTAACCCACTTAAAGTTCTGTTTTCATTTGGAAGCTTTGGCGCCTATCGTTAGTTAAAAGGCAATTCGTCTATTCCATCTCCATCAGGAATGTTCATAAAACCATCCCCTGGGTCGTTGCTTGGTGCAGGTGAAGGTTGTCCCAATGAACCCATTCCTGGAGTACGCTCGTCTCTGCTTTGAGCAAACTCTTGCTCTTCCACAATCACTTCTGTAGTATAAACCCTAGCACCTTCATTATTGGTGTAACTTCCCGTTTGTATTCTTCCTGATATGGCTACGCGCATCCCTTTGGTAAAATACTTCTCGGCAAACTCCGCAGAACTTCCAAATACTACACAGCGAATAAAATCTGCTGTTGGTTCCCCTTCTCTCTTACTCTTGAAGCGACGATCTACTGCTACAGTATATCTGGCCACTGCAGTTGCACTATCACCTTGTGAATATCTAACTTCTGGATTACCAGTTAATCGACCTACCAAAACTACTTTATTCATATTATACCTCTTTCTCTATGCTTCTTGTTTTACGCATAAATATCTGAGTACGTTTTCCATAATCCGCATTCTTTGTTCAATCTCACGGGGAACAGATGTCTCAGACTCGAAGTGAATGAAATAGTAAAAACCTTCTCTCATCTTTTGGATTTCGTAAGAAAGTCTTTTCTTGC
>JGI20163J15578_10000109_pt1 | contig 32741 bp, 21 predicted proteins | sample TergutCu122P1_FD_15578 | JGI IMG/M metagenome (IMG submission 15578)
CACCCCCGCCACAAGGGCGGGGTTTATACCTGCCTGCCCCCAAAGGGAGCGGATGGCCTTGCAGGAAGCGTCCCACCAGTTTTCCGGGTTTTGCTCTGCCCAGCCGGGCTTTGGGTAATTGGTTTCGTAACTTTGGGAAGCTGTGGCAACAGGGGTACCGTCCCGCCTAAACAGCGTAACCTTACAGGCAGAAGTGCCTATGTCAATGCCAAGTAGTAATTGTTCCATTTTATCCGCAAAAGACCTCCTTAAACTCCGGCACTTTGCTCTCCTCCCCTTCAGGGCTGTGAATTGTTGTATAAAAAATTTCCATTGTATCTTCCTGCCAGTTAATGCGCGTCAGGCTGTAATTGCCATTTTCATAACCGTAGCCGTCACCTGCGTCTTCGTAATACATAAACTCCGCGTCTTCTCCCGGGTAGATACGCAATACCGGCTGTCCATTATCTGTCATGGGGATTATGCTTCCCCCCCGCACAAGCAATGGAATTTGTTTAATACTCGCGCCGACTCTTACTGTTTGGCCGCCTTCGAATAGGCAACCGGTCCAAAAATCGTACCAGTCGGTTCCTTCAGGCAAGTACACCGTGCGGGTGTACTCCGTGCATTCCACCGGTTTAGAACCTGCCGAATAATACATAGGCTCTGTAACGGGGCATACCATTATGCTTCTGCCAAACATATACTGGTCTTTAATTTCCACGGCTTTAGGGTCTGTTGGGAAGTCGAAAGCAAGCATACGCATAATTGTATCGTCGTTGTGCCAGCAGCTTCCTGCAAGAGAATAAATGTATGGCATCAAGCGATAACGTAAATCTATTGCAGCCACCAATGCGTCATAAAAAACTTCGCCGGGTTCGCCAAAAGCCCAAACTTCCCTGCGGACATCTGTACCGTGGGCCCTAAAAATTGGCAAAAACGCGCCGTACTGGAACCAACGGGTGTATAACTCGCGATAACCTAAATCGTCTGTACCATCCTGGTATTCACCTGCCCAAAACCACGGTGTACCTTGTTTTACAAAAAACGCGCCAATATCCAGTGTCCAGTACGGCATACCACTTGCGCAGAAATTCAGGCCCGCAACAATCTGGTTCTTAAACGTATCCCAACTTGCGCTGGTGTCACCCGACCATAAAATTGTTCCATACCGCTGAGAACCGGTATACCCGCTGCGGGTAAGATTTATAACGCGCTTATCATCCCGCAAACCCCGCTGGCCTTCATAAATACCTTCCGCATGTACAAGCCCATAAGCGTTACATTTTTCCACAGGCATATGGTTGCTGCTGTCCCGTACATAATCGTAATACAAGCTTGACGGCTCGGGCTTTTCTACACGGGTCCACTCCGGTGTTACAGGTTCGTTATTGTCGCACCACCATCCGTCAACCCCCTTAGAAAACAGCCCTCTGTTTACCTGTTCCCAGTAAAGCTTACGGCCGCTGGGGTTAAAGGCATCGTAAACATTCCACATTGGCAGCAATAGGTTCTGCTCTTTAAACTCGCGGTAATTATCGCTTTTTTGATCCATATGGGGCCATATGGAAAGCAGCAGACACGCATCCATTGCATGGAGTTCTTTCATCATACCTTCCGGGTCCGGGTAGCGGGTTTGGTCAAAGGTTTTTTGCCCCCACAGGCCATCCGGCCATGTTATCCAGTCCTGAATTATGCAGCTTAAACCAATATTGCGGCGGCGGTATTCTTTTACTGTGTCTATCAGTTCTTGCTGGGTTTCGTACCGCTCTTGTGATTGCATGTAGCCAAAGGCCCATTTTGGAAGCATTACAGCCTTTCCGCTCAAGTACCTGTAGCCCTTGATAATTTCGTCAAAATTGTTTCCGGCAATAAAGTAGTAATCCATCATAAGGCAGGCTTCTGTGTATAAATATGACCCGTAAGCATTATCGTTAAATATCGCCGGGCTGTCTGATGCCAGCAAAAGTCCATACCCTTTTGTAGAAACTAAAAATGGAATTGCAATTTTCATGTTTGCCTGATGCAGATATTGGGTACTACCGCGTAAGTTAAGCACGCCTTCTTCCGCTTGACCAAGCCCAAACAACGCCTCATCTTGCTGCCACTCTAAATGCAGGGTGGTGCGATACAATTTTTTATCAAAAACCTTATCTGCCTGGCGCACAACGCGCTTTTCCCCGTCCGGGGTTTTGATAATTTCCACCTTTGTTTCGCCGTCTGTATCCACTTTATAGGAATCGAAGGCGTCAAGGATTTTACTTTCCTTTGCCCGCTCTGCCAGCAATAATTTGCCCACAGTGTCTAAATAGCGGACAGCCCCTGTTTCCTTTGAAATTTCTACAACAAGCATACCGGTTTTAAGCAAAACATGGCTGTCCGACTCTTCGTACACCCAATCGGCGTAATTGTCATGGCACAAAACACCCAAACCTGTATCGTTGGGAAGTTGCCGGTCACGGGTAAAGCTGACCCTTATAATAGATTCCGCTTTTGGGGCAATACACATAAGCCCGTACGCGCTGTGTAATTTTAATTCATCATTTATACGCTCAATTTTTGTAATTGTTTTTGACGCTTTTGGCACTGCATGTAACATAACACGGCCTCCTTAGTTAAAAATCCTTTTCGCAAAATGATACAGCCCATTCTTCCATACCCGGAAGTCGTGCCCACCCTCTGTGGTGTAGTAAATTGGCGTTACTCCGTTGCTTTTAAACGCGTCCATGTAAGATTTCGCAAGGTAGTCAAACATGGCTTCCTCGTAGCCATTACAAATTAATATAAATGTTTTGTCCTTGTATTCTTCCGGAAGTGTCATTTTATCCGGGGTTAACATCCCCGGGTGTTTCATGCGGTCGTCTTCGCGGGTAGACGGCAGCAGTCCCGGCGCAGGGGAAAACGCACCGATATACCCAAAGGTTTCCGGCATAGAAATTCCTATAAAAAGGGATTCCCTGCCACCCATGGATAACCCGGCAATTGCGCATTCCTCCCGTTTATTTGACACTTTATAATTTGCGTTTATAAACGGCATAAGGTCGTTTTGCAGGTCGTTGATAAAATTATCAAAAGCGGCAGTGTGGGTTGGCGTAAATATTTCTTCCGGGATGCTGTCGTCTTTTGCGGCGCGTACATTTGGAATAACTACAATCATTGGAGCTGCTTCCCCACCGGCTATTAAGTTGCTAAGAATTTCGTTGGGGGTGCCATTAAGCCATTCCGTGTGGGTGCCGCCTATGCCATGAAGCAAGTACATTACCGGGTAAACCGTGTCCGGGTTGTAGTTTGGCGGCGTGTACACAAAGCATTTGCGCATCGAGTCTGTGGTTTTGGAAAAATACTCTACTTCCGTAAGACAGCCATACTCTACACCGACTTTTTTACAGTCAAAACCTTCCGGTGTTTGCCGGTTAAATTCATTTGCCATTTCTATTCCTCCTAAATTTTAGTCTTCACCAAGTTTTAATGCCTGGGCAATTTTTATACGCGAAATATATGCGGCCAACACAATTAAACAAAGTACAATCATGATGCCGATAACCGTATACAAATTACCGTAGTCCCTAATTTCGTTTACAACCATAAGCGGAATTACCTGGTCTGCCGCGGTGTAAGAAATTTGTATAAGCGGCACAAATAAACGCGCGCTTATTTCACCCACCAACGCACCCAGGGCAATAGACGTAAATGTGATGTAAAATTGCTCGTTTATAAGCAGCCCAATAAGGTTACGCATACTCATACCCATTGCGCGGAATATACCAAACTGCAAAACCCTGGACCGCAGGGAAAGTATCCAATAGATAAGAAACCCGGTAAAGCAAATAAGCAGCGTTACAATAAAGCCTACCGTCAGTACACCGTTTGTGCCTTGCAGTATCGGGTCGCTTCGGCTTTCAATCAGCTCTGCGTTTGCGTCCAAAAACTCGATAATATTAATGCGGTTTTCTTCAACAAAATCTCTAAAAAACCGGGTGGATTCCGTATTGGTGCGCATCCAAACCTGGTAAGGCTGTACGCCCCTTTGGGATTGTAAATATCCCAAGTTGGCAACAATAATAGGCCTGCGCAGTTCTGTTATTTGCTCGTAGACTTCCACCCTTTGAATTGGGGCAAAACTTGGCCAATAATCGATAAAACCAACGGCCACAACCCTAACTGTGTTGCCGTGAGGGTCTGTAATATGGATGGCGTCGCCTAGGCGCATACCTACATCTGTTTGGAAATAACGGGACAGTAAAACACCGTCACTGCGGCCGGCCAGGGCATTTAAATAATGGTTTATATGGGTGCGCAGTAAATCACGCCTAAACCATACGGTTTCCCCAAAAGTGTCTGTTTCTATGGCCATAAGCGGTATGTCTTCTATTCTGTTTTCCACGGTAATGCGCGCGGTTACATCTTGGCGCAGCACACGTGTCAAAGACTCAACCTCCTCAAACGCGGTAAAACGTTCAAAATCCGGCTCAAAAAATACGATACTGGCTTCACCGTCACCGCCGCCGGTAATCTCGCTGCGCCACGATTCCCGGAAAATTAAGTCTGCCCCGGCCATGTACCGTATATGGTGGTCGTTGTTTAAATTAACGGTACGGGCGGCCTGGGCACTAAATGTACCCACAGACAGTGTAAACAGCAAAAATATCATGATAAATTGCTCTTCGCCGGAAGAGCGTATTACCTTAATTAACGAAGCGTAAGCCGCGGGGGACCAAAAACGCCTGCCAAGCCTAAATAAAACACGAAGCATGTATGGGAAAAGACGTAGGAAAAATAAACCCAGCCCCATAATAAACAGTGACGAACTTAAAAATAACAGTGGGTCTACAGATTGGCTTTCCCGTATTGCCATAGCCATTGCTTCCCGCTGGATGCTAAAAGAATACAGCCCGTAGATGGCTATGCCCAGGCATAAAATATCCAGGAAGAAACGCTGCCATACCGGTTTTCTCGATGCGGTATTCCTGCGCTTGTGGCTTACAATACCCACGGCAGAAAAACCGATTACCGGTATAAACATTGTCAGGAAAGACAGGAACATTGCCAAGCCCGCATAAAGCAAAACGTCCGGTGTTATTTCCACAACAATTGCGGTACGCTGCACAAGTTCTAAAAACCCGTTGGATGCGCCAAGTACATTACATAATGCCACGCCCAGGGCAATGCCCGTTGGGTAACATATGGCGGCCACTAAAAGGCCCTGCAGTGTATAAATACCCAGTATCTGGCGGCGGCTTGCGCCACGGCTTTTAATAACAGAAATTTCGTTTTGCTCCAACTGCAATATTTGGCGGCTTACCATGTAAATGTAAAAGGCCAGCAGAACATAAATTGGCACTTGCAGCACCCACAATGTTATGGCCAAACGGTCTGCCCGCTGGGAATACCTTCTTACAGTGTCACCAAAATTTTCGCTAAACTCCAGTACATTACGCTCTGTATCAAAACGGTGGTGGAAGCTTGTAAGTGTAGTCAAATAATGCTCTACATCCCTGGCGGTCATGGTTTGATAATCTAATACATGCACCCACTCGGTAGCTATGCGAAATTCTACGGTATAATACGGGATAAACCGCTGCTTAATAATGTTCTCTGCCGTAATAACTTCATGTATGTGGGTAATGTTCAGCACAGACCAGAACATCTCCGAACCTTCCGCAATCCGGTACACACCAACTATGTGAATATATAAATCGTCCGAAACATGGCTGGTTACATTGCGTACATGCAGCATTTCGTCATACAAAATATGGTGCCGCTGCATGGCTGCTTCGGAAATTATCGCCTCAACTATGTGGCCGTTTACTAACTCTGTCGCCGGTAAACGCCCATGTATCATGTGTACATTATCCACTAGCCCGGATATTCCGGCTACATTCATGGACCTGGAACGGGGGTTTACGTCCCTTGGGGGGTATGGCCACAAATGCCACCCCTGCATAGTATCCGTACGGATAGACATTAAGGCAGGTACGCCCAGTTCTTCCACAATGCCAAAGGCAAAGTTATCCCTTGTTTCCAAATATGTTGGGATACGAAACTCGGCGGCAATGTTGTTAAAATTGTACCGCAGTGCCATTGTTGCAGGGTGGATTTCGTATTCAATTTGATGCTGCCGCAAGCCCTGGTACAAAATGCGCCGCATAGTGGCATTTATATACAAAGGTGTGGCAGACACTATGCCTATCAACAAAATATTACCTATCAGCAGGCATATCATCATCCATTTATTTTTCCATATTTTCCTTAGCAAAAAAGAAATCATTGAACCACCACCCGTTGGCCGGGTTCTAAACCAGCCATTATTTGTACGTAATTATCCAATGTTGCACCAATAAGCACATAACGCTTACTTATCGCCCCATCTTCGTACAGTAAAACATAATTGCGGGGCCCTTCTGCCGTAATTGCCCTGTTGTGGACAACAACCGCGTCAAGGGCCAACGGCAAAACAGGCTGCGCCCGCAGATGTATTCCGCTTAATTCCAAAGTAGTTACTTCATGCTGCCGTAATGTATCAAAAAACTCGTCCATACAAAGCGGAGCCAACCGGAAGTCAAAAAAACCGTCACGGGTAACAGGCCTTGTCAAAGGGTCTGAAACTACTTGCATTGTAAAATACATATCCCCTTGGAATGGGCGCACAGACATAATCTCACCAAACCGCATTACATACGGCGGGGCGGAAGCGGTAAAAACTATTGCGTCTGTATCCACAACGGTGGCAACCCTTCGGCCCTGCCCATAGGTTGGCACAATGCGCGCGCGGAACAAATCCGTTACCGTATTGTTAAACGCCGGGTTTAGCCAGCTAAGAACACCACTTATGGGGGCGTATAGCCGCTCCCCTTTTATAGGCTCTTCCAGCCGCTCTAATCTGTCGGCTAAATCCTCTCGCCTTTGGGCGGAATCACGCAAAAACCGCTGATACGCCAATTCTTCTTCCCTCAAACGCAGTGCCATTAATTCCCAATCACTTTCCGGGGAAAAATCCAACTCCAGGCGTTTTATTTCAACTTCTACCTGGCGTCTGTTCCGCTCCAGGATAAAATCCGTTTCAAACTCTTGCCGCTCCATAAAAATGGCATCGCGGTTTATTTCCAAAGATTCCGGGATTACATATAACAGCTCCGCTATAAAATCCCCTTCGTCAATCCACTGGCCGTCACGCAATGCCGCACCTTCTAAACGGCCATAGTACCATGTAATCCAGTCTATATGGCCTCCGTGGCCTTCCGCTTCAAAATGTAAGTGATAACTGTTTGGGAACGTAATGGTTACAGGAATTTCCCTTGTTTGTATCATGTCGCGCACACCCACAGTTGCAAGTTCAAACTCTACCGGCTGTAAATCTGCCGGGTCTACAACCATAAGCTCACCTTCCGCGGCAAGTACATACAGCGGCGTGTCTGCCTCTTGTATAAGGCCGGTACAGCCGCTTAAAGCAAGGGCCAGTATAAAGCCCAGCAGAAATAATCTACGGTCTGACAAAGACTTCATCCCCTACCTCCAAACCTTCCGCTACCGCTGTCAAAGTGGTTGAGCGGGCAATAATTGTAATTTCTGTGTGTACAAGCTCGCCGTTTACCATCCTGTGTACAAAAAGGCCGCCGGGGCCGGAAAATAAGGCATTACTTGGTACACGTACGGCATCATCTATTTTTACCGTGTAAAAATACACAGGAAAAAGCAAACCCGGCGGAAGAACATCCCCGTTTACCAATTTAAACTGAGCCGGACGGAAATGACGGTCTTCCAAGGCGGTAACAATATACTCCAATTCAATAATCTGGCCGTCTATGTGGGCATGTGTAAAAACGGCATCCCTGGTGGCCAAAAGCCGCCAGCCGGGCCCGGGGCCAATAGCTGCAAAATCGTTAACGGTTAGGCCAACCAATTCGACAATAATCTCGCTTCTGTCGGATAAATAAATTAAAGGCTGTGCCCCGCTTAAGTGCTGGCCGCTTCTTACATCGCTGATGTAAGTAACAACCCCGCTAATAGGGGCGCGCAGTTCCGCAAGGCTAACCCTGTCGCGCAGTGCTCGTACACGGTCTTCTTCGTGGCGTATGGCAAGGGCTTGCCGTTCCCTTTCCAGGCGGGCCTCCATTTGGGCCCACTCTATGGCCAAATCCCGGGCTTCCGCTGCTTCTGCCGCGGCTATGTCAAAATTTTCTGCGGCTGCGGCAATGTCTCTTGCCCTCTCAATTATCATAATGTCAATTGCCACTTGCCGCCGCTCATTTTCCAAATTATTGTTAGTACGCATGGCTGACAAACGCTCTGTACGCTCCGCAATTTGTTCTTCCAAATGTTCTGTGTCCAGCCGTGCCAACAGCTGCCCTTCGTAAACCATGTCCCCGGGGCTTACATAAAATTTGCTAAAAGCCCCAACAGGGTTATCGAAATAAACAACCTCGGAAATGTAGCGGGTTATTCCATTATGGCGCAAAAGTTCCATTACGGGGCCCCTGTCTACAAAAGCCGTATCCACACGGGCAGACGCGGGGCGTATTAAGTACGGCGCGTCTTCCGTTTGCGCTGGGGTACAAGCGGCAATAAAAATGCAGAGAAATACAAGTGCTAAACATTTTCTTTTTATACTCATATTACAACCACCTCACCTTCCTGCAAGCCGTACCTAATCTCGGTTAAAGTATTACCCTCCAGGCCTATTTCCACATCCCTTATAACCACTACGTCATCTACCAGTACATATACAAAGGAACGGCCTTCCAAGGTGTTAACCGCCATGTTTGGTACGGCAATTACATTGTACGCCGAATCTAAAACAACATGCACCATAGCCACTGTATGGGAAGTTACCAAAGGCAAGTCACCGTCTGTAACAAGCAAAAACGCTTCCGCATTTACCCGCTCGGCGGCTGGTATTTCATAATACTCCGGGTCTATTGCCACAACGGGGAAAGCCTCGCCGTCTATAACAACCTCAAAGTTCATGCCGGGTCTGATTACCGCCGCTGCCGGGCCGGAGGGCAGTGTAAAAATATTACGTTGCAAATCCGCTACCGTAACCACTTCCTGGCCAATGTAAGACCAGGTAGGTGCCGTAACAGATAACGCCCAGGTAACAACCCCGTCGAAAGGAGCCCGAAGGAACAGCCCGTCAATTTCCCGTTGCAAATACTCTAACCGCCTTCTTATTATTGCCAGCCTGCCAAGTATACGCCGTCTGTCGTTTAAAAATGAAGAATCGTCTACGGGCACCCTGGAACGCTCTGCATGGCTTAAGGCCATATTGAGTCGGGTTTCCAACTGAGACAAATCCAGCAAGGCCCACTCTTCTTCCCGTGCTGCGTCTTCCAATTGGGTGAACAAGTACGGCCTGTCCAATTCCGCCAAAATATCCCCTTCGTACACTTCGTCCCCGGCAGATACAAACACGCCCCGTATCCGCTGGCCCGCTACATTAAAGTGTATCGTTTCCTGCCGGGCGGGAATATATCCGGCCCGCACGTTTGTGAACAGGATAACATCCTCCCGTACAACAGGTGCGGTCCGCATGGGGCGCGCTTCCGGCATGTTGGCCACCGGCGGCGGCAGAACCTCTTCTTCAACAGGCAACGCGAAGCACGCGGTTAGAAGCATCAGCAGTAAACAATTTGCGATTAACAATATTTTTTTCATAAATTCCTCCGTGGTATTACAAAGAACTTAGCCACTGGATTATGGCTTCATGTATTCGCTGCGCGGCATCTTCCGGGGTAGTAAGGCGGCGCAGCATAAGGTGTATGGTAGGTTCGAACAAGTCGATGGGTATTAACGGCACAGGCGATATTACGGAATGGTTTATCTCTTCGATTCGCCTGACGGCATCGGCAATGGTTTGCTCCCGTTCGGCGGGGGGCGCATCGTGTATACCTGCAAGGGGCAGGCCGGTGGCTCCTCTTAGGTAACCTGTTCGGAATCCATCGGCATCATATAAGAATTCGGCCCACACTGCTGTTACGGTTCTTTCAAAAACGTCTGTGAAATGCGGTTCTGCCAAGGCTCTGATTATAGGCGAGTCAAAGGATTGTACGCCCAAATTGGTGCGGGCATATACTTGACCGGGAACAGCCCAAAACATATTCCTGTTTGTTCTGTAGCACACACCGGCGGGTACAAGGTGCTGAGTTACAAACTCCCAGGCCAATAAGTCGTTATCACCACGGGGTATGCTTACCATTTTCCATGGATATGTCGCACCCATGTTTGATATTCGGCGACCTTGATTGTCTATCAGCGGCAAAAATCCTTCAAAGGCGGTGGTAACAGTAAAAGGAACTATCGCGCCGATTGGCAGCAAAAACTCGTTACTGACAAAAAATACGCTGTCAAAAGCAAACCACTGCATATTGCCCGGTGCGCCATTATAAAACATACCGCCTAAAGGGTTTCTGGCTATGGAATTATACCTAAGGTTGTTCCTTATACCTAACTCCTCTGCGATACCCTCGCACGCAGGGAAAAGCCTGAGCATTCGCTCCAGAAAAGCGGCAAATTCACCGTCCAGCAAATTGGATGTGCCGCTGCCTATATCAACAAAATCATTTACTGCATTAAGTGCCATAAACCCCGGGATAGACATGTCGCGGCTGCTTGTCATACGCATAAAGTCGCCCAGACTCCATATATCGTCTCTTCCAAGGTCAAGGCCTGCGGCCAATACATCTGTATAAATGTCTATCATTTGGCTGACGGTAATTGCTCCGTACTGCATAAAGCGGTTAATAAACTCCTGCGGCAGCCTGCTGTTAATGCCAATATACTGAAAGCCGAACCCCAAGGGGAAGAAGTACAGCTCACCGTTTACGGTTAGGGCTTGCAAGGCTTCCTCGTAAAAATCGTGCCGGTTGAAAGTGCTGCATATGTTTATCAGTTCATGAATTTCTGTCAAATAGCCATCCCGCGCAAAGTCCCACATAGGGAAGAGCGGGTCTGCAAAAATAAGATCGAAACCCTCACCTGCGGCGAACATGCTTTGTAGCCTGTATGCCCAGTAATCTGCTTCGGTTTCCGGGTTGTAAGTGGTAATTTCCAGTTCAAACCGGCGATCGTATTCCATTAGACGAGCCGCCTGCTGCAAAATTGGACGGAAATGCCCCGGCGCAAGAACTGTAAGCCTGCCGCCCGGACGTTGTGGTGTTACAGGGGAAGGGTCTGCGGTGTCCGGTTGCTGTGGTGGTGCTTCGTTGTTTTGTACGGTGCCGGGGGTTAGCTCTGCCTCCAGCCTTTCAAGAAAGTCTGCCGGGGTTTCCCTTTTCGGCGGGGTGCTTCTGCCACAGGCGGACAAAATTAGTAAAACGCACAACGCAAGTGTTACACCGTATGATATTTTACGTTTCATAAGTTCTCCTCCTGTCCAATGTTATGTAATTTCAAGTGAGTGTCTCGTTAAGCAAGAAAACAATTATTTCCTATAGCGACAATCATCGATTCGGAGCATTAGGGAATTATTGTTTTCGGACTAACGAGACAGCCCTTGAAATATTTATTCAGTTGACTCGATTTTCGAGTCAACTGATTCTACTGTACCAAAAACCAATCAAAATCCACATAGCCGCCGGTGCTTTCCGTGGCGTAGTTAAACAGTGCAAAGCGATATCCGGTAAAGTGCGCCAATGTATACCGCATTTTTAGTGTGCCGCCAATTTTTTTCCACTTGCTGCCACACAGGCTGTAATAAAAGTTGGCTTCGTCTATGGCATCTGTAAAGTTGAAATCAATTTTCAGACGCACCTGATCCTGTGTAAGGGGTACAACCTCCATTGTATCCGTTGATGTGGCCATAATTATAGATTTTTGGCCGTCTTCCATTTTCACACCCACAAACCCATACAGCTCTGCAAGGGCAGCAAAGCCTGCCACGTCACCGTCTTTCATTTGGCCTGTGTCCAGTAAAACACTGCCGGAGCATGCAGGCCCAAATGTGCGCTGGGTAAGGGTGTTTCTTGCTTCCACCAAGCTTTGTATCACATGGGTTGTTGTAAGCCTTAGCCAGCCTTTACGCGCCGTAAGTGACCAGCCCGTATTATCCGGGTTGTGGTTCCACTGCCACTGCAGCGGCAGCTTGTCGCCGTCAAAATCGTCGGACACAACTAACGGAGCTGTTAGGTGAGGGGCAGATGGGTATGGCATTTCTATGGGCACTTCGCCGTCTTCACCAAATATTGGCCAGCCGTCTTGCCAGCTTACAGGCACCAGCACAGGTATACGCCCTACGGAACCATGATCCTGAAACAACATGGCATACCATTTTCCACATGGGGTGTCAACTATCCCGCCTTGGGCCACACCCGCATTTTGGAAGCCAAGGTTATCATCCAACACAATTCTGCCCTCGTACTCACCATCTATTGCATTTGCCCGGTAACATATTTCTATGCGCCTTCTTGTGCCTGTGCGGGGCCACGCGATAATAAAAATATAATACTTGCCGTCCAGCTTATATATGTGGGCCCCTTCTGCCAAGGATTTACCCCCGGTAATGTCCGCGTGTTCAATTATTACTTTGTTTAGCCCATTTGGTTTTATTGCCGTTGCGTCCGCGGTTAGCTCCACAAGCCTAATCGCCCCTGCCCCGTAAACCATGTATACCCTGCCGTCATCAAAAAGCAATGACATGTCATGGTAAATGCCTTCAATGTCATACCTGCGCCATGGCCCGTTTTCTATGTCTTCTGTTTGGAAAATGTAGGTTGTATTTGTATTGTAAGCCACAAAGCTAACATAAAAAGTACCGTTGTGGTACCGCAAACTGCTGGCCCAAGATCCCCTGCCGTAGTCATGCTTGCCGTTCCGCAGTGCCATATGGTCGATATCGGAAAGGGTGTCGTACACGTAATTTACAATCTCCCAGTTTACCAGGTCTTTAGACTTCATTACCGGGCACCCGGGGGTAAAATACATTGTGGTGCTTGTCATATAGTAGGTATCCCCAACGCGGATAACAGACGGGTCCGGCACATCCGCGTAAATAAACGGATTGATAAATGTATCTGCAGCCATTTTTTCACTCCTAAAATTTAAGAATCACGCTTTCGCCTTTAGCCAGGTTAATCTGTTTCTGCTGCCCGCCAAAAACAATTATGCCGGTATAGTCGGCTTTAGCGGTAATGTTCGCGGTTAACAAAATGCCGCATTTCCAAGTCAAATCTATAACTAAACCGCCTTTGGCACACAAGCCCTTAAACGACCCGTTTTGCCATTCTTCCGGCAACGCTTTTAATAAGTATACATGGTTTTGACTACTTTGTACAAACATATGGGCGATTGCCGCTGTCGCGCCAAAATTCCCGTCTATTTGAAATGGCGGATGGTCGTCAAACAAGTTTGGCAATGTTGAGTGGCGCAGCAACTCGTTTAAATGGAAGTACGTCTCTTTGCCGTCCCCAAGCCGGGCGTAAAAATTAATTATCCATGCCCTGCTCCACCCTGTATGGCCTCCCCCTTGGGAAAGGCGTAACTCCAGTGTTTTTCTTGCGGCCTGGGCCAAGTCCGGTGTGGTTTCCGGGCTTATGCCGTTGCCGGGGAACAAAGCGAACAAATGGGAAATATGCCTGTGGCCAGGTTCGGCCTCTACTTTTTCTTCAAGCCATTCCATTATGCCGCCGTTTTGGCCAATTTTAATAGGCGGCAGTTTTGCCCGCATTTCCGCTGCTTTGGCCGCAAGTTCCCGGTCGCAGTCAAGTACTTTGCAGGCCTGTTCAAAGGCATCAAACAGCTCAACAAGTATTTGCGAGTCCATAGCGCAGCCTTCTGTAAGCCATGCGTGCTTCCCGTCCGGCAGCACATAAGTGTTTTCCGGCGAAATTGTCGGCGACACTACCAGCTCGCCATTTTGGTTTTCTATAAGAAAATCTTCAAAAAACAGACAAGCGTCTTTTATAAGGTAAAAATGCTCTTCCAGGAATTTTTTGTCCAAGGTGTATTCATAATGTTCCCATATGTGCAGGCAAAGCCACGCGGCACCCATCACCCAGTAGGTAGAGCCAATCCATGTATCCTGGGGCGCGGTGTCACCCCATAAGTCCGTATTATGATGAGCAACAAAGCCTTTTGCGCCGTACATTTTACTGGCTGTTGCTACCCCGTTAGGGTGCATACGTTTTATATGCTCGAACAGCGGTCGGTGACACTCCTGCAAATTACATATTTCCGCGGGCCAGTAGTTCATTTGCGCGTTAATGTTAATTGTGTACTTGCTGTCCCAGGCGGGCAAGAAGTCCTGGCACCAGATACCCTGCAGGTTAGCAGGTAACGAACCCGGGCGGCTGCAAGACATAAGCAGGTAGCGGCCATACCTAAAGTACAAGGCGATAAGCCCCAAATCGGTGCCGCCTTCTTTAACAAGGGCCAGCCGTTCATCTGTGGGCAAATCGCTTTCACTTGTAGCCAAGTCAAATGACACGCGGCTTTCTATAGCTTTGTAATGCTCTATATGCGCATTGCGGACGCTGTTGAAGTCCTTATGACTAACGGCAGTTAATGTTTTTACACAACTATATGCCGAGTTTTGTTGGCGGAAACTTGTAGCCGCGGTTACATACAAAACAACTTCCCGGGCGTTCTTGCAAACAATATACTCGCCAACAGTAGATATTTCACCGCGCGCAGCATGGGCAGACGTCATACAGCAAAATGATATGCCGTTTGTACCGCCGTTAACGCCGTCCACGTAAATTATATTATCGCCTGCCGCGCCCGAGCTCTCGCACAGCCTGTTGCGTACCAGCCGCGCGTCAAAGGATATGCCTGCCGGGTTGTTTGTAGACATTTTTATAGCGATAACATCATCTTGTACAGACGCAAAAACCTCCCGCCTATAACTGTAACCGTTTGCCGTAAACTCTGTTACGGCCAAGCCCTCGTCAAGTAATAAACAACGGGTATAATCCTGTACTCCGCCAATGTCTTTATATTGAATATGCAAATCTGCCAGCGCTTGGTATACACGCTGAAACTCCGGGGTTGCAGTTAACGCGTAACGGGACAGTTCTTCCGCTTCTTTTATTTTGCCCTCACGCAAAAGTGAACGAATCCGCTGAAGATTTTTTACGGCATCCGGGTTATTGCGGTTGCGAAACCCGCCGGACCAGCAAGAGTCTTCATTTAGCTGTATTCGTTCATGATGTGTTCCGCCAAATATCATTGCCCCAAGCCTGCCGTTACCTACAGGCAGAGCTTCTGTCCACCTGTAGGTATTCGCGGGCTTTTTATACCATAATTTATTTTCTGCCATATCCGGCTCCTATTCTGCCGTAGCAACCACAGCGTAAAACGCTTCCTTGGGCTGCAAATCTTTATCAAACAGTACAGGAGAGCCCCAACGGCGCCAGCTATGGCCGTCATGGCGGGCCCACATTGTTACGCGCTCGATATGGCTTGCATATTCCAAGTACATTTTGAAAAGCTCTGTATACATTTCCGCCTGGCGTTTAGATTGCTCCGGTGTTAGCGGGTTGGCGGGTTCTTCATGGCTGCCGAATGTAATGTCCAACTCTGTAACAGAAATTTTTGCCCCTGTTTTGGCAAAACGCTCTAAGCTTTCCCGTACATGGGCAAGGTTTGTTTTTTGGTTGCAGTGGGCCTGCATACCAATACCTTCTATAAGCAAACGGCCATCGTATTCCGGGTGATTGCGCCACTGCTGGTTAATTTCCTCTACCATTTGGGCAATCGCCTCGCGTTTTGTAGGAAACTCTTCGTTGTAATCGTTGTAATACAATGTGGCCGCAGGGTCGTATTTGCGGGCAAAATAATAGGCGTCAAATACATAGTCCGCGCCGCTTTCGCCCTTCTCTGGGTCTGCGCCGTTTGCATAAGCCAAGTACCATGGGGAAACCGCACGGGGGTTTTCGGACATACCACGCAAATGGTCGCGCCAGTTACCTGAAAACTCGCCACCGTCACGGAAGGCTTCGTTTATTACATCCCAGGAAAGAATACGGCCGCTGTACCTGCCGCCATAGGCTTTAATGAACGCTTCCATGTTTGCCTTTGCTTCCGTCCTTGTTTTGGGGCTGCCGTCTTCATTCTTATTAAGCCAAGGTGCAGATTGCCCATGCCAAACAAAGGTGTGGCCAATCATTTTAATACCATTTTCGTTTGCCCATTCCACCATTTTGTCTACGGCCTCAAAATCATACTCGCCGGGGGCCGGTGAAACATAAACAGGTTTCATGGCGTTCTCCGGTGTTAAAGCATTAAAATGATGCTTAAACATTTCCAGGGTTTCGGGGTTTTTCCAATCGTACGGGGATAAAATGTTGCCAAACAAAAAGTGCTTCTCAAAGGTTTTTTGCAATGATGGTAATGACAAGTCCATGGTAAATCCTCCTTTTTTTTGTCCCCTGCGTGTGCGCAAGGGTATGTATCGCATTTGGATTTTTGTATAAAGGGGCCGTCTTGTCAAGCATGAAAAGGATAACTTCCTATAGCGAGTATCAATGATTATCGCATTAGGGAATTATCGTTTTCGAGCTAACGAGACAGCCCCCAAATCAAAAGTAATTTACAAGCTTAGAAGCTACTAGAAACCTAATATTCTGTTAGCTTCCGCAACTGCGTCATTTACAAGTGGTTGAGCTTCTTCTACGATAACAGCAGCGTCAGAACCTTCATGCCACATTCTCCAAGAGAATACTTCGCCTTCGTGGAAACCTGGGCCAGGAAGAACAGCGTGCCACATTGGCTCCCAACGTGTACCGTCGCGGCCAAACAATGCCATTGTTTCGTCTACGTTACGAGGTGTAGAGTGTACAAGATATGCAGCGGCTTTCCAAGCATCTGGATCGTCAAAGCCCGGTAGCGGACGCTGCCACATCAGATACGCGAACATAATGTCATCAACTTCTTGTGCGTTAAATGTAGATGGGATAACATTAAAGTTTGTGTTACCTTGGAAACGGTGTGTGGTGCCTGATGGGCCAACCGGGAATGTTACAAAGCCGAATGGGTCGTCAGAGTAATTTGCAAGGGTACCGGCCAACCCGGATCCACCATTAAACCATGCAACTTCACCATTTCTAAATGCATAGTCAAACCAGTTCCATGGTGTATCAGGCGGTTGAGGCATCATAACATTTTCAACATGTCTTAAGTTGTTTATAAATGTAAGAGTCTCTAGGAATTCAGGTGTGTTTGTTTGGTTGTGGAATCTTCCTTGGGCGTCGCGATAAATATACCTGGCATTGTTAGTAGGCAAAGCCCACATTAGCAAGAATGACGAGAATCCTGCAAAACCCCATGTGTCATTGATACCGGTGTTGTCAATGTCGCGGGTTGTTGCATGCAACAATTCTAACCATGCATCCCATGTCCACTCGCCGCGCAATTGCAGGTCAAATGGTAAATATGGGTCAACTCCTGCTTCTTCAAGAAGTCTCATGTTAAACCATAAACCAGGGCCTGTTTGGATATCTCTTGACCAGCCATGAGGCACACCGTTGGCGTCGCGTGCCATGTTAACGGTATTTTGGTTCCATGTGTACTCGGATGTGTCTGTAAAGTCTACTGTTGTAATTGGCGCAAGTAAGCCTTGTGTCATTAGAGGGCCAAACCAGTAGTGAGAAAGGATAAAGATGTCTGCTGCAGGGTCGCCTGCCAAGATAGACATGGTTGCAATTTCTTGGATATAGCCCCAGCCACCCAAGTTTTCTTCACGCATTGTAAAGTTGTATCTATCCATTACATAGATACGGTCATCCAAACGCGCTTCTCCTTGCAATGTTGTAGGTTCAGCGGTGTCTACACACCAGTTAGCCCACCAGTTACCAATAACAATTTCTCTGCCGCCAAGGTCACGTGGCGGTGCAGAAGGCTCTTCTTGAGCTGCAGGTTCCGGCTCTGGTGCCGGTGCTACAGGGGTTTCAGCGGCAGGTTGGTTATTTGCTTGTGTACCCCCGTCATTTGTGTCATTTCCGCCGCCGCATGCAGCAAGTGCAAATAAAGCCACAAGCAGCACTGGAAGCAACAAAACTTTCATTTTGACTTTCATTTTTTTTCTCCTCTCGAAAAAAATAATTTTTATTATAACCGGCGGAAATGCCGGACTATAACCATGATAATTACATTTTAATACCCGATTGTCCAATACTTTCTACAAACAGCCTTTGTGTAAACAGGTAAAGCACAATTAACGGCGCAACTGCCATTAACAGCCCGGTGGCAATCATAACTTGGATAGCAGCGTTACTAACACCTTCACCGTATATTGCCATATGGAACTCGCGGTAAGCTTCCGCAAGGCCGCTTAACTGAACAGAGAATACACCCTGCGACCGTAGGAACAGCGTTGAATAAAACCCGTCTGTCCACTGCCATACAAAGGCGAACAAGAAGCAGGATGCCAAAATTGGTTTAGCGTCAAGCAGCATAATTTGTACAAATGTACGTAGTTTGCCGCAACCGTCTACATATGCCGCCTCTTCCAGTTCTTTTGGCACAGTACGGAAGTATTGACGAAGCATGAATACATACAGACCGCTTCTAAGGCCCATTCCCGTGGCAACAAGAATCAGGTAACCTGTTAATGTGTCCAATAGATTAAGCGGAGAGCCGCGAAATAAGGTAAACAAACCAAATACATCAAAGAAACGGAAATTTAAAAATAACGGAGCCATTATGGTTTGCGGCGGTACAATTATTGTTAGAATAACGCACATAAACCAAAACCCTTTTAGCGGAAATTGGAACCTTGCAAAACCGTACGCTGTTAATGTACAGGCAGTAATTTGCAAAATAGCTACCAAAAACGCAATACCGGCAGACCTAAACAGTGCCCCCCAATAGCTCATTATACTTGCTGCCATTCTATAATTGCCCAACGAAAAATTACGTGGGATAGATATAACAGAAGCATCGTACAAGTCTGCCCTAGACATTATACTTAAGGAAAATTGGTTAAGCAAAGGCTGAAGTATTAAGAAGCAAAGGCCAAACAGCAATACAACCTTAAAAATTGTGTTAATTGTATTTGTCAAAGCCCTCTTTACAAAATATCCTCTGCTTTCGCGGTTTCGTTTAACATACTCACCTATACGGCTGGGTTTTCGCGTATTAACTTTTTCAACTTTAGTCATAGTAATACACCACCCTCGATATTAATCCACATACAATGGCAAGTATTAATGCCACAACCAAGAAATACACCCAAACCATTGCGGATGCCAAGCCGTATTCCATACCCTGCAGCATGTTTTGCCTGGCAAGGTTCATTACGCGGTTGTCTGTCCTAACCAAGAAGTCTACTACGGTATACACAACTACAACCAAAATCATTGGGGAAAGCATTGGGAATGTAATTTTCCAAAAATTCTCCCATGCGGTTGCGCCTTCAATACTACTGGCCTCATATACACTTTTAGGTATCGTCTGCAAGCCGGATAAAAATATTAAGATCTGTATGCCCGACGCCATGGCAATTGTATGAATCTGGTTGATAATCAGGAAAATATACTCCATAAAGTCATTAACAGCCGCGGCACCTGTCGCACTCATTAATATGTCTTCAAGCACACCTGTTATGTTTGCCCTTAAGGCGTTACTTTCCCTTATATGGTCTGCTAACTGATTTAACATAGAGTTGCTTGTTTCCAAGTCTACTAATACACCACTTGCAAGTATTACAGGCAGGAAGAACACAGCGCGTACAAAGGCCCTTCCCGGGAAGGCATTGTTTAGCAATACCGCTATAAAAAAACTAAATATCAGTACCGCAGGAATCATTACGCCCATTCTGGTTACCTCTTCTGTTACATAGCGGGTATACGCAGGGTGTACTAAAAGGGCACGGTTTAGGTTTACAAGCCTTGTAAACTCCAAGTCGAAACGGTTGTATTGTATATTTAAGTGTACCTGAGAAAATACCATACGTATAGACTGTATCATCGGCCTTGCCATAAAGGCCAGAAAACCAATAATAAATGGTGAAATAAACAGGTATCCGGCAATTGCGCCCTTTGTCGCAAGTGTTATTTTGTTGCGCTTTCTCGCGCTGTTTTCAGCAACCACGATATTCATTCCTTCCTTTTTCAGGTGACTAACGCACTACCGTATAACGCATTGCGGGAACAATTACACCATCTTGTTTAAAATCAAAATTGGACAAATTTACATATACTCTTGTGCCGTCTTCATACACCGTAACGGTAACATCATCCGATAAAATCATGTGGTTAACTATTAATTGGTTGTACAGATGTGAGAAGTATCTGTTATGGTTTTGATACAGCATATTGGCTTCGTTAACCCAGCGGTCATACTCGTTTGCAAAGAAGCGTCTGTACCTGGCTACACCGTGGAGTTCGCTGGTGGGCTGTGTTTTAAAGCTAAAGAATAAGGACGAACCGGATTCCACAGAACGCAGTAAATAGTACGAATAGTCTTCGGACAGGTTAAGTGGCCGCCCGGCAAAATGCACCAGCCCGTGCAAAGCTATCTGGTAAAACGGTACCGATACATCTGTGATGGCAAAATTTTGGTCCGAAAGTGGCATACCGGTAATTACATTGGCGAAAGGCATCGCATAAGCAAAGCCGTAGTTTAGCCAAATACCGGTACCACCGGCTTTTAAGTCTGCCAGTAAATTGCTTCGCATATGCATAGACGATTCGCGGCTTACATAACGTCTATCGTTAAAGTCCCCGGCCAAGGCACTGCCCATTGTACGGAATGAAATATTATTTACACCCAAATTGGATGCTTGATCCACAAAATTATTTACCAAATCCATTGTAAACCCGGGTGTTGCCAGTACTACAGGGTCTGCAAGCACACTCGCGCTTCCCAATTGTCCAAAGTGCACATGACTGTGCCCGTTGTGTTGAACCCTGTCACGGGTTACATAGCGGGCAGCGTCACTATTTAAACTAAAACCGTTAAATAATGAGTTGTCGCGCATTAGGACAAAATCGCCCTCTAAATAAAATTCGTAGCCAAACCTGTTTGCGGCATCTAACATATTATTGAAAGACCGCCTGTTACCCAGCCGTGAGACAAGTCTTACCCTGGTTGGTACGGAATGGTCTATGGAATTATTATGGGCACCCAGCATACGGATGTGCAAGTTTTGCCACCCCATAGAATGGAAATCTTCCATCATACCCGCAGCTTCATCGAAAGTTGTTAGGGCAAACGGACGGGAAACCGGCATACCCAACAGTGGCTGAACCATTTCTATCGCGCCAAGGATTTCTACCATAGCGTTTACAGGCTCTGTTACACGGTTGTTTAGCCATGGATAACGGGCTTGTAAAAACTCCCGGTAGGCCACTGCCATACCAACATAGCCCGGTGTGTCTGTAAACACATAGCGTACAACAATAGATTCGCCTTCCGGCAAACGCCGTTCATGAATTTGGATACTTTCCGCGGTACGCCCCGTTACATTGGCAAGCCCGCCGTGTATTAACCGGAAGTTTGCCGATACACTACTGTATGGGGTGCGCATACCGCCTGTTTCTGCCCATACTTGCGCGTATGAGGCACCGCTTTCGATTATTGCGGCAAAAGTGCCGCCGTTCCTGTATATACCAAATACCGGATATGCCGCCCGGTTATCATGAATAATTGCTTCGCGGAAAACAGCCTCGTCCCAGCCAAAAATATTACTGGAGAAAACTTGCTGGCTATGGCGCCCGTTGTTGAAAAACAGTAAAGACCCGGAGCCATCCGGCAAAAAGAGATAACCTTCGTCATCGTTATGGCCTGCGCCAAAAAACGGCATTAATGTAAACCTGGTGGGAAGAAACTCTACACGGTAATTGATTTCATCAAAAGGAACTGTAACTACCATGGCATTTTGGTCAAGTTCAAAACGCATTGTAACGTTGAAAACCGGAATATCTAAATACGTATCCAAACCAAAGTAGTTCATGTCATATTCCCATTCGTAAATGGTATAGCCGACACTTTGCAGCATATCTTGTAAACGCTCAAGCATAAAATCTTGTATCGCGCTGCGCAGCACAAAAATATTTTGATACTCTAACGTAGGGAACCTCTCCAGCAATTCCGAACGGTTATCTGCGGGGCGCAAACGGTTTATATCAAAAAGCCTGTAGGCTTCTAACATTTGACGCCTTTGTGCGGGCTCTAACTGGTCTATGAAGTAATAAAAGCGTTCTTCGTATATGGCATCCGGTATAAAGAAAATCTTCGGTATGTTACCAACAGTAAAATATACTTCCAAGCCGCCGTCAACCAATGCATGCTCGAAACTGTTATTTTGCACCGATTGCCTGTAGGTAGTAAATGTTTGCCCTGCACCAAGCCGGTTCTCAAACTCAAGCAAAAACAGACTTTGCATATGAGAACGTGCTACAGGAGCCGCGTTTACTTCATTTCTTGCGTTGTATGGCGTAGAACGCCATTCTTTACCGCTGCCGCGCTCTGTAACAACAATTTCTGCGGTGTCGGTTAAAAATTCCAGGATTAGATATTCATTTTCAATTGATACAACCGGGGGTATGTCGTCTGCAAGGCCGTAACCAAAAATGATAATCTCGCCGCCATACCTTTCCTCCATTGTGCAAGCTGCCGCAATAAGCACAAGGCAGGTTAAAAAAGACAACATAAAAATTTTCTTACATGACTTCATGAACATCATCACCTCATCCTAAACAGAATTTCTTGCCCAAGAGATATAAAATACGCAACCCCGTCACTTACAACCGCGAAAAACATAACAAAAACGAAAATAATTACGCCAATAGCCACAACGGTAAAAAGCGATGACAATATTGTTTTACTCATTGTGTAGTCATGAATTTCCATCATTGCGCAAAGAAGTAGAAGTACAAACCAAAACATACCGACACTGGTCATTAACCAGTATAACGCGCCTTCGTCAAAAGTTATTATGTGGCTTACAGGTACCAGCGCGGCATTGATAATAATCATAGGTACCAGCGCGTAGGCAGTACCCATGTATATGTCCTTAAGCCGCCCTTTGCCATCCATAAGTGTAGTCAAACTCCAGTTGGCAATAGTCCATAAAAAAAGTGGCAATAAAACTTGAGCAATTACTATAAAAATGTTAAAAGACTCTAGGTTCACAAGCCTAAATTGGAAGTTGGTAGCCGTATAACGCAGTATCTCAACTATAACAGCCAATACTACAATTGTGTGAGCGGCCGCCATACTGCCCTTGCGTTCGTGAACTAAGTCCCAAAAACCCACAAGAGGCCTACGCATTGTATAAAGGCTGTAGCGCAAGCTTTGCACGTATTCCGTTCGCGTCATGACTCCAACACTTCCCTTCTGATGCGGAGGACAAATTTAACCACAGGCGGAACAACAATTAAAGTACCTATAACTATTGCAAATATCCAAAAGTGGTCTTCCATCCATTGACGGCGATAGAAACCAAATGCACGCCCGTATCCTCTAAAGTCGTCGTTTAATTGGAAATAACGCATTGCATCTCTGTAATAGCCTTGACGCAACAGCGACCGGGCAATACCCGCATAGGCCATACCAAAATTACCGTTCATTCTTAGCACCTGCTGCCAGCTTTCCGCGGACGCGTCATACAAACCCTGGCGATAATAAAGTATAGCTTGGTTTATAAGAGTACCGTATTCTGTTAAGTCGAAACGTGTTACGGCGGCGGTTTGAGCGTCAAGAGCATACAAGGCAAAACCCATACTGTCTACCGCAGAAGGCAGAATAAACATACCCTCACGGTTACCCCTGCCCCCAAAAACGAACAACAAGTCCCCTTGAAAATCGTAGGCAAACAGACGCCCACGGGTACGGTCAAAGGCAACAAACGTCTCGTTGGGGAGGGTTGTTATGTCTATAAACCTGGAAGGGCCGGTTATACCGGCAGCAGTCCCGTATGTCAAATCCCCAACAATGGAGAATCTGCCATTTCTAATTAATATATCGTTACCCATGGCATTTAAACGCCTAACAGGGTCTACTTGCAAATTGGAATTTGTTACAAAAATAAATCCTTCTTGGTCTATAAATACATTGTTGTACTCTGTTGGTGTGTATAAGGGCATGCGGGCCCTTTGCTCTTGCGTGGCAATCATGCGCCAAAATTGGTCTATCGGGGAAATTGTAACAGGGCTTGCCCCCATGTAGCCCGCAAAATTTCCGTAGCGGTCAAATTCCATAAGGCCACGGTTTACGTGAGTCGCTTGTACAAATAACCTGCCCGAATGGTCTACACCCAGTTTATTGGGTATAAAATGCAGCCCAGGGTCTAAAAGACTATTTTCCGGGTGAGTTATTTCTCTTATAACATTCCATTCCGAGTCTACATGTAAAATACGGTGATTTTCTGTATCGGCAATCCATATGTCGCCCCACGCCGCGACAAATATACCGTGGGGGCTGTTAAATGTGCTGGGCGAACCATCCAGCATTACATGATCAACCACTTGATAAACTACGTGAGTACTGTCTTCCGTATATTCCAAAACTACAATTCTGTTATTTCCTGTGTCGACAACATAAATAAAATTGTCTATTACAAACAAATCCTGTGGGTTGTTAAAATCCCCAATACCCAAGTGCTCGCCAAGTATAAATGCGGTAACTCTGTAAACATCCGGCGACGGGTTGGGCAAGCCTCTAAAGCAATAAGTGTAGGTAAAATTTGTAGGAGATGCAGCAAAAATGGGCATTGCCATACCAAAAGTAAAAACGAAAACAATCACAACTGCCACAAAACCGCTAATGGCTTTTTTATGTTTTAGGCACTTCATAACCGTCCCCCTACTCTTTTATGCCGGAACTGGCCATTGTTCTTAAAACGTTACTTTGGGCAATAATAAACAATGTAATTGGCACAATCATCATAAACAAAGTAACCGCCGCACCTACACCGGCACGGGCAATCCCGCCGCCCATAATTTGGCCCAGGGCAAATGGTAATGTTTTTAGCTGCTCTGTGTAAATTAAGGTACCGGCTGTGGTGTGCCACAGGGCCTGTACACAGAAAATCATACCTGTAAGCCAGGCCGGTTTGACCAGGGGCATAATAATGCGGGAGTAAATCATCCACTCGCTTGCGCCGTCAATTTTAGCGGACTCTACCAAGGAATCCGGTACGGTGTCCATAAACTGTTTCATAAGGAAAAACCCTAACGGCATTGCAAAAGCCGGTATAATAACCGCAAAGTATGTGTCTATCCAGCCGAGCCGTGACAAAATTAAGAAGTTGGGTATGCCTGTTACATGACCGGAGAACATTAGTGTTACAATAACAACACTAAAAAACAACTTGCTGCCCGGGAAAACATATTTGGAAATTGCATAAGCACCCATAGACGCAAGGGTCAAATGTCCAACAGTACCGACTACTGTGATAAACACCGTATTAAAAATGTAGCGTGAAAATGTTACCCACGAACGGGACATAATAATAAACAAATCCTGAAAGTTGGTAAGTGTCGGATTAATTACGAAAAGCCTTGGGGGGAAAAGGAATATTTCGTTTAAAGGCTTAAACGCGTTGTTAATGGCAAATACAAGAGGGAAGGCAAAAAAGAAACCAAAAATACAAAGTATGCATATGATAAATATGTCGCCGCCCCGGGAACGGTTTGGCTTGCGTATAGCCCTTGCGGACCTTATAACTCTTGTCTTTTGACTGTTATTTTTTTTACTTTTTACCATTATAGTCTCCCCCATTATGTGCCTACTCTGCGCAGAAATGCTTGTACGCCCTTGTTGGTATTAATCATAATTAAGAACAACAACGTAGCAATTGCGGAAGCATATCCCATTTCGAAGCGCATACCGCCATAGTCTGCCAGGTGATTTATTACTGTGTGGGCCCTGTAGTCTGTAGAGGGGAAGCCTGCCAACTGGGCAGTAACGTCACCAATAGAAAAGCTTGCGGTAATAGCCATAACCGCGCCAAACATAAGCATTCCCTTCATGTTTGGCAGGGTAATAAACCATAACTCTTGCCAGCGGTTTTTTATGCCATCCATAAGACCCGCTTCGTAAAGACTTTCGTCAACTGTAGCCAGACCTGCGATAAAGGCAAGGAAGCCCGCGCCCAAAGACATCCACAATACAACAATTATAATTACCGGCATCATGGTACTTGGGTTTGACAGCCACAGCATTGGTTCATTAATAAAGCCCATCCGCAGCAAAAACGCGTTTGCGAACCCATATGCGTCACCGGAGAAAATTAGCAGCCATATTAAGAAAGCGGCACCGGATATTGTAGGTGCATAAAATATAAGAGTAACCACTGCCCTTACATACCTGGGAAGCTCGTTAATAAACCAAGCAAACATAAATGCCGCAATGTACCCTATTGGGCCGGTTAAAAAGGCCAGAATTAATGTATTACGTATGGCAATCAAAAATACGTCATCTGCCAGAAACAGGTTAAGATAGTTTTGAAAACCAATAAAACGGGGCGGCTCTAAAACGTTGAAATAGGTAAAGCTAAAAAATATTGAAATAGCTACAGGAGCAACAACAAATGTGAGGAATACCGCCGCATAAGGAGCCAGGAACAGATACAGCCATTTATGCTTTTTCATTTCGTGCCATGTATATACAAGCCCGACTTTACGCTTGGCCATATACCGTCCCCAATGTCCTTGCCCGGATTTTTGTGACACAGCTACCATGTTTACACTCCTTTATTCAAGCCCAAATTCGCGGCGTTTGTTAATAAGTTCACGGTTGATAACAATATTGAAATCCAGCAGGGTTTCGCGGGTATCTACACTTTCGTTTATAACCCTGCGGATTGCGTTTAACAAGTGACGGGTTACATAGTAACTGCCCGGTACTTCCGGGTTACCCACTGTCCAATCCCGCTGTGTATTTATAATGGCCATTTCGGCAGTACTCCATGGCATACGGGCAAAGGCTTCTATGTTGGCGGTTGGGAAGCGGGCCGCCGCGCCCATGATAGATTCCAGTTCCCTACCAAAGCGCAGCTGAGTTTCCATTGATGTCCACCATTTTAGGAACTCCCAGGCGTATTCTTGCCGTTCGCTTTGCTGGAACATTACAACCGCGGTTCCCCCGGTAGGCACGGAACGGTCTATTGTGCCGTCCGGCTGCTTAATGCCGGGCATTAAACCAAAATTCCACAGCCCGTTAATTTCCGGGGCAAAAACCGATAACATGTTAAAGTTTGTAAACGGCCCAAAGCCGATTGGCATTTCTCCGCTTCTGAAACGGTTATTAAAGTCAAAAGCCTGGGGTGAACCCAAGTGGGTAAAGAATCGCGTATAGGCTTCAAAAGCCGCAAGAGATTCCTCACTGTCTAAAATTGTGCGTGAATGTTCTTCATTAAATATGAAGCCATCCCGTTGAAATAACTGTGTAAGGAAACCGGAAAGGTTGGGAGCCAGCGGGTCGCCTACGGCAGGTATACCAATGTGCATGTTGTTACGTTGCAACAGTGGCATTAAAGCGCGTACATCGTCCCATGTTTGCGGCGGTTCAACGCCCAGGTCTGCCAAAATATCTCTGCGGTAAAACATTACGTCAAACGCTTGTGTCTCTGGCAAGGCAAAATATCCGCCGTCAAATGCGTACGGAACCATCGCACTTGGTGCAAAACGCTGCTTTATTTCTTCAAAGTCCGGGAACCTGGTTAAATCTACGGCGGCGTTACGCATAGCGAAGTTTACAGGCATATCATTACCTACGGACAAGACCAAGTCCGGGCCAATTCCGGCGACCACAGCAGGCAGAATCGCACCCGCATCTACAAGGCGGAGGTTAACACCTATCCCGTAGTTTGGCACAAATGTATCGTCAATCATAGATTTTAGAGCAGTGGCCTGGTCGCGCCCGGTGGGAATCCATACTTCAATAACTCTATCACCTTCATGGACATCGCCAAGGCTGTCAAAATCCATTACGAAGCTGGCACCAAAAGCGCGAAGTTCGTGAGCAACCCGCCCAAATATAGTCTCTCTTTCATATGTCAGATTAGCCCCATATCCGCTTACGGTAATAAAGTTAACGTCCAGTTGACCTTCTGCCATAATGCGCGTAGCGTCGCCCAAAGCGGAAACGTTATTTCTGAAGCTTATCAGGCGGACAGGAATACGATCCGGCCGTTGGTGGAAGACTTGAAGCTGACGTAATAGTGAAGATATTAGGCCGGAATGCTCGTTCCGCCCGCCAACAAACTCTACCAGGTCGTTGTGAATCATGTATAAAACGCCAATTTCTTGGTAAATCATGTCCATTACGTGAGGAAAGCGGTAATCTATCCGGTAGTCCCGCAATGGATCCGGGTTTGTGCCTGTCAGCACTATAATTTCGCGGTACACTGCGTTTAGGCGGTATACGCTGTCAAGTATCCTGTTTACAATTACGCCAAGTTCGCCCAAGGTAACTTCCATACGTATGGTATTTGTCCCTGCCTGTAACGGGAACAGCAAATCGTTGCCATAGTCGTCTTGGAGGGTTATAAGATCCCAACTATTGTTGAAGGTGAAAGGTACAGCTTCAACTTCGCGAAACGGAATTTCGCCGTTTATAAGGATGGTACGGCTTGATACAAAGCCACGGTTATAGCTTTGGCGGGCAGAAATGGATATACGGTACAAGCCGTCCCGCGGAACTTCAAACTCCCACTCTATCCATTGGCCCGGCATACGCCACGGATCGCCGCCAATCATGTTTAGTACAATTAATGTCGCACTTGGCGGGTCTGTTACACTGGAAGAGTTGTCGAACAGCGGGAACAGTGAAGGTGAAGAGCGTACGGTAGAATACTGCCCTTGTATCCGCATTTCGTCAAAATCATTAATAATAGGCAGGGTGTTTTGCCCCATAAACTGCGCAAAAGTTGGAATTTGACGGACAGGAACCAACTCTATGCGTTTTATAGCTAAAGGCTCACTTATACCTGTTAATGTTAAAGTATTGCTTCCGCCCTCTAAAAAGAACTGGTATGGCTCGGGAAAAAAGCCCAGCCTGTCGCGGAAATAAGACATTTCCCAACGGGGACGCTCTACTTGTGAAGGCCTCACTTGGTTGCCGCGGTTATCAATACGCACACCAATGTCGCTGTCGCCCCATACACGGCGCAAGGTTATTAACTCTGCACCCATAAAGGGTATTTCGCCATTAATGCGTAATTCCCTTGTTATGTCAATGCCTCTTCCTTCCACAGGAAAATATTCAATACGTATATTGTACATTCCGGCAGAAGGAAGATTCACTAAAAATTCTATGTAAGAATTTTCTTCTGTATAAAGAACTTGAGGCTCCCCCTCAAAATTTTCAAGCACAACGAATCCATTACCGCCAGCCGGATTAAAAAGGTCTATTTCGACTGCTTCCGTTCCTGCTGGGATACCGGCATGATAATGTAGATATGCGGCATAGCTGCCTTCCCGCACAACTATGGCGGCGGCTTCTTGCGTACCGGTAATATTCATAATTGTTGTATCGTCGTTTCTTAGCCATATGAACGCTACAAGTGCTGCAACCACCAAAACCCCCATTATTAGTTTTGACTTATGCGCGTGAACAAAATTTGCATCCATAACACGAACCTCCGATAAATTTGTTACACCCATAAACAGGGTATTTAATAACTGCCGCTTTTTGGCTTTCCATTTGGCTTACCATTGTGACCATAAACAGAGTGAAACGTTTCACCACCAGAGTCAGTTAGTAATTTTGGTCAATTATAAATTATTACTAAATGATTACAAATAGAATAATTAAAGATTTTATGTATTCAGAAAAGATTGTAAAAAATAACCAGGCATTTTTTAATGCCCGGTTATAAGGTGACTTGTTTTTTTGTATCATTTAGACTAATTTTTTTGCATTTTCTACCACGGCTTCAACGGTTAGCCCATAAAACTTGAACAGCTCACCTGCCGGGGCAGACGCGCCGAATGAGTCTATGCCTATAACACTGCCGTCCAGGCCGGTGTACTTATGCCAGCCGAAAGAAGATGCCGCTTCTACCGCAAGGCGGGCACGGACGGCTTTTGGCATAACTGCTTCCTTTTCTTCACAGCTTAGCTTATCGAAAACTTCCATGGAAGGTACACTTATTACACGTGCGTGGATTCCTGCTTCTTTAAGAATAGGCTGGGCGTTGTAGATTAACTCCACTTCCGAACCGCTTGCCATTAGTAAAATATCCGGTTGCCCTGTGGCGGGATTAACATCATCTTTTAATACATACGCGCCTTTATACGCGCCTTTGCCTGTTTCGGGCAGCAACGGCAGGGCTTGACGTGTGAGTACCAAAGCTGTTGGGCCGTTTGTATGGTTTAAAGCGTATGCCCACGCGGCGGCGGTTTCTTTAGTGTCGCAGGGACGATACACTGTAAAGCCAGGGATGCTGCGCAAAGATGCCAACTGCTCTACCGGCTGGTGGGTTGGACCGTCTTCGCCTACGCCAATAGAGTCGTGGGTCATAATGTATACAACAGGCAGGTTCATTAGTGCTGCAAGACGCATGGCAGGCTTCATATAATCGGCAAATACAAAAAACCCGGCAACATAAGGGCGAAGGCCGCCGTATGCTGCAAACGCATTGGCAATTGCGGTCATTGCATGTTCGCGGATGCCAAAATGCAAGTTTGAGCCGCAAGGGGTTTCCTTAGAGTAGCTGTTCCTGTCCTTCATGATAGAAAGAGTGGACGGCGCAAGGTCTGCAGAGCCGCCAAACAGGTTTGGTACTTTTGCGGATAATTTGTTTAGCACAACCTCCGAAGATTGACGGGTTGCCAAATTGCCCTCGTACTGCCAATATTCGTCCCAGTTATCCAGGTCTACGGGAAGTTTGTCGGATTTCCATGTCTCCCATTGGGCCCAGTCTTCCGGATATTTGGCTTTGTATTGTTGGGCCAAAGTGTTCCAGTCGTTTTCCCAGGTTTGGGCGGCGGATAACCACTCGGCGGCATTGTCTTTTACTTCCTGCGGCACGAAAAACTCTTCTTTATATTCCCAACCAAGTGCTTCTTTGGCGGCGGCAATACCGTCATCACCAAGAGGGGAGCCGTGTACGGCGGCAGTGCCCTGTTTTGGCGCGCCAAAGCCGATTACGGTTTTAACTTCTATCATGGATGGTTTGTCTGTTACGGATTTAGCCTTTTCTATTGCTGCGGTAATTGCAGCCATGTCGTTGCCGTCTTCCACCTTTTGCACATGCCAGTGCTTTGCTTCAAAGCTTTTGGCAACATCTTCTGTAAAGGAAATATCTGTGTTGCCTTCTATTGTAATGTTGTTTGAATCGTACAGCAAAATAAGCTTGCCTAGGCCCAATGTACCCGCAAGAGAAATTGCCTCCAGTGCAACGCCTTCTTGTAAACAGCCGTCGCCGCAAAGGGCGTAAGTGTAGTGGTCTACAAGTTTTGTGTCAGGCTTATTGAACTTTGCAGCTATGTGAGTTTCTGCCCAGGCGAAACCAACTGCATTGGCAATCCCCTGCCCCAGTGGGCCTGTGGTAACTTCCACACCGGGGGTATGGCCGTATTCCGGGTGGCCGGGGGTTTTAGAGTTGGCTTGACGGAATTGCTTAAGGTCTTCGATTGTTACACCATAGTCAAACACATGAAGCAGGCTGTACAACAGCCCGGAGCCGTGGCCCGCAGACAGTACAAACCTGTCACGGTTGGGCCAGCTTGGGTTTTTGGGGTTGTGCTTCATTACGCCGCCCCATAGGGCAAGTGCCATTGGGGCCGCGCCCAGCGGTAAACCGGGGTGACCGCTTTTTGCTTTTTGGATTGCTTCCACACTAAGGAAACGCAGAGTGTTGACAGTGGTGTTGTTTACTAATTTACTCATTATTTTGCTACCCCTTCCCAATCTTTAAGGAAGCGTTCGATGCCACTGTCTGTTAGCGGGTGATGAAGCATTTGTTTGAAGCATGCATATGGGATTGTAGCAATATGCGCGCCAAGGCGGGCAGATTGGGTAACATGTATCGGGTTGCGGATGCTTGCAGCAATAATTTCTGTTTCAATGCCGTGGGTATCAAAAATATCGCAGATTTCTTCTATCAGATTCATCCCGTCTGTGCCTATATCATCTAGGCGGCCAAGGAACGGGCTTACATATGTGGCACCCGCCCGTGCGGCAAGAAGGGCTTGTACAGCAGAGAATACCAATGTAACGTTGGTTTTGATGCCTTTTTCAGTTAGAATTTTTGTGGCTTTTAGACCCTCGTCTGTCATTGGGATTTTTATTACGATATTTTTGTGGATTTTAGCAAGCTCTAAAGCTTCTTTAACCATGCCCTCGTGCATGGTGTCGATAACCTCCGCGCTAATTGGGCCGTCTACAATTGTTGTAATTTCTCTTACAACTTCCGCAAAGTCGCGGCCTTCTTTGGCGATTAGGGATGGGTTTGTGGTTACACCGCAAATTACTCCCCAGCTTTCTATTTCTCTAATGTGCGCCACATTGGCGGTGTCTATAAAGAGTTTCATGGATATGCTCCTTTATTGTTTTTTTACGGGTAGATCTTACGCAAACGGGTTTTCTTCGCAGTATGGTAGGCAAGCGGGTTGATTGTATGCCACGTCTTTTACGCCCAGCATCTTTAACGCGCTGTACAACGCCTTGCCCACATGGCCGTAGCCCATCGCCGCGTGGTGCGGATAACGTTTCGCTATAAGAACATGACGATAGAAACGGGCCATTTCCTTAATTCCGATTACGCCTATGCCGCCAAACGATTTTGGATCCATTTTGATTGTTTCACCTTGCGCGATGTAAGACTTAAGTTCGCAGTTCGCTGTGGATTGCAGGCGGAATAAGGTGATGTTGCCGCTCTT
>JGI20163J15578_10000112_pt1 | contig 32568 bp, 29 predicted proteins | sample TergutCu122P1_FD_15578 | JGI IMG/M metagenome (IMG submission 15578)
GTTTGGCGGAGAATATTGGGATGCGCACCGTGGCGAGTATTATCTAAGGGCAAGGAGTTTTAGCCCGCGTTTGGGCAGGTTTACTCAGCCTGACCCGTTTTTGGGTATTCATAATATGAGGTCAAGCCCCAATGCCATAGCCCAGGCAGGGAATTTGTTTGTTTTTACTAACAATAATCCTGTACGTTGGATAGACCCTACCGGGCTATTCCTAATCTGTCCTAATACACATCTTCCTGCCTTAATCCCATGGGCTCCACGGGGGTCTACGCGGACTTTTCTAGCTATATCAGGTACAGAAAGCGACGCAGAAGCGGTAGTATCATATTTGCGTATGATTACAAATGACATTTTAACAACCACACCAAACCGCAATGGAGATAGACACTATGTCCACTTTACTCCAACTGATGCAACTAACTTGCCTATTGGAACACATTTGATTAGGGAACTTATTAATGGTATTAACCGTCGTCGTGTTACTATTGGGGTGAGCGATATTAGTAATACTATATTTATTCTTGATCCATATAATTCTTCTAACCCAAGAAGAGGATCTGAGAGTGCGATTCGTTTCAATCCAAATTTAATAGCTTACTCATATGTAGACAATTGGCAGGGAGGCCCTTCTACCAGTATCAAACGTGAAAATCATATGGCTTTAGGACACGAATTAATACATGCATATAGAGCTGCTAGAGGAATTGTCGCCCCTGAAGGTGTAATGATTCCTCACCGTTTTATACTGCCGGATGGAAGTATCCATAGTAGGCCGCACCCATTGGAAGAGTTGCTAACGATTGGGATTATGTATAGTTTTTGTCCGTTTGCTTTTGAGGAGATTTTTCTTTTTACATTTCCAGGTGTAACTGAAAATGCCCTAAGACGTGAGCAAGGTCTTACAAGAAGAATATCCTGGTATTAAGAGCCAATGGAGGTGTTTTTATGCATTTTATTTTCAAATTCGTATCTCTTGTTGTAATAACTATATTTTTATTAACGGGATGTACTTCCAATAGGGCTGAGGAATTTTCACCGAAAAGTGTAAGAGTCTTGTTTGCAGGTGATGCAGGGACTTCCCCTATTACTTTATTTACGTTTGTTGAACCGGATACCTTTGAGGTTGTCTCATTTCATAATCATGGTTTGTTATCGAATCGACATTCGCAATCTCCCATCTATAGTGCAAATGAAATAAGTGCATTCGATTTTACCCTGCTTGATGATTTTATAGCTAAAGCACCAAGAATAAATTATGTTATTGGTAATAGGAATCTTCGTAATGTGAGCAATTATACAATAATTAATCAGGGAGTTTTAGAACTCTCGTCGGAACAATCAGACCGCATCACCAACATGATTGGGAATGTTGCGAAAGGTAGGGTAGATAACGAGTTCAGAAGGCCAAGTGGCATGTTTGGTGAATTTATTTATGTATGGATGATTATTGATGACAACATGTATTGGAGTCTTTATGAACCCACGATTGATGCCTTTGATAATTTTGATAGGGCTACGCGTAGAAGTGTACGCAGAAGGCTTCGCGAATATACCAATAGTAATGTACTAAATTTAGCTTACGAACTTGTTGATTTATCACCAATTCTTGTTGGTTGGGAACATGACCCGTTACAAACACCTAGCAGTCGTGACCAATAGTTCCTCCTACGCCAGAACCACCCGCAGCGCATGTGCAATAGGTACAACCCGTACACAAATTACCAGCACTATTGACGTATTACGGGCTTCCGTCACATTTTCATTACGCCACTGGCGATAACCGCTTCCGCGACATCGGTTCAATTCTGCCACGCTTCACGCCGGAGTGCTTGCCATTCCCATGAATGTAAATGGTAACATTTTTGTGCCATTGGCATATGTAGCGCAACAGTTCGGTGCAACAACTCGTTGGGACAGGGACACACGGGCTGTGTATGTTATGCAGTAACCCGGTCGCACATTGTGCAGAAATAAAACCACCCCCTGATATCATATTCGCAACGTGATATCAGGGGGTGGTTTGCATGGCTAGATTCCGAGACAAGCCCTCTCGTAAGCTTTGTTTACTGGCCGGGTGGCCTGCGCATTCGCACACCCTGCTTCGCATAATGTCAACAATTTAAGAAAAACATTCCCCTCACAGAGGCACAGAGAACACGGAAAGAGAGGGAAAAGGGTGGTTTTCCTCTGTGACCTCGTGACCTCTGTGAGGGATAAAATCTTTATGATGTTGACATTACTGCTTCGCAGGAGGTAATACCCAGAATGACGGGAGACTCTTAGTCCGTCAGTACCTGTATTGTAAGCACTTCCGTTATACCCTGGCGGGTTACTTCCAACTCTACTACACGTGACTCCGTTACCGTAACGCCGCCGCGGATACCCACCACAAGGCCGTATACTAAGCCTGTAGGTGTCCATAGGTTATCCCGGGCGACTATTACAAGCTCCGGTGCCGCTTCCAGCAGGTTAAACGTAATTTCTCCCTCTGCGGTGCCGCCTACAAATACGCTAACGTGGCGGTTGGTGTTGCTTATGGTTACGCTATTTACATAAAGATAAAATGTCGGCAGTGGCTGCGTGGTGAAGTTTGCATTTACAAGCAATACATGAACCCTTTGGCCGTACACAGTAATGTATAAGTTAATATACTGCCAAGAGCCGCCGTCTTTGTCCACGTCCAGCAAGTTAAAGTAATCCAACCAGCCTGTACCGTCTTGCCATACACGGCCTACGCGTACAAATTCTTCGGCGCAGTTGCCGTTTTGGTCAAAGGCTTCGATGGTGTCCACCGCCGCAAGGTACACAGGGGCATTTACACCGTCAAGCTGTGTCCACATGCGGATTATTCCTGCCGCTGCAAGGCCCGCATTTGGTCTTGATGGGCTGCCGCCTTCGCCGTTGTTAAAGATGTCAAAGCTGAATACCGGCACAACAGCATCTTCATATAAAGCATTTACAAGCAGCACATGAATGGCCCGACCGTGTACTGTAATGGTCAAGTTAATATACCGCCAAGAGCCGCCGTCTTTGTCAACGTCAAGCAGGTTAAAGTAGTTCAACCAGCCTGTACCGTCTTGCCATACGCGGCCTACGCGTACAAATTCTTCGGCGCAGTTGCCGTTTTGGTCAAGAGCTTCTATGGTATCTGCCGCTGCAAGGTACAGAGGGGTATTTACGCCGTCAAGCTGTGTCCACATACGGATTAGACCTGCCGCTGCAAGGCCTGCATTTGGCCTTGATGGGCTGCCGCCTTCGCCGTTGTTAAAGATGTCCCAGGTAAATACCGGTGCGTCTACAAAAATTGCCCGGGCGGCAACAGCATTGTTTGGCATTCTTATAAATGTGTTTCTGTCGTATCTGTCAAAACCGGGCCAGAAGTTTGTGCCATCAAGTTCCCAATGGCTAAATAACATACCTGGCACACTGTTTGCGCGAAGAGGAACCCGTGCGCCATATACGATTCTTCTGCTGTCTGCTATGTCGTAAATCATGGTACCGCCGTATATTGACAGCGGGTTGCCCACAGGTGTCCATTCGTTACCAGAGGCAGCCAGCATAGAAAAGATATTAATATAGTCGCCGTATTGGTTGTTCATGAAGGCAAACTCGACCGCATGACTCCATCCTTCGTCCATCCAGCGTTGCGGCCCGTAAATAGACGCTAAAACTGTCATTGGCCCCCAGAATGCATTCCAGGAATTAGAGCCCCATGGATGTGTAAGGTTTGGCGTACCGTCCAGCCAGCGGCCCACTACGCCGTCTACTACAACGTTTTGGCCTGCCGGAATCTCGCCAAAGATACGGAAACGCCCGTCTGTCGCTTCGTAGGTGAATGTGTTGTATGCAATTGTGGTTATATTTTCTACCGGAGATGTCCCGGAGAACATAATGTCTACGCCCAAACGCCACGGGTTACGGCAAGCGTTCCAGTGTCTTGCTCCGTCACTGGTGCTTTCCATAAATTGCCCCCCAGGTGTCCAATCCGGCATACCAAAAGTGCCGCTTCCTTGTGCCGGGATAAGCCACCCGTCTGCGCCGTCCCATCTGACAAAATCATTGATTACACCTGTTGGGTTTGCAGGGTCGGTATACAATGCAATAAATTCCAGCGCGCCAAAAGATGTGTCGATAACACGCTGCCAGTTATTTTCCGGGTTGATGGCTTTGTAAGCTTTTAAGTGCTGCATGATGAAATCGGACGTACGGGTTAACAGCGCGCTGTTGCCGCTTGCCCAGTTACCTACTGTTAAGTGATAATTTCCGCCGCCGGGTCTGGCATTGGAATTGCTAATATTATTATTGCTACGATGGACATTTTGCAGCCAAATGTCGTTAACCATTCTTCTTGCCCATTCGATATAACCATAAACCCTGCCGTCAGGTGTAACCGGACACCATACAGGGAAATCGCCCCACTGTTCATGCGCAAGTATTAATGCGTATGCCATGTCCATACAACCATCTGTGGCGTTAGAAGGGCCCGGTCCGCGTACAAAACCGCCGTTGCCGCCGTCTACTGTAACATCGTAAAGGATTGACCATGCCATCAAGTAACTTGGACGGAAGTTGTTTGGTGCCGGAAGACCGCGGTATTGGTTGGCCATAAGGTTAGCATTTGATGCTCCCCAGCTGTGATGCCCACCTGTAACATGCTGCGGGTGTGTAGGCCAATGCCTTAACGAACGGAACATTGCGTCAAAGAATAATCTTGCGTTAACCCGCTCTATACCAAAGTGTTCTTGCAATTCTTCCGGTAATGCGTCAAACATTAACTGCCTGATTGTAATTGTTTCGCCGTTAAGTTCAAAAGGTATATCTTCGGAACCTGCCATTTGCACAAGCATCATCATACCGTAACCGTGTGTTTCACTTACGGTTACTCTGCTTCCGGTAGCTGTAGAGCCTCCGGGGCCTGTTCCTTGCGGAAGGAACATTATCATACGGAAGTTTTCTGGGTCGCTTATTGATGCCGGGTCAACAAGGAACTGTCCTTCCACCGTACTTAAAAACGGTGCCGCAGGGTGTTCGGGGTTTAGTAAAGTCCAAGGCGCGCCTATAATAATTCTAGCAAAAGCACGGAGAATATCATTGTTCATATCTTCCTGGGATAAGCCTGTTGGCCTAAACAGTTCCACAACCCTGCCTGTATCTAAGCCTGCTTGCGGGAACGGGCGCATTTCGGGAATTACTTCAGGTTCTTCTTCAAATGTCGCAGAAATTATTACGTCACGGTTTGGCGATGTTATTGTTGCTGTTGGGTCATCTGCCGTGGTACCGTTTATAAATGTAATACCCGCGTCATCAGGGATAACCCACCCGGCAAATATCATGCCGTGAACCGGACGTGCCGTAATTTCTACATGTGTCCCTGTTGGGTTTAGGCCGCTTCCGTAACCGCCGCGCACCGTAAGTAAATTATAGTGTAGTGGTGTAACAGGAACCGGAACTGCCGACCAATAGTTACCGGATGCAACTATCATAGAGTGTACTTTAAAGTAGTCTGCGTAAAAATTGTTTGCTTGAGCTTGCCTTCTGGTGGCACTCCAAGCTAAATTTGCCCAGTCTTGACGGTCACCGGAAATACCTACATCGTCACCTTCCATAAGTGCGGCAAGGGTAAATGTAGACCAGAAGCCTACGCCTGTTCCACTGGCAGGCGATTGCCCCCGCCCGTCAAGAAGCATGGAGCGAATACCGGTAAAGTTAGGCCATATAGAGTTTACATGGCTGTGTAAGCTGCCTAAAACAAGGCTGTCTACCGCATTTCTGCCGGACATAAACAAATCTGTACCAAAACGCCACGGTACACGTACATTATTCCAACTGTAGGTTCCGTCGCTGTTTCCTTCCAGCCAGCCGCCGCCTGTTGTCGGCGCAGGCTGCCATGTATTTGTATCACGGCAAAACACAGCAAAATCGGGAAGTATGCCGTTTACGCCGCCATAACCCGGCCTGCCGATACTTTCGTTATTGTTCCATGGCAAACGCTCTTGGTCATAACGCAGCAGAACCAGCTGCCTCTGCGCTTCGTAAGAGGCGTCAATAACTTTTTGCCAATCATTCTTAGGGTCAACTTCATTGAAAACTCTTAGGTGATGGAACATATGGTCCGAACCGCGGGTTGCGTTAGACATCCACACGCCCAAATCGTTAAAATATGCGTTTTGATGGGTAGACCAGTTACCGATACGCAAGTGGTAATTACCTGTCCAGCCATTAGCAAGGTGTTCTTCCTGTGTGTGATCAACTACTGTTAACCAAAAATCTTCTAACATACCAAGAGCCCAATACTTATATCCGATTGTTTCGCCGGGGATAAGAGGGTTCATGTCATAATCAAGGCCGCCGCCACCGCCGCCGCCCCATTGGGCATCTGCATTAATCAGCCCAAGGATTATGTCCATATTTCCATCGGTGGCTATACTGTGGCTTTGATTAATGTGACGGGCATCGTAAAAAGGCTGACCGTAGGTAAGGAACCAGTTAAAAGACGCATTTGCGCCGCTTATACCGCCGCCCGGGCCCGGCCTGGCACCGGGAATCCAGTTTGCGATACCCATACCGCCCGCACTGTGAATACCGGGAATGCCTGTAGAAATTTCCCATGCCATAAGATAGGTTCTTCTGTAGTGTGCAGGATCGGGAAATGCCTGTGTATTAATTCTTCCGGTTTCCCTGTGTAATTTGAAACTTGGCCATTGCCTTACGGTACGGAACATGGCGTTGAAGTAAGTTTGAATACATACTGCGTCAAAATCTTCACCATATCTTTCGCGGAATGCATCCCGCAGCCCTTCGGGAAGATTATTGAACAAATTTTGCCCAAGAGTATGCGTAAGCGGCATAAACGAGTTGGCACCCGTGCCGGTGCCGCCACGGCTTATGCGTATATCTGGCACCATCATATCCTCGGCACCTGCCATAAACGGAAGCATCAGCATACCAAAACCCTGGGATTCGCATACCATAATACCCATATGGCGTACACCGGCCATATTTCCGTGTACCGGGCAGTAAGAACCTTCGGGCTCAATAGTTACCCAAGAATGCCGCGGCATTGCCAAAACCATACGGAAATTGTCCGGACAATACCTGGTTTCCGGGCATGGATCAACAACAAACCCAAACAGTATGTTGTTAAAACGTATTAATGTGTCAAAATCCATTTGTTGCTGAGCTGTCAGGTCGGGGTCAAAACCCGGTGCGGTACCAACCCTTGCAAAATCTGTTGGCAGCCTGCGGTTGCGGAAATAATCCGGGTTGCTGCCGGATTGCGGAAAAGGACGGTTAGGAGTACTTGTTATCCTTTCCATCAGTATTTCTACATTAGCCGCAAGTTCTGATTCATCAGCCTTTACAGGCAGTTCTTCGTAATACATTTCATACTCTTCGTCATAGTTGTAATCATAGTCGTAATCTTTGACGTAATCTTTGTCGTCTTCCGGTGTTGGTTCGTCGGCAGGGTAATCGCTGCCTTCTTCCTCCGGTACTGCTTCGCAGGTTGGATACTCGTATCCATCGCCCGCATAATCTTCATAGCTCTTCTCCACAGCTGTTTCTGCATCAACCGATATTGGCGGCACTGCACCCAAAACCAGGGCAAACGCCAACAGTAACACCAACAGCCTACTGCACTTACGCTTCTGCATCCTTTTTCCTCCTTGTTGATATTGACAAGATAATCATGGAATACTCTTCCTTGTCACATTACCACTGTCAACATGCATAAAATTGTAATCCTTAGCTACATACAAATTGTATATCATCATCTTGCCGTTTTTGTCAACAAAAAATTTGCATGTGTTTTTGGCCAATTTTATGGTACAATTTTGCTGTAACTAATTTTTGAAACAGGAGGCAAACATGAAACTATTAATTGTAGACGACGACCAGTTAATAAGAAAAAGCCTGGAGTTAACCTTATCCCGCCAAGAAGGCATTACTATAGCGGGCTGCGCAGCCGACGGCATGGAAGCCGTAGAAATATGTAAAAACAACGAGGTTAACGCAATACTTATGGATATCCGTATGCCTGGGATGGACGGCATAGCGGCTACAAGACTTATTAAAAGCCGTTACCCTCATATTCGCATTATGATGCTTACAACTTTTGACGACCGCCCAAATATCCAGCAGGCTCTTGCCGCAGGTGCAGACGGATACTTGCTTAAAACCGATAAGGTGGCGGGTATTGCCAAAGCCCTGCACGCCATGATGGACGGCACCAGCGTTCTTGACACAGATGTATTGCGTAAACTTACCCCACAGCCCAACCCGGCGTTGGAAGCTTTAACCTCGCGGGAGCATGACATTGCGCGGCTTGTGGCCCAGGGGCTTACTAATAAGGAAATTGCCGAGACTCTGTTTTTGAGCGAAGGTACAGTCCGGAACAATATAGTTGTAATAATGGAAAAGCTTGATGTGACAAACCGCACCCAATTGGGCATGGCATACTACAAGAATTAATCACTTTTAATTATTTCCCCCATGTGGTATTATTTTGCTACAGCAAAGGGGTTTTTTCATGGAAAACAATTTTTACCCAATGACTACCGCAGAACTTATGGACCGTGCAATTGATGTCTACAAAAAAACGTTTGGCAGACAGATTGGTTTCGCTGCAATTTTTGGGATTATTTCATACTTGTTTTTATTCTTTGTGGGGATTATCGTGGCTATTTTAGTAGTCTCTTTTTCTGCGTTCGCGGCAAACAGTCCTTTGAATGATACATACAGCACATTTGGTCTATTAACGATAATTATTGCGGTGGTGATGCCGGTTATCTTGTTATACATTTCTGTGTCATCCGCAGGGCACATTTTAATTTCCAAATCTGCTTTTTACGGAAATAAAGAAAACCTTCCCGTAGGACAGCTGCCCCGCATTTCACTTCGGATTTTTGGCGCACTTATTGCGCAAGCCATAGCTTCGTTACCGTTTATCGGTCTAATTTACTTAGGTTTTGTAACAAATTTTTTCACACATTTATTAGCGCGTTCTCCTTGGGAGTTTTTACTGCTGATGTTAATATTCATTGTTTCATATCTTATTTACATGAACCTCTTCTCTTTGTCCGTAGCTGTGGCCGCTTTCGAACGAAAGACTTTTATAAGCGCGTTAATACGTTCTTGGGAGCTTATCCGCGGTGAATTTTGGAAAATTGCCGGTATACGGCTTCTTTGGCTTTTGGTTATTATTGCTATTTGGGCGGCAATTTACGGGGCAGTTGTTTCTGTTGGTATATTTGCGGCATTTGTACCTACAATTATTAATACGGATGCTTCGTACGCGGCAGTCGGCCCTATAACTGTGTTATCCGGTCTTTTGTCTTTTGCCGCAATGTTTGCCATAACACCACTGGACGGTGTTTTTCAGGCAACATTGTATTACAACCAGCGGATAAAAAAAGAAGGCTTGGACATTGAAGTTAAGCTGGAAAAACTTGTGAATGAAAGGCAGTTATTATGACCAATACAAATTTCTACGACGCCATGAACGAAGTATTGGCAACCCGCCGTTACGACAGGCTTACAGGGCGGCGTGCCGACATTAGCGAGATGATTTCCCAGTGGCTTAATGACGTATTGTCTCGCTTCTTCTCCCGTTTCAACTTTACTGTTGAGTTTGGGGAACTAAATTACAACCTTGATGCCATTTCCATTGCCTTTGTAGCCATTGGTGCCGCGTTAGTTATCGCGGCGGCTGTAGTGTTATACCGTACTTTCCGTGGACGCAGCCGTATCCAACACCACGATTTATCCGAAATTTTTGAAGAGTTGGCCAAGAAAAATTACACCGTAACCGAACTTATCAACCTTAGCGATTCCGCGGACACCAGGCGGCTTGCCATCCGTTACAGATACATCGCCTCGCTGCTTGCCCTAAACGAAAAGCAAATTACCGAAATAAAACCATCCGCTACAAACGGACTAATTTTGCGGCAAATAAAAGAAACATGTCCTGCTCTTTCACAGCCCTTCGGGCATACTGCAGATGTTTTTCACAAAGCGTGGTTTGGGTATAAAGATATAAACGACAGTACGTACGAGAATTTTGCAGATTCCGTACAATCTATAATCAGTGGTGATTTTCTTTGCGTAAATTAACGAAATTAATTTTCCCGGCTATAATTGTTATACTGGCTACAGTGGTTCTTCATGTGTTTAGTGACGACCACGAAGGACCTGCATTTGTGTCCTCTACCACAGGGGAGCGGGGTGCAAGTCTGCTTTACGACACCCTGCGGCACATGGGATACCCTGCCCGCGTAAGCCGCAGGCCCCTTTCCGCCTTTACGGATATTAATAATGCCTATATTCTTATCCAGCCCAACGAAGTGCATTTTAGCCAAACAAAAGCGGAAGAAATGCTTGCGTGGGTTAACTCCGGAGGCAGGCTTATTTTCCTGCATAACAACCCGTTTACAATTGTCGATACCCTAATCGACTCCCGTGGCACCCGCTTTGGCAGCCTTATGATACACGAACTGGGTCAGGGGATGCTTATCAGAGGCTTTGCAAACGATGTTATTAACGAAAATATGATGGATAACGCGGATACCGGGGCGCGGATACACGCAATACTCAGCAATTGGGGCGCGGACAGGATTATTTTTGCGGAATATTACCACGGTATGCAAACCACGGATACATTTTTTAACCAACTGCCCATAATTGCACGGCTGGTTTTAGTACAGCTTGGGCTGTTGGCAATAATAATCGTGTGGCATTTGGGCAAACGGTTTGGAAACCCAATTGCTTACTACGAAGAACAGGAACGGGAAGAAAACGAACATGTACACGCACTTACACGGCTATATTTGAAAACAAGGAGACGAGACTAATGACAGTTACAGACCTATCCGGCAGCATAAAAGAGCGGCTTAACAGCCGGATTTTAAACCAAGAAAGTTTAACCGACATGGCACTTACAGCCATGTTCGCAGGGGGGCACGTGCTAATTGAGGGTGTACCCGGCCTTGCAAAAACTCTTTGGGCAAAATCCATGGCGCAGCTGTTAAACGTAGAGTACAAGCGTATGCAGTTTACGTCCGACATAATGCCGTCGGATATTTTGGGTACAAAGGTGTTTAACCAGCGCACATCGGAATTTGAGTTGCGCAAAGGGCCATTGTTTACCCAACTGTTTTTGGCAGACGAAATAAACCGCACCCCGCCCAAGACACAATCTGCCCTTTTGGAAGTAATGGAAGAACGCGCAATAACAATAGACGGGCAAACACACCGCCTGAAGGAGCCTTTTTTTGTAATGGCAACCCAAAACCCGCTGGAATACGAAGGCACTTATCCTCTGCCGGAAGCCCTGACAGACCGCTTTATGATGAAAATAAACATCACCTACCCCGGCGTAGCGGCAGAAAAACAAATGCTGCAGATGTACCATGAAGGGTTTACATCCGGCAAACTGGAGGATATGTCGCCCGTATGTTCGGCAGCGGATATTGCCCAAGCGCGGGAAGAAATTCAAGACGTGGCAGTGGAAGACGGGGTCTTTAATTACATTGTCAGCGTGGTAGAGACAACACGGCGTGTAGGCGCAGTTATGTACGGCAGCAGCCCCCGGGGCAGTGTTGCGTTGCTGTTGGCATCTAAAGCATACGCCGCACTGCAAGGGCGCGACTTTGTTATCCCCGACGATGTCCGCTACTTGGCAATGCCCGTTTTGCGCCACCGCCTAATGATAAAGCCCGAAGCGGAAATTGAAGGAATAACATCGGACCAAGTAATAGAAAGTATTTTGACTCAAGTTAAGGCTCCGCGGTAAAAGCTATGGGCATAACCAAAAACTATGTATATCTAACAGCCTTTGGCATTGTTTTCACACTGACCGCCTGGCCTTTCGGCTTCCACGGTTTTATTTTCCTGTTTTGGAACCTGCTGATTATGGGACTTTTGGTATTGGACGTATTCATAACCCCAAGCCCAAAGCACCTTATCGTGCGCCGTGCAGATGAATTAAAGCTGTATTTCAAGACAGAGAACACCGTGACATTTTACGTAAAAAACACCTATCGTCAGGGCCTAAAAATTGAAGGCAAGGACGAGAGACTGCGGCATTTTAACGTAGTTGGCCAAGACATGTCCCATTTTATAGAACCGGGCAAAGAGCAAGTATTCTCTTACAAAGTTATACCCGCAAAGCGCGGAAGCTTCGGCTCTAACAAGGTTTATCTCCGATACGCAGGCCTTATGGGGTTGTGTAAAAAATACGTGACAGTCCCCTGCCCTGCCACCTACAAAGTTTATCCAAACGTAAAAGATTTAAGTAAATATCGTCTTATGATGCAAAAGAGCCGCCTACTGCCAACCGGCGATAAAAGCTTGCGTCAATACGGCGCGGGGTTGGATTTTGAAAGCTTACGCACGTATGTAGAAGGTGACGATTATCGCAAAATAAACTGGGCGGCAACTGCCCGCGAAAATAAACTTATGGTCAACCAATATCAAATTGAGCGTGACCAGCCGGTATATATTTTATTGGACATAGGCCGCCCAATGAGCTACACGGTAAACGGCTTCAAAAAATTGGATTATTCCATAAACGCAGCACTAATTTTAAGCGACATTGTAAACCAGCAAGGTGACAAGGCAGGGCTTATGGTGTTCGACTCTAAAGTGCAGGCGCATATTTCCCCCGGGCAGGGTGCGCTGCACCGCAATACTCTTATGGAGACATTGTACAATGTAGCAGACAACCGCCAAACCGCCGACTATGAAGGCGCGTTCCGTACCCTGTGCGAGCAGCAGAAACGCCGCAGCTTGGTATTCATTTTTACAGATTTTGAAATTTTGGAAGAAGCGGAAGATTTAATTGCCCATATTGCCATTTTAAAACGGAGACACATACCCATCGTAGTTTTTATGGAAAACGAATCACTTACAGCCATGGCCGACGCACCGGATTCCGCTAAAATTTATGATAAAATGCTAAAGCTAACGGCACAGGAATTTCACAACGAGCGGCGGCAGATTATCCGCAAGCTGAACATGATGGGCATACCCAGCGTAGAAAGCACCGCAGAGCAGTTTACCGTATCGGCGGTTAACAGATACCTGCAGGCGAGGAGGAGTTAGTGTGAAAACCGTCACCGTCATAACCCCGGCCAACATAGAAGTTGAATACAAGCTTGCCGGAGTTGGTGCCCGCTTGGCCGCTCTTATAATTGATTCACTGCTTCAATTGCTGGCTGTTGCCCTATGCGCGCGCGTTTTGTTCGGCATTAACCGCCAAACCGGACATGGGGTACATTACAGCACAATTCTTGCAATTTTTTTGGTAGTCTCGTTTTTAATTTATTTTGGATACTTTATTGTTTGCGAAATGTTGATGAACGGGCAAACTGTTGGCAAGCGGATGTTTGGCCTTCGTGTTGTCCGCGACAACGGCCAGCCAATTGAATTTTCCCAATCGCTGCTGCGCGGCGTTATCCGTTCTACACTGGACATGATGTATGTAGGCCTGTTTGTTATTTTATTTTCCAAAAAACACAAACGCCTGGGCGATATGGCCGCAGGCACAATTGTGATAATAGAAAGATATAACACAGAATTTTTTGACCCTATGTTTGATACGCAAGATTTGGATTTTCCTGAGTTTTTACCACCACTTATGGACATGACAAAAGATGAGCGGGCAATTGTGGTTGACTGGCTGCGCCGCAGGGAAACGCTGCCTGACTATGGTATGGAAATTGGGGAAAAGTTGGCGGAGTATTTTGAGAGAAAAGATGGAGGAATGTAATGAACGACAGAACAAACGCAATAAAAGAAAACTGGAACAACATGGCAGAAAGATGGAATGATTTGAGAAGCGACAAAATAATAGACGGGATTATCAAAGACCCATATTCCATTTTCCGTCCACAGCTACAGGCAATGTTTAAGCAATTTGTAAGCGATTTCACAGGTAAACGGATATTGGTGCCTGCAAGCGGGGATAATCGGGAGGTTTTCGCCTTTCACTTGCTGGGCGCGAAGGTTACGTCTTCCGACTTATCCGAGAAACAGCTTGAATACTCTGCCAATGTGGCCAAACAAAACAATTGGGATATTGAATTTGTATGGGATAACCTTATGGAACTATCCAATACAAAATCCGGCGAGTACGACTTTGTATACGTTTCCAACGGGGTCATGTTTTGGATAGATGACCTTAAATCTATGTACAAAAATATTAACAGGGTATTAAAACCCGGCGGCTGCTACATGATGTATGATGGCCACCCTTTCATGTTCCCTTTTGATGCGGACAATACCAAAAGCCTTACATTACGGAAAGATTATGATTCAACAGGCCCTTTTGGAAAATTTGGCACATATACATGGCGGATGCAAGATATATTAAACGCCATGGTTTCGTCCGGGCTATGCCTTGCCCATATGGAAGAAATGAACGCCGAATACGGCACATTCTGGGTGGATTGGGATAAGGCAGATGCTATTTCGCAAGAGGAACTGGAGAGATTGTACGACAGCAAAACAAACCCGTTGTACTCGCTTCCGCAGGCAATTTCTATTTGCGCAAAAAAGGCACTGTAATTTTTTACCCCCTGATATCAGGGGGTGGTGGTATGAAGGAGGCAGTGTTGTGAAATGTACGTTAATGTATAAAAATATCCCTGTTGTAGATATGCAAATTGCCGAGGATATTGGGGTTATAATAGAAATAGGCACTGTACATGATTTTGCCCGGCTGCCAGTTGGTACTGTTGCTGCGTCCGGAAATGATAAAGGCAAAATTAGCCGTAAAACACTGAATGATTGGTGGGCAGGACGTTCTATCCCCGTAAGCCGTGATGGGCTTCAAGATATACTGTTTAGTGTTGGCGAAAAGCTAACTTCCATACTGCCTATAAAGTGTTACGGCCTTAGTTTGTCTGACCAATACTGGGTTTGCCCGGAAAACACCGGGCTAAAATGGAGTGACATAAATTTTTTTGAGAACGACTTTTCTAAAGACGTTGGTGAAATGCTGTTCGGCAAGATACCGGAGAGTTTAGAGTGCATGAATTTATTGTCACCGGACAATACATCTGATGGATGGCTCAAGAAAGACTTGGAATCGACCATGTCCCATACACGCTGACATTTGAAAATGATACACCTTACAGCCTGTGCGAAACCTTTATTACCCCGGAAACAGAACTTGTCCCTGCTTGGCGTGTTGTTGAAACAAGAAAGCGCAGCAACCATGATAACGGCCTTACACATTTGCTGCGCTGTGCAGAAGCTTTGAGTATGCCAAATATCCAACCGGCACTTGAAAAAATGCTTGTGCTAGACTACATTATTGCAAATACCGACCGCCACTATAACAATTTTGGCTTTGTCCGTAACGCCAATACTCTAAAATGGTGCGGCTTGGCCCCAATCTATGACAGCGGAACTTCCCTATGGCATGACACCCATGTGGGCAGTGTTCCCTGCAAAAGCAAGCCGTTCCGCGCCACACATGATGAACAAATCAAGTTGGTGCGTGATTTTTCGTGGTTTGACATCGATACACTGACAGGCATCGAAGACGAATGCACAGAAATTTTTTCCCGGTCTAAACACATAGATGAACAAAGGCAGGCCGCACTTGCCCAGGCAATTATGAACCGCACAAAAACCATTGGGTAGGCAAGGAAGGATTGATTCCTTATGAAACGCAAGTACTATCTGACAGTAGTCATTGCCATGGCCGCCATTTGCGGCATATCTCTATTTTTATGGTTTAGTCAACACCGCCCACAATCAGAAGCACATATACCGGGGGCAAATAAGCTACAGCGTGTCTTAACAATACGGGGCAGAGATTACCATGCACGCATTATCCGTCAAGCGGCGGCGGCAATGCAGGCAGACTGGGAAAAGCGAAACATGCCATATGAGTTTTACGCGGAAATAGAGTATTACGGCCTGGGCAGTTTGTTTGATGACAATACTCGCTTCCAAACCGGACTTATGGCAGGTGTAGCTCAAGACATATTTATGTTTGATCCTTTCTTGCACTGTTTTCACGCATTAATTAATTCCGGGTTTTTGCAAGATATTTACCCGTTAATAGACGCATGCCCCACTACGGGGCGGGACAGTTTTTATGCCAATGCGCTGGATGCATTTGCAATTAACGGCGGTTTATACATACTTCCTACAAGCTTTGGCATTAACTACGTTGGGGTTAATGTAAACCTGCCGGAGGAATTTCTAAGCCGTTTTACACAAAAATACACTGTAACACTCCGGGAAATGATAGAATTTTATTTAGATTTGAAGCATTACCACGGTAACGAATTTGGCCATTTTAAAATAATCGCCGGTTGTGGACATATGACACACCACAACCGTGTATTGCAAACATTTTTTAATGATTATGTAGACTTTAACACACGTACCGCGGACCTTATGAATCCGGGGTTTATGGAATTATTGGAACTGCTGGGCAGGCTTGGCCCGCAGCAGTTTCCTTACACACTAAATTGGCTTATTGGCGGTGAAGATTTACAGGAATGGGAACAATCCTTTATATTTCATACTGTGGGCAGGGGCTTAGGGCCATTTACCGCACTGTTTGAACCGGTTGCACCAAGCTTTATCCATTATATCCCACTTGTGGACGAACAAGGGCGGTTATTAATAGACACCCCGGGTGAACAAGGGCAAGTATGGTCCGGCATTTGTATTTCCACACGTGCAGACGGGGCTTTGGCATGGGAATTTACTACCCACCTGATTTACGCCTTCGCAAACCCAATTCCGCCACATAGTATCAGTAACTATGTGGCAGGTTATCATTTTGGCGTGCAATCTCTTGCATCCTCTATTTTGCGTTCCACTTTTAGGGAAAGCACAATGCTCAACCTTGCTAATGGGTTTGACGAATGGGGAAGAAGGGCATGGCGCAGGGGGATAAATTATGGGCCTGTTGTGTCCCGCCATTTTCCGTTATTTGTAGGTTTTGACCGCCGGGTTACACGTGAGGAACAATTTGAAGCCGCAATAAACCGCATTGCCGCCTACAACGAGTATCCAATGGCAATGATACGGTCTATGATTCCCCACCGTTTATTCGGAGACCACCTGGACCAATTTTTACGGGGCAAAATAAACGCAGAAACCGCCGCGCAGCGAATGCAGAATGCGATTTCGCTGTGGTTGATTGAATAATTTAAGTTTACCCTTCAAACAACGCCTTGGCAAACATATCCGCGTCAAAGGGCTGCAAATCATCTATCCCCTCGCCTACTGTTACGTATCGTACGGGGATGTCCAGTTCATTTTTTATGGCAACAACAATGCCGCCTTTAGTCGTACCGTCCAATTTAGTTAAAATAATTCCCGTTATATCCGCCACTTCGCTAAAAAGCTTGGCCTGCTGCAAAGCGTTCTGCCCTGTGGTGGCGTCCAGCACAAGCAAAACTTCCCTGTGGGCTTCCGGGAATTGGGTAGACACAATTTTATTAATTTTCCGTAATTCTTCCATCAGGTTTTTCTTGTTGTGAAGCCGCCCTGCCGTATCGCAAATTAATAAGTCTGTACCACGGGCTTTAGCCGCCGCTGTGGCATCGTAAACAACCGCCGCCGGGTCAGAATTTTCTGCCTGCCTGATCATAGCCACATCTGCGCGTTCACACCATACGGCAAGCTGGTCTATGGCCGCCGCGCGGAATGTATCCGCCGCCGCAACCAGTACAGATTTACCTTCAGATTTATACCATTTTGTCAATTTACCAATAGTTGTGGTTTTACCCGCGCCATTTACGCCAATAATTAAAAATACCGCAGGAAAACTTGGGTTAAAGGGTACGGTGTCTGCCGTTAAAGACTTAGTAATTTCATCTGCCAGCAATTGTTTTACGCCTTCGGAATCCTTTGTGTTTTCGGATATTGCCCGCTGGCGAACTTTTTCCAAAATAGCGACAGAAGTTTCTACGCCCATGTCCGCCATAATCAGTGCCTCTTCAAGCTCTTCGAACAACTCCTCATCTACAGAGCGGAAAGTAGCAAAAACTTGCTCTACACCGCCCATTATGTTGTCGCGGGTTTTAGCCAATCCCTCTTTAATCCGGGAAAATAACCCCGCTTTTTTTTCATCTTCCATTAATTACATCCTTCCTAAAAGGCATTTCTTTAATTATATCCAAGGTTCGTGTTTACCGCAAGGCGCATATGTTATACAATAGGTTAAACAAACACTAACAAAAAAATAAATTATCGAGGTATCTTCATGAAAACTGAACCGAAAAATGTAATGCTCCTATTTGGCGGCTGCTCGCCGGAACATGATATTTCCGTCGCATCCGCTTCATCTGTAATTTCTGCTGTTAACCGTCACAGAGTTATACCTGTTTACATTACGCCCGCCGGTAAATGGCTTATGTACGATGGTAAAATTGACAACCTGCAAACACTGGATTGGGAGAAATTTGGCACACCGGCAATCCTTAGCCCGGACAGGGTCAATCGCGGGTTGCTGCGCATGGTTGGCGATAAGGTTAAGGCTATTCCGATTGATGTGGTTATACCTATTCTTCACGGGCCAAACGGTGAAGACGGCACAATCCAAGGCCTGTGCGAACTGGCGGGCATACCTTACGTAGGCTGCGGTGTAATGGCCTCTGCAGTGGCAATGGACAAAGCAACTACGCGCCTTATCGCAAAGGCATTAAAAATCCCTCAAACAGACTTTTTGGTGTTTGAATCTGCCGAATTGGAAGAAAACCTTAATGCCGCCATGACCAAAATCGGCCGCAAGCTGGGGTATCCGTGCTTTGTAAAGCCAAACGTAGGCGGGTCTTCCATTGGAATTACAAAAGCCGCAGGCAGGAAAGAACTTCCCGCCGCCATAGACGAAGCATTAAAATATTGTAATAAAATAATTGTAGAAAAATTTGTACCCGGTCGCGAAATTGAAGTGGGTGTTTTGGGCGTGGGGGTGGCAGCCAAAGCCTCTGTAACCGGCGAAATTATCGCAGACGGCGAGTTTTACGACTTTGACGCCAAGTATACTAAACCGGATTCCAAAACAATTACCCCGGCGGATATCCCGGAAGAAAGTCAACACAAAATTCAGGACTATGCCCTGCAAATTTTCCGTGCAATCGACGGCAAGGGGCTTTCCCGGGTAGACTTCTTTATTACCGAGGGCAATCACATACTTTTTAACGAAATTAATACCGTGCCGGGCTTCACTAACATTAGCATGTACTCTAAAATGTGGGAAGCAAGCGGTGTGCCGTGGCAAAACTTAATTGATATTCTAATTGCCATTGCATTGGAGGCATAAGACAAAATGAATGACACAAGACCAATAGGCATATTTGACTCCGGCGTTGGGGGGCTTACCGTTGCCAAGGAAATCCGCCGCATTTTGCCAAATGAAAGTACAATTTACGTAGGCGACACCGCCCGCGCACCCTATGGTTCAAAAACCCCGGACCAGCTCCTGTTTTGCGCCCGGGAGATTATCAACTTTTTGTTAAGCAAAAACGTAAAGGCAGTTGTAATTGCCTGCGGCACATCCAGTGCCGTTACATACGAAACTTTGCTGCAAGATTTTCCCGATTTACCACTGATGGACGTTATACGCCCCGGTATAGATGAATGCGCAAAGCTTATATACGCCAAACAGGATATTCTCCCGGGAGTTATCGCCACGACTGCAACTATAAACAGCAATGTATTCCCCCGGCTTTTGTGGAGCAAAGCCCCCGGCGCAAGAATACGTGCCGTAGCCTGTCCGTTATTTGCGTCCATGATAGAAGCCGGGCTGCCTGCAAACCACCCTGCCGTAAATTTTGCCGTGGAAACATACTTGAGCCATTTACGTGGCAAAATTAATGCACTGGTACTTGGCTGTACCCATTATCCGATAATAAAAAGTGCAATTACCGCTTATTTAGGCCGCCGTGTTCGTATTATTAACATCGGTGAAGCAACCGCCCGCGCCGCAAAAAAGCAATTAGCGCAATTGGGCATTTTGGCCGGCCGCAATACGCCGGCAACCCATGAATTTTATGTAACCGGCCCGGGGGATGTATTCCGCACAACCGGTAAGTTGATATTGGGTGAAGAGTGCGAACCGGAGACCGGGTTGCAAATCATTACCCCCTGATATAACATTCGCCAACGTTATATCAGGGGGTAATCTACCCTACTTCCTCAACACCATCCGAAGCCCAACTTGCAGCTGAACATCTTCTTCTATCGGCAAATCGCCAATTCTGCGGCTTAGGTTTTCGTCCATTTCGATAACAAAATCCGGTTGCAGACCTACGCCGTGTATGGATGTGCCGTTTGGCGTAAAATATTTCGCAACGGTTAGTTTTATTGCCGTCCCATCGGAAAGGTTACGCAAATTTTGTACAATACCTTTGCCAAAAGTCTGTTGGCCAACAAGCGCGCCAACACCTGTATCTTGCACTGCGCCGGCCAAAACTTCCGACGCACTGGCACTCCGTTCGTTAATAAGAATTACCAACGGCATACCAAGGTATGTGCTGTTAGAATTATGGTATTCCCTAAAACCGTCCACATTTTCTACATATGTTATGATTCCTTCCGGTACCAACCGGTTAGCAATATCCACCACAATGTCTAAAAGCCCGCCCGGGTTATTGCGCACGTCAATAATCAGGCTATCCATACCGCTGTCTATAAGCTCTGTCAAGGCTGCTGTAAATTGGCTGTAGGTTGGGCGTTCAAAGGCCTCTATACGGATGTAACCCGTAAGCCTTCCGTCTGTTTCTATCATTTCGTGGAACACGGTTGGCACAATCACACGTGCCCGTATAATATCCACATTAAACCGAGTGTTTTCATAAGGACGGAATATTTCGATATTTACGTTTGTTCCCTCCTCACCGGCTATCAGCCCCATTATTTCCGGCTGCGAGCGGCCTGCCACATCTATGCCGTCCACCCCAATAATTTTATCACCGGGCATAAGTCCCGCTTTGCCCGCAGGCGAATCGCGGAAGACACTTGCCAATGTAAGTAAGCGGTCGTCCGGGTCCATATACACACGTACGCCAATGCCGACAAATGTCCCTTCCGTTCGCACACGGAAAGCTTCCAGTGCCTGTAAACAAAAATACTGGGTATAAGGATCTCCTACACCCGCCACTAATCCGCGATACATATTTTCTATCATTTCATCCCTATCAAATGGCAAAATAAAATACCTGTTTATCAAGGAATAAATTTCTTCCACTTTCTCGTTGGGGCTAATACCCCCACCCCATCGCATTTGCCTGTAGTAAAAGTCATAGCCCGTAGTAAACAAAACCATAAGCACAACACCAACAAGCAACCCAACTACAAAACTTTTCCTATTATTCATAAAATTCCTCCGCTTAATTATAGTCAAATATATGTATTGCATTTGACAAATATTATACATCTTGTTTCATATTTTAGCAAAAGTCGAATTTTAAGGTTAAGTTAAAATTAATTATCATATTTTACCATTGACTTCCAGAATAAATCTGGTATAATGACAAATGTGGAAATAATTTACAACACTAGGAGGAGACCCGATGGGCGAAGAGAGAATTACAATTCTGATGGCAGATGACAACAGAGAATTTTGTGACGCAATTGTAAGCTACTTGGGAAAACAAGAAGACATGAAGGTTGTAGGTGTGGCTCATGACGGGCTTGAAGCACTTGCAAAAATCCAAACTTTAAGGCCGGACATAGCAATCATAGATGGTGTTATGCCAAAGCTCGACGGTCTTGGCGTGCTTGAAAAGTTAAATTTGGGCGAAGAGACAGGCTATGCACCAATCTGCATTATCCTTTCTGCAATTACACAAGACAAAATTACACAAAAAGCCATGGAATTAGGGGCCGAGTACTACATAGCCAAACCCTTCGACTTAGAATCATTGGTTATGCGTATCCGTCAGTTAAAAGAGCAGCTAAGAAACCCTATCCAAAAAGGTGTGAGCCTTCGCAATCAAAAAAACCGCGAAGTAAACATAGAGGCAAAAATTACAGCAGTATTGCATGAAATTGGTGTACCCGCCCATATACGCGGTTATCATTACATGCGCGAAGCCATAATGATGGCCGTAGACGACTTGGATATTTTAAATTACATCACAAAGGAATTGTATCCTACAATTGCAAAAAAATGCAATACGACACCAAGCAGAGTAGAACGGGCCATTCGACACGCCATAGAAGTTGCTTGGTCTCGCGGGAAAGTAGAAATTATAGACAGCATGTTTGGATACACGGTCAGTACGCACAAAGGAAAGCCTACCAACAGCGAATTTATCGCGCTTATTGCAGACAGGCTAAGGCTGGAGTTGAAAGCAAGTTAAAGAAACCGGCTACCCCCTGATATCACAAAATGTGATATCAGGGGGTAATTTTATGAATCCCCAACGATTCCTACCAACTGACTGCTAACATATCCTTCCGTACCTGTTGGTGACAACACGCGCAGCCAATACAGGCCTTCTTCGTATTTGTCCGGGTAAGACCGGTACAGGTATACCAACAAGTCGTTATCCCACAATATTTCGATAACCGTGTAGTCCGCTATGCCGGGGCCGCTGCGCAAGCGGGTTCCTTGCTGCCCCAATTCGTTTAGATACAAAATAATCTCTAAATCTGCCGGCCATGCGGCAGCCCCCGGCCAGCCGGTATTCAGCATATTGTGTGTATCATCTGCAAATACGGCACCGGATGCATAATACTCTGCCAAATCAGTTATTGCATTGCTTATGGCACCTGCATTTACAGCCGCAACAGGCACGGCATGGTCATGATGCAGCCCAAATGCCGACAGCCACAAAGTTGATGCGGCTCCGCAAACTATCAGCAATCGCAAAGCAGCCTTCCTGCTGCTGCGCACCATTCCTACATAGCTCAAGTTTACATAGTAACGGGCCCTGTGTCTCTTTTTCATTAATTTATAGTAAAACAAGATGGCCGCCGGTGCAATGATGTATCTGAATATCTGTGCTAAAATGTAAGCAATCATCCAAAATACCAAGAGCAGTATTATGATACGAACAATAAAATGTATGTGAAGCCGATCATAAAACAACAGATTGTAAAACTCCCCAAATCTATTAAAAGTTGAGCGTATTATCGTCATGTCGTGTCTCCTCGTTATTTACTCCTATTTAATTTATAGCACAAGTATGGCATAATATTCAAGGTTGGCGAAAAATTTGCTATCCTTAAATTGCTAAAATGTATACATTTTGGCTTCATTGCATTATAATACGACTGTATTCCACAAATTATTTTTGAAGGGTGAGTTTATGGCGCAAAACATTTTCCTGGCTATGGGTGGACTTGGACTGCTGTTGTTTGGTATTAAAATGGTATCCACAGGGTTGGAGGTGCTTGCAGGCGACCACTTGCAAAGTATTCTAAAAAAAGCAACATCTAACCGTGTTTTGGCGGCAATAGTTGGTGTAATCGCGACTATTGTCATCAACAGCTCTACGGCGGTATCGGTTATAACCGTCGGCTTTGTAAACGCGGGGCTAATGAATTTAACACAGGCAATTGGGGTACTGTTGGGTATAAATGTAGGCACCACCTTTAGTGCCCAGCTAATAGCCTTCCGAATTGATACTTACGCTCCAATTTTTATGTTAATCGGTATCGTTATGTATCTGTTTTTCAAGAAAAAAAGTGTACGGAATATTGGTTATGCCATACTTGGTTTCGGTATTTTGTTTTTTAGTATAACCGTAATGAGTGACGCGCTTAGGGTATTTCGTACCAACCCCGCGTTTCTGGATATGATCGCCGCTATTTCCAGTCCAATATTAGCTCTTTTGGCCGGGTTTATATTTACGGTGATAGTTCAAAGCTCTTCTGCGACTATGGGGCTTTTGGTTACAATGCATCTTAGCGGCGTTCCCATTCCTTTTCAAACATCGGCTTTCATAATTTTTGGTGCGAATATTGGCACAAGTATAACCGCGGTAATCGCGTCGTTGCCCGCAAGCCGCGACAGCAGACGCGCCGCATTGTTTCACATAACGTACGACATTATCGGCAGTATTGTGTTTGGTACATTAATATTGCTTGTACCGGGCATACTGGTTTGGTTCCAAAGAACTTGGGCAGAAAGCGCGCGCCAAGTGGCTATGTTCCATACATTGTACAATGTTGCTACGCTGCTTCTACTTATCTCTTTTGTTCCTTGGCTTGCCAAACTGATGCAAATAATTATTCCGGTAAAACCGAATGAAACACGTGAAACCCACGAACGTAAATTACTTTACCTGGACACTTTAAGTTTGCAAACATCTACACTGGCGGTTGTAAATGCCCATTTGGAAGTATGCCGCATGGGCAAAATTGCCAACGAAAATTTGGCACTGGCCATGGATTCTTTTTTCGAGCGGGACGAAGACAAGGCCAACAAGGTTCTTGAAAACGAAAAAACTCTTGACTTCTTGTATCAAAGCATAACGACAAAACTTGTTGACATTAATAACATGTCATTGTCTGCAAATGATGCGGAAAAAATAGGTGCAACGTTTGGGGTCTTGTCCAGTATTGAAAGGATTGGTGACTTTGCGGAAAATATTGCGGAATACGCCATAATTGTCAGTGATCGCGGTACAAAATTTTCCGAAACAGCAATAAAAGACCTGCGAACGTTAAGCGACTTAGTAATTACAATTGCATACAAGGCAATGGATATGTATGAACAGCAAGACAATTCACAGCTGCCACAGGTAGAAACAATGGAAAGCAAAATAAACAAATTATCTGCCGAGTATACAAAAAGCCATGTAAAGCGGCTAAAGAACGGAAACTGCAAACCCAAGAGCGGCATAATTTTTGTTGACATAATCAGCGATTTGGAACGTAGCGCGGACCAGGCCGAAAGTATCGCCCTTTCCGTGCCCCAAAGAAGGTAGAAGGGGTAAGCGAAAAGCTTACCCCACACCTTGTAATTTTTTTGCTTGGTCTTGGGTAATACAGTTGTCCAAAATTTCGTCTAAATCCCCATTCAGTACCGCATCAATCCTGTGCAGTGTAAGAGAAATCCGGTGGTCTGTAACCCGGCCTTGGGGGAAGTTGTAAGTGCGTATGCGCTCGCTGCGGTCACCGGTACCAATTTGGCTGCGCCGCTCGGCAGATAATTGCGAATGTTGTTTTTCCTGCTCTAGGTCATACAGCTTTGTGCGCAAAATTTTTAGTGCCTTATCTTTATTTTTCAACTGAGATTTTTCGTCTTGACAAGCCACAACAATGCCCGTGGGAACGTGGGTTACACGCACCGCAGAGTCTGTTGTATTAACACTTTGGCCCCCATTGCCGGACGAACGGTATACATCCACACGTACGTCGTTCATATCTAAGTTAACGTCTACATCTTCCGCCTCCGGCAAAACAGCCACCGTAACGGTAGACGTGTGAATTCGCCCGCTGGATTCAGTTTCCGGTACCCGCTGAACACGATGTACACCGCTTTCATATTTTAAGCGGGAATACGCGCCGCGCCCCTGTATCATAAAAACCACTTCTTTAAAGCCGCCTATTTCATTTTCGTTGGCACTCATTATTTCGGTTTTCCAACGGCGTCGTTCCGCATAGTGGCCATACATACGGAAAAGAGTATTGGCAAACAAAGCCGCTTCATCGCCGCCTGCGCCGCCGCGTATTTCCACAATTACATTTTTCTCGTCGTTAGGGTCTTTTGGCAAAAGCAGAACTTTTAACTGCTCGGCAATGTCATCCAAAGCGGCCTGCCCTTCCTTTAATTCCTCTTTAGCCAGCTGCCTAAGGTCTTCGTCAGAACTTTCGTTAAGTAAAGCTTTAGCATCCTCAACATCCTGACTAAGGCGTTTATATTCCCGATAAGTGTCCATTACAGGGGTTAATTCACTGTGTTCCTTCATTAACGTGCGCCAACGCTGGTTATCCGCAATTACATCCGGGTCACTTATCTGGTTAGACAACTCCGCAAATTTTGTTTCCAATTCGTTTAAACGATCAAACATTCTATACTCCTCCATCTAGTTACTTCGCAAAGTAGTGCGCGATACCCCGTATTATCCGGGGCAGCCCCGCATAATCATTTTTCAACTGCACATCTGTAAAACCTGCCGCTGTCATAATATCTGCTACAGCTGCAGGGCCAATTTCTAAAAACAACCCGCCGCCCGGTTTTAAGAATTTTAAACTTTCCGGTATAAGCTTTCGGTAAACATCCATGCCGTCTTCGCCGCCGTGCAGTGCCAGATGCGGCTCATAATTTAGCACAGTTGGGTCAAGTTCATCCATTTCCTTACCGGTAATATACGGCGGGTTGGATATTATCAAGTCAAACCGGCCTGTCACTTCCGTAAACAAGTCCGATTGGATGAATTTTATGCCCAAACCCTCACCGTTTTCCTGTGCCAAAGCTAAAGCATCTGCGGAAACATCAACGGCAGTAACATTGTAGTCCCCTGCCCCCGCTATAGCGGCGGCAATACACCCGCTTCCCGTACATAGGTCCAGCACTTCAAGCCGCTGTTCGTCCACACGGTTTTGCTGTAAAAAGCCCAATGCTTCCTCTGTCAACAGTTCTGTTTCCGGCCTCGGAATTAGGGCCCGGCTGTCTGTTCGCAAGGTCAGGCCCATAAAGTCCCACCGGCCCATTACATATTGCAGCGGCTCCCCTTGCTTGCGGCGGCCTACATACGCAACATATTCGGCACTGTTCACAAGAGGTTTGTCCCCATGCAGCAACACATAGGCACTGCTTTGTCCGGTTACATGGCATAGCAGCAGCATTGCATCACGCTGCCCTAAATTATCTGTACCGTATTTTAACGCTTCGTTTATGGTCATGGGGCTTCATCATCCAGGGATATGGCTTTTTCAAGGGCGGCAACAGCAATTTCTATTTGCCCCTCATCCGGTTCTTTTGTTGTCAGACGCTGTATCAGCATCCCCGGGAAAATGATGGCCCTTACAAGCCAATTGTCCCGCTTACCTGCCCACTTTACGCTAATTTCGTAAGAAGTACCGGCAATGACAGGCAGCAGTAGAATCCGCGATGCAAAGCGCAGCCAAATTCCATCTATGCGGATAATCATGAAAAGTATCATAAAAATTACCATAACTACAAACATGAAACTGGTACCGCAACGCCTGTGTAAGCGGTTACAGGCAGACACATTTTCTGTTGTAAGAGGCATATTTTTTTCGTGGCAGTTTATTGCCTTATGCTCTGCCCCATGGTATTGGAACACACGCTGTATATCCTTAGACCGGGAAATAAGAAAAACATACCCTACAAAAATTGCTATGCGTACCAGGCCTTCGATTACACCCACAAGCGTGTCCGGAACAGGTACAAGCGATGCAAGAAAAGTAGGAAGCAGCATAAATAACCCTACCCCCAAAAGGACGGCAACTACCATGGCAACTGTCATAAGAATATTGTTCAGCTTGTCGCCCAGTTTATCCTGCAAAAATTTTTCGAAACGGGAAGTGGGCTCTGCTTCTTCCAACATTGCAATTTCCGCAGATCGTGACATCGCGCTAAAGCCCATCGCAATAGAGGAACACAGGGCCACGGTGCCGCGTAACAGCGGCAGCTTTAGAAACGGATACCGCTGGGTAATGGTGGATATGGGCTTTTCTATCATTTCAATTTCCCCATCCGGGCGGCGTACTGCCATTGCATAAGCTTTTTTGCCGCGCATCAGCACACCTTCCATTACGGCCTGGCCGCCGTATGAAATAGGTTCTTCTTTTTTATTCATCCCTGTCTCCTACTATGTTTTGAAGTAGCTGCTTCGTTAAGTATACCACAAATTAGCTTAAAAAAGAAATTATTTAGTTCCTCACAGAGGCACAGAGTTCACGGAGAAAAAAACTATTGCAACAATTTCATTTTTTGTTTATCATAGACTATATTACAATATTTGGAAAAGGAGAAAAAAATGGGAATACGAATAGACATACATGACCGCACCCTTATTGCGGCCCCGGAGGGTGAGCTTGACCACCTTCAAGCAGAACGTCTTAGGGCACAAATTGACGCGGCCTACGACAAATCACCGTGCAAGCACATTATTATTGACATGGCAAAGGTAAGTTTTATGGATTCTTCGGGTATAGGGATGATTATCGGGCGGTATAAAAATGCGGAAACCCGTGGCGGGCGGCTGGCACTTGCCAACATGAGTGACCCCATGTGCCGGTTATTCGAGATATCCGGTTTATCAAAAATTGTACTGCGGACAAGCTCTGTTAATGACGCGCTTACAAAATTAGGAGGCAGCCAAAGTGAATGATAACTATATAAATATAGAAATGCCTGCCATCCCGGAAAATGTAGGCCTGGCCCGTATAATTACAGCCGGTTTTATCGCCCCGCTGGACCCAACGATAGACGAAACCGGCGATATAAAAACTGCCGTATCAGAAGCGGTAACAAACGCCATTATTCACGGCTACAATGGACATGCAGCAGAAAACACGGTAAAACTGTGCCTGACTTCCCATGGACGCAAAATTGTAATTGAAATTACCGATTACGGGGTTGGAATAGAGGATATTAACGCAGCTAAAGAGCCTATGTTTACCACAAAGCCGGACCTGGAGCGCAGCGGCCTTGGCTTTACTGTAATGGAAACATTCATGGACACTGTAGAAATAAAATCTAGCCCGGGGGAAGGTACAACCATAATTTTATCAAAAACATTAGGGGAAGTTTCCGCGCCATGACAAACGAAACTTTAGCCCTGATTGCGCGCGCCCAAGCGGGGGATGAAAGCGCGGCAGAGCAATTGATACAAGAAAACAGCGGGCTTATTTGGTCTGTCATAAAAAAATTTGCCAAGCGCGGATATGAGCCGGATGACCTGTATCAAATTGGAGCTATCGGCTTGTTAAAATGCATAAGAAAATTTGATACAAGCTTCGATGTAAAATTTTCTACCTATGCCATCCCCATGATAATTGGTGAAATAAAACGGTTTTTGCGTGATGACGGCATGATAAAAGTTTCGCGGCCTATGAAGGAAATTGCCACAAAAGCACGGTACGTTACAGAAATGTTAACCGCAAAGCTGGGACGACAGCCAACAATTAGCGAACTTGCCCAGGAACTTAACATCAGTTCGGAAGAGTTAGTTGTGGCAATGGAGGCAGGAATGGATGTAGAATCTTTACACGCCACAATTTATCAAGGGGACGGCAGCCCTATATTTCTAATAGACAAAGTTGCCCAAAGCCAGGACGACGGTGAAAAAGTTGTTAACATTATTACTTTAAAGCAACTAATCGACCGTTTAAAGCCCAAAGAGCGGCAGGTTATAATACTGCGGTATTTTCAAGACAAAACTCAAATGGAAGCGGCCAAAATCATTGGTGTTTCACAGGTTCAAGTATCAAGAATCGAAAAAAAAGTGCTGCAAGCCTTGAAGGACGGTTTAACAGCAGAGTGAGAAAATAAAAAATTTTTACCCCCTGATATCAGGGGGTTTTGTTAAAAAAAATTAATTTATTGTTGACAAATATATTAAGAAAATGTTAATATGTTTTCCGGTATATAAAGTATAAAAACATGAATGGGGAAATACATATGTACATTAAAGCAATTTTGATAGGTTTAATATTTTGCATCTTCCTGGTACCCGCCGCCGTTTACGCAGCAGACTGTGAATATGAAACAGAAAAAACTGAAGAAGTGCAAAGAATATTTGTTACAACAGCCAATCTTAACCTTCGGCCAACACCAAGCACCGACCAGCCACGCATTACACTGGTAAGTGCGGGCCGTAACGTACTGGTTACAGATTTACGTGACGGTGAATGGTTTGCCGTAGATTACAACGGTATACAAGGCTATATGTACGCAGAATTTTTGCGGGAAGTGATAATTGATACAGCAATTGCGGCGGCTTCAACGGGCATACCGGGTCGTGTGGAACTGCTTGAGTGGAGCGTTGCAAGCAGTATAATTCCGCAAAATACACCATTAACTGTAATAGACGTGCGCACCGGGTTAAGGTTTCAAATGAAAAGCTTTTCCCACGGAAGCCACGCAGACCTTTTCCCGGTAACAACGGAAGATACAGACATTATACGCCGCGTCTTTGGCGGCAGCTGGACCTGGACACCTCGCCCTGTTGTACTTCTTGTGGGCGACCGCAGCTTTGTGGCTTCTATGAGCGGAATGCCCCACGGCGGCGGTATAAACCGCAACAACGGCATGAACGGCCACCTATGTATGCACTTTTTAAACTCCCGCACCCACAACGGCAACCGAAGCCACGAGCAAGACCATCAGAACGCGGTACGTGAAGCTTACAACACTGCATCCGATTGGGAAATTGCCTGCGGCGAAGATGACTAAACCATTTGACATATGACAATAATTTATAGACTGGGCAATAGCCTTTACCTGAATATCACAAACCGATGCCCATGCGCATGCGTGTTTTGTATCCGCAATTTAACAGACAGTGTGGGCGATGCGGAAACCCTTTGGTTGGAACGTGAACCAACCGTTGAAGAAGTCAAGCTTGCCCTAGACCGGCGGCAAGATATAAATCATATAAATGAATTTGTATTTTGCGGCTATGGCGAACCTATGGCCCGTGCCAACGAGTTAATCGAAATTTCTGCATATATAAAAGAACAAACCGGCCTTAAAGTGCGCGTCAACACCAACGGACTGGTAAAACTGTTAGTTCCGTCTTTTGAAATTAACCGCTGGGCAAACGTAGTAGACAGCCTTTCTGTCAGCCTAAACGCAGATGATGCGGAAGAGTATGTACGCCTTGTAAACCCGGAGTTTGGGCTGCGTTCGTACAATGCCATGATGGATTTTGTTAAAGAGGCAAAAAAATATACTGATGTTACACTTACTGTTTTGGAAGACCTTGCGCCGCAGCGAATAGAAAACTGCCGCCGCATTGCACGAGATTTAAAACTACCCTTGCGAGTACGGACTTTCATATAACGCCTCCTTTCTGAAAAAAACTCGAACTGTGTTGCAGTAATGTAGCATGATTCGGGTTTTTTTATATAAAACGCCGTGAAATACGAAAAACACGGCATTGTTTTCTGCGTTATGTCGATATATAATTATAGTGTTTAATTACCCTGGAAATGGTATGGAGGATGACGATATGCATGATAAACTCAAACAACTTATTATTAAAACAGCCTTCATAGATGACGGTATAAATCCGAAATTTATCCCGCCGCACATACCTTTTCAGAATTACACCGCCGGCGAAGCCGGGGTGTGTTTAAGCGAACCTGTAAGCGGCATAAGCCACGGTACAATGTGTTATCAAATTTTTAATAATAATGTGAATGTACCTTACCGGCTTACCGACATTAAAGTGCTGGACAACACTACAGGCACGGGCAGCCACAAGGCTTTGGTTTCGGCGTTAAACTGGTGCGCGTCGCAAAATTTTGACATCATTAATATGAGTATGGGAACCCGGCAATACACAGACTTCGCGCCTATTGCCGCTGCTGTAAGCCGCATAAACAAATCAATTATTATAGCCGCTTGCAGCAACGAGAACCAACTCACCTTCCCCGCCTGCCTGCCATCGGTAATTGGTGTGCGTCATTCATCCCGCGATGAATTGGCGAGCAATTTTGCCTATTTTTCTAACCCTTACGACCAAATTGAAATTGTAACCTGTGTGAAAGACGAGCCTGTTTCTTTTGGCGAAAATATAGTTAAAAAAATGAGCGGTGCAAACAGTTTTGCCACCCCGTTAATTACCGCACGTATTTGCAATTACTTTTCCCAAGGGTACAAAACCTTGGATGCCATAAAAATGCAGCTTGAACGGGACAGTGTGAAGGACACGTCCTTTGCGTCATACGATTTTTACAAAAACCGTACATTAAATTGGGAAGAATGCACCGTACCTATTGTAGCCGTACCGGATACTGTACCGGAAGCAGACCGCAGGCTAAAAGAGTTATTGAACGTATTTGTGCAGGACGGTTACCGCGCAATAGCTTTATCCAAAAGGCAAGAAACCAACGCTGCGGGCTTTATCTACAATTTTCATTGGCACGGTAACGATGAAATAACTCTGCAAAATTTAATTGAGCTGCACTACAACTTTGCCCTGCCGGATCTAATCTTCCTACAAATGCCTACGGAAGATATAATTACCTTGCCGGAAAATTTGCAGCCGGATATAGCCTTAAGGCTGCCGGCAACTGACATGGGCTACATTACTTTGGATGAAAAATATGTATTGGAGTTAACAAACTCTGCCGGGCAGCTGTTTGCAAATATTGTGGAGCTGTTGTCATAGGACAGAATTATTCCCGCATTGGGCACAAGACATTAAACACACACTTACTATCTTTGGCCCACGATGTTACTATTTTCTTATTTTAGAAGCAGAATACACGATGTTAAATGAAATGGTTATGCGTGGGCAAGATTTTACTATAGAATTTACCCGTTACACACCACAGGGTAGAGAAGCAATAGACTTCTTGCATAACTAAGCTAAAGATAGTATACTTCCAATTAGTGGAGGTGAACTAAGTGAAGTATGAGAAGCTGAAAAAATATGGTGAAGGCAA
>JGI20163J15578_10000114_pt1 | contig 31904 bp, 32 predicted proteins | sample TergutCu122P1_FD_15578 | JGI IMG/M metagenome (IMG submission 15578)
TTTTCCCCCCCCCCCCCATTTTTTGTGCAATTTCACATACATGGTTACGGCAATAAAATTACCCCCTGATATCAGGGGGCAGCCAATCTAATTTTTATATCTTACCTCTGCGTATTCTTCCGCCAAACTGCTTATATCTTCCGACTGTATACGGCCTGCCATATCTGTGGGGGTATCCGATTGTTTTATGGGTACTCCCATTTTTACATGCCTTCTGGCGGTTTCTTTAAACAAACGGCGTATGGGGTGCAGTTCCGTTAATACAGAGCGTATTCTGCTGCGCCGTTTGCTTGCTTTAGGGCGTATAAATTCCCGTTCGTCTTCTATGCTTACAGAGGCGGTTTGATGTTTGCTTCTGTGGGAACTGTAACTTAGCAAAAACATTAAAATACGGTACAAACCGTACAACACCCCCGCAATAATCCCTATAGATGCTACGCCAAAAACTACGCTGGACAGTAAATCCCAAAACGGCGAAGAAGGATGTTCTTCTAACTGAAAAAGCCTGTTTATGTGTACAGACGGGGCAGGTCTTGGGGTTTCTTGCAGCCCGCGGCCTTCAAAATCCAGTTCTACTGCTTCTCTGCGCATGTTTACAATTACGTTTGATACCGGCGAGATAAGCAGCAGGTAAATTACCAATGACACGCCGGTTATAGCCACAATAAGGCCAATTGTCAATTTGTAGTCGAAGGTTATTATTTTGTCTATGGGCTGTTTGTAGGACATATGAATTGCGTCCAAAGACCTGTCCATTTTTATCATGCGTATAAGCAGTATACGCCCGATAACAATAATAGCCAAAAGAACAGGGTACATAGGCACCAACACCCAATTGCCAGTATTTACAGCCCAAAAAGTAAAAATAATTAGGATAATGGAACATGGCGCGATAAAGCTTGCAATTTCTGTGGGCTTTTTTTGATATGCAAATATTATGGAATGTATTGTCAGTGCCAGTGCAATTGCCGCCCAGGTATTGTTTATTATGTCGTTTGGCAAAATAACCGCAACTAAAACAGGAATAACCAAGTGCAGTGCCAGCAATACCCCCAGCCTGGTTGTAATTTGCCTAAACAGGAAGAAAATTATCCCGGGTACAATCATTAGGCCCGCCCACAACAGGCTTGCTGTATCTTCGGAAATTAGAAATACAATAGTGGCAAAAATCCCATAGAAAAGTATGAAGTACGTTAAATAGTGAATTGCTTCAACTACAATTTGACGGCTTTTTGGCATTGCAAGTCACCTCCTTTACACAAAAATTATTTCATCGCATACAACTGTGCCGTTTGGCTTTGGCACCGGCATAATCCACACTGCACGGGCACCGGTCTTTTTTAGCCCCAGGAACGATTCTTCCACTTCCTTGGAATAGTACGGGGTTATCAGCCAGTATTCCGGGTCGTGGTGGCCTGCAAGAGCAAGGCCGTCAATTGTATTTGTAATTGGCAAAATTTCTTGGTTGCCAACGTCTAAGAAAGCCAAAGATTCTAAAACCGAGCGCAAATGCCTTGTCCCAAGGCCTTCGGGGACGTAGGCGGCGTTGCCGGAAACAGAACTTCTGCCATTAGAGACAAAACTTATCGGGGTGCCAATGTCTGTCATTCTGGCAGCTACAGAGGCGGCAATTTTTATGGCCCGCTCTTCCAGGGCTTCGTTGTGCCAAAGCACATGCCGCTGGGTATCCAGCAAAATGGTGGTTTGTCTGGCATTAGAAAAATCCCATACGTTTACCATCAGCCCCATTCCACGGGCAGACGCTTTAAAATTTATTGCCTTCATAGGGTCTATGGAAGAATACTCCCGTATGCCACGGAAAGAAAACGGGTCCGGGTTAATTGGGTGGCGGGTACGCAATTGGCCGTACACCCGGGTACACAAATAATCCACATCCTGTATGGGGATTGTGCCGGGGTAAACGGTAAGCTTAATGTTACACGGAAGCCGTCGTATGTACTTTTGCTCCATTAAAAGATCCCAGGCTGTAAGCTCCAGCCCGTCAATGGAGTAAAAACCCCGCTTACTGCACTCAAATGGCAGGCGGCGTGTAATTTTTTGGTGCATTAATATATGAAACAAATCGTTGCGGTAGTGGGCATCGGAAGCAATACCCCCGGATGTAAACAGCAGCTCTTTCCCCGTGCGGAACTTTACAGACATCCATGGCAGGGGCAGCCATTTATTATTTGTCAAAACTTCCGTAAGGGTAAGAACATCCCCTTCTGTAGCTTCCACTGCAGACATGGAAACATTAAGGTCCAGGTTTGTTAAGCAGGCTTTCGAATAAACTTTGCGGAATAAATAAATGGTAATTAGTATTGCCAAAAGAATCCCCAACGTTGTCATGTAAGCCGCCTCCTACAAAATATCCTCTGTGGGCACAGGCACGTTTGCCAATGCGGCGGCTACAACCCGGGCTTTCATCTCTGAACGGATAGTGCTGCGCATGGTAAGCCTATGGGCCCATACATAGGCTGCCAGATATTTTATGTCTTCCGGCTTTACAAAATCGCGCCCGTTTACAACGGCATAGGCCTGGGCGGCTTTAGCCAGCGCAAGGGAAGCCCGGGGGCTTACACCAAGGGCCACGCTTTCGTGGTTGCGGGTATACGCGGCCAGGTCTGCAATGTATTCGCACAAGTCGCGGTGTACCACAATGGTGCTTACAGCCCTTTGAATTTGCACCCAGTCCTCTACAGTAGTTACGGCTTGCAGGGTTTGCAGCGGGCTGTTTGCCAAGAAACGCTGAATAACGTCCGCTTCACCGCTTTTGCCCGGGTACCCAATGGCAATTTGCATCAGAAAACGGTCCAGCTGGGCTTCCGGCAGCGGGAAGGTGCCCTGGGTTTCCACCGGGTTTTGGGTGGCAAGCACAAAGTACGGCGGCGGCAGTTTATGGGTTTCACCGTCAATGGAAATTTGGTATTCCTCCATGCATTCCAACAATCCGGACTGTGTACGGGGGGTTGCCCGGTTAATTTCGTCCGCCAAAAGAATATTGGTGAAAAGCCCGCCTTTACGGAAGGTGAAATCCCCGGTTTTGGGGTTGTACACGTTTATGCCCGTAAGGTCTGACGGCAGCAGGTCCGGCGTAAACTGAATACGCTTAAACGTACCGGAAATGGAAGCCGCAAGGGCTTTTGCCAGGGTGGTTTTACCCGTACCGGGTACGTCCTCGATAAGCACATGTCCACCGGCCGCAAGGGCCACAAGAGTTAACTCAATCTCCTTGCCCTTGCCAACCACAACTTTTTCTATGTTTGCATGAATGGCCGCTATTTTACTTTGTGCTGTTTTAATGTCCATTTTAGCCCTCCAGTTTCTCTATTAAGGCTTTAAGTGTGGCGTACGAGTTAAAATTCTCCGGGACAATTTCCTCCGGCGGGATACTAACGTCCAGGCGGTCGTTAATTTCTGCAACCAGGGTTATTACGTCGAAGGAATCGATTACCTTGTCGTCGATTAGGGTTGTGTGGGTAAGATAGTCTACCTCCGGGTGCATTTCTTGTAAAATTTCTAATAAAATGTCCATTTTGTCAAATCCTCTCTTTTAACGCAACTCTATCTATCTTCCCACCCGGGGTAAGCGGCAAACTTTCCAGCTTATGAATTTGCTGGGGCACCATGTACCGGGGTAGGTTTACCTTTAAATGCGCCAGCACATGGCTTTTTTCTATGCCGTCTGTGGCAGTGAAAAACAAAATTATGCGGCTTTTTTCACTGTCGAAAATGGCGCATACCATTTCCACGCCGTCCATTTCACGGGCGGCGACTTCAATTTCCGCAAGCTCTATCCTGTGGCCCATGTGCTTAATTTGGTGGTCTTTGCGGGAGATAAACACCAAATCGCCGTTGGGGTTTTCGTACCCCAGGTCACCGGTTTTATACAAAATGTCCGGGAAAGGGGACAGCGGATTTTGCACAAATGCTTTGCGGATTAACTCTTCATCGCCATAGTAACCCAGGCTAAGCTGGGAACCGCGGATGTGTATTTCCCCCGGTTCGCCCGGGGTTGGTACTTTACCGTTGTCATCCAGTAAAACAATCCCCCTGTTGGGGAACGGTTTGCCGATGGGTATGGGTTCGTTTGTGTCAAAATCCCGGTCTACTACGTAAAAGGCAGACATGCCCGTGGCTTCCGTTGGCCCGTATAAATGTACAAACCTGGCCCCGGGAAGGGCCTTGCGCCAAGCCGCCAGGTGCTTTTGTGGAAATATTTCGCTGCCAAAGGCAATGGTTTTTATAGTTTCCGGCACGGCCTTGTCCAATGTGCCAAGCCCTGCAACCAGCGAAAAGGCCGATGCAACCCAGCAGACGGTGTTTATGCGGTTTTGGATAATGTATTCCACCAATTTAATTGGGAACATGAACAGAGACTTTGGTATAAGAAACGTGCTGGCACCGTACTTAAGGGTTGGGAACAGTTCCTTAAGGCAGGCATCTAAGTACAGGGGCGATTGGTTGCCGAACACTGTGTTTTCGTCAATTTGCAGCACTTGGCAAAGGGTGTCTACATAGTCGATAACGGCCCTGTGGCTTGCCACAACGCCCTTTGGCACCCCTGTAGAGCCGGATGTAAACACAACATAAACCGGGTCTATGTCTGTGGCCCGGCGGCGCACTTTGGCAAGTACGGTATCGTTAACAGGGCAGCAGCTTATTTCCGCAAAATTACATGCTTTGTAGCCCCACTTTTTTACTAATTCTTCCGTAGTGTTGTCGCAAATAACGAGTAATTCCTGTTGGGCTATCTTTTCCAGTATCATACGAATGCGCACTTCCGGCATTTCCGTATCCAGCGGAACATAGTAGTTTCCGCCGTAAACCACACCAAAAAAAGCGGCAATCATTTCCGGGGATTTGGCCATAAATACCGCCACGGGCTGTTTGTAGATATTTTCCTTGCACAGGAAGCTGCCCACTGCCCGGGAAAGATGCTGCAACTGCCCAAAGGTTAACGACGAGTTTTCCCCGGTAAACGCGGTCTTGTCTGGGTTTGGGGTGTTTTCCAAGTATTCCAGTATGTTAATCATAGTTTGCTCCCTAATTTTAGTGCTGCCTGTACCAGAACATCTAAAACATCTATGGATTCCGGGCACATTTCGTCCTTGACAAGTGTTAATTCTGTACACCCTAAAATAATGTTTTGCGCGCCGTGGCTGTAAAGAGTGCTTTCTACTGTGGCAAAACTTTCGCCAATTATACGTTGGCCTTGCTTTATGCCATAAATTAATTCCATAAGAAATTGCTGCCCGGCTGAATCCGGCGTTATTACATTTATGCCCAACGGCTCCATTGCATTGTGTAAAACCCGGGACTGTACCGTGCCGTCTGTTGCCAAAAGCCCTACGCTTGTTATGCCCCGGGACTTTACATAAGCCGCAAGTTCCTCCGGCATATTTATTACCGGAATATTTACGGCCTTGGCAATCTCGTCATAAAAATAGTGGGACGTTACACACGGTATGGCAATAAAGCCTGCACCGGCTTGCTCCAGCGCGGTTGCAGCGGCCATTAGGCTGTTTACCGGGCTTACATAACTGCGGCCCAAAATAAACGCCGTACGGTCGGGGATAGACGTTTTGCTGTATATAATCGTGTCTAAATAATCTTGTTCTGTTTTTATGGTTTGGGCATTTATAAGCATTTGGTAAAAAGCCATTGTTGCCATTGGCCCCATACCGCCCAAAATCCCTATTGTTGCCATTATCGCACAATCTCCGGGTAAAGGCTCGGGTCAAAGGTGAAATAATCCCGCCCTTGGCCGGCATTGTGGATAATACGTGTAAATTCTTCTGCCTGGGTTTGAGTAAACATAAAACGGTCTATTTGGCGTACAACCAAAGGAGTTGTATCAAAATGGTGCCACCCCATATCGTCAGGGTTTATAAGGTTCCATGCGTGTCTGCTGGTACCGCCAACCCGGTCTATGCGCATATTTGGTATGCCTGCCATAGTAAGCAGTAACTCGGAAATAGAATAGAATACAAAACAGTCACCGCGCCTGTGGACCAATGCCTGGTTCGCGCTTTCATATACAGTGCGATGCTCGAAACCTGCAGCATATCCTACATTCGCCGTTACCCAATTAAAAATTGCTCTTGCTTGTTCTACCTGAGACATATTGTCATAAATAATTCTGTCAAGCACTTCTGTGGCGCGCGCCCGCACTTCTTCCGGGTCTACAGCCACTACGTATACACGCACGGTTACTTCCGTATAATTGCCGCAGCAATCTACTGCCCTGTAGGTGACGGGATACACCCCAAGAGTACTTGCATCTACACCGTCCGAATTTACCGTAAAATCTATGGGTCTGCCAAAGGCATCGTAGGCACTTACCCCAAGCCTAAACATGGCAGAGCCGTCTATGGCAAGCTGTATGTTGCGGGCCCCTACTATTCTGGGCGGTACAGTATTGGGCAGCACTGTTAAAGTTGCGCGAGAAACAGCTTCGTTACCATAATAATCTGTGGCAAGTATGCTAACTTGCTGCTCGCCCACACGGAAAACATCCGGTTCGCCGCCTTCCGCAAATTGTATCGTTACCGAAGGAGAAGTGTCGGACAGATGCGTAATAAAACTGCTGGCAAATACGGCTTCACCCATCCCGGTTGTTACATTCGCGGTTACTACATTTGGCGGCGTAGTATTTTCTACACGTAAAGTTGAGGTAAAGTACGCACCGTTAAGTGACAAAATTATTCTATGCCGCCCGGTGCTGTCTGTCAGTCCAGAAAGGTCGGTGATAATTTCTGTTTCAAATAATGTATCGTCGGGAACCGCGCAAGCGTAACTCAAAAAAGCCTGCGGAAGAATTGATTCAACAGGCGTACCAACTTCTACTGCCACATACGGGGCAGGCTGTAATATGTGTACATACGCGTTTTGACGGGCAAAACGAAAACCTCGTCTGCCTTGATTTAGGCCAATGGTAACTTGAACTTGACCCGATAACGGCCAACTTGTTGGGCGGATTATTTCCGGCTCTACATATTCGCCATTTTCATAAAAGGCAAAAAAACTATATGGTGAAGGGTTTTGGCCGCTAATAACCGCGACATTGTTTAAGGTTGCGTAAAAAGATGCGAAACTGCTAAAGTAAATACCCACAGCAACCCCTAAAATAAGTACTACACCCAATGGAATTATTATCAATTTTTTTCGCAAAGTCAAAACCGCCTTGTATCATCAAGTTAAAATGAAATTTCCCCCGTTCATAGTAGACTAACTGATATTTTATGTCAAGAAAAACGTCTTCGCCAAAGCCGATTTACATATTTTGCGTTTTCATATCCGTGACGGAAGATAAGGTCAAAATTTTGTGGGGTTGGTGAATTAAGTGTTGTAGGATAGTCGCGTATCCTGTCATCTCCTGCAAACCCTATTTTCAAGTACATGCCCCTGCCCTGTTGTATTATAGACGAGAAAATTTGACGGCTGCGCAGTACATCAACCTGGTTCATAGAAATATCTAAAAGACGGCGCAAATTGGCCAAAGAAATATTTCCTTGCCGCAATTGATGCCCTGTAAATGCAGATGCGTTAGATACAATCAAAAAATCAATTTCATTATCTAAGCCGCGTCCTGTTGTGTACAAAGGGTCTATGCCAAGGTTGTCATAAACGCCGCCATCCCAAAGGGTATAGTGATAATCTACGGATACTTCCGGCAGTTTGCCGTGTTTATCTTTTGTCCAGCGGAAATCATGGGCTTTTAATATGTAGGGGCCTATTAATACAGGGAATGCCGCCGACGCAGCAATCATATGAGAAATTGGCAGGTTTGGGTTTTGTACATATCCGATGGCACTGTCACCCATGTAATCCCGCCGAATACGGAAATTATTGCCTGTTTCAAATGTTGTACAATTTATCTCCCAATAGGGATATGACGGCAGATCTTGTATGCTGCCACGAATGTTCCATTTGTCTTCCAGCATTTTTGCCAGCAAACCTACCCTATGCCGCCAGTACCGTGGGGAAAATGGCAACCAGCGCAGTGCCGCCGCCTGTATGTTGTGCTTCAGGATTAACGTGCACACCGCCGGCTGTACCGTTAAAAGAAATTCCTTTTCTGTCGGCCATTTGTTACCGTTTACGGCCAGTATAATGCCCATTGCCAAGCTTGCCCCGGAAACCGATGAGATGTTGGCGATTTGTTTAAAAAGCCCGGCTTCTGCAAAGTATTGCAATGCACCCAAGTGGAAAATTGCCGCCCTAATGCCGCCGCCGGAAAGGGCAAGCCCAATTCGTTGTTTATGCAGGTTCATGTTTTGCTCCAATTGCCATTTTTATATTGTATGTTTACAATTGGAGTTTGGTGGCAAGAATCTACACAATCCCAGAATATAAATTAGTGATGAGGGTGAGATTATGCAGCAAAAGTTTAGTAAGAGTATAATTATGGAATGCAAGATTCTATGCATATCTTTGGTAGTTGGATTGCTATTTGCCGTTGGCGCGGCGGCATATTCCTATGTGTATTCCCATGGGGTTCAGCGGGACATTGCCAACAACGTAATCCGCTTCCATGTACGAGCAAACAGCGGCAGCCCGGCAGATCAAGCTTTGAAATACCATGTCCGCAATGAAATATTGGTACAGTTTAACGAATTTTTTATGGAAAGTGACTGCATAAATGAAACCCGTAGTCAGCTGCTCCCAAAATTGGATCTATTAAATTCTCATGCGGAATATGTTGTGCAATCTGCCGGTTTTAGCTACGCCGTTACCGCCAATTTTTCACGGTTATTTTTCCCAACGCAGTTTTATGGCAATATTGCGCTCCCGCCGGGTGAATATGAAGCAGTACAAATTATTATCGGAGAAGGCGCGGGTAGTAATTGGTGGTGCCTAATGTTCCCTCCCCTCTGTTACGTAGACATGACATCTACAGAATGCGGGCGGCAGCAACTGGCAAACACAGTTTCGGACGAAGGTTTTCGCCTGCTAATGCACCAAGAGGAACCAAGCCGCAGTTTAACCGTGCGGTTTAGAATAGTGGAATGGTGGCAAAACCGCGGTCAACCTGCAGAGCCGCAGCCGATACAAAATATCGCAGGTAAAAGTACCCCCTGATATCAGGGGGTAGTGCTGTTTACGACATTTTCCGCTTGTATACTTGCACAGCCAGTGTAAACGCCACAACTATAATACCTATTGTCCATGCAAGCGCAAGCATCATTGTATTGCCTTCCAAGGGGAAGCCTAACATAAGGCCGCGCAAGGTTTCAATAATCGGTGTCATTGGCTGGTTTGCTATAAACCAGCGCAGCCAGCGCGCGTCAACCGCCTCGACAGGCACAAAACCGGTGCTTAGGTATGGCAGAACAAACAATAAAAATAATTTGCCTTGTACAGCCTCTGCATTTGATGACAACAGCCCGCCAACTACAGAAATCCATGTAAGTGCAAGCACAATTAGTATAATAATACCGGCAATTATAAGCCACTCTGTAAAACTTGCCTGTGGCCTAAAGCCTATAAGCAATGCAACCACAACGGTTACAATAACTGTAAAAATATTTTTCACCGTGGAAGCAATTACATGCCCTGTCAACACAGCAGATTTTGAAATAGGCATGGAGCGAAAGCGGTCAATGATACCTTTAGTCATGTCGTTGTTAATACTTATGCCCGTAGAAAGAGAACTCTGCCCCATTGTCTGCAGCATAAGGCCCGGTAAGATGAAGTTTACAACACTAATGTCGCCAAAATCCATAATGTTACTAAACACAACCCCAAACAGCCACATTACAATTGCGGGTACAATTAACGCTGAAACAAATGCATCCGGGTTCCTAAATGTAGTACGTAAGCAGCGGTCACTCATTGCCAATGAATCTGAAATTACCCTTTTCATATTAAACAGCACCTTTCTCGCCTATAAGTGTTAAAAACACGTCCTCTAGTGTCGGTAATTTTTGAGTAAAGCGGGCAAGCGGAATCCCGGCATTATCAAGCTTTGTAAGCACATCTGCAAATTGGACAGAAGTGCCGTTGGTAGTAACATCAATTATCTTCGGTTTTTCTTGAGTAAATCTATAATCCCTCAAAACTTTGCAGGCCCTTTGCGCATCATCCGGGGTTACAAAATCCAGTACAACACCACCCCGGGGCAGTACAGCCTTTAACTCTTTGGGGCTGCCCTCTGCAGTAATTTTTCCTTCATGCAAAATGGCGATGTGGTCTGCAAGGTATTCTGCTTCCTCCAAGTATTGGGTGGTAAGAAGAACCGTTGTGCCATTGTCTGCCAGTTCCCGCACCATGTCCCACATGGCAATTCGGTTTTGCGGGTCCAAGCCTGTGGTCGGTTCGTCCAAAAATATTACCTTCGGGCTGCCAACCAGGCTCATGGCAATATCCAGCCTGCGGCGCATTCCCCCGGAATATGTGCCCGCCAAACGGTCTGCGGCATCTTCCAAGCGGAAATTTATAAGAAGTTCGGCTGCTCGTGCTTTTACGTTTCGCAGCCCCCTAAGCCTGCCTATAAGATGAAGGTTCTCCCGACCTGTAAGGGATTCGTCTACGGCAGCGTATTGGCCCGTAAGGCTAATGCATTCCCGCGCTTTTTCTGCCTGCCCCGCCACATCGTAGCCGCATATTGCTGCACTGCCACCGTCAGATTTTGTTAGTGTAGACAATATTTTTACACATGTTGTCTTACCTGCCCCGTTGCTGCCAAGCAAGGCGAAAATACTGCCTTTACGGATTGTAAAACTTACATCCTTTAAAACTTGATTGCTTTTGAATGACTTTTTCAGGGATTGTACCGTGATAATGTTTTCCATTTTTGAGGTCTCCTCTTTTAGTCATGCTATTTGTTCATATTTTGGTACGCATGATTTTATATACATGATGTATGTACGTATATTTTGCAAAAAAGTTTGCCCTTGTAGAAATATTTCTATTTTGGGCAAACTTTCTTCACTTTTTACTATATTCCTGATCGTATTTATCTATGATAGAAATAACTTTTTCGAATATTTCCCGCATTTCTTCATCTAGAATCGGACAGCCGACACTCTCCATAATTTCCGCAATAAGTCTTGCTTTCTCAAGTGTTTCTTCGTAGTCAGCGGGGAAAATGGAAGGCATCAGCCAAATATTAGCCAGTAACATAAACAATTCTGCAATAATTTTCGGGTTGCCGGGCCGGATAGAACCGTCTTTCATCCCCTCTTCGACTATTGGTGTAAGCATGGCAGCTGTATTTATGTCGCCCTTAAGCTTCTCTTGTAAAAAACGCGGGTTTAACATCAATGAAAACGCAAACTGTGTCATTGCCGTATCTTGTTCCGTTGAAATATTGTCCATTAGTGCGGCTTTTAAAGACAGTTTTAGCCGCTCTAACCCATTAGCCACTTTAGCCCCCATAGCCGCTTCAAATGGGTTGTACTCATTGACCCTTGCGGAAAATATAGCCTCCAGCACTTCTTCCTTAGACTTAAAATGGTGGTAGAAAGCCCCACGCGTTAACCCCCCCAGGTTCGCCACAATGTCCAGCACCGTAGTTTGTTCGTAGCCTTTTTCCAAGAACAGCTTTAGCGATGTTTCAATAATTTTTTGTACTGTCTCTTCAGGATATTTATTTCTTGGCAATAACCTCACCCCTTGCTTCTTTCGTTTTCAGATGTCAACATACATTGTGTATTTATTTTTGCATTGGAATTTGTTTTTGTCAACACTCAGACACTCTTATGTCATTCAATAATGTTTGCCCTAAAATTTAACATACAGTACTATAAAAAAGCCAATTTGGAAAGTGATGACAAACTTGTTGACAACCTTCTGCACATTGATGTACATTGTAGATACTAAAACAGTGCCACAAGTGCTACAGAGGAATTGTATATGGCAGTGATAATAAAAACTCTTAAAACCCCCGGCGGCAACTATGTCTATGACCGCTACACAAATCAATTGATTAAGGTGAACAATGAGCATTTTGATGTTTTTCAGCGCATTGAATATGGAAATGCATCGGATAGAGATTTACAAATTCTTGGACAGTATCAGAAAAATAATTTTTGCATAGACAGTCCACTTAAGGAAATTGAACACTCGGAAACTATGTACTTGCCCTACAGCCTAGAGAGTAGAATGGAGCAACTTATTATCCAAACCGGGCAGCGGTGTACATTAAATTGCTCGTATTGTACTTATGCAGGAGGATATGAATATCAGCGAGAACATAGTCAAAAAACCATGCCCTTACCACTTATGTTAAAGACTATAGACTTTTTTATGGCACGCTCTTGGGAATCAGAAAGCGTAACAATATCGCTATATGGTGGCGAAGCATTATTGGATTTTGAAAATATTCGTGCCAGTGTTGAATATGTAAAAGAGAATTACAATGGCCGACAAATTAATTATGGAATGACAACAAATGGGACCGTTATCTCTCCAGAAATTGCTAAATTTTTAGATGAAAATAATTTTTCGATAAATATAAGCTTGGATGGGCCAAAGGAAATACATAACAGCAGCCGAGTATTTTTGGATGGCACTGGCTCTTATGATAAAATAATGGAGAATATGGAATTTCTAAAAATCGAATATCCTAAATTGTATAAAAACATCCGTTTTATGTCTGTAGTGGCACCGGGAGTGGATTTTTCTTGCGTTAATATGTTTTTTGATGCTGAAGACATTATGGAAGGCAGAAATGCCTCACATTCCCTCGTCAATGAGTTCAACGCTAAAAATGAAGTGATATATGATGACAAGTACACTGTTACTTACAATTATCAGCAGATGAAAGTACTTTTGTCTGCATTGGGTAAGTATAGTGCAGACAAGGTTTCAACTTTATTCAAGTCTAACCTATCAACTATCGAAAGGGTTCACAAGACTTTTTCCGGTGGACTTGGTGCATCTGAGTCGGCCCACCCGGGTGGCCCATGCGTTCCAGGAGTTATGCGCCTGTATGTGGATGTAGACGGCAACTTGTACCCATGCGAAAAGGTAAATGAATGTTCGGATGTTATGCGAATCGGAAACATCGAAGTTGGGTTTGATTTAGACAAAGCTTATGCACTGCTTAATGTAGGTAAGACCACAGCAAAGGAATGTCTTGATTGTTGGAACTTTTCACATTGCGAATTATGTTGTTGTGCCAGTGATGGTGGAATAGAACTATCACGTAAAACAAGGCTGATGCGCTGTAACGGTGCTAAATACAGAACGTATGAAATATTGCAGGCAATATGTCTGCTGCTGGAAAACGGATATGACTTTGATCATGGAAAAATAATCGAAAGAGCGGACTAAAATATGGAAAGAAAATTGGCCTTATTTCCTATGACCCGCGACCAATGTGGGATGGTACGGTATTCATCTTTACTGGATGGCTATAAATTGTCTTCACTACTTATCCCCTCTTTTTTGCCCTTTAACAACATGGATTCCAGCCGCTTGGATGGCGGAAAGCTCACAGGCATGACAATAACCCATTATAACGCAGATAGAATGGATTCGTATGATGTAATATATATGGATTATGATGACAAACACACTTTAAGTCTGTACAAGGAAGTCTACGACGCGCATACCAGGCAAGATAAGAAAATTATTTTGTCCCAAGCATTGTCTAAGGCATTTGATATTTGTAGCAAAAAATCAGACGATGAAAATGATATGGTGCGTGAAAGATTGTTTGACATACCTGTTCCTGTAATAACAGTGTTTGCACAAGGCTATAAAACAGACCAATTTGCAACAGAACTTGGGATAAGAGAATACTTTGTTGAAAAAGGTTATCAGGTTTCTCAACTGGGGTCGCAAGCAGCAAGTAAATTTTTCAATTTTTCACAAATACCCCCGTTTCTTTTTAGTGATGGCGATGCGTATTGGAAAATAATAAGGCTCAACCACTATATCAAGACATTAGTCGAAAACGAAAACCCGGATTTGCTTATACTGGGTGCGCCCAATATGATTATGAAATATAATATCCATAAGCTTACAGGGCTTGGCATAATTCCACTAATTGTGGGAGATGCAGTAAAAAGTGATATTTCCGTTGTCACAACCCACCATGGTAAGTATGATGAAAAATATTTTAATATGATTTCATCTTACTGCCGGTATCGGCTAGGATGCCCTGCACAATTTTTTAACATTGCTAATACAAAAGTTGAGTCTGATAGTAATGACCCTAACAAGGCATTAGGATATTTAACGATGAATAACGACGTTGTACTGCAAAGCATTGAAACAGGAATGGTTCCTGATGAATTTCATGCCTTTAGTGCATTGGACAGCAACTCCATTAATAAGGCCTGCAACCTTATAGAGAGTGTTTTAGCGGGTAATGTGCAAACGTTAAAGTAATTTAGCAATCATGCATATAATTGCTTTAAAGCACTACCGTTAAGATAATTTGATTGTGTATTACTGAAAGGAAGGAGGTGAAAGCATGGAAAAGGTAGTAAAAAATTAGCACTTGGCAAGCGTCATGATGTTGTGGAGAATAGTGCGGAAGCGTATTGCACTTGTGGTTGCCCTAGTTGTTCATGTTCTGTAGGAACTATGTTGCATAATGATTGGAGTAGCGGATTGGCAAATGATACTCGTAGCAGATACGTCCATAATAATCCATTCGATGCCACTCCCAGCAAATAAGCTGGCATAGGTAACAAGCGGGGTATCGCATTGTAATTAACAGCGGTACCCCGCATTATGAAATGAGGATAGTTATGAATCGGAATAAAATTACAATATGTGTCATCATATCTGCGTTACTTATCCTACTTCTTATGCTTTCATCTTGCGGAAGAAGAAGAGAAATTTTGCCAACAGAACAAAATAATGAATACAATTCGAGTTCACATATTTCAACTACAGAAACCGAATGTCAAATACCCGGCGAATACGTGCTGACAGCATTTATACCCGGCAGGTTTCGCAACATGTTTAATGCTGCCGCAAGGAAAATGCAATCGCAGCAACGCGAAATGGGTAATACTTTTAGATTAGAAGTTACACATTTTTCCGTCTGGGAACACGAAAGCGCATTGCTACGGCTGCAAACACAAATGATGGCAGGGCAAATCTATGACATTATGATATTGGAAGGGCAGCCGTTTTATGCAATGATAGAGAACGGCTTTTTGGCAGATTTTTATCAGATGATTGACAATGACCCCAATTTAAACAGAGATGACTTTTTTACCCAAGCACTGAAACCCTTTGAATTCCGCGGCGGTTTGTATGCGATGCCTCTTAATTTTGGGTTTGAATATGTAGGGATAAACACCAGTCTTCCTCCGTCTATTATTAATCGTTTTTCTCAATATTCCGCTATTTCTTTAACCCAGATGCATGAAATATATTTGGATTTAGTCAATGAATATCCACAATATAGCCACCTGGAGTTTGGTCCTTATTTTGAACTAAGCAGGATTCTCAAATTTGAAATGAGCAGCCACATAGATATGGACAGCAGGACATCACGTTTAACTGACGGGGAGTTTGCTTTGTTTTTAGAAAAGCTTGCTGAGGCAAGACGGATTAATTCAGCTAATTTTTCGTTAGACCCCAGTGGGCATACAAATTTTCTTATGCACAGGCCAATTCATTTGGAGATTATGGCAGGTCAATTTGTATTTACCAACCATAGGCATCGCATGGATCCATTAATTGCTTTGTTAGAGTATGAAGACCCTATTTTTTCACACTTTGTACCGCTCACAGATAATATGGGCAGGTTAAAAATTGACCATATACCTTGGGGCAATTTATCATTTAATGACGGTGGCAGGCATGACCCAAACAGCATGAACAACTCCAGCACTATTGGCACTGTAATAGTAAGTGCCAGAGCTAATTTGGACATAGCTTGGGAGATGGTAAAACATCTAATGTCGTTCGTTGGGACGGCTGACGATACGCCCGGTATGCGTCGCGGCCATATGGATTTTTGTCTGTCAGTACCAATAAAGCGTTCGCTGTTTGACATTCATTATGACAGAGTTATGGAAACACAATTGGCTATCCCATGGTATTTTGGCGGCAACTTTGGCAATACTGCCTTACAAACTACTGTCGGTGGATTGTTTATTACCACAGATCCTTCTGTTGTTGCCTATGGAGTTAGTACAGCTATACTTACTTCGGCTGCCCTTACTCAACTTGACAACATGAAGGAGCGCATACTCGGTTATACGGAAATGCAAATGATTACCCCTCTTTTTTACTTGCCGCCAGCTGTATATGAGGCACCAATTCAGCAATTTATGCTGGGGTTGATTAGGGCGCAGGCTGCCGCGCAAGAAATTCACAACAGAGTACGTCTATGGTTAATAGAATAAGCGCGAAAAAAGCGCGGACAATTTCCGCGCTTTTTTCAAGATATTTATTCTGACTTCCCTTTTAACACCACCACACCCAGGGGCGGCAGCTTTATAGGCACACTGTATTCTCGCCCGTCACATAAGTGCTCTTCTGCCACAAGTGTGCCGGGGTTTAAAACTCCGCTGCCACCGTAAATTGTTGCATCACTGTTCAAAATTTCTTTGTATTTACCTGCCACAGGAAGCCCTACGCGATAATCCAAGTGCGGAACAGGTGTAAAATTACATACAAAAACCAAATATTCGTAGTATTTACTTCGCGGGCTTTTCCCCACCCGGCAAAAAGATACAATGCTGCGTTCACTGTCGTGGCTGCTAATCCACCGGAAACCCAGCGGTAAAAAATCATTCTGCCACAGTGCTTTTTCTTTCAGATATATCTTGTTAATATCCCGTACAAAATTATGCATTTGACGGTGATGTTCGTAATCGTCAATTAAAAACCAGTCAAGTTGCCGCATTTCGCTCCATTCGCTAAACTGAGCAAACTCGCCGCCCATAAAAAGCAGTTTTTTGCCCGGGTGGCCCATCATAAACGTGTAAGCCGCCCGCAAATTTGCAAACTTTTGCCAAATATCTCCCGGCATTTTGTTTATCAGCGAGCCTTTGCCATGCACTACTTCGTCGTGGGACAGAACCAAAATATATTTTTCCGAATAAGCATAGACCATACTAAATGTTAAATTGTGATGGTGATGTTTTCGGTATACACTATCCGTTCTCATATACGATAAAAAATCGTTCATCCAGCCCATGTTCCACTTAAGGTTGAAGCCCAGGCCGTTTTCCTCTACAGGGTGCGTAACCCCCGGCCACGCGGTCGATTCTTCCGCAATTATCAGCACATTCGGGTGTTTATCTGCGATAATGGAATTCATATGCTTCATAAATTCTACGGCTTCGTCATTTTCTCGCCCGCCATACTGGTTAGGAACCCACTGGCCGCTGTCCTTACCGTAGTCCAAATACAGCATGGACGCAACAGCATCTACCCGCAGCCCGTCTATGTGATATTTTTCTAACCAGAACAATGCGTTCGCAATAAGAAAATTCTTAACTTCGTTGCGTCCGTAGTTAAATACCAGTGTTCCCCAACCGGGGTGTTCGCCTTTGCGCGAGTCTTCGTGTTCGTACAGGCATGTCCCATCGAAACAGGCAAGGCCGTGGGTGTCCTTGGGGAAATGGGCGGGAACCCAGTCTAAAAACACGCCAATACCGTTTTGATGGCAAGCATCTACAAATGCCATAAATTCCTTTGGGGTGCCGTAACGGCTGGTTGACGCGTAAAAACCGGTTACCTGGTACCCCCAAGAACCGTCAAAGGGATATTCGGTTATTGGCATAAGTTCGATGTGGGTGTAACCCATGTCTTTTACATAGGGTATCAGCTCGGCAGCAAGTTCCGGCCAGCTAAGGAAGGATTCGCCGTCATCCTTTCCGCGCTTCCAACTACCGGCGTGAAGTTCGTACACATTAACCGGCCCATCCAGCGGGGCTTTTTTCTTACGGTTTGCAACCCATTTAGCATCGCCCCAGTTATAACCATCAATGTCATAAACCATAGAGGCAGTACCCGGGCGCAATTCTGCAAAAAATGCATACGGGTCGGCTTTTCGTAAAAGCTCTCCCGTGTGTGACGCTATTTCAAATTTGTACTTATCATAATCAACAAGGCCGGGGACAAACAATTCCCATAAACCGGAGCTGCCAAACATTCTCATTGGGTTACGCAAGCCACTCCAGCCATTAAAATCCCCAATTACACTAACCCGTTTGGCGTTTGGTGCCCACACCGCAAAAAGTACACCGCTTATGCCGTCTACCGTCATTGGCGTCGCACCCAATTTATTGTAAATTTCATAATGGGTACCTTGGCCAAAAAGATGCAAATCCAGTTCCGAAATAATGGGCCCAAAACTGTATGGGTCAAAAGATTCCCATGTTTGCCCGCTGTGCCCGGTGAAGGCCAGTTTATAATGGAAGTGTTCCCTTTTTGGCAGAACCGCCGAAAAGAAACCGGCTTTGTGTTCCATCTCTAGCTTATGACGCACGTTTGGAGTAGCCGGGTTAAAGACTTCCACTTCTGCGGCATCCGGGTTAAACACCCGTACAACCGTATAATCTTCACCGTTTAGTTGGACGCCGTGCATCCCCAAAATATGATGAGGGTCCGCGTGATTTCCCTCTATAATTTGCATAAGTTCACCGATGTTGGTTAAAATCATCAAAAAGATCATCTCCCTGGGGAATATTCTATGTTCATATTTCACTACAATGCTGCTTAAGCCAATATACCTTTTTTTCGGTTAAATTCTTCCTGGGTCAAGTAACCTTCGTCCCGCAAGGTCTTGAGCATAGATAAATGCTTCCGATGAGTTTCCGACGCAAGGGGAGCTTCTTCACCTTTTAACCTCTCCTTGATATACAACACCGCAAAAGTCAAAATATAACCCGCCGTGGCGTATACAACAAGTTCCGGAACTGAACCAACTGTGGCATTCGTGAATATACTTATCAACACAATATTGACAGTTATTGCAAGGGCAAAAATTACATATCCGGCGGTATAAAATATGATGTTCTCGGCAATTGTACTGTATTTAGTTTTTTTGAGACGAATGCGTTTTTCCATGTAAAAAAAGATTATTACGCACACAATTATTGTTAAATCTCGCCCCAAAAGGCGATTAAGTAAGATACGCCCCATCTCTGCCCAGTTATTGCCTTCAACCCCTACAGCGACAGCAAACCAGTACCAAATTTTACTGACAGCAAGGTAGGTAAACAGCACTTCCTTTATTGGCGACCAAGTTTCTTTTTTCATGTTTGCGACACCCCGTTTAATTATTTTCACTTAAAACCGCAAAATCCCTCACGCGCATCTGCACAGAAATATTTCCGTTAAACACATTCGTCTCTAAACCGTATACAACATCCATGCAAAATCCGCCGTATTTATTTACACCGGCTTCTTCAATGGCGTGGTTAAAAACATCGTTCAGCCCAAAGGCAATACCTTTGACCCGATACCCACCGGCAATTTTGAATGTAAATATTAACGTATTTTTATCGTCTATGGCCCGCATATTTTCTACATAAACGCCACGGCTTGCAAACAACGGCTCGTGGTTGCCGCTTCCAAAGGGTGCAAGGCGGGAAAGCTCGTCCGCTAAGTGAATGGTTACATGTTCAAGAGGAAGCTCGCAATCAATATCAATCTGCGGGCGGAAGTCTTCTTCTGTAAGCGCACAGTCCCGGTTAAGGGCTTCGCGCAAAAGAGGAATGTTTTCTTCTGTTATTGTCAGCCCCGCCGCCATTGCGTGGCCGCCAAAGCGCACAAACAAATGGCTATGGGCAAGCAAAGCTTCAAAAATATTGTAGCAGCCCGACGAACGCCCGGACCCTTTTATCGCTTCGTCACCACGGGTAAGCAAAATTGTGGGGCGGCCGGTGCTTTCTTTTATACGCCCGGCCACTATTCCGGCTATACTTTCATGGATTTCATCATCCCGTATCACAAGAATCTTGTCTAACTCATCCGGAAGCTCGGAAAGAATCCGGTCTACGCAATCAGTCGTTAACTGCTTTCTGCGGTCGTTAAGTTCTATAAGTTCGTGGGTTAACTGAATACGCTCCATTACATTTTCTTCCCCCGCAAGAAAAAGGTCTACCGCTTTAGCGGCATGATCCAACCTGCCGGACGCGTTTATGCATGGGCCTATTACAAAACCTACGGTAAATGTGTCAATAGGTTTCTCTAAAAACCCGCGAACAGTCAACAAACTGCCAAGTCCGGGGTTTATCAGCTTGTTCGCGTTTAAAAGTATCATGCCGCAATTTACTAAAATACGGTTTTCATCCCTTAACGGTACAATGTCACATATTGTGGCAATTGCCGCCAGTACCAAACATTCTTGCTGTTCTACAAACGGTACTTTCATGTATTCACAAAGCGCGACGGCCAATTTGTAAGTAAGCCCGCCAGAACACATTCCTTTGAACGGATACGGGCAATCGTGCTGTTTCGGGTCAACTACGGCTATGGCTTGGGGCAGCGTATCCCCTTGTTCGTGATGGTCGATAATTACTGTGTCTATGCCAAAAGACGCGGCAAGAGCAACCTCTTCTGTTGCGGAAATGCCGCTGTCTACAGTAATAATAAGGTTGGTGCCGGTGTATGCCAGGCTGGTAACGGCGTTCTTGTTCAGCCCATAGCCTTCTTTCACCCTGTGCGGTATGTAATAGGAAACTCTGGCACCCAATCGCTTAAGCACTTTGTACAAAATAACCGTGCTTGTTATGCCGTCGGCATCGTAGTCGCCATAAACTGTAATTTGCTCCCGTGCGGATAATGCTTTGCCAATACGAATTAACGCCTTTTGGGCGTCCTTCATCTGCGAAAACGGACGCAGGTTTTCAATGGATGGCTTAAGAAACGACAACGCAGTATTTTTACTGCGAATATCCCGGTTTGCCATAACCCGCGCCATAACTTCGCTAATATTAAGAATCTCTGACATAAGAGACAAATTTGCATCTGTTTTACGCATTACCCAGCGGGCGTCCAACGCAGATTTCATGCGTATACCACTTCCCCGGTAATTTCGCCATCCGGTGAAATTGAAACAAGGCCGATTGTCCCTTTTAATCCTCCACGCGGATGAGCTACGCTGCCGGGGTTCATAAAAAATATGCCGTTGTTTACAAAAGTTACTGACTCGTGTGTATGGCCAAAAAAGCAAGCGTCTACGCCTTTTTGTTGGGCATAATACATAATCCGGTCAAGGCCGGTTTTTACGTCAACCGAGTGACCGTGCATAAACAGCAGACGACGATTACCCGCATCGTCGCCCAAGGTCAATATGTGCTCTGCTTTTTCCTGGGACTCGAATGAACCGCCCACCCCAACCATTTCTAGATTAGGATAACTGCTTCGCAAACCCATTAAATCTCTAACATAGTCGCCAAGGTGTACCACCAGCTGTACTTCACTTGCATATTTGGGCAATACATCATTTTTTAGTGGTGTTACCATTCCGTGTGTGTCGCTAATCAGTAAAATCTTCATGAAGTCAACTTCCTAATCATAAGTGCCAGTGCTTTGCCGCGATGGCTTATTTTATTTTTTTCTTCCATAGTTAATTCTGCGGAAGTTTTGCCGTATTCCGGTATATAAAAGATAGGGTCAAAACCAAAACCGCCTTCGCCCGACGGGGCATGTGCTATTTCACCGTGTATGGCGGCTTCCGTAGTAATTATTTGCCCGTTTGGGAAGGCGCAGGCAATTACACATACAAACTTAGCCACCCTATTTCCGGAATTTTGCAATTCCTTTATGATATGCGCATTGCGCACTTCGTACGGTGTTTCCCGTCCCATAAAATTGGCAGAGTCTACACCGGGGGCACCGCCCATTGCGTCTATGCACAAGCCGGAATCATCCGCAAGAACGACCACGTTTTCGTGACCGTTCTTGCCGAGAAATTCCGATGTTTTTACAGCTTTTTGAATGGCATTTTCTTCAAAAGTTGAGCCGGTTTCTGTAGGTTCGAAAAAAAGACCCAACTCCCCAAGGGTAACCATTTTAAGCCCGGCGGCGTTAAATACAGCTTGTATCTCTTTTACTTTGCCGGGGTTGTTTGTGGCAAAAAGATATATCATTGTGGCTCAATAAGTCCATACTCGCCGTCATTACGCTTGTACACTACATTAATTTCGTCTGTCCAACTATTGCGGAACACATAGAAATTGTGGTTTAACAATTCCATTTCCATAACAGCTTCCTGTGCATCCATTGGCTTAAGCGCGAAACGCTTGGTACGGGTAATAACAATTTCCGGTGTTACGGTTTCATTACTATCTGTCCCTAAATCTAGGAAGCTTAACTCGTCGTTTGTGGCTACACTACGGCGGCGGCGGTCACGCAAACGGGATTTATATTTTACAATTTGCCGCTCTAAAACATCCACCGCTTGGTCCATACAGTTAATGACATCTTCGTCTACAATTTCTGCACGCAGCATACGCTTATGCACAGGTATGGATACTTCCATTGTTGTAAGATGCTTATTTTCGCTAAATGTTACATAAACATCCGTATTGTCCGGCAGTAGTTTTTCCAAGCGGCCAAGTTTTTTAGATACTCGCTCTTTGATGCCTTCAGTTACAGTCATGTTTTTTCCTGTAAACACAAAACGCATAAAATCTCCTCCATCGTTAGGCAGTGTCGCCTACTTTATGATAATGCTATTATAACAGGCGAATTTGTCAGTGTCACTATTTATTAGGAAATTATGAACATACACAAATTACATTGCGCATTTTTGGAAATATAAGTATAATCCACGCAATAACATAAATTTTGAGGAGCGGAAAATCATGAAAATTGCAATTATTGGTTCCGGCAGCACATACACGCCCGAGCTTATCGAAGGTCTTGTAAACCGTAAAGACAACTTCCCCGTAAAAGAAATAGCGTTGATGGACATTGACAGGAGAAAATTGGACATCGTGGGCAACCTGGCCTGCCGCATGGTGAAAGCCGGTAAAATGGATGCTAATGTATTTTTTACGGAAAACCTTGAAGAAGCTCTTGACGGTGCCGCATTTGTATTTGCACAAATACGTGTGGGGATGCTTCCCGCCAGGGTTTTAGACGAGAAGATCCCAAGAAAACACGGCCTTTTGGGCCAGGAAACAACAGGTATAGGCGGCTTTTTTAAGGCGTTGCGCACCATTCCCGTAATGATGAACATTTCCGCCGCAATGGAAAAATACTGCCCCGATGCTTTTATGATAAATTTTTCTAACCCATCGGGCATTAACGCCCAGGCACTGCTAAACCATACAAAAACAAAAATGCTTGGCTTATGCAACGCACCGCTTGGCATGGTTTCTTACCCGCAAAAAGCTTTTGGTATAGAAGGGGCGCAGGTTGACTACGTGGGCCTAAACCACATGAGCGTTGTAACCGGCATACGCCACGGCGGCAGGGATTACCTGCGCGAAGCCGTAACAGGCAACGATGAATTATTGGACAAACTAAGCTGGGGAGACAACTCCCGTAAAGAAATTATCCGCTTGCTGGAAGGTATCCCAAACGGATATTTGAACCATTTTCTGTTCCCAAGAGGTGCATGGCTTGGCGGTGACAGCGACAAGCCAACCCGGGGCGAAGACTGCATGAAAATTGAAGAGGAACTGCTTGCAATGTTCCAAGACGAAAACTTGTGCCACAAGCCGGAAGAGCTTTCCAAACGGGGCGGGGCAATGTATTCGGAAGCGGCAGTTTCCCTGGCTGAATCTATTTACACAGATGACGGCAAAGTACACGTTGTAAACACCCTTAACAACGGCGCACTGCCATATTTAGCAGATAATGACGCAGTCGAGGTTTGCGCCTATGTAGGCAAAAACGGTGCGACACCAACAAAAGTAACCGAGCCGGGCAACGAACTTGTACAAAACCTTATCCAAAGCGTTAAAACTTATGAACGATACACCGTAAAAGCCGCCCTGACAGGCTGCAGGCTGGATGCCATACGTGCGCTAATGGCCAACCCATTGATACAGGATTTAACAACTGCCAAAGCGGCCTTTGAAGATTTACTGGAAGCGCATAAGGAGTATTTGCCGGTGTTTTTTAAGTAAACACAGGTGCCACTAATTTCAGTTGGTCCAATTTTCAGGCCAACTGAAATCCAACTGGTAAGAGAATCCTACCAGTTGAAATTCATCCACAGTATAGGAGGTCGCAAAATGATTTACCCGGACATGAACAACCTACGCAGCACATTATCTAAAATTGCAGACTATGGCGCACTGGCCGCAGAGTACGGCAAAACAGCGGAAGTAAAACTTGAAACGGAAAAACTTGAAGCCGCGTTAAAACACGCACTCGCTGCCATCGAAAAACTGGCCGGTGAACATGAAACCCCTGGCGAACCGTCAGATTACGCGGCAATCCGCAAACTATGCCCCGGCGGTAATGTACCCGTTAAAAACATCCCAAATTTACGGGAAAGAATGGCAGGTGCGGTGCTTGGCCGCTTTGCCGGGTGTACCCTTGGCGCGCCGGTAGAAATGTGGAGTATCAACGACATGGAAGCCGCCGCAAAATACGGCGGGATAGACTTCCCACCTACAGACTACTGGCCTGTTGTTGGCCGCCCCTGGGATTTACGCTACGGGGTTGACGCCAACAGCAAGTACAGCCGGGACGGCATGAACGGCGTCCCTGTTGATGACGACATAACCTACACAATATTGGGGCTGCTGATTATCGAGCGGTACGGTTTCGATTTTACCGTAGAGCAAGTGGGCGAAATTTGGAAAGAAATTTTGCCATATGCCTGCACCGCGGAAGATGTAGCCTTAAAAAACCTGCAAAAAGGCATACCCGCTAAAGAAGCAGGTGTAGTTGACAACCCGTACCTGCAATGGATAGGCGCGGATATCCGCGCGGACGGCTTTGGTTACGCTGCCGCCGGTAACCCGGAAAAAGCCGCCCAAATGGGCTATGTAGACGCGTACCTAAGCCACCGCAGGAACGGGATTTACGGCGAAATGTTCTTTGCGGCTGCAATTGCGGCGGCGTTTACAACAAACGACCCCATCGAGCCGATTCGCGTCGCGCTAAAAGAAATACCGGCCACTTGCGCATTGTACAAAGACGTTGAATGGGCGTTGGAAGTTGGCCCAACTTTAAAAAATTTCCGGGAAGCCCGCCAGGCGGTAGATGAGCGTTTTGCGGGAATGAGCTGGGTACACACAAACAATAATGCCTGCCTTACAATTTTCGGCCTGTTCCTTGGCAGTGGCGACTTTACGGAAACTATCGCAAATGTTATTGCCATGGGCCTTGATAACGACTGCACCGGTGCCACCGTTGGCAGTATTATTGGGGCAATTGTAGGCGAAGAAGGCATTGCCCTCCACTGGACCAAGGCGTTTAATAATAAAGTACGTACGTACTTGGTTGGGCATGAAGAACTTGCGATTAGTGATGTGGTGGATAGGTTTGTAAAGCTGGCGGAGATGAATATGAGTAAGTAGAAGCTGCTTTGCGAGCAGCCGTAAGGCTGTGAAAGGAACGGTTACTAAATGCAAACCAACAGACTGTTTGAAATAATCTACACCTTACTGGACAAAAAAACTGTACCCGCCAGGGAACTTGCGGCGCGGTTTGGCGTTTCTACCCGTACAATTTACCGGGACATAGATACTTTAAGCCTGGCGGGTATCCCTGTGTACACGGAAAAAGGCAAGGGCGGCGGCATTAGCCTTCTGCCTGATTTTGTGCTGAACAAATCCATATTAAACGAGCAGGAACAAAACGAAATTTTGTCCGCACTGCAAGGGCTGCAGGCCGTAAAAGCCATTGAAACAGACAAGGTTTTACAAAAGCTGTCCTCGATTTTTAACAAAAACATAACCCCGTGGCTGGATGTGGATTTTACGGGCTGGAGCCATTTTGGTGAAGAAATTTTCAACGGCTTTAAACACGCCATTTTGGAAAAGAAAATTGTCAGCTTCGACTATTACGGTGCCTACGGCGACAAAACCAGCCGTGAAATAGAGCCTGTCCAATTGCAATTCCAGTCCAGGACATGGTACGTACATGGCTACTGTCTTATGCGGCAAGGTATGCGCCTGTTTAAACTGTCCCGTGTACGGGATTTGACAGTTACAACCCGGCATTACCCTCTGCGGGATTTATGCACCGTTCCCCAAAACGAAAGCCAGCCAAGCCGCCAACGGCCAATGGTTACGCTAAAAATTAAAATTTCTCCGGAGATGACATACCGCCTGTACGACGATTTCCCGCCGGGCGAACTACAGCCCGACGGCAGCCACATTGTAACCACAACCTGGCCCGAAGATAACTGGCTGTACGGTTTTATTCTTTCTTATGGCGAATACGCGGAAGTGCTGGAGCCGCAGCACATACGGGACATTATAAAGGAAAAGGCCCACAAGATAATGCAGAGCCACAGCTAGGTTAACCTAATCCGTTTATCGTCCTCAACAGATTGCAGCATACCAAAAATCACTTCCATATCGCCCAAGGCTTTTTCCGGCGTAGAGGTGATTTCCTTTTTATTGCGGATTGCATCATAAAAATTTTTCAACTCCCGCAGATAACCGATGTTGGGGGTGTACGATATTTTTTCGTTACTGCCATCTTTTGTTGTTAAGTGAATTATGCCACTGGCTTTGTTTTCCAAATAAATTTCCCCATGGGTACCAAAGATACGAAAACCCACTGCCGGGTGCTGGGTTTCTTTCCCTATAACAAAAAAGCTGTAGTGCCCCGCCACGTTATTATCGAAGGTAAGCAGAGCGTTAAGTGCGGAATACGGTGCAAAATCCACTTCCGAAGGGCGGCCGATTGCGTAAAGTGTACGCACGCCGCCAAATAAAAACCTGTGCCGGGCCACATGATGCACACCGGAATCTAAGAAAATCCCACCCTTAAAGTCTGCGTCCATACGCCATGGAGTAGACGCAAAAGTCGTTTCGTCCAGCATATCCTTTTGAAATTCTGTTACATTATTATCAATAAAATAAACCGGGTTGCCGATAACGCGCTCTTCCAGCAAATTTTTGATTATTACATTTTCCTCGTCATAGCGGCTGTTTTCCGCCACAAGCATAGTAATGCCTGCCTTTTCTCTTAGGATGATAAGCTCTGCCGCAGATTGAAGGTCAGCCGCAAGGGGTTTTTCCGCGATAATGTGCTTGCCATGTTGTATAACCGCTTTTGCACACTCGTAATTTTCGGGTATGGGAACAATTGTGTCTACTGCTTCTATATCTGCTTCCGCCAACATTTTGTTGTAGTCGTTGTAGGCGGCATCTTGTGGCAAATCTAACGATTTTGCCACTGTTTTCGCCTTTTCATGGTTTGTATCGCACACGGCCATTATTTTGAATTTATCTGTAAGCTTAGCAAATGCCGGAGCATGAAGCTGTTCCCACGCCTTACCCAAGCCGATGATTCCTATTTTTATTGGTTGCATTAAATTGCCTCCTGTTTTTGAAATTACCGTTATGGTTTGCAGAAAGCGAAATAATATTCATAAATATTTCTTAATATGACGTGCGTTGTCATATTACATATGTTACGATAGGGCAAAAATGGATAGACGAGGAGACATACCATGCCAAACGCGATTTTTTTCAATTCCTACAAGCTAAAAAAAGGTTCATCCGTACCGGATTTTCTACATGCGGTAGAAAATTTAGTAAACGGATACATGTGTAAACAAAAAGGTTTCATCTCATTTATGCTGCTTAATGACGGCGACACCTGGGCAGACCTTGGTATTTTTGAAACAATGGAAGACGCTAAAAATTTTGAAAACCCAACCGGCACAAACGAATATGCAGAAAAATTTTACTCATTTCTTAATTTCAGCAGTTGTATAAGCCGCGTAATGTCTGTAGAAAAGGATTATCAGCTTAGCACACAGGTACCGCAGGCGGTTACGTTCGTGTCATTTAAGCTTAGAAAAGGCGCGTCCGTACCGGACTTTTTACTTGTTAAGGAAAAAGTTGGCCAGGTACTTCCGTCCACCCACAACGGATGTATTGCCAGCAAGCTGCTTACCAACGGGAGCCTTTGGGCAGACTTAATATTTTGGAAATCTATGGACGACGCAAATAATGCCGCAAAGAACAAAGAGGAAGCAGCTGATGTTTTTCGCGAGTATTTGTCATTTATTGGCCAAGTACCGTACCATCGCCACTTTACTGTTATGCAAATTACCGGGAGGTAGTACATGGATTTTGACATATTATTAACAATCGAAAACGAAACGGAACGGACAGCCGCTTTTTACAATATGTCCGAAGAGGACGAGAGATTAACCGCTACAAAAGCCAGAAGGGTCGAGTTTATTACCACGGTAAAATATGTAGAAAAGTACCTTTCGCCCGGCAGCAAAATAATTGACATTGGGGCAGGCACAGGGGTGTACAGCCTGTATTTTGCAAAGCAGGGCCACCACGTAACGGCTGTAGAACTTGCGGAGGGCAACATAGCCGCCTTTAAAGCAAAAATCACCCCGGGCTTAGACATAGACTTGCGGCAGGGTAACGCCTGCGATTTATCCGCCTTCGCAAATGATTCCTTTGATGTTGTTCTTCTGTTTGGCCCGCTGTACCACATCTCAAACTCGACAGACAGGCAGAAATGCCTGGACGAAGCCCGCCGTGTTTGCAAACCCGGCGGAGTCATATTTTTCGCGTACATTTCAAATGACATGGTTATTCTTACCCAAACTTTTTACTACGACACAAACTACCTAAAATCCGGCCTGTATAACCACGAAACTTTTGACTTGGTCGATTTCCCATTCGTGTTTCATACCGTAACGGAAGCCCGGGACGAACTTGTAAACGCCGGGGTGGAACTTTTGCATGAAGTTGCCGTTGACGGTGTAAGCGAACTGCTTGCGGACAAAATTAACGAAATGGATGACGAAAGTTACACCCAGTACTTGCGCTACCATTTTTATTGCTGCGAAAAGCCGGAAATGCTGGGCAGAAGTAATCATCTGCTGTTTGTTGGAAGGAATTTGTGATACAATGATACAGTACACATCAGACATTAACCTTATAACCGAAGAAATGTTGCAAGGCGGCTTTTTTGCAGGCTGGCCAAACCCTCCGTCGGCGGCGGCGCATTTACGCATATTACACGGCGCGTATGTTGCCTGGGTGGCCGTCGATACCACGACAAGTAAAGTCGTTGGTTTTATCAACGCCGTTTCCGACGGGGTTTTGTCTGCCTACATTCCACTGCTGGAAGTTTTACCGGAATACCAAAAGCAGGGCATTGGCAAAGAACTTGTTTCCCGCATGTTGGAATCGTTAAAGGGTTTGTACATGGTAGACTTACTGTGCGACGAAGACATGCAAGGCTACTACGCTAAACTTGGAATGTATAAAACCACCGGCATGTGTGCCAGGAATTTCGACAGGCAAAATTGTATGTAAGGGGTGTGTCAGCGTGCAACCTGCCAACTCAAAGTCAAAAGTATCCTCTTATTTTCGTATCCGTATTGCCCCCATAATTATGACGTTAGTAGTCATGGCCGGGCAAACTTGGATTGCGTATACGATAAACATTGCGTTTGTTTGGGCACTGCCGGTAGTCTCGGGGACAATGCTGCTTTTATCTATACTTGCCAGTACTATTGATCATACGCTGCATCTAAACTTGGCGCGTGTTTTGTCCATTGCCGTTGTTGTCTTGCTTACATTAATTAACCTGATTTGCATAGGCTGGTTTGTTTACGACATGCTTAACCCGGAAACTGTAACTGTTTCCCATGAGTTACTACTGACAGGCTTTGCTTTATGGGTTGTAAATATCGGTGTATTTTCCCTGGCTTATTGGGAACTTGACACAAACGGCCCGGAAAGCCGTACACAGGGGCTTGCCGCATTACTTGAAAACAAGAGTTACCCGGACTTTGTGTTTGCCCAACAAACTCCAAGCGATCCGCAGCTTTCGCCAAGTAGTTGGGCTCCGGGGTTTATGGATTATTTATATTTATCCATTACCACAGCAATGTCCTTCTCCCCTTCGGTGCCTACGCCCTACACCCCTATGGCAAAAATGATGGTGGGCGCGGAAGCCATAATCAGTTTGTTTATCCTGGGGCTAATTATTTCCCGGGCTATATCGTTGTAGGTTATTTTTCTATAAAAAAAGGCTGTCTCGTTTTCGGGCTTCCAAGACAGCCTATTTTATCTAAACAATTAATCTGCGGTGTAAGGCATTAGTGCCATATGTCTGGCACGCTTTACGTTTTGAGTCATTGTGCGCTGATGCTTTGCACAGTTACCACTTGCACGGCGGGGGACAATTTTCCCGCGCTCTGTTACATATTTGCGCAGTCTTGCTACATCTTTATAATCGATATAGGCTACTTTGTCTGCGCAAAACAGGCATACGCGTTTTTTACGACGCCCACGTCTTTTTTGCATCATATATATTTACCTCCATATTAAGCAGATTAGAACGGCAAGTCGTCGTCTTCGTCTATGCTTTGGGTTATAGCTGAAAAACCTTCCGGTGCAGAACTTACACCGGGGCTGTCAAATGTTGGCGGCGCGGCGGAAGTATCGTATCCACCACCGCCTTTTGCCATGCGGGCCTCGTAAGCGGCACGGCTTTCTGCAAAATTTACTTCATCTACGGTTACTTCGGTTATCCAGCGGCGTTGGCCTGTGTTATCGTCGTAGGAACGTACAGTCAAGCTTCCGCATACAGATACCATCATGCCTTTTTTAATATACCGCTCCATAAATTCTGCCGTGCGGCGGAATGCCACACAGTTAATAAAGTCTGCGTCGGGTTCGCCTTCCTTTTTGAAGCGCCTGTCTACCGCAACGGTAAAACGTGATACGCACACAGGCTCGGCACTTTGAGAGTAGCGTATTTCCGGATCCTTAGTTAACCGGCCTAGTAAAATGACTTTATTCATACGTGCGCCCCCATTACTCGGCAGTTTCTTCTGCCGGTTCTTCTACGGTTACAGTAACATCTTCGACTACAGTGTTTTCGTCATTTACGACAGTTTCTTCCACTGTAGCAACAGCATCTTCAATAATGTCTTTTTCCACTACAACGGCTTCCACCACTTCCGGCCCGGATGTTTTGGCTTTAGTTTTCTTTGCTTCAGCCTCGTTTAGGTTGATTGTTAAAAACCTAAGCACGTTCTCCATAAGTCTAAGACGGCTTTCCACCTCGCGTGGTGTGCTGCTTGGGGCAGAGTAGGTGATAAATGTGTAAACACCCTCCGGTTGCTTGGCTATTGGATAGGCAAGCTTACGGCGACCCCATTTGTCTTCCTTTTCGATGGTTGCGCCAAAGCGGTCTAATAAGCCCCTTACGCGGTCCATTTCGGCCTGCAGAGCTTCATCGTCCAAATCTGCCCTTACAATAACGCCCAATTCATACTTGTTTTGTTCCATTTCCTTTGCACCTCCTGGTCTATGGCACACTGTCTATTGCAATGTGCAAGGTTTGATTGTGAAAAATTTCGCACAACCCTGGGATTCTACCAGACTTGTCGCTATTTGTAAAGAATTTTTCTTGTGAAAATGTCAAAATTGACGTATAATATACATGTATTAATTTACACTTACCCGGGGATGTAATGGTTTCGACGGGGATTTTGAAAATTTGGATAGCCATCCGTAGACGGTGCCTGCGTTATCAAAACCGAACCTTAAAAAAGAAACGACAATAATAAATTAGCATTTGCGGCTTAATTAAAGCCGCCATCGGGCCCGGTTTTCCTGTAGACCGGGGTACCCGGTGTCGATTATACAGGGAACTTTTGCGCCAGTAGCTTTGCAGCGTAAAAAGATTTAAAAGCTACCAAGGCCATATGCGTGTTAGTTAGCATAGGCCAAGGGAAACGCCTTAGGGCAAGATAACTAACTATGATGGTAGAAGTTCTTATCTAGAGGTCTTCGGACAGGGGTTCGACTCCCCTCATCTCCATAAGTAGCTTCATCGAT
>JGI20163J15578_10000118_pt1 | contig 31421 bp, 27 predicted proteins | sample TergutCu122P1_FD_15578 | JGI IMG/M metagenome (IMG submission 15578)
TTACATGGGCAATGACTTTATGCCCGCGTGCTTCGATTGCGCCGGTTTCATGTACGAAGATATGCCCTGTCTTTGGAGAAATTACCGCTTCGTGTGGACGCAAGGCGGCGGCAATCAAAGTGAAGTTTGCAGGCGTTCCACCTACAAAAAAGTGGACGTCAGCGTCTTCATTTTGAATTTGCTTCCGTATTAAATCAGCGGCGTTTTCACAAAACTTATCTTTGCCATAACCATCTGCATGTTCAAAGTTTGTTCTTGTCAGAGCCTCCAAAACTTCGGGATGCGCTCCTTGGCTGTAATCACTTCTAAAAAATATCATCGCTTACTCCTGCTAATTTTTCGCATGGCGTTATTATTGTGTATTCATTGATTTTATTGTGCAATTTGGTAAATCATAGGTCGATATCTAGCTTGTGGGATTTCTTTTCCGCTTTTTCTTGCGGCTTCAAGCCATGCTTGTTGTGCTATTAAAACTTCAGCAAGTGCTTTTTCAGGAGTTTCTCCAAATGCAGAGCAAAGTTTCAAGTCAGGTATATCGGCAATAAAACCTTCGTCATCTTCGCTATAAAAAACATTGATATGATACTTACTCATTTATTCGCTCTCCAATCTCAAATTATATGTTTCAATCAAACTTAGAAATTGTTTAACTTGATACGGCTTTACCTGTCCTTTGTAATTTTGAATATTTATTATTTCAGGTATATCAGGATGTGCATATATATTGTGGCTACTCTGAGACCGTATTTGTCTAAATTTAAACGCCTCAATTAAAATTACGAAATCACCAAAACGCACATTTTTTGACTGTTTTTAAGTTTTTCTAAAAGTTTTCGCTTGTTCATAATAATTTCAATCCTCAATGTAGTAATTATACCATTGTCACAAAAGCATTTCAATGTTTAACAAAAAGCTGTATGTGTTTCGCAAAAGCTAGCAAACGCTTTTGTGCGTTGCATTGTTAATTTGCGATTAGAAAAACAATGGCTGCGCTATAATTTCTGCAATTTCTTTAATTGAGTAATATGTTGTATTTACAAGTATATCATAATTGTTTTTATCGTCCCACTGTCCGCCGGTAACAAATTTATAGTATTGCGCTCGACTTTTATCCACATTAAGAATTAGTTGCCTAAGTTCTTTATCGGACAACTTTTCGTGCTCAGGCATTTTTTCTCTGCACCTCTTAATCTTTGATTCCATTTCGGCATAAACGAAAACTCTGAGAGGATCCAGATCTCGCAGCACGTAGTTTGCACAGCGGCCAACTATTACACAATCAGTTTTTTCGGCAAGTTCCCTGAGAAGTTTGCCTTGCTCAATATGAATATTTAAATTCTTCAATTGGGCAGGATTTGTTTTTCTGGAAAAACTTCTGCCTACGGTAATTGGGAAGTGTTGTATTGACTTTGTGCTTTCATCCAAAAGCTTTTGGACATAATCCTCGGCAAGTTGAGTCCTCTCAGCAAGTTGAGTTACAATTTCATTGTCGTAATACGGAATTTGCAGAATGTCAGCAAGACGTTTTCCGACCTCGCGTCCACCACTTCCAAACTCACGCCCAATTGTAATTATTTTATTCATTATACTACCTCCATCTTACGAATGCCAATTTGTTATGTTCATTTGAATTATATGCCGTTTACGCATATCCGTATTCTTTTCGTTTTTTCCTTATATAATAAATGCTCATGCCTGCAGCCAAAAGCTCAGCAATCGGCATAGATATCCAGGCTCCCAGTAATCCGAAAAACAGTGGTAAAGTCAAATATGCGATTACAAGGAACACAAAAGTTCTAAAAAATGATAACGCAGCCGGCAGCGCGCCGTTGTTTAATGAAACAAACAGCACAGAAGCAAATGTATTGTATGCCATCAGCAAAGCACCTATGATGTAAAGTCTAAAGCCCGAAAGCGCCAAATCGTAAATTTCGGTATCGACGTATATGCCATAAATACTCAGAAGTGGTCTTATTAATAAAAAACCGACACCGACACAAAGAGCTGCAATTATAAATACTAACTTCATGCTACCTTTGTAGAAACCTTTTAAATTATCAGTATCACCTTTGCCGTAATTATAACTGGCGATAGCAGAAACACCGTAAATATAACCAACAGGTATACCGATGAGGATGTCATATCCCGCAGTGATTACGCCAAAAGCAGCAAGAGCCGAGGCGCCGCCGATTCGGATAAGAACGTTGTTCACAATAGTTCTCGTTACAACATCGGCAAGGGACTGTATCATATCAGACAAGCCATTGGCAAATGACTGTGTAATTGCTGTGAAATCAAATTTTGGAACTACAAAGCAAAGATTTCCTTTGCGATTCGCCGAAAAATATATAACTCCTATGATGCAAGGAATAGAATTGCCGATTCCCGTTGCGATTGCAGCGCCTACAAGCCCCATTTGTAATACATATATAAACAAAAAGTTCAGCCCAATACTTGAAACTCCGCACACAACACTTGTGATTGTGGCAAGGTGTGGTTTCCCTTCAGTAAGAAATGATTGCATAAACACAATGCCAACTGATATTGTAGGTGAAAAAATTAAAACAGGGATTAGATAATCAAGCGCCATTTGATGAATAGTTTCATCGGCACCTAAAATATAGAGCAGGGGCTCTCTAAATATAAAACCCAAAACTGCGATAACAATTGAAAACAAAAGGGTTATTAAAACAAGAAGCGTAAAGTTCTCTTTTGCTTCTCTAACTTTTCCTTCGCCAAGTTTTCTCGCAAACAAAGCATTGCCGCCTATTGCAAGCATAAAACCCATCGTCATTCCGAGTACAAATACAGGTATGACAACGCCCACCGCAGATAAGGCGACAGGTTCGATAAAACGAGACACAAAAAAACCGTCAACCAACCAATGCAATCCTATAACCAGTTCGGACGCAATGTTTGGCAACGAAAACAGTAAAAGATATTTCCAAGTTACGCGTTGACTTATTCCGGCTTTCATAATTTAATCCTTAGTCTAAAGCTTTCGTTTTAAAACATTACAATTGCAACGCTCAAAAACTGTGCCACAAAATTATAACATACAAAAAACAAATAAAGCAAATATTTAATAAATATTTATTGAAATTGTGATAGGATATGGTATACTTTTCAAGGGAGTTATGGTACAATGTATTTCCGCATGGCGGAATGATATAATTGTTGCAATGGAATTAAAAAAGTTGGGTGGAGAGAAAAATGGGTTTCGTAGACGAAATAGGAATTGATTTAGGCACGGCAAATGTGCTTGTATATACAAAAGGAAAAGGCATTGTTTTAAGTGAGCCTTCGGTTGTGGCATTAAATAAGGAAAATGGTCAGATTTTGGCTATTGGCGAAGAAGCTCGATTGATGTTGGGAAGAACGCCGGCAAATATTGTTGCGGTTAGACCACTTCGAGATGGAGTAATAGCTGACTACGATATTACTGAGCGTATGATTAAATATTTTATACGTAAGGCATGTAGGAGCAGCAGATTTGTTAAGCCTAAGATTATGATTTGTGTGCCGAGTGGCGTTACAGAAGTAGAAAAAAGAGCGGTGCGAGAAGCGGCACTTCAAGCGGGCGGCAAGGGTGTTTTCTTGATGGAAGAACCGATTGCAGCAGCTATAGGTGCAGGTATTGACATAGCAAAACCGGATGGAGTTATGGTAATAGACGTGGGCGGAGGAACGACGGATGTTGCGGTTATTTCTCTTGGCGGCATAGTTGCGAACGCGTCTGTTAAAGTTGCCGGCAATAAATTTGACGAAGCAATCATAAGATACATGCGTAGAGAGCACAAGCTTTACATAGGGGAACGTACAGCGGAAGAAATTAAAATGACGATAGGTACGGCATATCCAAGAGAGGAATTAGCCAGAATGGAGTGCAGAGGCAGAGATCTTGTCACGGGTCTTCCGAAAACAATTGAAGCTACTTCAAAAGAAATAATGGAAGCTTTGGACGAACCACTCACTACAATTTGTGATGCTGTACACAGTGTTCTTGAAAATACTCCACCGGAACTCGCTGCCGATATAAGCAACAATGGCATCGTAATTACAGGTGGCGGAGCACTTTTGCATGGCATAGATAAAAGAATTCAAGAGCGAACAGGAATACATGTTATCACTGCTGATGATCCTAAATCATGCGTGGCAACAGGAACGGGTCTTGCGCTCAAAACTATTGACACGATTAAAAACAGTCAGATTAATAAAAGAAAGCCTTATATCTAAACTAGTTAGTATAGCATACCTAAGCGAGTTAGTATGATATTTGTCTTAGTTGACTTCAACAGGATTTAGTAAAAGGACAAAATATGAAATTAGAATTGATTGCGACGGCTACATTTGGATTGGAAGCCGTCGTTAAACGTGAACTCGAAGAGCTCGGGTTCAAAATACTTAAATCAGAGGACGCGAAAATAACTTTTTCGGGTGATGAACGTGCAATTGTCAGATCAAACTTATGGCTCAGATGTGCGGATCGTGTCCAGATAAAAATGGGTGAGTTCAACGCTTATGAATTTGAAGAACTTTTTCAACAAACGAAAGCACTTCCATGGGAAGATTGGATACCTATTGATGGGAAATTTACAGTTTCCGGAACTTCCGTAAAGTCGAAGCTCCATAGCGTTCCTGCATGTCAGAGCATCGTTAAAAAAGCAATCGTCGAAAAGTTAAAAGAAACGTATTGCATTGACAACTTCGAAGAAACCGGCGCTGAGTATCCTGTCAAAGTTACTATCTTGAAAGACAGAGCGACACTTACCATAGATACAAGTGGCGTTGGGCTTCATAAGCGAGGATACAGGGTCAAAGATGTCAAAGCGCCCATAAAAGAAACGCTTGCGGCTGCNATGGTGCAGCTTTCATTTTGGAAAGAGGGGCGTTTGCTTGTGGATCCGTGTTGCGGTTCGGGTACAATTCCGATAGAAGCGGCACTTATCGGCAGAAATATCGCGCCCGGTCTTAGTCGAAAATTTATTAGTGAAAGTTGGGAAAATGTCCCTGAAAAACTTTGGAAAGAAGAAAGAAAACTTGCGTTTGAGGCTGTAGCTCACGACGTTGATATTAAAATATTTGCATCGGATATTGACCCAAGGGCGGTGGCGGCGGCAAAAGAAAACGCAGAAGAAGCAGGCGTAGATGATTGCATAACATTTGAAGTAAAAGACATTTCAAAATCAAAAACAGCAGATAAAAATGGAATTATGATAATAAATCCACCTTATGGGGAGAGAATTGGCGAAGAAAAAGAAATCCAGAAGATATATAGTGCATTAAAGAGATTTTCAAATGATGATGTTACATGGTCGTTCTTTGTAATTACTGCCGATAAAGACTTTGAAAAACTCGCTTTTGGGAAACCTGCAAACAGAAGACGCAAATTGTATAATGGGCGTATAGAAACTTGCTACTATCAATTTCATGGCCAAAAAGAGTTCAAAGAAAAAACCGAGATAGGAAACAATACCGGGGCGTGAAATAATTCATATTTATGCATAAAAGTGATGCTTATACAAAAAAACAGGCATCACTTTTTATTGTGCTCAAACATATAAAAAGTTATTCGACACATAAAAAGCTGAGGATTTCGAACGAATCCACAATAATTCTAAACTGTAGCAGATTGAGAAAACTTCAAACAGATTGTGCGCGGCATGAAAAAAAATAAAAAAATATGGATAAATATGCAAAAACATCTGGACAAATATAAAACAATCGGTTACAATAAGTATAGTTGAGCCCAAATGATAACTTAGGAAAAATATGAATGAATAAAATAAGTAAATTAAAACTGTTGATTAAAAAATAACATAAACATAAAGGAGGCAAAAAATGGGCGTGAATTTAAAAGGTAGAAGTTTTTTAACGTTAATGGATTTTACTCCGGAGGAGATAAGATATCTGCTTGATCTTTCTCATGATTTAAAATCAAAAAAGAGAGCCGGTCTTGAAGGAAATCTTCTCAAAGGAAAAAGTATAGTACTTTTGTTTGAAAAAACCTCAACGAGAACGAGATGTGCGTTTGAAGTAGCTTGCACAGACGAAGGCGGAAGCGTAACTTTCCTTGATTCGGGAAGTTCGCAAATGGGCAAGAAAGAGTCGATAGAAGATACGGCAAAAGTTCTTGGCAGATATTATGACGGAATTGAATATAGAGGATATGAGCAAAAGGTAGTTGAAGATTTAGCGAAATTTGCAGGAGTACCTGTCTGGAATGGATTAACGGATATAGATCACCCGACTCAAATTTTGGCAGATATTATGACGATAGAAGAGCATATTGCAAAGCCATTAAATAAAGTAAAAGTGGTATTTTGCGGAGATGTCAGAAATAACATGAGTTACGCATGGATGTACGGTTGCGCTAAAATGGGGATGCATTATGTGGCATACGGTCCTAAAGAATTAATTAATGAAATCGATAAAGATGTGATGAAAAAAGTACAGGCAGTAGCGAAAGAAACAGGCGCAGTGATTGAAACAAGCAGCAAACCTGATTGCCTAAAAGGTGCAGATGTAGTTTACACGGATGTTTGGGCTTCCATGGGTGAAGAAGACCAAATACCTGAAAGAGTTAGACTTTTGACGCCGTACAAAGTTACGACGGAACTAATGAACGCCACCAAAAACGATGATGTTATTTTCTTGCACTGTTTACCTGCGTTTCATGACTTTGAAACACATCTTGCAAAGAGTCAAATGGAACTTGGATATGACATAAGAGAAGTTACAGACGAAGTGTTCAGAAGCAAATGTTCGAAGGTTTTTGACGAAGCTGAAAATAGGATGCATACCATCAAAGCTGTTATGGTGGCAACTATAGGGTGATGACAGGTTGAAAGAAAATCCCACTGTCATGTAAATGAGTATATTGAAATCGCAGATATTAAAACAAATACAAAGTAAATGCGCAGGAAATTTTTCGCAGAGCGCGAAGCATGAATCGAACCGAGCGACGTGTATCTAGAAATACACAAGGCGAAGGTGAGATGAATAGCGACAATGCTATGCGGAAAATTGACAAGCAGGAGGATGAGAATGAGTAAAAAAATAGTACTGGCACTAGGCGGGAACGCTCTGCAGGCGGGTAGTGGTCCTGCGACTGCGGAGGCGCAGCTTGAAGTAGTAAAATCAACTTGTGAATATATTGCAGATATCTGCAAAGAAGGGTATGAAGTAACGTTAGTACATGGTAACGGTCCGCAAATAGGAAGACTTTTGATGGCAACAGAGGCAGCAAAAGATGTAACGCCTGCAATGCCGTTTGATGTTTGTGTGGCAATGTCACAAGGATATATCGGTTATCACTTGCAACAGAGCTTAGGGCATGCATTAAAGAAGAGAGGAATTGACATGCCGGTTGTGTCTTTAGTGACACAGATAGTTATAGATGAAAATGACCCGGGTTTCAAAAACCCTACCAAACCAATAGGCGTGTTTTATTCTGAGGAGGAAGCAAAAGAACTTGAAGCTAAACATGGTTTTGTTATGAAAGAAGATGCGGGCAGAGGATATCGAAGAGTAGTTGCGTCTCCGCTTCCACAGGAAATTGTTGAAATTGACGCAGTTAAAAAGCTAATTGGCTCGTCAATAGTTATTACGTGCGGTGGTGGCAGTGTGCCGGTAGTAAAAAAGGCAGATGGAGAACTTGAAGGTATAGCTGCAATTATAGACAAAGATTTTGCAGCGGAACTATTAGCAGAAGAACTGGATGTGGATTTGTTTGTAATTCTTACAGAAGTAGAGTTTGTTGCAGAGAATTTCACAAAACCCAATCACTGTGATTTAATGAAACTAACTTATGCCGAAGCTGAAAAACTTATGAATGAAGGTCATTTTTGGCCGGGCAGTATGCTTCCAAAAGTTCAGGCGGCTATGAAGTTTGTAAAAGCTAACCCGGGTAAAAAAGCAATGATTAGTTCACTTTCAAAAGGGAAAGAAGCTATACTGGGAAAAACAGGAACTGAAATTGTGTTTGAATAGTTGAACAACAAAACTATTTAAATGTTTTAAAAAAATAATCTCATAACAAGGGGCCGGCGCAAAACAGATTTTAAAAATCTGCGATTGCGCCGCCCCCTTTTTCTTACTTGAGACCGGCACTTGCAAATCCATAAAGAGGTCTTGGACCATCAACACATGGATTTGGAGTATAGTCATCGGAGGTAATCACTTCAATTATTGCAGGGCGGCCGGCTTTTTCAGCTTCCCTGATAGCGGGTAAAATATCATTTGCATCGGTTACTCGCTTTGACCAACATCCCATAGCTTCGGCAACTTTGCTAAGGTCAATATCGCTAAACCTGTATCCGGCTTCTTTGCTTTCAAACGGTTCATCTTTGTAAACTATATCTAACAATTCTCGCACTTGCACTAAGCCACGGTTATTATTGATAATAGTTACTGTGTTAATTCCGTTTCTTACCGCAGTTTCCATTTCGGCCATGTGATAGTAAAATGCCCCGTCGCCGCAGAAGCAATAAATTGGTTTGTCAGGTAATGCGCATTTTCCGCCTAAAGCTGCAGGAAATGACCATCCTAATGAACCGGCTGCACGATAAAATTTTTGCGTGGCCTTCATTCTTATCATGGTACTTCCCCAAATAGCAGAATTTCCGGTATCAGCAAATAATATTGCATCCTTTGGTAACGCTTGAGAAATTTCCGCACAAAGCCTTGCAGGTGAAATCGCTTGGCCTTTTGCTGTTTGAAGTGCCTTATATTCCGCTAATGTTTTGTTTACGTGTTTTGACACTTCCTTGCGCCAGGCTGATTTGCTTGTAGCTTTAACCTCACGCAACAGTTGTTTCAACACAACTTTTACATCGCCGCATAATCCTATCGCATGGGGATATTTCATTCCCAATTCCCTTGGATCTATATCGATTTGAATCGATTTTACGGCTTTTGGTGGTGTCGACCAACCCATTGTTGTTTGGTCACTTGCTTGCGTACCGACAAATATAACAAGGTCAGCATTAGTTGCGACAACATTTGCGCAACTCATTCCGTATGCTCCAATAATCCCTGCCCAGAGCGGGTCGCTTTCATCAACAATGGTCTTACCATCCGGTGTAGTTACGATAGGAATATCCGCTTTTTGAGCCAGCTTATATAATTCTTTTCCTGCGCCCGAAACTATCGCCCCTCGTCCTACCACAAGCAAAGGTTTTTTTGCTTCGAAGATTGCAGAAGCGGCTTCGCTTAACTTGCCGGAATCTGAAACAGCCGGTCTGACAGCGGGATAACTCTTATATTCTTCTTGGACAATTATATCTTCGTTAATGTCAGCGAACTCTGTTGTAATTCCGCAGTTATTCGGGATATCCCAATGAACCGGGCCGGGTTTGCCTGTAACGGCATCTTTGAACAGTCGGCGCAAAAGAAACGGTGTATGAGAAACATCATTCATATCTACATTTAGCTTTGTAATTCCTTCAAAAAGTAACTTGTGATCCGTTTCTTGATATGCACCTGTGTATTGTAGATTTGCTTGCTTTTTTCCGGTTATAGCAATAACCGGGGAATTCGCAAGGGTTGCATCATAAATACCTCCAACCATATTAGCTGCCCCGATAGACTGAGCTATACATACACCGGGTTTTTGAGAAGCTCTTGCGTAACCATCAGCCATGTAACCTGCAGCATTTTCGGAATGAGCAAGAACAGCTTTGACGCCTTTTTTCTTTAGTTCGCGTATCACGTTTTCAAACATTGATTCCATGTAAAAAACGCTGGTTACGTCGTACTTTTTCATCGTTTCTGCGATAAATTCATATCCTTTCATTTGTGCCTCCTCAAATTTGGCTTTCAATAACCAAATAGCTACTATCTAACATGCTTTTCATCTTCCGGTTCTACGCAAGATACAAAGCAGCCTGAGTAAATAAGGTTATAGTTGCAATAGTGAAATAAACGATACCTGCAATCATTGTATAACCCCATATGTCTTTAACTTTTAATCCTGCCATACTAAGAATAGGTAGCGCCCAGAATGGTTGTATATAGTTTGCAAGGATATCACCATATGAATAAGAGTTTACAATTTGATAAAGTGGAGAACCCATTTGCACACCGGCTTCTACAAGAATTGGCCCATGAATTAACCATTGACCACCTGCAGAAGGAACCGCAAGGCTGATTATTGCAGCACTAACGAAAGAGATGAACGTAAACGTAATTGGTGTAGAAATTCTTACAAACCAGTTCGCAATAATTGTAACCAACCCGGAATCTCTCATCATTCCTTGCAATCCGCCGTAGAATGGGAAATTCAAAACTAGTGAAGAAACAGACTTAACAGAATTTTTCATAGCATTTATGTAATTCTCAGGAGTTTTCTGAGCAATAATACCAAGCATAAAGAATACAAAAATGAAAATGTTTAAGTTCAGGTCAAAACCTCTTGTGGCGAAGAACCAAACAATATAAATGATTCCTGCAACAAACAGAGGAATTATTAAGATTGGTGTATTGTTCATCCATTGCGCAAAACCCCATTGAGATCTGTCAACAACAGGCTCAGGATCTTCGTCATCTGCAACAAAAGCCTCATATACGCCCAAAACTTGTAAAGTTTTGGCTTCCTCAGGGCGTGGAGCCATTAATCTAAATACAAAAGCCATACCCATAACCAAAGCTAAAATGGTGATAGTGGTTGCCGGCATAACAACAGTATCTGTTAGCGGAACAAGTCCCATTTGATCGTACAAAGCATGACCGGGAGTGTTAACCATAAGAGGTGCAGAGTTTGATAATCCAAAGATTCCGGCATAAGCGCCGGCAAAAGCCGCAGCTACTAACGCAGGATAGTCAGCGCTCGGATTGTCAAGTGCCATTCGCTTTGAAAGCAACGCGCCTATAACAAACGACAGACCCCAGTTAATATACCCTACCATGGCGCAAACTATAACAGTAAAAACGTAAGGGCCCCACCATGATTTAGGTAGGCGCCCTATTTTTCTAAGCACTTTTTTGAAGATAGGGGAAGTGCCTAAACAATTTCCTGTTACCATTACCAAAACCATCTGCATCGAGAAAAGTAAGAAACCGGAAAAACCTTCTGCCCAAAATCGAATCATATCAAAAGGTGTTTGGTTTGCAATAAAGATGCCCATAAAAAAAACTATGATTGTAAGTACAAGTGCCCAAATGAAAGCATCGGGCATCCACTTCTCCATGCCGCCACCAAGGCGTTTTGCCATCCGACGGACAATATTGTCCTGATGAATTGCATTTTCCATAACGAAATTCTCCTTTCTTTAGTTTATACTAATCCCTAATTAAAAGCATACCTTCTTTGCAATCTTTTAATTTGGGATTAGTATTGCTTTGAAAACCAACTTTATTGAAAACCTCCAAATTAATCGGGTTCAATCAACTTGGAGGTTTATTCAATCAAAAACTATGGAATTGTGTTGGCTCACCCGCCGGCAATGATAGGTCTCATTTTGATGTCTTCCCCATCTTTAAAAACGCGTGAAGCGTATTCTGACTTCGGAAGTTGCTCACCATTTATCCAAAATGCAGCGCTATGGTAACCATGTTGCTTAATAAGTTTGGCGGGAGTTAGGTTTTCCTCAACTTCTATTTCTTTTTTGTTTAGAACTATTTTGATCATAGTTATATCCAATCAAGATCCAATTTCTTTAGAGTTTCTTTTGTAGGAATTCCATTGCTATCCCAACCTGCATACTTGTAGTAAGAATCTAAAGCAGCTTCGAAATCTTCCGGTTTTAGCTGATATGTTTCATCTCCAACAGTAATTGGCAACCATGCTTTCTTAGGAAGCTTATCGTCTTTTCTGCTGAAACCATTTTTCACATTAAACATACGTTGCATAACAATTTTTCTTTCGCCGATTTCTTGAAGCTCTTCGATTGTCGCATCCCAGTTTACAGTGTATTTTAGCATATCAAGCACATCCTGCGGGCCATACATTTGCCAGTTTAGACCATATGCGAACATGCAAATTCCAATAGTATCCATCATTGAATAATATTTTTGCGTTTCCCAACCATAATGAGCTTTATTGTCGTCGAGTATTCCCGGCTTGTCAAAATGTTCGAATTTGCCCAGCATACTACCCCAACGCCATGCTTGAGAATCCGGAGGTCCCATTAGTCCTGCGTCATGCTCGGAACTCTGATGGTCTGCACCAAAGTTGTTTACAGCGTATCCTACAGCAAGGTTAGCTTTAAACTGTGGCATATGAGCCGGCCACTCGGATCCTTTTGTGGTAACTACTAGGTCTTCCGCTGCCGGGCCAAAGCGCTTAGCAGCTCTTTCACTACCGTCTGCAAGTATATTACCGATGCCTTCTTCGCGAAGAGCGATTTTCTTTATTAACGGCTCAAATGCTTTTCCGTTTCCGAATTTTAATTCAATACCATCTGTGTCTTTTGTTGTGATGATGCCTTTTTCGAAACAATCCATAGCCCAAGCAATAGTTGCACCGCAAGAAATTGTGTCTAATCCATACGCATTACACATTGCATTCGCTACACATAAGTCTTCCATGCTTGTATTTCCGCAGTATGAACCAAATGTAGCGCCTGTTTCATATTCAGGACCGCCGAATTTTTTATCAACTTTACCAGGAATCTCAACTTCTCTCTTACAACGAATTGCGCAAGCATAACAAGTATCTCTTCCTACCAGGTACGTTTCTGTTAGAGTTTCGCCATGGATTTTTTCCCAACCATCTAATTGTCCGGAATTCCAGTTGTAACTCGGTAAGAAACCAACACTTTGGTTTCCGCCGATTGTTATGATAGTGCCGTGTTCGCCCAAATCAAATCCGTTTTTCTCAACACGCTCTTTCCAGTTTGAAGTAAGAGTTTTCAAACCTTCCGGATCATGTGGTTTTGGCATTGGTTGTCTTTTAACAACTAGTGCTTTAAGATTTTTTGAACCCATTACAGCACCGGTTCCTGTTCTGCCGTTTGCTCTGTTTTTCATGTGTATTATCGCTGCATATTTTACAAGGTTTTCACCTGCAGGACCGATGACAGACATTTCAAGTTTATCAGTGCCAAGATCAGCTTCAATCGCGTCTTCTGTTTGGTCAGTTGTCATTCCCCACATTTTTGTTGCATCTCTAACTTCAACGTTGTCGCCGTCGATATAAAGATATACAGGATTGCTTGCTTTTCCTTTGAAAACAACAGAGTCATATCCATTAGCTCTCAAGTGTACAGGAATGAAACCGCCAACTTGTGCGTCGCCGATACCGCCCGTAAGAGGACTTTTAGTCGATACAGTCATCCTACTTAAACCGGCTACCGGATATCCTTTTACATTAGAAACTGAGAAAATTAACATATTTTCCGGTGAAAACGGATCAACTGTCGGATCCATTTCCTTCAGCATAAGGTAAGTACCGAGTGATGCGCCTCCCGGGTATTTTCTGTAGGTTGCAGCATCAAGTTCCTTAACGCTTGTGCTTTTGTTTGCCAAGTCGACATAAAGAATTTTCGCTTTCTGGTTCATCAATTTTTCCTCCTTGTGTTTACATTTTTCATTAAGAATTGCCTTCCATTTTTACTTATTTAACTTAATAAAAACCTCTACTTTTTACTAAAAAGCAGAGGAATAATTAATAATATAATTTTTACCGATTTCATCGGCTGTTTTTAAAGCATCAAAAACATTTGCAGGAGTTACTTCAAATGGCATATTATGCATCGTAGTATTTGATGCACATGAGATTTCTGCCGCTTTTTGAAGTGTGGCATCATCAAGAGTTTCGCTTCCAAGTTGAGCAAATGTTATTGGTAATCCGACGGAATGACAAAACGCAACAACTTCATTGAGCTCTTCACTTTTTGCACCTTCAAGTATTAGCTGAGCTATAGTGCCAAAAGCAACTTTCTCTCCATGAAGTGCATCATGAAACTCCGGAACATGTGTGAAACCTTTTTGAATTGCGTGAGCAGCTGCCAAACCTCCGCTTTCAAAGCCAACTCCGCTCAAATATGTATTGACTTCAACAATATTTTCTACAGCAGGAGTTATTGCGCCAACCGAAACGGCGCGTTTTGCATTTAAACCGTCTTCAAGTAGTGTTTTATAACAAGTTTCCGCAAGTGTAAAAGCTGTTTTAGTTGGCTTTCCGCTCACGGCAGTATTTTTCCCGGAGCGCTGTACGGCTCGGGCTTCAAAATAAGTTGCCAAAGCATCGCCCATACCTGCCACAATAAACCTTGGTGGCGAAGCTACTATAGTGTCGGTATCTACAAGAACAAGCACCGGCGGTGATTGTAAATATAAATATTGGGCAAACTCTCCATTTTCTTTATATAATATACTGAGAGAGCTGCATGGAGCATCGGTAGACGCAACCGTAGGTATTATCACAACCGGAAGCTTGGCAAAATAAGCCGCAGCTTTTACTATGTCCAAAACTTTACCGCCACCTGCGCCGACAATAATGTTGTTTCCGTTTTCTTTTGCATTTTGGGTTAATCGTTCAATGTTTTCAAAAGTACATTCCCTTCCGGAAGCTATGTAATCAACTCTGCTAAGGTTCGCATTCATACTAGGTTCGATTTTTTCGCGCATACGAACCAAGCCGTTTTGGCTAGAAATAAACAGGGCACTATCTCCATATTGTGAGATATATGTTCCGAGGTTTTCTAACAAACCCGTACCTTGTATGTATTCTGAAGGGCTTTTTAATCGTTTTACCATACAATCTCCAATCTGCCTCGAGCATCACTAGTATATTTTTTGGTATATTATTATAAGTATAATCGATTGTGATTAATTTGGCAAATAATTTTGTTGTTTTCCGACAACGATTATAATATTGCAACATTATAAAAGCAAGAAACATGCCATGAAAGTCAAATCCAATACATACAAATCTGCTTTTCTAAGCTTTTTCAAATTAGCAAAACCCTTTTCGCAAATTTGTGTTATAATCATATGAAGCAAAATCAAAAGAAATTGCAAATTTCAGGAGGAGCATTTCGCAGAGTATGGAAAATTTTATTTTTTCGGTTTCAGTTGTACTGCCTTTATTTTTACTAATTGCATTAGGCTATTTCTTAAGAAGAATAGAGGTTTTTACAGCGGATTATGTTGCCATGACCAGCAAAGCCTGCTTTAGAGTTTTTATGCCGGTGATGCTGTTTGTTAGTATCGTTTCCAGGCGTGATGAGATTAGGGGAGAACTAATCACGGTTCAGTTTGTGGCAATTGCAAGTATAGTTTTGATTGTTTTGTTCATGATTGTGGTTCCTATATTAGAAAAAGATAACTTTAAACGCGGAGCGATTGTTCAAGCCTTATATAGAAGTAACACAATATTATTTGGCGTGCCTCTGGTTACGAACATATATGGTACAGCAGGGTTGGCACCAATGGCAGTCGTAATTGCGACTGTTGTGCCGTTATACAATACGGCCGCAGTGCTGATTTTTGCGTTCTTTGGAAACTTGGATAAAAATTTTATTGAGATGCTCAAAAAAATCGCAAAAGACTTAGCAACAAATCCACTGATAATCAGTTCGGTTCTTGCGATAATGTTGATTGTTTTTAATATAAGATTACCCTTAGTAATGGAAAGAACCCTTGATAGCCTTGCGGTGATTGCGCCGGCACTTGCGCTTTTGGCTCTTGGCGGCGGTTTTAAAATAAAAAAGGCTTTTGGGAATATGAAATATATTATCCCGATAACGATTCAAAAGATGTTAATTAATCCAATCGCTGTAGTTGTAATTGCAGTTGCTTTGGGCTTTGAAGGGCCGAGGCTTGCGGCAGTTATGGTTTTGTTTAGCGCACCTGTGGCGGTATCAAGTCAAGTTTTTGCGCAAGAAATGGGTTCGGATGGCGAACTTACAGGACAAGTAACGGTTGTAACAAGTATGGTGTCATGCTTGACAATATTTGGATTTATCTATGTGTTAAATATGCTAAACTTATTATAACGAGGCGTGAAATTTCTCCCGCCTTGTTGAAATGACAGAAGTAAGATTTTGGCTTGTATTTGTGGCGTAGAGGTATTACAATAAATGTAATTTCAATAATATAATTTCGCTCAATTATACTGAGTTAGGGAGCAAAAAATGAGTTTATTATTCACAAAAGGAAAAATAGGTACGCTTGAACTAGAAAACAGATTGATTATGACAACGATGCATACCGGGTTATGCTTTCCGGAAGAAACAGAGTTTTTGGTTGAGAGAGTAAAAAACGGTGCAGATATGGTCACCATGTCGCTTGGAGTACATTCATCTGCCGCAAATTATGATATGCTCATTGCGTGCGCAGAAAATAAAGATGCAATTGCAAATGTGGCTGACAAAGTTGAGAAAGAAGGTGGCAAATTATGTGTACAGCTTTTTCACACGGGAAGAAATGCAAAAGAAGAATCACTAGCGGATAAAAATGCTGTTCCTGTGGCACCTTCGGCAATACCCTCGCCTATATATAAGGCGATGCCAAAAGAGTTAACAATTGATGAGATAAATGAAGTTTATTCACATTTTGAAAAAGCAGCCCAAATATGCAAAGATGCGAAAGTACATGCGCTTGAGATAAGTTGCAGCGCAGGATATTTATTGTCTGAGTTTCTTTCGGATAAAGCAAATCTTAGAAATGACGAATACGGCGGAAGCAGAGAAAACAGATTTAAATTCCCTTTGAATGTAATTAAACGTGTACGCGCAGTGGTCGGAACAGATTATCCTGTGCTCTTAAGAATTTCCGGCACCGATATGCTTGGCGGATATTCTTTGGAGGACATGATAGCATTTTCTGTTTTAGCTCAGCCGCATGTTGATGCCATAAACGTAACCGGCGGATGGCATGAATCTCAGGTACCGCAAATTTCTATGCAAGTTCCGCCGGGAAATTTTGCTTTTCTTGCAGCAGCGATAAAACAGGCAGTAAAAATTCCGGTAATAGCATGCAACAGGATAAATAATATTGAAACGGCAGAAGCAATATTAAAAAGCGGATTTGCAGATTTTGTTGGGTGCGCAAGAGCCTTTCTGGCAGACGACAAATTTGCTGCAAAAATCAAAGAGAACATCCCGCATTTGTATTGCATTGGATGTAATAAAGGCTGTATAGAAAATGTGTTGAAATTCAAACCTGTTACGTGCATTTTTAATCCAACAATCGGTTATGAAGCGAAATATCATAATTTGATAAACAAAAAACGCGATTTTTGCGAAAAAATAATTATTGCAGGCGGGGGCCCCGCGGGGCTTTCGGCGGCAAAATATTTGTCGCTTGCAGGGCACGATGTGAGCATTTACACAAAAGAAACTTCCTTTGGAGGCAGTATGCACTATGCAAAAAAAATTCCTTCAAAAGATGTGATTGATAAAAATATCGCAGTGATGGTTGACGAAGCTAAAGCCGCCGGAGCGAAATTATTTACAGGTGTTGAAGTCGATATTGACTTTATTGATAACAAACGCCCGGATCGAGTTATAGTTGCAACAGGAAGTGAAGCGATAATTCCGCCGATTGAAGGTGTCTTGTTACCAAATGTGCGTACTTTGAAAGAAGTATTTGACTACACTGAAGAACAGCTTTTCGAATTGATTTCAAAAAAAATATGCATCATAGGTGGTGGGGCAAGCGGGATGGAATTTGCCTATTACTTGTTAACAAAATCGCCGTTACTTGTGAATAGCAGAGCATTTTTGGATGTATTTGCTGCACCGGAACTTAAAGACAGTTTTTCTTATCCGGGAAACATTACTGTTGTTGAAATGACAAAAAAAGCAGGTGCGGATTTCGGTGCGGGCAGATGGGCTTTTATGAGACAGCTTGAAAGGTATCCAATCACAATAAAAACAGAAGCAAAAGTGGAGAAAATAACTGAAACGTGTGTGGAAGTGTTGCACTTCGGTGAGATAAAAAACATTGATGCGGAAGTTGTTATCTTAGCGACAGGGTATAAACCTTCCGGGCAAAGTTTGATTGAAGCACTGACGGACAAAGACTACAAGTTTAACGTTATTGGAGATTGCAACAGTGAATTTACTCCGGGAATTATGAATGCGACTAAAAATGCATTTGCTTTGCTGGAAGTGATCTAAAAAAATATAAAAAATGCTATGAAGAAGTAATCCGAAAGCGGACTAGACTATCAATTTGTAAAGGAGACACGCTATGATTTCAAAAAGCTTTTTAACACAATATGGCGATATGGATTTTGATGTCATGTTGAATTCGATCCAAAATGGTGTTATTGCGATCGATATGGATAGAAACGTGGTTATGATGAACCACGCTGCTGCGGACTTTTTTGGAGTAACGGTAGAAGGAGTAATAGATAAAAAACTCAAGGATGTCTTGCCGCAAGCTACGTTAAATCATGTTGAAATAACAGACGCGATTCAAACACCAACCAGATATCAGGTAGGTGATAAAATAATTTTCGCCAATAGAACTCCACTCATAGTAGACGGCAAACTGGTGGGTCTTATGAGTGTTTTTCAAGATATAACAAATTCGGTTGAGTTAAACGCACAACTAAATTCGGTAAGGGAAAATGAAAAGTTTTTAGAAAGCTTAATAGACAGCTCTTATGATGGAGTTTATATTACAGACAGGCACGGCAAAACACTAACGATAAATAAATCTTATGAAAGAATTTCAGGAATCGAAAGAGAAGCTCTTGTTGGCAGGTACATGAGCGACCTTGTAAAAGAAGGGATTTTGTCAGTATATCTTACTGATGAAGTTGTAACAAAAAAAGAGCCGATAACATTAATGCAGACTATGAAAAATGGTAGAAGAGTTGTTATTACAGGCAGCCCGCTTTTTGACGAAAGCGGAAGTGTAAAAAATGTAATCACTAATGTTAGAGATATAACCGAACTTATAACCCTTGAAAAACAGGTCGAAATATACCATGAACGGATGAACATATATCAAAAAGAAATATTAAAAGAGTTTGATGAAGATACTATTGTTTGTCAAAGTAAGCAAATTGTACAAACTTTAAATTTTGCAGAAAAAGTGTCAAAGATGGACTCTACGGTTATGATTTTAGGTGAAACCGGAGTAGGCAAGGAAATCATAGCGCAGTACATACATAAAAACAGTGTAAGGTACGATGCTCCCTATATAAAACTTAATTGTGGAGCAATACCGGCAAATTTGCTTGAGTCCGAATTATTCGGATATGTTGCCGGTGCGTTCACAGGTGCCAGCGCAAAAGGCAAACCGGGTATGTTTGAAATTGCTGATGGAGGCACGTTATTTCTTGATGAGATTGGGGAGTTGCCTCTTGAACTTCAATCTTCTCTATTGCGAGTATTGCAAGATAAAGAAGTAATAAGAATAGGGGACTCAAAAGGCAGGAAGGTTGATGTTCGCATTATCACTGCAACAAACAGAAATCTTGAAGAAATGGTTCAAAAAGGAACTTTCCGCCAAGATTTATATTTCCGTCTAAATGTAGTATCGATACATGTGCCGCCTCTTCGCGAAAGACGTGAAGATATTCCGGAGCTTGCAGAAAAAGCTATTCAATCTCTAAATAAAAAATACAAGCATAGTAAAGTGATAACCTCGCAATTCATTAATGAATTAATAAAAAGAGAATGGCCGGGAAATGTGCGTGAATTGAACAACTTTATTGAAAAACAATTTGTTCTTTCTGACAATGATATTATGGATGCGTTTATTGAGAAATATCAGCCGGGTATGGATCCGAACACCCATGAAAAAAGAGAAAACACGCTGGTATCGGTTGACGGAATAATGAATTTAGCGGATGCAAGAAGGGAAGTTGACAAGATATTGATACAAAAAGCCATGAAAATAGGGCAGTCTACCTATAAGGCGGCAGCTATATTGGGAATGAGCCAACCTACGTTTTACAGGAGGTACAAAGAATTGTTTCCTGATGGTCAAATCGAATAAGAAAAGTAATGTTGCTAAATTATCATAAAACTGTAACAAACGAATCAAAAATGAATTAAATAATTCGTTTTTGATTTAATCTTTCTTTTTCTTAGAAAAAACCTCAAAGCGAGAAATGCAATTTGAACTGTAAAACAGGTAGTTTATGAAGAAAAACGTCATAAAACGACTTGTTTCATGCGAAAAACACATATTACATGCACTTTTAAAAAAAGTGCATGTTTTTTTTGCAATTTCTAAAAGTGGCACGCGATTTGCTTTTTAATTGTAGGAATGAAGACAGTTTGATAAGCTGCCGCGCTGAAAAGCAAAAGATAAATAGTTTGGGGGTAATTTAATGAACAACAAAAGGCCTTTAGAGGGAATAAAAGTACTCGATTTTACACGAGTTTATTCCGGTCCGTATTGCACAATGATGTTAGCGGACTTAGGTGCCGAAGTAATTAAAGTCGAACAGCAAGGAGTAGGTGATGACACTCACAATTTTGCACCTGTTAAAGATGGCGAAAGTGCGTACTTTGCATATTTCAACAGGAATAAAAAAAGCTTATCATTAAACCTTAAAGAAAAAGAGTCTGTAGAGATTGTGAAAAAACTTGCTAAATGGGCGGATATTGCGTTAGAAAACTTTTCGCCCGGCGTAGTTGATAGACTTGGCGTTGGATATGAAGATTTGAAAAAAGTTAATCCAAAGATAATATACGGCTCAATTTCAGGCTTTGGGCAAACCGGTCCGTACAGAAAAAAACCTGCATACGATGTTGTGTGCCAGGCTATGGGTGGATTTATGGACTTGACCGGTGATAAAGGTGGTAAACCCTTTAAGCTTGGTCCATCTATCGTAGATGCTTCATCGGGAATACATATGGCGTATGCGCTAATGGCAGCCTTATATTACAGAGAAAAAACAGGCATAGGTCAATACATAGATGTGGGCATGATGGATACCGCATTTTCGCTGCTTGAGAACTTTGTTGTAACGAAAACCTTAACCGGCGTTGCTCCCACAAGAAATGGCAATACTAATTTAGGATCTGCTCCGTTCAGCACTTTCAAAACGAAGGACGGATATGTAGCAATTGCCTGTGGAAATAACAATTTATTTAACAAGTTAGTAAAAGCTATGAATAAACCGGAGTTACTGGAAGACCCTAGGTACGCTGAAAACTATTTGAGAAAAGCAAACGAAGGTGAACTAAACCAAATTGTAGAAGACTGGACTTTGCAATATATGACAAAAGAAGCAGTTGAAATTCTTGACGCGGAAAGCGTTCCTGTAGGTCCAATTCAAAATATTGATCAGTTGATAGAAGATCCACATCTTAAAGAGAGAGAGATGCTTGTAGAAATTGAGCATCCAATATTAGGCACTATTAAGTATCCCGGTAATCCTTTGAAGTTTTCTGAAACATCAGATTTGCGTTTTGACAGATCACCGCTTCTCGGTGAACACAATGATGAAATACTTAGAGATGTTCTTGGCATGGATGCCTGCGAAATTGAAAAACTGAAGGAAAAAGGAATATTTTAGATTGTTAAGGATATTGCATAAGGAGGTATATAATGCAAATATTTTCACTAAAAGGTAAAACCGCATTAATAGTTGGTGGAAGTCGTGGACTTGGTAAAGGCATGGCGACAGGACTTGCAGCGGCAGGGGCAGAAGTAATACTTGTGAGTAGAAGTCAAGCGGATTGTGATGCTGCAGCGGCAGACATTACAGCAAAAACAGGTTCTAAAGCAATTGGCATCGGAATGGATATCAAATCAGTTGCAGGTGTTAATGCTGTTGTTGATAAAGCTATAGCGGAATTCGGCAAAATTGATATTTTGATGAACGCTGCGGGCATAAACATTAGAATGCCATCCCTTGAATACACTGAAGAAGCGTGGGACGACGTGTTAGACACTCAACTTAAATATGTATTTTTCATGTGCCAAGCTGTAGCAAAAACGATGATAGCAAAAGGCATAAAGGGAAGGATAATCAATATAGCATCTTTGTCCAGTGTAATCGGATTGCCAAATATAGTTCCTTATTGCGGAGCAAAAGGCGCGATTGTGCAAATAACAAAAGCTTTAGCTCAAGAGTGGGCACCTCACGGAATAAATGTAAACGCAATCGGACCGGGTTATTATGAAACAACCATGACAAAAGCTGTATTTGAAGATAAAGCTCGTACGGCCGAGCTTCTTAACAGAATTCCATTAAACAGATTTGGATTTCCTGAAGATTTGGAGGGTGCGGCAGTATTTCTTGCATCAGCGGCATCAGAATATGTTACAGGACAAACAGTATATGTGGACGGCGGATTTTTAGCGAAGTAATTATTTATTTATTTATTAATTTATATATAAAGGAGATTTATTATTATGATGAATGGAAGTCAGTACAAGGAAAGTCTTAGGAAAATTAAACCTAGAATTTATTACATGGGAAAACTAATCGACTGTGTAGTGGATGATCCTATGCTAAAACCTCACGTCAACTCTGCGGCTATGACTTATGAACTTGCACACGACCCCCTTTACGAAAATCTTATGACTGCTACGTCACATTTGACCGGCAAAAAAATCAACAGATTCACACATGTTCATCAAAGCAAAGATGATTTGGTAAATAAGGTTAAAATGATGAGAATGATCGCTCAAAAAACAGGCACATGTTTCCAAAGATGTGTAGGTTTTGATGCGATGAACGCAACGTTTATTACTACTTATGAAATGGATAAAAAGTGCGGAACTGACTATCATAAACGTTTCCTTAAATGGCTTGAGTTTATACAAGAAAATGACTTCATGGTGTCGGGCGCAATGACTGACGTAAAAGGCGACAGAAGTTTGAAACCGTCACAACAAGCTGACCCTGATTTATTTACGCATGTTGTAGAAAAAAGAGAAGACGGGATTATTGTTAAAGGTGCAAAAGCACATATGACAGGAATGGCAAACTCACATTGGATGTTGGTTCTTCCGACAACAAATCTTTTGCCGGGCGACGAAAATTATGCGGTAGCATGTGCTATTCCGGTTGATGCACCGGGAGTAACTCACATATTTGGCAGACAAACAAATGACCAAAGAAGATTGCAAGGTGACATTGACACAGGAAACGCAGAATACGCAATCGTAGGTGGCGAAACGCTTACTGTTTTAGATAATGTATTTGTCCCATGGGAAAGAGTATTTATGAATGGCGAAGTTGAATTTGCACAGGATTATGTTGCTCGCTTTGCATCATATCACAGACAAAACTATGGAGGATGTAAAGTTGGTAACGCAGACGTACTTATTGGTGCAACGTCGCTTATTGCAAAAATGAACGGTGCCGATAAAGTCAGTCACGTAAAAGATAAACTTATCGAGATGGTTCATCTGGCTGAAACTATGTATTGCTGCTCGCTGGCGTGTTCGTATGAAGGCACAAAAGTTGAGGCAGGAAGCTACTATGTAAACACTTTGTTAGCAAATGAAGTTAAGCTAAACTGTACAAGAAATATGTATGAAATCACAAGATTGGCTCACGACATTGCCGGTGGATTCATTGCTACATTACCTCATGAGTGGGATCTTAAAAACCCTGAAACCGGACATTTAATCAAAAAATACTTCACAGGTAAGGCTGATTATGCTGCAGAAGACAGAATAAAAATCGCTCGCCTATTAGAGAACATGTCAGGGGGAACGGCTCTTGCAGAATCTATGCATGGTGCCGGTTCACCACAGGCGATGAAAATTATGATTTACAGAGAATCAAACTTAGACCAAAAGGAAAAATTAGCAGCAGAATTGGCAAATGTTAATATTTAATTGTTATAACAGAAATAGGAGGTAAAAATATAATGAGAGAAGTAGTTATTGTAGATGGTGTGAGGACCGCCACAGGAAAATTTGATGGTTCTTTAAGTAAAATGTCAGCACCGGTTCATGGTGCGGAGTGTGTTAAGGCCATAGTTGAGAGAAACAAGCTTGATACGGCAGAAATCGACGAGTTAATTATCGGTACGCATTTCCAAGCGGGAACAAAAGCTAATTGCGCAAGGCAAAGTGGAATTTATGCAGGTTTACCTGACACTATTCCTGCGTTTACGCCTAACAAAAACTGTGCAACTGCTTTAAAAGCTATGCATCTTGCGGCACAATCAATTCAGGTTGGCGACAATGATGTTGTTATTTCCGGTGGTAGTGAAACGATGAGTGATGTCCCATACGTATTAAAGAAAGCAAGATTTGGGTATAGAATGGGTCCGGGAGAAATTCTTGACAGCATGATGTATGACGGACTGATTGACCCGTTTATGAATTACCATATGGGTATTACTGCAGAAAACGTAGCAGAAAAATGCGGAATTACGAGAGAAATGCAAGACAAATTTGCGGTTGAGAGTCATTTGAAAGCTGCAAAAGCTTGGGAAGAAGGAAAATATGACGGTGATATAGTTCCTATAACGCTAAAAAACAAAAAAGGCGATATCATATTTGATAAAGATGAAACGTTTAATCCTGATGCAAATTACGAAACGTTTGCAAAACTAAAGCCGGTATTTAAGCCGGACGGCGGAACTGTAACTGTTGCGAACGCATCTCCGATTAACGACGGTTCGGCGGTACTTCTGATGATGTCAGCAGACAAAGCAAAAGCACTTGGTTATAAACCAATTGTAAAATACGTTGGTGCAGTATCTACAGCACTTCATCCGTCAATCATGGGTTATGCACCTGTAAGTGCGGTTGAAAAACTTGAAAAAAGAACGGGCATCACGCGTGATAAAGTAGGGCTTTGGGAATTAAATGAAGCATTTGCGGCTCAAGCAGTAGCGTGTGCTCAAGACCTTAACCTTGACCCTGCGAAAATCAATGTAAACGGTGGAGCAATTGCACTTGGCCATGCAGTTGGTTGTACAGGCGCAAGAATCAGTATAACACTTATGCGTGAAATGCAAAGAAGACAAGAGCAATATGGCGTAGTGTCATTATGTATCGGTGGCGGCCAGGCAATGGCGATGTTATTTGAATTGTGTTAATGGTGCTTCTCAAATCACGAAGTGATTTGCAAGAAGACCTTATATCGACAAAAATGTGTCGATGAAATGGAGGTAATTATGAACATAAAGAAAATATTTATTATCGGTTCGGGTACCATGGGTAACGGCCTTGCTCAAACGGGTATTACGTCCGGTTTTGAGGTAATTCTCAGAACCAGAGATGCGAGCCCTGAAAAAGTTGAAAAAACTACAGCTAAAATTGCCAAATCATTAGCAAAACAAGTGGAAAAAGGCAAAATGGAGCAAAGTGCCATGGATAGCGCGATGGCGAATTTTTCAATGACTTCTGATTTGAAGATGGCGGCGGACGCTGACCTTGTTATTGAAGCATCGGCAGAAGATATCGAAATCAAAAGAGCGTTGTTTTCAGAGCTTGATAAAATTTGTAAGCCGGAAGCAATTCTTGCGAGTAACACGTCTTCGCTTCCAATTACAGAGATTGCAAGTGTAACAAGCAGACCGGACAAAGTTATCGGAATGCATTTCTTCAATCCTGTTCCCGTTATGAAACTGATTGAGCTTGTAGTGGGACATGTGACAAGTGAAGAAACATACAAAACAGCGCTTGCTGTAGGCGAAAAAATGGGCAAAGTTCCTATAAAATCGCAAGACAAAGCAGGTTTTATCGTAAACAGACTGATAGATCCGCTCATAAACGAAGCAGTATTTATGCTTGAAGAAGGTGTAGGAACTGCAGAAGACATAGATAACGGATGTAAGTTTGGTTTGAACCATCCAATGGGACCACTGGAGCTTGCAGACCTTATCGGGCTGGATGTAATGGTTGCGATTATGGACGTTCTGTACAAAGAGTATCAAGACCCTAAATATAGATGCGCGCCTCTTATGAGAAGAATGGTAAGAGCGGGTCATCTTGGCAGAAAGAGCGGTAAAGGATTTTATGATTATGAATCATAAAATTTTAATAAATATTAACATCAGAGAAAGGAGGTTATAATAGGCAATTTGCACTATATATCTAATTATCATTAGATGCATCATGTGTTACGTAGTTTAAGTTAGGAGGTAATTTTATGTGGCCATTTATGGTAGGAACACTTCTTTACGGGTTTGTTTCCATTCTTCCTTTTGGATTATTTGCCATCTATAGTTTATCAAAAGAAGGTTGGATGAGTACTAAAGGCCCGGTAGAAAAATTTATGTGTTTTGCTCTTCCGATTGGAATTGCATATCAAATCATTTTACCGTTTTATTGGATTTTTGTGCTTGCACCACAAAGCGGCATACCATATCCTGGATTTTAATAAGAAAGTGAGGGAAGATTATGCTAGATATAACTGCATCTGGATTAGACTTTGCCATAGTCGGCTTCTATCTTGTTTTAGTTGTCGGATATGGTGTTTACCAGGGAATTAAAATCAAATCAACTTCCGAGTTTTTCGTAGCAGACAAACGATTGCCATGGTGGGCATGTGCTATCGCTTTTACAGCTTTAGTATTAAGTACACAGGACATCGTAGCTTATGCGGAAACCGGATATATTGTTGGATTTACGGCGTTTAACCCGTATATTAGTATTGCCGGATTTGTTTGTCTATTTATTGCTTTAGGCGCACCGCATTACTACTATACCGGAGTATATTCTGTACCGGAATATTTAACAGCAAGATTTAACAAAAATACAGCTATGGCAAGTTCTTTCGCAAAGTTAATATTTTTGTTAGCAATAATGTCATTTAATACGTATGCTTTCGCAGTACTGGTTGAGGGACTTTTCGGATTCCCTGTACTGGCTACTATGATGGTACTTATGTTCTTGATTTGTATTTACGCTGCGGTTGGCGGAGTTGTATCCGTTATCATGGCTGACGTATTACAATCAGCGTTTATGATTCTTGGTGGAATGCTTGTAGTATTCATCGGAATCAATAGACTTGGCGGATGGAGTGAGTTAATCTACTGGACTCCACAAGTGAATATGATGTATACAACATCAATTCATAACCCTTCATATCCGGCAATCGGAATGTGGATGGGTATCTCAATCATCATCGCGGCATTCTACATGATGCACCAAGGTGTACTACAAAAATGTCTTGCTGCAAGAAGTATGAACGGTTCGCGTTTGACTATGATGGTTTACGGTTTCGTTCTTCTGCCTCTTGGTTGCTTCTTAACAGGAGTACCGGGACTAATCACAAGAGCACTTGTTGAAAGAGGAGATTTGGCGCCACTTGAAGAAACAGGCTTTACTCTTGCATATTTGATCGCAAGTGTAATTCCAACCGGTGTAATCGGTATTGTAATAGCCGGATACACAGCAGCTATGTTCTCTACAACAGGTACATACATTAACTCTTCTGTTACGATTATAGTTAACGACCTATACGGTGTAGCTACAAAAATGCAAAAACCGGATACTCATTACCTAAAAGTAGCTAGAATTCTAACATTTGTTGTTGGACTTGGTATACCGTTTATATTCGTACAGTACTTCTTAGGAATTCCTTATCTGATGGCAGCATTCTACAGTATTACATCTTCAGTAGTACCTGGAGTATTGATCGCTGTTATCTGCGGAATGACTATGAAAAACTTCAAAGCAAAAGCTGCAACAGCTTCAATCATAGCAAGTATAGTTGGAACCATGTTAGCTGTATTTATCCCTTCAGTATTCCTAAGACCTTTCGCTTGGGGAGTTGCATACACTGATCCGGGCGCAGCTTGGTTCAACACTGTAGCAGGTTTCTGCTGGGCAGTTGCATTTGCTATCATATTCTCGCTAGTACCTGAAGCGAAAAAATCTGACACTGACCTATTTGGTCTTGTTCGTAACAACCCTAGAGTAGATATCATGAACGAAGCTTACTACTATGGTTTGACAAAAGACATAAAAGGCTTGCATTTGCTTCCTGAAGCAGATAAAGTAAGATATCTGGAAATGAACAAGATTCCAATGGTGAAAGCTTGGAAGGGGGAAAAGTAAATGGCTAGGAAAAAAATAAAAATAGAACTCGTAGGCGAAATGGATCCGGGTCCTGGTGAATTTTCAAGAGCATGGGTTACGCCTGATGTCATTAAAGAGCTTGACTTGACCCCGAACAAAGACTGGGTATACTTCAGTAAAGACTTTGTAGGAGTACTGTCAAGTAAAGGACTGGTTGAAGGTGTCGTTGAAGAAAGCGGTTTAAAAATTTGGATTTCTCCGGACAGATTCCAAGGAACAAGAATTGTACCGGGTGACACCCTTTTGACTTGGAAAGTTGATGAATGGATTTAATCACTTTCTGAGAAAGTAAAACAAATAACAAAATTTAGTTAAACACAATTACAGGGAGGTAATTAGTTTGGGACGCGAAGTGAGTACGAGAAAAATAAGTGTGTTAAAACCGGTGTTGACCGATAAGGATGTCGAAAAAATCATACTAAAAAATCACACGTGGTTTTCAGGGCTTTTACCTCCCAGTACGTTTAAGATTATCGAGATTCGAGATGTATATGTTCCGTATATTCTAACCGGTATACGTTATTCTCAAGAAGGAGATATGCGATATCGTATATGTTATGTTTTCCAAAACCTACACACAGGAGTAAAGAGTGGAGTTATTGGGATTGAAAACTTGGAATTCATCGAAGAAGAAACTGACGATGACTTTGACGACATAACAATTAATGAAGAAGAATACATTGAGGAAGTTTCAAGTTATTGTAGGTTACAGCTATTGGCGCGCCATCATAGAAAATTCATTGACTGGGTTATTAAAATTATAGAATTGCGTGTTATGTGGCGTAAAAAGTGCTTCGTTAAATATGAAGTAAACGGAAGAATTAACTACAAAGATATTTTTGTAGATACTATAGTGTTAAAATAAATAAATTTTCAGGAGGAATATAATATGGGCACAAAACTTTTTAAACATCTGACTATGGTTGAATACGGCGTTGGCGCTGCATTGACACTTGGAGAGAGAGTAAAGGAACTGGGTGGCACAAAGGCTTTGATTGTCACAGATTCCGGACTGATTAGCACAGGCTTGATTGATAAAATTGAAAAAATTCTTAGCGACGCGGGAATCCCGTCGGCTAGGTTTAGTGATGTAAAAGGAAATCCACTTGTTGGTAGTGTAGCAGCGGGCGTAAAAGCATTTAAAGACAATGGATGTGATATTACGGTAGCAGTTGGTGGCGGAAGCCCGATGGACGTTGCTAAAGCTATAAATATCGTTGAAGCAAATGGTGGAGATATTCTTGATTACGAAGTAACCAGAGAAGGACAAAAAAATCCTCTAACTTCAAGAAAAAAACCACTAATTACAGTTCCGACAACTTCCGGTACAGGTAGTGAAGTTACGATATGGTCGGTATTAACAGACCCGGCTAGAGATATGAAAGCTTCATTTGGTCATCCATGGTATGCTCCTGAGTTATGCCTTGCTGACCCGGAGTTAACAGTAAGCGTTCCGCCTGCTTTAACAGCAGCACAAGGTATGGATGCTTTAACTCATGCGATTGAAGCGTATACTTCTATTGCTCCAATGCCACAGACTGATGCGCTTGCACTTTATGCAATTAAATTGATGGCAGGAAGTCTCAGAATGGCTGTTGCAAACGGAACTGATATGAAAGCCAGAGATGATATGCTTATGGGTAGCTTGATGGCAGGTATGTCATTTAACAGTGCTCCTGTTGGATGTGTTCACGCGCTTGCTCATACGCTCGGTGGATTTTATGATACACCTCATGGCGTTGCGAATGCGATTATGCTTCCTTACGTTATGGAATACAATGCAACTGCATGCCCTGAGCGTTTTGCTGACGTTGCAGAAGCAATGGGCGAATGCCTTGATGGTCTTTCAGTTACAGAAAAGGCTGACAGAGCTGTCGCTGCAGTAAAAAGACTGTCAAAAGATGTTGGAATTCCTAATCTGCAAGGAGTTGGCTGCAAAAAAGCGGACATTCCTAAATTAGCAGAATTGGCGTTCAATGACATGAACCATAATGGTAATATCAAAAAAATGACAGTAGAAAAAATGGTTGAGTTATACGAGGCAGCGTATTAAATATTTTCATAAAACACTAACTAAAAAATGGCTCGTAATTTTATTATGAGCCATTATTTTTTCAAAAAAGGAGACGATAGGTATGAGTAAAATGATTGCTTGGGAAAAACAACCTGCTGTAAAACGTGGTTTTGTTAAGGTGGAACGTGATATTCCGGAAATTACACCGGATGAGGTTTTGGTAAAAATTTTAGCTGCAGGAATCTGCGGAACAGATTTGAGCATTTATGAAGGAAAAAGAAAAGTTCCGGACAATTTAATTCCGGGTCATGAATTTATTGCAGAAATTGTGAAACTAGGTGATAATGTGCGCGGTTTTGAGGTGGGCGACTGGGTAATTCCGAGCATTATCAACCGTTGTGCTGTTTGTTGGCCCTGTATAAATGGGTTTGACGGGCAATGTTACAACCTTGAAGAAATAGGTATTCATATAGACGGCAGTTTTTCTGAATACGCGGCAATTCCGAAAGCGACTTTGCACAAAGTAAGCAAAGATATAGATATAGTTGTAGGAGCGTCGGTTGAGCCGGTTGCTGTTGGCTACAGCGCGGTACAAAAAGTCGGGCAGTTGATTTTAGGTAAATACGTGATGGTTTACGGACCGGGACCAATTGGACTTTATATCTCGCAGCTTGCAAAATTAGCCGGTGCGGCGAAAGTTGTTTTAGTGGGAACAAAAGATCCGAGATTGCAACTTGCTAAAGAAAATTATGGAATTGAAACTATAAATCTGAATAAAGAAAACGTAAAAGAAAAACTTAAAGAATATTTCCCGCAAACTTCCGGCAAAGCCGATATAATTTTTGAAGCTACAGGCGTTGCGGACGCTGTTGGGGAAATGGCTTCACACCTTGCTCCACGGGGCGAATTAATTTTGACAGGAATTTTTAAAGAGCTTTCTGCAATCGATTCAGTAGCGATAGTTAGAAATGAGTCTTGCATTAGAGGGTCATTTTGTTATACACTAAGTGAGTTCGAGTATGCTATTAAGCTGGCAACGGAAGGCAAGATAAACTTTGACGGAATCATAGAAACCGTTGGACTCGATCAGTTGGATGTAGGTGTAGAAAAAGAAATATCGAGAGAAGCAATCAAAGTGGTTGCAATCAACGGAGGATAAAAAAGTTATGGATCTATTTGTTACTTTAACGCCATCGGAATCGAAGCGATTAATAGGCAAAGCCGTAGCAGAAATGCCATTGGTAAAAGAACGCCTGAAAAAAGGAAAAATCGCAATTTCAGTTGGAAGTACCACGGGACTTGTTGCTGAGGAAATTTTGCAAACGAAGCTGGATGTGGGTAACTTCATCAGCGGTCTTACCATAAATGGCAGACAATGCAGAACTCCGGGAGCGAAAATAGGGACTATTTTCATTGAAAACGGCACAAGAATTGATCGCAGTATGATAACACCGGAAAATGAATACGAAGACGCTAAAAAATATTTTGCAGG
>JGI20163J15578_10000119_pt1 | contig 31267 bp, 26 predicted proteins | sample TergutCu122P1_FD_15578 | JGI IMG/M metagenome (IMG submission 15578)
ATTGCCTTTAAGTGTGCTCATCAATTTAAATTCCGAGACGATTTCTTTTGCCATCCCTTCAAAATATTCCGCTACACTGGCTTGATCCATACCACTTGCCAGCACATTTTTGATTTCACTTTCATTTTGCGGCACAGTAATAATTTTCAGTGCAGCACGATATGTCTCATCAAATTCTTGACGTTCTATTTCAAAGACTTTACCAAAATTTCCTTGACCAATTAATTTGGTAATGTACCATGACCCCCAAAACGGTTCATGCTGTTTGTAATATTTCAAATCCATTTTTAGTCTCCCTTAGCCATTTTATCTTGTGCCTGTATACTCTTTATTTCATCAAGTTTATTAGATAATCCTACTAAGATTCTCTCTTGCACCTATAGGGTCACTTCCTCCTCATCGTGATAGAAATCGTCAAAATATGTTTTAAAACAATTCAAATTGTTTTGCTGCTCATCACGAGAAAGAATAGCAAACACCACTTGTCTGAATAAGGAATCTGCATAGATATAACCCCCTGTAGTCTCCCATCTTACCTCTTTAAATGCTTTATAAAACAATCGCGAAACCATCTCTGGATCATTTCCAAAAGCACCACATCCCCATGCACCAAGTACTAAATGTTGATAGCCATATTTCGCTGCAACCATTAGCATTCCCAAAATTCTATGATAAATAACTTTTTCAAGCTCTTCATTGCTAACATCACGCAACCCCTTTGCATATGGAGCTCCACAAGTTAACACCGACACTACCACTGAGTCCTCAAGTAAGTCATTCCTTTCATCACGGAATATTTCAACATTTGGAGAAAGGATCATGGCATCAGAAAATAAATATGAAGACATATTGCCATGTGCTTGATAGTATTCCTTTGCTTCTTCGCTCTCCAGAGATAATAACAAAGTGCTTTTTCGACACAAATCCTCTTCCTGTGCTGTTGCACCACGGTAAACTCCGCCACCTGGCTCCAAAGGATTTGCAAAATTCAGAACCAAAACCTTCTTACCTTCTTCCTCATCCCCCTGAAATAAAAAGTCCTTTGAAAGATTAATTGCACTGGCAAAACTATCGATATTGGAAACTGAAAAACAGCAACTTCCTATGTCAGTAATGTAAAAGTCTAACGGATTAGCAATTAACCATCCAACCTGCTCGTCTGTTAAAACAATTGCTTCACACATTTGTTCCTTTGTAAGCTTTAAACTCTTTTGCCCTTGCTGTTCATACCCTCCAGCATTAATTATTTCCATTGTTTCATGGAGTAGCTCAATATTTCTATTTCCAATCATTTGATACTCCTCTTTGATTTATTTTACTGCTATCATACATTACACTTCTGACTTTACTTTCATGTTGAAGAAACACCTTCGTTCATATACTATAGAGCCAAAGTAATCTTGGTTGCCCTGTGCTAACTGTTGCTCAATCGAACATTGTGTCTGGATTTTCCTCTGCTGGAGATTTCCAATTTGTAATACCTTCTCTTTTCAACAATTCTTTTTTTCGCCCCCAGACTCTATGACATGACCCAAGAAACGGATAAGCATATTCAACTTCTATGATTTCATCAACTCGCTTCATCACTTCAAAATAGTCGTTACTTTTTTTATCCGATTCTGCAATGGCAATTGTAATAGTGATATCACTTTCCATATTATTAAATTTTTCTCCTGTTTTGCATTCAAATTGCTTAATTATATCTCTGATAGTTGTACTTTTCCTTAAAACAGCCTCATGAGATTCTACGTTTGAAAAAAGCTCCCCTGCTTTGCAGTGCTGAAAATTACCTTTAATGTACATCTTACGATTTCCAACGAGTTTATATTTAACAGTCTCTAACGATTTCACATATTCTTTATATTCACGGCTACCTTCTTCCAAGTGGAGTTCTTTCTCTAAGAGCTCCTTTAGCGATTTTTCTGCAAAGAGACCTATGTAGAGATAACAGTAATAATCAAATTCTCTGTTAAATTCCTTTTTGAATATTCCGAACACTTTTTTAAGTTCAGTGTTGTCGTTGACCATTACTACTCGTTTATAACCATTAATTGAACTCGGAGGAGCAAATACTAAAGCTACTTTTACACCCATATCAATTGCACCTGTTGTAACCTCAATAATCTGCTCGCAATATGGGCAAGCATTATACTTTGCCGAACTATATCCATGTCTGTTTTTACATACTACAAATTTAGCAGGCACAAAACCATCCTTAGATTGAGAACATGGAAGTGGTCTCGAATTGGGATGTTCTACCTCTCCACAAGTAAGACAAAAAATACTTCCTTCACATACTCTACAAAAATTCATACCTCTTGGAGCAGAAAAAACACACCCTAAACAAACGTCCAACTCTTTTACAGGCTTTTCTGAATTTGATTGGCTTTCATGCTCATTCGATTTTTTTATTACCTCATCTACTTTTTTATGATTTTCTATTTTGCCTTGAAGCGCCCCATCACGTTCAAGTTTTGATATTGCAATTCTATTTTTAATAAGTTCATCTGCTTTGTCTTTTGTGATTTCCTTGACTTCAAGCAATATTGGGATTTCTTTTGGTTGAGCAGGCACCCAGTTTCCATTTTCATCCAAATGATGAGAATCTGTACCATTTGTTATTTTTACAATCCCCTCACAACCTATAGAAAAATACTGAACGACATCAAAATTCCAACCATATCTCTTCCACGCCATAGACAAAAACAACCCTTCATTAGCCTCTACAGCAGATGAAAGTAATATTTCTTCTTTATTTTTCATGCCACTTTTCAAATAGCCAAGAAAACGTCTTCCAAGACCTCTCTCCATTTCTGCACATGTCCGGCGAATGCTGTGTCCATGTTTGTCACATTCGTGGATTTCACAACTACGACCATCAGAATGCACTTGTATAACAGAAAATTCCCCACCATTCGGCGTTTGTGCCAAAACTACATGTACTCCTTTGGGAAGTGGTCGCTCCTCCTGCTTCATAGTTGCATAATCTAAAAATGACAATGCACCACCTGCTTCATGCAAAATCGCTTCTAGGTCTGAACGCATTTGCATAGGGCTTGAATATCTCTCTTTTGGATTGTACGAACAGGCTTTGAGAACAATCTCTGCAAGCCGCCCATCAGCTTCCGCTGGTTTAGGAATTATTTCCCCTCCAATTCGTTGAATCAATGCATTGTTTACATCTGAACGAGAAATCTTCTCAGGGTATGGTGGTAGAAATGGAGTACGATAATTATTCAGCAAGCGAAACATGACTATTCCTAAAGAGTAAATATCCACACTTGAATCGTATTCTTCTCCTTTGTAAATTTCTGGAGCCATGCAGGTTTGAAAACCTATTTTTGATAATCCACTATCAGTTTTTTCAAGGTTACTTGCAACTCTAATATCTCCTAGCTTATAATTTCCACTTTCTGAAACAAAAATGTTTTCTGGTTTAATGTTACGGTGAATAATATTATGCTTTTGACAAAACTCTAACGCTGAACATATGTCAATTCCTATTTTTATAACTTCTTTATGTGTTAATTTGCTATTCTGAGCATAATCAAGTAGAGGAGTTAAAAGTTCCATACGAATTAGAATATCCCAACCTATGTTTTTGCCTTCATGGGGAGTCACTTGATAATCTTCATAGCTAACAACATGATTATTTCCTTTAAGTTTGCTCATCAAAACACACTCTGCAACAAAGTCCTTTATGATAGATTCAAAGTATTCTTTAATGCTTCTTTCATCCATGTCACTTGCCATTACACTTTTGATTTCAATTTCATTCTGTGGCACGGTAATAATTCTCAAAGCAGCTTTATAAGTTTCACCAATTTCTTTACGCTCTATTTCAAAGACTTTGCCAAAATTGCCTTGACCAATTAATTTGGTAATGTACCATGAGCTAAAAAAGGGTTCGTGCTTTTTGTAATAGGATATATCCATTTTCATCTCTCCTGGAGGTGCATTCACTCTCACTCTCTTGCTTTCATTACGTTTATAAAATAAATCCTTTTTTTGCTTTTTCTTCTATTATTCTCACCATTATTTAAGGCTTAGCAACAAAGTATATGATTTGACAACACTAATCATGTCACTGCTAACATTGCATCTTTCAAAGTGTCTATTTGAACTGTTATTGTTTGATTGCTCGAATTCAAAGAGTTTAACGAAGCTAGATGTTGTTGGAGTACTTCCATTTGTTGCCTTGCTGCATTTATTTCAGGTTCCCTTCTGTCTCGAATTCTTTGTTCTCTGGCATCCTGTACAGGATTTGGAAGATTAAATTCTTGACCCGTCAAGAAATCGACTCTACCATCTGAATTATTTCTTAATTCCCTTCTTAATTGTTCCTCCAATGTATTGATATCGCGTCGTTTCAGCTCTATCTCTACACTTAGTAATGTAGATGTTGTAACTGACATTTGCTGAATCATATCATTTCTATCGGAAAGTGAGATTTGGTCATTCATGAGCATATTGTTATACAACGTTGTTTTTAAAGATAATTCTGCCAAAAGATGAGTTCGAAGTGCATTTAAGTGAGCACGCGGTGTTTTTGAGTCCATATATTCGCCTATTTTAATAACCTTATTTGTCCACGAATATGCATTCCATGCTGCCTTTATTGGCACACCAACTGGAGGTAGTTTTAATGCAAGTGCTGAAAGGCTAATGTGCACAAATAGCCCAAGTCTTAAGTCATTTATTAAACGTTGAACTGTAGGGGTATTGTCTCTAGCTGCCAAATAAATTTCTGGATTTAAAAATCTACGTCTCAATTCTTCTACTGCCCTTAGTTGATTTGGATTTAAATTACCTTGGCTCTTTTCATGTAACAGTTCTAAAATCCTTCGACGCGTTTCGGTTGCATCTCTCGAAATCGCTCCCATATGACGATTAGGAATACCATCCATGGTCGTTGCTCCAAGAACAAGAAGAAGTGCCTCTAACTCTTCTGCACTGTTAATTTCTTCGAGATTCCCAATAAGCCATGCTTCAACCGCTCCTATATATGCTGTGTACTCTACACCAAGTATTGGTAAAAAGCACATCTCTCCATCAAAAGAATTGACACTACTCCCACTTCTATTGCTCTCCATCCCTCTCATCAGATTGCTATCTGCATTAGCATATTGATTCATAGAGTCATCCACAAAGGCACGCAATCTTTCTAATTGTTTCTGCAACAATTTTATTTCCGTCATTATTGCTGCGTGTTTTGCTGCGATACCCCTTCTTCCTAGTATTCTACTATCTATAGCATTGCGTATTCCTGCAAAGAAACCTCGTATCCCAGTTCCTCTCCCTTCAACACTTTTAAGCAATGCAGTTGCAGCTCTTACAGCTGTAATGTTCACACTTATTCTCGTCATTTCAAGATTTCTCCTTGTTATGATAAACGATTTCGTTCAGCTAAGGCTGCATCCCTAGCTTTTCTTGCTATCTCTAGATTAGCCAACGCTTCGCTCACCCTTCGTTCTAATTCAGGTGCTTTAGTAGGATCAACATTTTGACTTAATATATTTTGTGCACTGTTAAGGTTTTGTTGTGCACTATCAAAATTGCTTTGTGCCCTATCTAAATCTGCTTGAGCTTCTGCTAACATTTCTTTATGAATTGCAGTTGCTTCCTCAACAATATCTGAACTCAACCCATCACAAGCTGACGCTGTAGCTCCTATTCTCTGTAACATATCAGAAATAAAGCGATTAACATGAACCATCTCTGGACCTTGCCAGTGTCGCTGTAATTCACTTTGATAATTACGCAAAGAGTCTTTCATGGCACGCAATTCTCTTGCCTGTTCATTCATTTGCCTCGCTTGTGCATTAGCTGCTACTAGATCCATAATCCTTCTCATAATAACTACACCTCATTTTCCCAATCTTAATCTATCAAACCACTGACTCCTATATGGTTTGATACCGTTTTGATTTCAAGATATTTACTTTTATATTCTGCGAGCATATTTCTATGCTCGCAGAATATAAAAGTTATTGGAATGCACTTGCCCCAGACTTAATAGTTGATTCTGTAGCTTCATAACTACCTGCTACCGTTTGCTCTAGGAACTTTGCATAATTTTCAACTTGTTGTTGATAACCATCAAAATACCTATTTGCAGCCGCTTGAAAGTTTGCTCGAATTGCTTCTCCAGCTTCACTTTGCCAATTTGCTTGTAATCCTGCCATTGTGGATTCTATTTCTCTTAAACAACGGTTCAATTCCCCATTACATCTTCTAATTTCACTACTGCAATGACGAACTCGCTCTGTTGTTACATTAATTTTCTCTGACATATTTTCTCCTTTCCAGTTGGCATTTATCCCAACTTAGCTGCTTGAGCCACAATATGTTCTTGCGTGGCGGCGTAAGCTTTTGCACTTCTTCCACAGAACTCTCCATATTCGTTCATCAAAGCATACATTTTTTGTAAATCTGGTTCAAATGACTTAATCTGTGATGTGAAAGCCAGATTGTCTTTCCCTGTCCATGCTGCACTCATTTCATCAACTGAGCTATACATCTCTCTGAAGGCTTTCTGATACTCCGTACAACATTGCTTGATTTTAGCTTCAGCCTCAGTTAGTCTTTGAGCTTCCACCATAATTTTCTTTGCCATCTTCTTCCTCCTTAATTTTATTATCATACAAGAGCTTTTTTCATCTCTGTATAAACTGATTTTGATGTTTCCTTAAATCAACATTACTCTGGATCCATTTTCTAATTTCATCTCTTCTAAGGTTACGTTACCTTCATAGATTTTTCCTGTCTCCCCATCACACAAAGTTGCTTGATTTGCTATATATAACCCCTCTGCTAACCTCTCTACTGCACCCGTTAATAAAGGTGTCAATTCATAGACCTTTGCATCGTCAGGGACGATTACATCATAGACTTTGTTGATTGCAGGAACATATACTTCAATAAGCAACTTATTCATCTTCCATTTCCTCCTCACTTACGATGTGGGATTGCAATAGTTTGGCTATTTTGAACCTTCCATTTTTTATAATTACTCCAAAGGCATTACCTAATTCACCATATAGAACGCTGGACGGATTAGATATTCTAAGTTCATATTGTTCAGTCACTCCATCTCCAATCCAGATTCCATTCCCAACACATTGTCTACGATACCATTCTTGTAAAGCATGATTCTTGAGATTAAATGTGCTGTCACTGAAAATCAAGCTAATACCATAAGCACTATTTCCGTTCTCCAACAAATCATTCAATTTCAATCTTCCTTCTTCACTTAACAAGCCTTGCAACTCCTGTAACGCAGGAAGTAAATAAGCAACTGGTGAAAAAACCGTTTCCCCACTTCTTTTGAATCCGTTGTGCCTCTCTACTGCAATGTTTAACATAGTAATTACTGCTTCCTCAAAATCTTGATTTACATATTCATAAGTTTTATTAGCGTCTGGTTCAAAAGAACCTCCTCCGTCTAAGACAGTAACATCCACTTCTCCATTTTTTGACAGAAGCTCTGCTAATCCTTGCATAAAGCTTATGGTTTTTGATGTTTCAATAGCAGATACAATTGTAATAAAGCTTGTGGTTAGGTCTTGAACTTCTATGTTCAGGTTGGTTTTGTTCACCCCTACAGGAATGCGTTTCATGTTAGTTTGAACATTTCCAAAGAACTCTGCAGTTACTCTATCTGGAAGAATAGGTACAGCCTTTGCTACTTTGACATCAGGAGCTTCTGCTAGTGATGTACATAATTCTCTTATAACTTCACCTGTTGCAGATGGCTCTACTATGTGAGCTACTTGGAATTCAAATACTTCATCTCTCTTTAAAATGCCCCGCCCCTTAATCTTAGATGGATAAATTCCTCCAACACTTCCTAGAACTGCCACATAGTCTGTATCTTCATTAAGTTGCATTGCAAATATTTGTTTGAAATTTTGTAGAAGATTGTATCTTACTCCATTGGTAGTATTAGATGTTAACACAAAATAAATACCATACTTTGTTCCTTCTTGAGTTAGTGTTGATATATAATCGTCACTTTCTTCAACCATTTCATGTAATGCTGAATAGTTGTTTATTGCAACTAATATATTGGGAATACTTTCTCCTGAATTGGTCCAATAGGAAGCAATGTCTCCTCCCCACTTAGAAAATAACTTTTTCCGATTGACAATCTCAGCTTTTAACATCTTTAGCAGATTGACAATCTTTTCATTTTCTCCCGAGAATACTACATCTCCAACTTGAGGGGCTTTTTCAAACATACGCAGTGTTTCTGCACCAAAATCCATTATATAAACATTCAGGCTTTCTGCATCATGGTTATTTAACAACTCATATAGCATAGTAGTTAGAAATGTAGCTTTTCCACTTCCTGAAAAACCATAAATAATGGAATTTCCTTCTTCAGAGATAGGCAAGTAGAGAGGAAGCCTTCTTTGCCGAATAGGATCATCTATTTCACCAATGAGAGGATTCAACTTAAAGATGGCCTTTTCTTCTGTCTTGTATTTCCCATGCAAATCAGAAAGTAGAATAATAGGTTCAATAATAGGTAACCATAATTGTCTGGCAAGTGCAGACCCCTCTTTTGCTGTTTTCACAAGATAATCAACAATGGCATCTAGCTGTTTTTTAAGATTTCGCTCTTCTCTACCTCCCTTTTGTGTTTTTATAGATTGCAACACATATCCATTAGTATCTATTACTGAAATCGCACACTCTTTTTCTGTCGTTTCGCTTATATTTGGTTGGTAATCAGCCCCTGCCCAAGCCGACTGACCCATCTCAAATAATTCATTGTATCCAACTTGTAAGTAAAAACGACCAGTATCTACTAATTCTGCTGCATCAGGACGCTTTAGCATCTCCATACTATCTGAGCGATCTTGAACCTTCAAGCACACTTTGAATTTACTATTGCTCCAAATCTGATCATCTACCACTCCTGATGGCTTCTGTGTTGCTAAGATTAAATGAACTCCCAAGCTTCTGCCAATACGGGCAGTGCTCACTAGCTGTGTCATAAATTCCGGTTGTTGGGTTTTAAGTTCGGCAAACTCATCTGATATAATAAACAAGTGAGATAAAGGTTCCCCTACCAACCCATCACGATAGGCTTTTTGATATTTATAGATGTCAATATTACTTGCCCCGATTTTTTTACTTGCTTGATTAAACAACGCTTGTCGGTGCTTTAATTCGCTTTCGATAGATACAAGGGAACGTTTAATGGAAGCACCATCTAAGTTAGTAATAACTCCGGCAACATGAGGTAGCGTTTCAAGAGCTTTAGCCATTCCTCCTCCCTTATAATCAATCAATATAAAAGAAACCTCATGAGGATGATAATTTAGTGCTAGGGATAAAATGTAAGTAATAATAAACTCACTTTTACCTGAGCCTGTCATTCCGGCTACAAGTCCATGAGGACCATGAAATTTTTCATGTAAATCTAAATAAAATACATCTCCAAAAGTATTCACGCCCACTGGAGTCTGTAAAGATTTTATTGGATTATTTTCCCTCCACTTTAAAGATGTATTCAAATGTTCCACTTTATTCACTTCAAACATTTCTAAGAATGTAATCATCTGTGGCAACTGGTAGGATGTGGCCGATAAGTCAAGAAAAATATTGGCCAGTTTCACCCCAAACTCCCTCAGTTCATTTGGATAACTTATATCATTTATGAAATTAATAGATTTGCCTGACGTATCATTTTTATCGAATACACGTCCTTCATTCTCTGTTAGTTCTATTACAGCAGTACATTCTTTTGGAACATTTTTTAACTCGTCAAAGAAGGATATCACGCTAATGTTAATGGGCTGGTTCAATGCATACAATTGTTTAAGCATCTCCGCACGAAGAGCAAGTTCTCGACTAAAAGCAAAGATCACATAGTAAGGTGTGAATCCCCCTCTATTTTCACTTTTTCTATACTCAATCTCCCTTTCTAAATATGCAGAAATCTCCTTTAGTTCGTTCATGTTTTTTGCAATCATTCGAAAGCTTTTGTCATTACTCCATACATGAGGCATCCATTTGGTAAACTCTAGTTTCAAACTGTCTGTTTCGTCATATAGAAACACGGTTTTCACATCATCATACCCATATAGAGAAGTCAATTGAATGATTAAACCCTTTGCAAAATCTATACACTTATCTCGTTGACCTATTACTGAAGAAAAGAAATTATCCTTTAAAGAAAGAGTGATTGGTACATCAATCAATTGCTTCGGCTTGTCTGAAAGAGCATATAAAGTATCTCTTAGGTCGTCATCATCTAGAAAAAATTTCTTTTCTGGAACTTTAATATCACATAATAAACTATCATTTCCTGAACCAATGCGAAAACGCAAGAAATCATTTTGATCAATTCCTCGCTCCCATAATCTAATATCCTTTTCAAACACTCGTTTTATACATTCTTCTACTGAAATGTAATTCTCTCGAAGAATCTCTTCTTGCTTTATACATTCTAAAGCAATATTTTTTTCCATCTCCTTTAAATAGGCTCTATACTTTTCTTGACGTATTCCCTCTTTTTTTAATTTATTTCTTTTTTCATAACGCTTTGCAAGTATAGGCCACAAAATCGTTCCAAGTAGCATAGCAGAGGCCATTACCATAGAAGGGATTGCAAAGGTAAAATTCCCCGTATTCATTGCATTATTCATTGTAAAGACAGCCATTGTAACCACTCCAAGCCCCATGGTCATTGAGGGACCTAATATAAGAATCATCGGCATTTCATCCCCAACAACCGTTTGAGGTGGAGGATCAATGGAAATTCGAGCCTTCTCCAGCTCTCTTTTAAATCGAGGCGAACGATAGAAATATTCCATTTCCTCTTCACGTTTTCCTGAAATACTTTTTTTCACCTCTATATTTACTAGCTTCGGTTGATAAGGCTTGAACACTCTAGAATCTAAGGTTACATATTCTCCTGGATTATTAACTGCTATAAATTTGCCACCTATAATAATAGTCAACCCTAATATGTAAATGGTGTCACCAGGCTTCAATTTCATAGAAGTAACTCCAAATCCATTAACAAATGTTCCATTTTCACTCTTATTATCTTTTACCTTCCAGCACCCTTGATCATATTTCAAAGTACAATGAAGCCTTGAAACCATTTTGTTATTGACTACAATATCATTCTCTGGACTTCTTCCAATATTGATGTTGACAGCTTTTGTGGTGTCTATCGTATACTTATTAAAGTTCAAACGACCTTGAGTTACCTCTTCACAGAAAAGTAGCGCTGGGGCAGCTGAATCAGGTAAAGTAATTTGATAAAAACTCGCTGGAATAATTTTTGCAAATTCAACATCTTCTCCGTAAACGTCACGTATTCTTATCAAACGACGACTACGAATAAACCATTCACCATCATTATCTTCAATGCTTAGAAGTTTTTGTGCCTTTTTTTGCTCACTTTCGTCTATGACCCAAAACTGGCCCTTTACAACGGAAGGTAAATATAATGAATGGATTTTTTCTTTTTTAATCAATGTAATAATCATATGAAGATTCCTCTTTTAATGTATGATTCTGAAGTATCATAAGGTGTACTTTTTGATAGTGATTTCTTTAACAATAATATTACCTCTAAAGGCACGAATTTACAAGTGATTTCTTAAATTTTTATAAACTTTTCGAGCCATTTCCCAAAATCCTCGCGAAGGGCTTTCTGTTTTCTCGGCACCGGATATAATTTAAGCTTTTATCAAAAAGTACACATTATGATAGTGATCATTTATTTTTTCTTGCTCTGTACTCTCTCAAACGCCTGTAAAATGTGGCTTGTTTGAGCTCTGTTTGTGTTAAAACTTCCTCGAAAGTCAATTTTCCTCGCTCCCACATTTTTATTATTTCGCCAAAATTATCAGGAGACTTTTTGATAGGACGACCAAACTGAACCCCTCTTGCCTTAGCTGACGCAATCCCTTCTGCTTGTCGTTTCCTTATATTTTCACGCTCATTTTGAGCAACAAAACTCAGAACTGCTAAGACAGTATCTGCAAGAAATGTTCCCATCAAGTCTCTACCATTTCGAGTATCTAAAATAGGCATATCAATTACTACAATGTCCACTCCCTTTTCTTTGGTTAAAATACGCCATTGATTTTGAATATCTTCGTAATTTCTTCCTAGGCGGTCAATGCTTTTGACGTACAGTAAATCACCTTTTTTTAATTTTCTCATTAAGGACTGCCAGGCAACACGCTTGAAATCTTTGCCTGATTGTTTATCTATGAAAATTTTTGATTCAGAAACTTTCATTTCAGCCATTGAATCTAGTTGTCTATCTTCATTCTGATCCGAACTACTCACTCGAATATAACCATACTTTTCCATTTAACTCCCCCTCATAATACTTATTGCATCTAAACTTAATAACATTTTTTTTAACAACTAGATTCTTTCAATTCCCAATACCTATCAATGGTGCTGGGTTCACATGGCCGCTTCTAAAATTGGTTGTATTCATCATGATGGAAAAATGCAGATGGACACCTGTAGAAGCTCCTGTGGTTCCCATGATGGCGATTTGTTGCCCTGTGGTTACTCTGTCTCCAACTCTTACGAGATTGGATTGATTGTGAGCATAACCACTAAAGGTGGTGCTGTCGTGCTGGATTACCACACGGTTTCCATAGCCTCCATCCCAGCCCGAAAATATTACAGTGCCATCAGCTATGGCATAGATGGGAGCGTTGGGAATGTCGTTTATCATATCCATGCCACTATGGAATTCCAATGCTCCTGTAAAGGGATTGGCCCGATTGCCAAAAGGACTGGTCACTGTCCAGTTGCCGCCTATGGGAAAAGCAAACTGACCATCACCGATAACCTGGCCTCCTGGCTGTAAGTATTGCTGTACGATTTTTGCATAAAACATATTCCCATATTGGTATCTCCAACCTCCATTGATTTCTATTGCGATTGGATTGGTGTAGGTTACTCTCCTGCCTCCTGACATTCTTCTGGCAAAGGCTACAGCACTTTCAAATTGATATTCATACCCTGTATGGTTTAGGAACCCAAAGCCATAATTGAAACCTTGAATGATGTTTAATAGATCATGGTCTGGATTGCTGTGGTAAGCATTGGCAAAGTAGGAAACCCCTACTCGAATGCTCTCATAAGGACAGTCAATGGTGTTAGGTGGTAGCCCTTGTGATTCACTGGCCTGGAAAATGTCTGGCCAACGCTGGGCATTTCCACCTGTTTCTACTTGGATAATGGCTAGAAGTACATTGACTAGATGGGGAATTTCATTCTTGATGGCTTCTTCTCGAACGGCATCCTCCCACTGTAAGACCATCTCTGAAAATGGCTTACCCCCTTGACTTATCTGTGTGAAGCTATTGTCGCTCAACGTAAGCAAGGTAATTAGGATCACAATTCCAGAAATCAAGATTACAGGAATTGCTAGTATAATTAACATTCTCTTCATTTACTCTATCTCCATCTGAAAAAAGCTCTTGAAGGGCAGAGCTTATTTCTTCTACTTTTTCTCTGTTTTCTCTTCTTTTCTCTTTGAAACTTGGTTGCTATTGTTTTAGTGAATTGACTGGGTACGCAAATTAAGGAATCTAAAGGACAGATTCCCAAATTTGCTCCTGAACCAGCAAGATGGTGTCTGCTTCACTTTAGTCTATCGCCGAAAAAAGCCCTTGCATAGTGAGCCACCCATTATCTAAAGATAACGGTTGCCCCACTATGAATGGCTTATTTCTATATACTATGGTTCTCTCTTGCTGCTGCTCTATCTCCCTTTGCTATGCTCGGTCTCTTTCAACTCTGAGTTCTTGTAGGAATGTTTCCATATCCTTTTGGGGTGGTCCTTGATTTCTTAGTTGCTCGTTGATAGGGGTAAAATTCTCTTGGTTTAGATTCAGGTTCAAGCTCTGTCTTTGCTGGCCTTGATGTACCTGTGGAATATCCTGTGAGATAAATTCCTCTTTGGGAATGATGGTCTCTTCTCTTGTGGTGACTGCTTCTTTTTTTGAAGTGACGGTATCTTCTTTGGCAATGGTTTCTTCTACAATTCTAGTAGATTCTTTGTTGGCTTTTTCTTGTTCTTTGCTTTCGTTATTTTGTTCCTGTTTAACCTCAATCTCTGGATTTTCAATCACGATATTGTCTTTGCTGTACTGTTCTTGATTGCTTTCTCCTTGTTGTGGTTCTTCCTGTTTTCTTTCTTCTTGCTTTTTCTCATCCTCTTTTAGTTCATCAGGATTCATTACTTTTACCTCTTGGATTCCTGAGTTATCTGCTTGGCTGTATGCTTCAAACTCTTTGGAGGAATATAGAGCATTTTTGTTGGTTCCTGACGCTCGTTCTTTTAGGGAGGATAAACCACCTTTAATGTCCAACTTGTTGTTATCGCCGATGAAATGTTCATCCAAGATATTTTTCATAGAGTGCCTACTGTGTCTAGGAGCAGAGGTAGTTTGCACGATTCCATCTGCCATAAGTCCAGGGTGTCCAATAGAAACTCCTAAGGCTATCTTTCCAACTCCCATTGCTTTTTCTCCTACTTCTCTGGTTTTCTCTTTCACTTTCTCTTTGGCATTGTCAATCACTTGCTTAGGCTGGTTCATCATCTGATCGTCTAGTTTTCCATCAGAAAGTAACTGTAACATCTTTCCTTTGTTCTTCCAGAGTAAGCGAAGAAAGAATCCTTTTACAGCTACCATTACGAAGAATAGAATAAGCAGTGCGTTTCCTGCTGGTAGTCCTGACATGGTTACTACACCTATTCCCAGTAAGGTTCCTGCTCTTGCTAGAATGAAGCCATCAATCACTTGGTTTAAATAAAAGATTACTCCTAGTAAGAAACTAAGGAGTACAGGTAGGATGAGTATTCCCATGATCATTTTTAGTACTCGAAAAGCGGCATTTCTCATAAAAGGAATAAAGGATAGGATTAGGGCAAAGGGGAAGAATAACAGGAGTATGAGTAACACCAACTGAAAGGCACTAATTGTGAGGTTTACAAAGACAATGGGTATTCCTAGCACCAGTAGATTAGCATAGGCTAAGGTCACCATAAACATCTTTTCCATCAAATGCTCAGAGGAATTTCTTACATACGGATTATTTCTTGATAGATCTCGTAGGTAACTATCCCTTGCTGATTCAAAACGGTCTAACTCACTTCCTGATAGGTTGGCATCTGGAATCAATCTGCTTTCGTCTAAGAACTGTCCTGGTGCATACTCTCCTTGAAAGCTACCACTGTGAAGAAATCGCCAAGTATTTCTTACCACATGGCTTTCAAAATAGCGACTTAAACTGGCATTTTCTCCTGTAGGACTACCGGTGGAATCATCAAAGGTAAAGGTAGTGATCATACTGCCTCTAAGTTCTGTAGCCACATTGTCTACGGTGTCAATTAGCCAGATCCCTCCTTGTACACTTCTGCCTCCTTCGTTGAAACTACCAAAGTAGGCAAAGGCTAGGAAGATGACAATGAGTACATGGATTAGCTTTTTACTAAAGTTCTCCCTTCCAAAGAAGAAGTGCCAGATCAGATAGATTAGGGCTATGGAGAAAAAAGCAAATCCGATGGTACCCATAGCGATCCTTCCATTACTGCCACCAATAAATCCTAAAAAGATGGTTCTTGATTGATTGAAGAAACTCAGTCGCATGGCGGCAAAGCTATCAGTAAAGTCAATTAAATCTAGGAAAAAGGAAATGCCGCTGACGATGATGGTCAGTAGCTGAAAGGGCAAATCTACCATGAATACTTGAATCATCTGCCACATACGACCTGTTACGTCAAAAGTTCCATAAGGCTCTAAAAATAATCGGTAGCGTAATAAGTCATTGTTCATAAGCATAGCACCTCCCTTCTTCTAGGGTTTCTATTTGTTCTAATGCTCCAAAATATTCTTGTTCTCCAAATGATTCTAGTAAACCACAGTTCTCCAGTAGTTCACAATGTTCTGCTCTGGCTTTGCTCTCTAATAGATCTCCGTAAGCACTTACACTTTCCCCATCTACTAACAAGTTTAGTCTAGTTCTCTTTCTATTTTCTTTCATCTTGTCCACCTCTTTAGTTTGCTCTAGCATATTTGTTTTCCATGTCACTGGATAAGGTGGACTTCATGGGAGAAAAGAGAGCCAACCATTCTGGTATAAACACATGAATGGAGATACGGTTCAGATTGCCAAAGACATCTCTAAAGAGACATTGGCCACTGCTCATATTGTCAATCCATTCTAGGTTTTGCTCGTTTACTTCTAGGCCGATATGCTCTAGGATACTTTGTCTTTCGTTCTTTTCATAAAAGGCAAAGATGGTTCCAAATCCTGTGGTGTCACTGTCGTTTTTTCCATCATTTACTGATTGGGTGATTAGAACTAAGGTATTGTTTTGAGAGCGTCCTACTCTTCTCATTCCTTTGATTACCTTTTGTCCTTCTACGCTGGAAGTAAGCACCCAGGCCTCGTCAAAGAGCTCTATGGTTTCCTCATGGCGATTCATTTCTCCGAAGCGTTTACAAAAGTTTCCTAATGCAAACATGAGAGTAATAGAGTTTCGCTCGTGCTCAGAAAATTTCTCGGCATTCTCTTTAGGGAGAGATAGATTCGCAATCTCTAAGATGGTAACACGCTCATCATAGTTTAGTCCTTTTGTTTTCCCATCGGAAAAAGCCAGGTCTAAAATTGTGCCATCTATCATCTCAAAGAGGAATTCTCCAATGTCTCTGATTTCCTTTTCCTGGTCTTTTCTTAAATGCTCAATGACGTGCTTGAATCCTACTTCTGCTCCCTGGGTTCTTTCATCTACAACCTTTTTGATGGCTTTGGAGATGGCTGTTTTTTCATGCTTTTGCCATGTATCACCTCCAAGATAATCAATCATGGACTTTGCGGTTTCAATGGCATCAATTCGGTCTAGGATTACAATCGGGTCAAGCACACCGTGATTGTCTTTGTTTCTTACATCTAAGGTAACAAAGTTAAATCGTTCAATGTGAGCTACTAGAGCTGGGTTTTCTGCTCTGAAGTTTTTGTCATTGCATAGGCTCATGTAGTGTTCTCGAAGTTCTCTCTTAGGATCAATATAGAGAAGTTTTACGTTCATGAGAGAAGAATATAGGAAGATGGTTTGGGCCAGTACGGACTTTCCACTTCCTGTTTCTCCACTGATGTAGATGTGAGGATTCTTTGTGACTTTTCCTACAATCCCTTCTTTGTTGGCAATGGTGGGATTGAATAGGGTAATATTCTTAGAAGCTAGAATGGCCTCTTGTAAGCTATCCCACTTTCCAAAGTGATTGTCTACTCTTCCTAGATAGAATCCTGAATTGGTACCACTAAAGGTAGTGGTAAAAAGTAGCTGTTCAGCTAATCCTCCAGCGGTACTGGTGTGCAACCATTTCTGGGTATTTTTGTTCAGCTTGTTGCCAAAGAGAATGCTCTGGAATAAATAGGGTTGGTCAAAGGTGGCACGACTTACTTTTACTTTCATGTTTTGGAAAGCAGATAAAATTGCCTTTTTGCGAATTTTCAGTTGTTCTTCACTTCTGGCAGAAACTATCAGGTAAAAGCCATAGTTGAGAATAGGCTCTTTGTTGCCAATTTTCTTCTCCAGATCATCTAAGGCAAACTTTCCTTCTACAATTCTATCTTGCTGCATACTTCCTGTGTTGTGAGCTTCTTGGATAATGTTGGATACACGAGTTTTTGATCGGCTCATCTTTCCTTTTACCCCAGCAGTTCCGTTGATGGTAGCAAACTCAGCTTTGATTCTCAGTTCAATGGGGAAGTTAAATTGCTGTAATATCTCTCCTAGGTGTTGGTTATTAAGCAGAGTAGGTATCTTTCCTATAGGTAAGACAGAGCTATAACTTTCTCCATAGGGGCTGGTAAGTTTTAAATCTCCTAGCTTACTTACCCCTATTTTGCTATCGGTTACATTCAGCACATGGCGATTGGCACAGACTTCTTCTTGTTCATGGGGAATGTAGCGTAGAAATTGGTGTCTTTGGTAGTAGAACAACTCTACATCCGATAATCGTTGTCCTCTAAGAATACCTAACATCTGATAGGCTTCGCTTTCTTCATTTAGCCATTGTTCCACCCATTTCTCATCTAGCTCTACTTCATAGCCCAACCCATTCATTACTCTTTCAGTGGCTTCTTCTATCTTTTCTTTGATGGAGATTCCTCCTTTATGTAGAGGAATACCAATTAGCCACTCATACTGGTAGGGGATTTCCATTTCATCTGTAAGAGTGTGAAAAGTTTTGTTTAGGATTTCTGCTCCTATTTCCCTAGCATCATCAGCCAATGTCTCTGCTACATCAATCATCTTTTCCCTAAGACGAAAGTCTTTAGGAATAAGAGCGATTTCAAACCACTGGTGAGGAAGGAGCTTCTTTAATACTCGTCCAATTTCCTGCTTTGTTTTCTTCTTTTTTTCTAAATCTGTGATAGTGGTAGAGATACTGGGTACTTTGTAGTAAGCAATGACCTCTTTCCCTTTTGTTATCACTAGATTGTTCTTCATATCCACAATGGGATATTCAAATATTGACATTTGGTGTTCTCCTTTACATTCAATTCTCTAATCACTTGTTCAACCAGATGGGATTCTTTCTATCTTGCTGACAGCGTCGGAAAAATCTTATTTCATCTGTTTTCGTACGAGAAAATGAGCACCGTTTTGGCACTCCTTGGGTTCATGTTTCATCATCAGAAATAGTGAGCGCAGTGCGTTCACTATTTGCCAGATTCGTTTTCTCAAAGATTATTATACTGCTACTTTTTCCAACTCTTGCCCCTTGGTAAATCTTTCTTTTATCTAGGACAAAATTGAAGAAGTAGTTAGTAGTATCCACAAGGAACAGATACATTCTCTTTCCGTCCGGCTCAAACTCACAGTAAAAGCGTGCCAGTCTGTATGGAATAAAGAGATTAATCAAGATGGTAAAAGCAGTAGGAATGTTCACTACTGCATTTACTCTCATAGATAGCCACATTAGAAATGTTAGGCTGATAAAAAATACAACAAAAAAGGACAATTCATAAGGCGTAGAAAAATGCCAGATCAAATGTCCTTTGGGAGATCTCACTTCTTGGATCCAGTAGGGTGCTTGCAAGCCTGTGGAATAATCATAATGTTTTTCATCCATTTCGGTCACCTACAGGTTCAAGCCAAACCAACGCAAGATGGAATTAAGGAAACTCCAAATGTCTCCACCTCTTGTGATTCCAATTAAGATTGCAGCAAAGGTTAATACACTGGCAAACTTAAACCACTCTTGGTTTCTAAAAAATCTTATCCCAAAGATAATCGCTAATGCTGTAATTAAAATGGGAAGTTCCATACGCATAAATGCTTCTAAATTGCTAAAATTCATGATTTGTTCTCCTTTTCTCATTCACTTTTTTTTCTGTTTACAGTTACTACTTGGTAATGTGTTACTTTCGTACCCTCTTTGCTTTCTTTTCTATTACTCTCAGTGGGGTCTTTGTCTATTCACTCCAGTTCTTTCTACACTTTTACTCAATGAACAAGTGGTGCATTTCTAGTACAAACCATGAGTTGGCCTGCTCTTCAAGTAATAAGGTGAATGGCTCTCGATGGGTAAAACTGGTCTCTCTGTCTCCAAAGATAACCTCTACCTGTACTAGAACATGATTGCCTACAAATCGGTAGCGAGCTTGGCTTACATCTACTTCGATGAAAGCAAAATCACCACCCATCAATACCACTTCTTCCATTAACAGAGAAAGTGCTACTGGATCACTGTCAGCATAGGTAGTAAAAAAGATAGGAAGATAGCTTTCAATGGATTCACGAGCCAGTATCATTTCTTGGCTAGAATCGCTGGATTCCATTCTGGTGAAAGGTTGGACTCTGCCAATAATGTCTGATTCTCCTGTGAAATAGGGCTGGCTGATAATTGTAATCTGGTTTTCCTCTTGAATGAATGGAATGTTTAAGACAGTGGTAACTTCTTTTGAGATAGTCTCTATTTCTGGCTGCTCCACTTCTTCTGTGGATTCTTCATCAATTTGTTCCTGTGGCTCTGCTTCTACCACAGGTTCATGCTCTGGCTCTATAACTGGTTCAGGTTCCGCTACTGGCTCCAAATCTTCTGAATCAGCTTCTTGTATATCCTCTTGATCTGTTTCCTGCTCTGGAGCTATTACAACTTCACCTCCCACCTCTTCTACGTCTACAGAAGTTTCTTGTAACTGTTCTGCTAATTCCTCTCGGTAATCAGCTTCTACTCTTTCCTCCTCTTGAGTTTCTTCTACAACTGGATTAGGCAATGTTTCAGCCTGTTCATCATGTTCTACTTCCTGTTCCTGGTATTCTCCGTGCTCATCTTCATGCTCACTGTTCACTAATCGCTTTTCTTCCAGTGTGTAGGTGACACGTATTTGTGCTAGGTTAAAATTCTGGTAGGAGCGAGCACTTAAAAGTTCTGATGATTCTAAGGTTCTACTCATCTGACTTCCGATGGCAAACATCTGCTCATGAGAAAAGGCAAAATACTCACTTAATTCTTCAAATCTTTCTTCTACCAACTCTCTCTGTGAGAAATCTACATTGACGAATAGTGGAACAAACTCATCCAAAAACCTCATCACCAATGGTAGGTCAATGTTTCCATCAATTCCAGTATTCGCTCTTCTTTCCTGTTGCAAGAGAGCCACTTCACTTTGTAACCTTTCCACCTCACCTACAGCAGTGAAGTTTCTGATTGTGCCAGTAAGGACAATGGCAATCAGTAAAAAAATAAAGCCCGATACAATAGTATTGGCTTTCTTCTTGGTTACTGTTTTAGGTTTTAACTCTTTTTCCTTTTTTTCTTTTTTCTTGAATTTCTTTAAAAATTTCAATCTTAACTCCTTTCTTCCCTGCTCATCTTGAGCATTTTCCATATTACTTATTTCCCTCTCTAGCTTTCCGTAAATTTTCTAGACGTTTCTGGAATTTTCATCAATCCACCCCTTTCATCTTCTGATCAAAATATAAAAATGTATTGTTCTGCCGATTTCCAATCAACATTTTTTCAAACTGAAGCTGCTTTTCTTTGTGGGGCGGTAGCTCTACTTCATCCATGCACATCCTCAGCCACTTAAATAACCAATCTTCTCCATAAAGATTATTGAGCACTAGAAGTGTTGGGGCAACTTGTTTCTCAATCCACCTCATACTTCGTTCAATACTGATTTCATCTGTGGGTATGGAGATTTTCACTTTCTTCCAGTGGGAAAATATCTGATACCATTCTCTAAAACCTTGTCGTTCTATTCCTGTATCCGTTTCAATTTCCTCGTAAACCTCTAACTTGCTCATTAAAATATCAATGGCAATGTCTGCTAGGCATTCTCCCGATAAATAACGCTGAAATACATAAGGATTTACCTCTTTTCCAATTTCCAGCTCATAACGGTTAAATATTCCATACTCTTCTAGTACATCCTCTACAGACAGCCTTAATTTGTTTGCCAACTCACACCTCTTTTCATACAGCCTGATGAAAACACGATCATTTCCTCTTGCTCCAAACATCAGGGTGATTCCCTGATCATCAAATCCTTTGATGGTATTTATATCTCTATATGAGCTAAGTGGTGAGTAAATTAAGTTTTGGTATTTCTTTTCTCTTAGCTTTTTTAGGTCAAAATTTGTTCCCTCCTTGTTGTACATCTCATCAATGGCAATGTCTAATCTTGTTGAATGAATACGAGAGTATAGTTCATGCCCAAGATAAAATCTTGGATCAAGTACCTGCCTTAACCAATCTTGAAGAGTTAAGCTGTATTCGCCTAAATGTTCTTGAAACTGGATAATTCCTTCACTGGTTAAGTCAAGGAGAACTCCCTGTGTATTATCCTCCCTTGACATTAAGATGATAGAACCACAACTGTGCCACTTTTCATAATTATGTTTTGCTCTATTTTCTGTGATGAAGAACTTTGGACTAATCCCCAAAACACTCTCCATCACCCTCTCTGGTGTGGTGTCAAAAAAAGTTAGCTTCAGATAGTCAATATGAACTCTCAAATCAGCTCTATCGTTATCTGTTTCAAATCCCAGTTTCTGCTTTATCATCTTTTCTTTTTCTTCTGAAATCGGCGTTAGCCCTCTCTCCCAGTTTGACAATGCCATTCGGGAAACATTGAGCTTTTCTGCAAAAGACGTGGCAGAATAATCTAGCCTTTTCCGCAATGATTTTAGTTCATTTCCTAGCATAACTCACCATCCCTTTCTTTGTTATAAATAAGAAAAAACCAAGAGTATTTAAATCTGCTCTTGGCTTTATCACTTTAAGTTATTTTTTTCCTTTAGTTCAAAATATTTCCATCACCTTATAGAAATATCAAGCGAATGTCAAGTGATTATCACTTGATAAACTCTACTTATTTGATTGATTTCCTCATAACCCCAAGCGTTTATCACATGATTGTTTAACGTTGTCTTTTATTTCTTAACTTATCTTCCAGTATCCTTAACATTTGCTTACTACTAAAAACACTAGCTTCAGTATTCTTTTTCAAATGATATTTTGTGTTTCTTCCTTGCCCGTCTTTTGTTAATACATCTAAAGTAATCAATTCATTTATTGCAGTTAAAAAAGCATATTCTGTTAATTCGAGCCTATCTATGGCTTGCTTTTTAGAAATACTTCCCTCTAGTACAACAAAATGTACGATTGCTTTTTGCTTTTCATCAAGCTCACTTAAGCTTGAAATCAAATCTGTTTTCCAAAGCCTAATTAAGGTATCATGATCTGTTGGCAATATATCAGGAGAGCGTAAATGATATTTACTAACCACGTCATAAATCCGAGGACCACCAGAACCAGCTTTTTCAGCAATACCCACTTTTCTAAAAAGAACTGACAAAGTACTATTTCTAAGCTTTGATGTTCCGCCAATGATAAACTCTGATGGAGAAATACGCATATCTCCAGGATTATAGAATTCAATATAATCTGGATATTCTGTTATCTTCAAAGGTGCATCTGCACCATAGTAAGCATGCATTAATGTATTCACTAAAGATTCTCTTATGGTCTTTGAAAGATCATTTCGGTAGGGCATTCTTTTAGATTTGCTATCCAAAAGAAATGCCTCTTCAATTCTTGATGTTATTCTTTCATAAACCACATTATAAAAGGAATAAATATTGATTTCTGGATAACTCATGTCTCCTGATGATATTCTATCAACCCAATCTGTATCAAAAGCAGATACCTTTCTGAAATAATCTAATTGGAATCCTGGGTGATAATCTATAATGGATTGGTATTTTCCAAAGAAGAGTAATCCTCCCACTGTTAACGAATATTCTTTTGACGGTCTTTTCCTTTTGAAAACTCCTATTTCTTTAAGAAATTCATAATTACTCATCTTCTCATAACGAGAATCTTGTTCTTTACCAATTACTTCTTCCCGATACTTTATTACATCTCCAAAATTCAAATCTTCCATATCAAAGCCATCTAGCAATATACTATCTAAATCTACTTGTTGGTTTGCATACATATATTTAAGCTGTTCACTTGTTGCCTCCCGATCACCTGAACCTAATCGTTTATATGCAGTCCATTTCTTCTTATCTCTCACCATTACAGGTTTTACCTTGTATTCAGCTTCAGGAATTTCAATAATAATAACCGTCTTTCCTTCAAGCTGCTCAATATGTATATTCTTATCTGAAAGTATATTAATGTTGACCTTATCCTTAGATGTTATAGTATTCCAAAAATCATCAATTATTTTGATTGGGTTTTCAACCCCTCTGATTTCGAAGACTCCATTATCTACTTCTCCAATCCCCAGAACAATAACACCACCTACAGTATTTGCAAAAGCACTATAAGTAGGCCAAATATCTTTTGGCAACTCATTTCTCGCTAACTTATATTCTGTTTCTACATTTTCATTGTACATAATGATAGCACCTCATATTTTTATCAATTTTATTTAGACCATCATTTCAAGTGATTTTCAAGTGATTATTTTTTTAAAAACGTTTAGTTTTCAATGTATATTGTCTACCAATATTTTTTTCATGTGAAAATCAAGCGATTGCAAAACTAAATGTTATTCGATTTTCGAACCTTATCAACAATATACTTCTCTGTTAAAATAAGAATTTGCTAGTAACACGCTTCATATATCCTCATTTTATCAAAGCATAAGTAAAAAGGCAACGAGTAAGGTATCTTTGGGTGTTTTATTCTCATTTTTTCATATTTTTCCGTTCAAACTATGCCAACTTTACACTTTTTGAATCTTTGTAAAGTGGTTTTCAATTCCTGAAAGTCAGTCTTAGCAACATTCTTTATCACTTTACCTGCATATTTTTGGATTTACTTACCCTCGTATTACCATACGAGGGTAAGTGGCTTAAAGCCCAAGTTGGCAGTCGCCAACTTATCGGGCTTAACCTTTTCCACCCCACGTTTTGCTACGCAAAAGTGAGTTTCCACGCCCCTTTTGGGCTATCGCCCAAGGGCTAAACTCACCCTGCTAGGCACAGTGGGTAAAAGGTTCGCATAAAGTTTTTGCCTCCTTTGGTTTTAATCCTTACTGATGATGATACTTGGGATAAATATCATTCTGCTGCAAAGATGATTTGAACCGCCTCTTCCTTATGAATCTTATCCACTTCAATGAAATCGTGAAGTTGTTCCAATAGGAATATATCTCGATCAGAAATCACTTTTTCTTTCCTTGGGTTTCCTAAGAAATAATGTCCTCTAAACATTCTACCAAAGCGGTGTGGTGTATTCTCCTCAATCTCTTTTACATAATCGTAAACGGTTTTTGGGGAAGTTCCTAGAGCGATAGCTCCTTCCTTTACGGTGTAATAGTTCATTGGCTTTCACCTCCCTCCTTACTTCCTCACTTCCTTATTCTCTTCCAATCTTTTTATTCAACTCCTTGATTCTTTCCTCATTGGTCAACTCTTTTTTTGAGTAATAATCCTTAGATTCTTCTCTTGACATTTTTTGTTTCTCTGGCTCTGGTGGTGGTTCTGGTTGTTTCTCTTCTAACTCCTCTAAATAAGGCATGGGCTTCATCTCTTTAAAGTACTCTTCAAAGTTGAAGTCTTTGTTGATGTAAGGGGCATAGAATTCCTGTGGGATTCCATTGCCTACGTCAATATAGCCTCTCCCTATGGCTTTTGGTTTGTTGAAGAAAGGTTTATCTTTGTTGTCTTGGCCAAAGGTCATTAAATAGCCACCAGCACTTAATGAGCCTAGACTTACTTTGCACATTAGGTTGTCACGGATCATGCTTCTGATTACATCAGTACCAGCTTTTTGAGTGCTGATAATTAAAAATACCCCTGCTTGTCTGGCTTTAAGCACAAGTGGGGCAATGGTTTGATAAAGTTCCATTTCTTTGGTTACAGGTAGGGCAGAGACAAAGGCACCCCACTCATCAATGATAAAGAACTCAGGAGGCATCTTGTAGTAACGATAGTTTTTGCCCATCCTGTTGTCTTTGTGGTGCTTCATGTAGTGGTATCTTTTGTCCATCAGCTCTACCGCTTCTTTTAACGTTCTAACAATGTCCTCGGTGTCACTTGCTACTAAACCTTTGAAGATGGGGAAATCTTCTAGGTCAGATAAGTCACTCTTTTTAGGGTCACACACATGGACACGACCAATCTTTCCAAGGACAGCAATTAAGGTGTAGATAAAGTAAGTTTTACCACCACCGGTTCCTCCAGTGATGAGCATATGGGCTAACTTTTCAAAATCCCATTCCACCCCTTCCATTAGGGTAATTTTCCCCTCTTTTACCTTTACATCAAGGAAGTTAACTCGTTTGGAGATGGTGTCTATGAGTAGCTTAAAAGTAACGTGTTGGGGGATTCTTTTGATTTCTACTAAGTCTGCCAGGTAGATTTCCTCTAAGGGTTTTCCCATGCCTAGAAACTTATCGTGGAACTTGTTCCCTATACGAAAGGTAAATTGATCCGTGTCTGTTCCAGCTTTGTAGTACACTTTTGGAAACTTGCACTTTTCTTTTCCTTTTCTGTTTCTTGGTTTCTTCTTGATGAGAAAGTCCTGGTCATATAAGTATCCTGCTAACAGTTCATACTTTTGTTGTTTGGCAAAGAAGCCATTTCTTAGGATAGATGAGCGTATGATAACAGTGGCTATAATTAGACCAAGTGTGATTCCTATAATGGTGACAAATAAAGGGAAGATTAAAGGAATTGGCTTTAACTCCCCTTGCATTTCTCTCACTAAGGGGTAGGTATATTTGTAATGAAATATTCCTACTAATGCCAATGTAGGAGTGGCCAATAATATCTTATACTTGAAGAGCAGTTTTCGGTGGGAGATACGGACTCTTTTTCCATGATACACCAATAGATTTTTAAATATTTTGGCCACCTCCTTTTTTGTTTGTGGGGAAAGGCTTTTCCTCTTTGGCCAAGGATATATGACTTCCAATGGCTTTTCAAGGGTGGATTTTCCACCGCAAGCGGCTACGCCCTTGATAAGCCCTTGTAAGTCATATTGATTATAGCCAAGAGGAAGTAAGCCTTAATGTGTGACTTTAGGAATCACCACTTTTTACTTGTCTCTTTTGTTACTGGTTCTCTTTCATTAATCTCTTTTCCTTGTGTAGATGATGAAAGCCAAGATGGTTGAAAAGGATAGTACTAAAGCAATCCACAGTGGAAATAAGGTTGTCCTATCTCCTGTTTGTGGGGTGGCTGACCTGGTGTTATTTGATGAGTTGATGAAGGTTAGGGTCTGGTCTGGACACTCTAAGTCTCTGTGTGTACCTACACGTTTTCCTGTGCTGTCATACAAATCTTCAAAGGTAACCAGTGAAAAACCCTTGGTTAACTTTTCTTCGCTAATTCCTTCTAAGTTAAAGGTGAAAGGTACGTTGATGTAACCTTCTTCTGATTGGGCTATAAAGGTGTGGGTGCCTCTGATTGGTTCATTGTTGATAAGGAAAACGTCTCCTGTGTCTGGACACATCTTAATTCCTCTTATGGTGTAGATTTCACCAATGATTGCCCCTTTGAAATAAACTCTGTCTATGGTTTCAATGGGCTTTTCTAGGTCAAGCTGGTTCAGGTCAAGGGTCTGTTCATCACCTACGACAAAGGACATTTTGGTTTTAAGGACAAGGTTTCTTTCCTCGGCTTCTTTGGGGTCGTCCTCTTTGGGTTTTTCTGGTTCTTCTGGAGGTTGTGGTTTCTCTGGGTCTTTTGGTTTTTCTGGCTCTTTGGGTTCCTCTGGCTCTTTGGGTTCTGGGATTTCTGGTGGAGTGACAGTATTGATAATTATTCCCAGGTCAATGACATGATTATGCTTTGATACCTGAACGTAAAATGGTTCTGGTAACAGTACATCATGCTCTGATTCTAACTCTGTAATTCGATATAGATCATAAGGTAAGGCTCCAACAGGTACATCCCTCCAAAAGTTTGTAATAATTGCCCCACCTACTGCTCTTCCCCTGAACCACACTCCATCTGACCACAGTTCTCCTCTGTTGGTGTGTTCTTCTCTAAGGGCAAAGGTTGAAGATGTTCCAAACTCTCCATTTTTATCTGTTCTGATGACGTGGCTCTCACCTGTGGTCATGGATTCTATTTTAAAAGGTACACCCTCCAGTCGCTTTCCATTGCTGTCTATTTTTGTCCCTTGTATGTCTCCTCGAATCACATAGTTTCGCATGGCTGATTTGAGGGTCATGTCTGACATTTCTCCATCTCTAATAATCCAATTGTTAATCTGGGTATTGCCTATATCTGAATACCCCTCTGGTGGATTAGTTTCAACCACCATATAGTTTCCAAAGGGCAGGTCTCTTTCACCTGTGCTGGCCATTCCATCTTCATCTGTGTACAGGGTCATTACTGGTGCCTCTGGTGGGAAAATTTCACCTCCTACTACCACTGAATGTGAATTGATGTTGTAAATGGTTATTTCTGTATCTTTTAAGGTCGCCCCACCTTGAGGAACCGTATGGTTCATTTCCATGTCTCGTTTTGCAATTATGATTCCTCCCCGAATCACAGAGCTTGGCACGGTTATGGCTATGGAGGTTTTGCTTCTTTCAGCCTCTGTTTCTTCCTCTTTTATCTGTCTTACATAGACCGTAGAGTTTAGAAGATATCCTCGTGAGGCATGAGTTTCTTTAATGGTGATGGTTCCCTCTGGCAAGGTTGGTGAACCTGCATCAGTGAAATAGAGTTCATCACCAGAGACTAGATACTCTTTGCTAAGGCCAATAACACCATCTTCATTGGTTCTAAACACCCAGATTTTCAATGGAGATTGTCCATGTATTTCTGGATTATCCTTAAAGAATCCCTCATAAAACTTAACGGTAAACTCTGCTCCCTCCAATGAACCATGTCCTTGTGGAACAGGCTCTAAGGTATCTGCGTCTACCTTGCGGACGAGCATCATCACTCCATTGTCAGATACAGAGGTATCTGTTTCTGAACTGAAGTGTAGCTTTTCTAGCTTACTTCTTCCTTTGATACTCTCCAACGAACTTGCCCCTGCAATTAGGGGGCTTGTCATTAAGGTTAGAATCATTAACAAACATAATATTTTCACCCACTTATTTCTTAATTTCTTCAATATTTTCTTCCTCCCATTTCTTTACTTTATTCCTTAGTTCTATTTGCGATTTTACGCGATTTTACTAGATTTCCTTTGTCCAGCCGATAGAAGCTCTGACGAGTAGAGGTTCAGCCAATGTACTCAATTAAGTGGCCGTCATTTCCTTCAAAATAGCAACCATTAAGCTTCATGTCTCGACCTAGTTTTTCAAAGTCAAAGTAATACTCTATCTGATCTGCTCCTATGGCTTCTTCTACTCCACCACAAGATTCAATAAACTCTCTAGCTACATCCTCCATGCTACTTTCATATGTAAAATGATAATTATCACCACTGTTCTCTAAGATTTCCTCTAAGGTTTCTGATCCATTGGAAAGAATGGAGGACAGGTTTTTTAATACTGTCTCGTCCAGTTCATCCAACTGTAAAACATAATGGTTGAGCTTGGAAATATCCGAATACTCATGGATTGGCAATCCATATGGATTTTCAGCATCAAGAATAATCCATTCTTCCCCATACTCATCACTACCATCTAGCCTTAAATAATCAAAAACGGCGTGAGGAGATACTGGTAGGGTAAACCACCTACCATGTATCTCTCCTCCCACATAAAGTCTTAGATTGGCGATATAAAGTGCTGTGTTTTCCACGGCCTTACTTCACCTCCACTTTACTTAACTCTCTTTGGGCTTTCCTTGTTCCACTTTTTTGGAAGCTCCTTCCTCTGGTCGCTTGGTAGCGGAATCCTCTTTTACTTTCTCTACGTTCATGGCACTAATGGAAACAGTAGCCCCCTGTGTTAATGCTCCACTGTCTTGATAGAATCTGACCTTATAATCTACTAAAGCCACCTCATCACGAGGACTAAAGGAAGACAAGTCCACACTCACATCTAGCTTTACCTTGTAGGGCTTTTTGGTTTTTTCAGAAACTACAACCATGTCATAGCCTGTAACCTCATCGGTTAGTTCCTGCTTTTCCTCATCAAAGTAATAGGCCGTTTCATGGCCTAGGTAATATAGCTTACCAAAGGTTTTTTGGAAATCCATAATCTCTGTTACGTCTCCACCTCTAAATTTCAAATTTAATAATTGTTCTTTTGCCATCTCTTAATTCCCCCTCTTTACAGAAACACGATCCACTAAAATCGCATTTTCATAATATGTGTTTCGGTTTTGTCCTTGTCCAATAGAGTTTTGCAGAGGGAATATTTTTGGCCTCTTCAACTCTAATTCGTCAAACAATCCTTCGTTAATTGCATTCCTATCTACTGATAGAATAGTGAAGCTTTTCACTCCATCACTGGTGGCTGCATAAGCACGATATTGGCTCCTTTGTCCACCTTGATAAAAAGTTCTTAGGTTACTTTCACCACTGGCGTATACCTTTCCTAAAAAGCCCTCTTTTAAGACGATTGATGATATTTCATTTTGCATAATTGGTACCTCATTCCTTTTCTTTTGTTCATTGTTTTGTTGGTTAGGTTGATCTTAGGTTCTGTAGTATCATCCTTTTGAGTTGGTGATCTGATCGGTTTCATACTTTACTCCTTCTAATCATTTCTTTAAATAGGCAAGGGGCAAATTCAGAAGTCTAAAAAACAGACTTCACAATTTGCCCCAGTATATAGTGTTGCTTATGTTCTTCTTTTCTTCTAACGAAAAAATCCCTAAAGAACAGGGATTATTTCTTTTCAAGTTTTCCATATCCACTTTTCGTATAGATTGCTTTTGTAAACCCCCTTAAAGTTTTATAGTCTAACTCCAATAAACAGTCATAGTATCCTAACGAATTTTTATAGTAGCTACTCATCAATTAAATACCACCTTCGTTTGTTTGTATCTAATACAAGTAACGATTTGATCTTAAAGCCATTTACAATCATTTCACATTTAAACTCCATTATTGTTGTTCCAAAACCCCACTTCTCCTCTATGCTTAATATACGTAGCCTTTTAAATGTTTGTACTTCTCCATCAACAAGCATTTTAAAAGATAGCGGAGTTATCTCCCCTGTTGATGAAGTCCATGACAAACAAGCAATCTTTCTGTGTTTTCTTTGTTCTATTGGAATGGGAGGTTTTTCAATACCAATCGCAATATACGACATAGCAACTTTCACCACCTTATAAATTATTGAATTTCAGTATACCAGAACATTTGTTCTTTGTAAATAGATTTCAATACACATAATCAGACCGCTTAACCGAGCAGGGATTATCTCGTCAAGTTTTCTTTATTCTTTTCTACTTTGCACAACCTTGCAATTCTCTTTCATTATCTATTTTTAAGCATAAAAAAAGATGTTCCCCTTTCTATAAGAAAACATCTTATTTTTACTGTATCTTTCGAATTAAGTAATTCTTCCCCAATATGTAATTTACAAGTTTCATTCTAGTACCAATTCATTTCACAGAATCCCTTAAATCCGCACTTTCTAGTACCAATTCAGTACCAATTCTATGATAATTTACGATAATTTACGATACTTTTTTTGATTTTTTTCGAACTCATTTTTTTAAGTAAAAACCCCGAAACCTAGTGTTTGCAAGGCTTTCAGGGCTTTAATGCGGATGAAGGGACTTGAACCCCCACGGTCTCCCACTAGATCCTAAGTCTAGCGCGTCTGCCAGTTCCGCCACATCCGCATGTTGTCAGTGCCCAGTTGC
>JGI20163J15578_10000122_pt1 | contig 30457 bp, 20 predicted proteins | sample TergutCu122P1_FD_15578 | JGI IMG/M metagenome (IMG submission 15578)
CCTAGTTTTATTATCTAAGGTTTTCTGACATCTCTGCAAATGCACTTGAAAGGGTTGTGTCGCTAAGGCAAGCCCTCTGATGCAGTGTGAACTGTAGCAAATCTAAAGATTTCAATTTGAATAAATTCAATTGATATTGATATTTAACTATTGATTTGCTAAAATATTATAAAGATAACAGAATCAAACTTATGGGATATGGTGTACCATGCTTCAATAATGTATATTAAAAACATCCCTAACAATTATAAAAACAGGAATCGTTTTATGAAATCAAAAAGTTTAAACACCTTAGGAATCGACATTGGTTCCACCACTGTAAAAATAGCCATTTTGGATCCCAATAAAGAGCTTATATTTTCTGACTATGAACGTCACTATGCCAACATTCAGGAAACCCTTTCTGATCTTCTGAGTCGCGCCCTTCATCAGTTGGGAACCATTAAGGTCTCTCCTGTGATTACAGGTTCAGGAGGCCTTACTTTGGCCAACAACTTGGAGGTAGATTTTGTTCAAGAGGTGATTGCTGTCGCCACTGCCCTGCAAGATTACGCACCACAAACCGATGTGGCTATTGAACTGGGAGGGGAAGATGCTAAGATTATCTACTTTGAAGCTGGCAATGTAGAACAGCGGATGAACGGAGTGTGTGCTGGTGGGACAGGTTCTTTTATTGACCAGATGGCTTCTTTACTACAAACCGATGCCCTAGGGCTGAACGAATACGCTAAAAATTATCAGGCCAAGTACGCCATTGCTGCTCGCTGTGGGGTTTTCGCCAAGTCTGATATCCAACCTTTAATCAATGAAGGAGCTTCAAGGGAAGATTTGGCCGCCTCTATCTTCCAAGCCGTGGTGAATCAAACCATCAGTGGCTTAGCCTGTGGTAAGCCTATTCGCGGACATGTGGCTTTTCTTGGAGGTCCCCTTCACTTCTTGCCACAGCTTCGCCATGCTTTTATCGAAACCTTGAATCTAGATGATGAGCATATTATTGCTCCAGTAAACTCCCATCTGTTTGCCGCCATTGGCTCTGCTCTTAACTCCAACCTAGAACAAGTAGTGGCCCTTCAAGAGATACAAGAGCGCCTGGCCAAGAAGGTGAAGATGGATATTGAGGTGGAACGATTGGAACCCCTCTTTACATCCACCAAAGACTATGAAGAGTTCATCGAACGTCATAACCAACAACAAGTTCCTTTGCAAGATTTGGCCTCTTATGAGGGCAAGGCTTTCTTAGGAATAGATGCTGGTTCTACTACCACTAAGTTAGCATTGGTTTCTGAAGACGGTACTTTATTATATTCCTTTTATCGGAACAATGAAGGAAATCCACTGGCCACCACCATCTCTGCCATAAAAGAGATCTATCAGCAATTGCCAAAAGAAGCCACCATTGTTCATTCTTGCTCTACCGGCTACGGGGAGGCTTTAATGAAAGCCGCCTTGCAATTGGATCACGGGGAAGTGGAAACCATTGCTCATTATTATGCTGCTTGTTATTTTGAGCCCAATGTTGATTGCATCATCGACATTGGTGGTCAAGACATGAAGTGCATTAAGATTAAGAATCAAACGGTAGACAATGTATTATTGAATGAAGCTTGCTCTTCGGGCTGTGGGTCATTTATTGAGACTTTCGCAGTGTCTCTCAATCATTCCATTGAGGATTTTGCTGCTGAGGCATTGTACGCCAATACTCCCATTGACTTGGGAACCCGTTGTACTGTGTTTATGAACTCTAAGGTAAAGCAAGCTCAAAAAGAAGGAGCCAGTGTAGCGGATATCTCTGCAGGGCTTGCTTATTCTGTAGTGAAAAATGCTTTGTTTAAGGTGATAAAAGTTTCAGAAGCTTCTGAACTCGGAGGGCACATTGTGGTTCAAGGAGGAACCTTCTACAACGATGCGGTCCTTCGTAGCTTTGAGATAATTGCCCAGTGTGAAACCATTCGTCCAGATATTGCTGGGATTATGGGTGCTTTTGGAGCGGCGTTGATTGCTAAAGAGCGGTATTACGAAAAAGCAGCGCCCTTGGAGTCAAGGGATAGCTCCATGCTCTCTTTAGAAGAGATAGAGAACTTGGAAGTAGAAACTTCTATGACCAAATGCAAGGCTTGTAGCAATAACTGCCGTCTTACCATTAATAGATTCAGCGGTAATCGGCGTTTTATCTCTGGAAACCGCTGTGAACGAGGCATTGGCGAAGAGAAATCATTAAATGCTCTGCCTAACTTATATGAATATAAGATGAAGCGTTACTTTGACTATACTCCTCTTACAGAGCAGGAAGCCACCAAAGGAACCATTGGATTGCCCCTAATCCTTAACATGTATGAGAATTATCCTTTCTGGGCAACCTTCTTTAAAGAGCTTGGCTTTAGAACGGTGCTTTCTCCTCCGTCAACAAGGGAGATTTATGAATTAGGGATTGAATCTATCCCTAGCGAATCCGAGTGCTACCCTGCTAAGCTGGTTCATGGTCACATTGAATGGTTGATTAAGGAAGGGGTGACCACCATCTTCTATCCTTCGATTCCTTATGAGCGGGAAGAATTTACGGAGGCTCAGAACCATTACAATTGTCCCATTGTTACCTCTTACCCAGAAAACATCAAGAACAACATGGAATCTATTATGGATGGGGAAGTAGATTTTATGAATCCATTCCTGTCCTTTAAGAATCTGGATACGGTAACCTATCGTCTGGTTCAGGAATTCTCCGACAAATACAACCTTTCTCCTGCTGCCATCAAAGAGGCCGCCAAACTTGGCTGGAAGGAAATTGAAAATTGTATTTCCGACATCCAAAAAAAAGGTGAAGAAACCATTGATTTGTTAAACAAAACAGGAAACCATGGGATTGTCTTGGCGGGTCGTCCTTATCATCTGGACCCAGAGGTTCATCACGGACTTCCTGAGATGATTAACGCTTATAATATTGCGGTATTAACAGAGGATAGTGTTTCTCATCTTCATAAGATTGAACGACCTCTTAATGTGGTGGACCAGTGGATGTATCATTCTCGCCTATACGGGGCCGCTCACTTTGTGAAAACCACCGATAACTTAGACTTGATTCAGCTGAATTCTTTTGGATGTGGGTTAGATGCTGTAACCACCGATGAGGTTTCAGATATTCTTACCGGTTCTGACAAGATTTACACGGTGCTTAAGATTGATGAGGTGAATAACTTAGGTGCTGCTCGTATTCGGGTGCGCTCCTTGTTAGCGGCCATTCGAGTGCGAGAGGAAAGAAAGAAAAAGCGCGAAATTCGCCCTGCTGCTTTAGAGCGTGTGTTTTTCACTGAAGAGATGCGAAATGAATATACCATTCTTTGTCCACAAATGTCCCCCATTCACTTTGAACTTTTAGAACCTGCATTTACTACTGCTGGCTATAACCTTCAGGTGCTGGATAACGACAACAAGCAAGCGGTGGATATTGGCTTAAAGTATGTGAACAATGATGCATGCTACCCTTCTCTCATGGTGGTAGGCCAGATTATGGACGCCATTCTGGAAGGAAGTCATGACACAGACAAATTGGCGGTTATTATCACTCAAACTGGGGGAGGTTGTCGTGCTTCCAATTATATTGGTTTTATTCGGAGGGCCTTGAAGAAAGCAGGATTTTCTCACATTCCTGTCATCTCTTTGAACATGAACAAGCTGGAGAGCAATCCTGGTTTTAAGATTACTCCTCTTTTGGTGCTTAAGTCTACATACGCTGTGATTTTCGGTGATGTGCTGATGCGTTGCATCTATCGGATGCGCCCCTATGAAGCAGAAGCAGGAGCAACCAACCGAATGCACCGGAAGTGGGCAACCAAGTGCAAGGAATTCTTAAGTAGAAAATACCCTTCTAGAAGGAAGATGAAAGAAATCTGCCAGAAGATGATTGAGGACTTTGATAACATTCCACTTTTGGACATTAAGAAACCAAAGGTAGGGGTAGTGGGAGAGATTCTGGTGAAATTCATGCCTTCTGCCAATAACCACCTGGTAGACCTGCTGGAAAAAGAAGGAGCCGAAGCAGTGGTTCCAGATTTACTGGACTTCTTGCTGTATGGTTTCTACAACCAGAACTTTAAACATACTCATCTGGGCATGAAAAAGATAAGAGCCACCATGGGTAATCTTGGGATTAACACCTTAGAATGGTTCCGGGCTCCTGCAGTAAAAGCCCTGGCTGCCAGTAAACACTTTGAGCCACCTGTACGGATTGAACGTTTGGCTGAAATGGCCTCTGAGATTGTTTCAATTGGGAATCAAACGGGAGAGGGCTGGTTCTTAACAGGAGAAATGTTAGAATTGATTCACAGTGGAGCCAGCAACATTGTTTGTGCTCAACCTTTCGCCTGCTTGCCTAACCATGTGGTGGGGAAAGGAGTAATCAAGGAATTGCGCCGGCGCCACCCTGAATCTAACATTGTGGCCATTGATTATGACCCTGGCGCCAGTGAAGTGAACCAGTTGAATCGAATTAAGTTGATGCTGTCTACGGCAAATACAATGATGGATGAACAATGAGTTCATCCATCTATTTTTCACTATACTTCCACATCTCGATTGCAATCTTTGGAATACACATAGGTGAAAGGTTCTCGGCCAACACCATAAGCACCCTGTGTTGTAAAAGGACCAAACCAGACAAAGTCATTCTTCTTAATCATCCGCCATTCTCCCCCTAGATAATAGGCGCCTTCTCCTGCAAGAATGTAAGCACCATGTTCTTGGACATGGGTTTCGATAAAGGGATGACTGCCACCAGGAATAAAGGAGAGAATGTGGAAGTTCATATCAAAGCCAAGATCTGTTGGCAACAAATCTTTAATCAATACGTTTTCCATATCATCATAAACTCGATATTCCATCTCATTTACATTGCCAAATATGGTGTGGGAGCTATGTCCTTCTAAAGGAATATAGCGTTGTTTATAGAGCATAAGGCGCAAAGGTTCTTCTGAGTTATTGTTAAAGGATATGCCCACCCCTGCTGGGGCATAGGCATAGGCTCCTTCACTTAAGGGTCGACACTCCCCACCAATGTTCACTTCTCCACTACCAGATATGCAGTATAAGAAACTTTCCATTCCTTCCCCAGCTGCAAAAGGGGAAGAGGTGTGGCCTATGCTGGATTTGGCTTCTACAATATACTGAGCAAAACTTGCTCCCATCTTGGGAGAAGCCACAATGCTTACGTTGCAGTTCTCAAAACCTGGAACCACGTTATTGACTAAACCTTCTGGCGGAATCACTGCATAATTCCCGTGTTTGATTACCGCTCTTGAACTTAAAATATCATTTGGGTATCCCATTCTAACTCCTCCTCGTCCTTTTGAACACAGAAAGATAACTGTGATCAATTTTTTATACAAACTTATTAGACTTGTTTTTTGCATCTAGATTAGGGCGACACTCACATCAGCAGACTCTCAAAATAGTCTCAGTATAGATCATCACTTTTTATATAAAATTATGGCCACATACTCTAGGTCGCAATCACCAATGTTCTCAATACTGTGGCTATCGCCTTCCTTGCAAGTCATACTATCACCAGGGTGAAGTACATCTTCTACTCCGTTATCCACCACCTTGGCAGTACCTTTTAATATATAGTAAATCTCAAAATCCCCTGTATGGGTGTGGTAACCGATGGAATCCCCTGGTGAGATGATGCTAATGCCAAATAGGCGTCCTGTATCATAAGCCTCGGCTTCTTCCAGAAGATGCAACAATCGAATAGTTCCTTTACCCCCTTTTAATTCATGTTCAAAGGATTCTCGTTGCTTTGTTGCTTTACGAATCATCACTGGCCTCCTTTGGAATAATTGGTGATTAAGGTATCTGCTAATACCATTGCAGCATTGGCCAAGTCACTGTACTCGGTCCATTCTACAGGGCAATGACTACGCCCCTCTTTGCTTGGAACAAATACCATGACTGTGTCTATCTTTGGTGCCGTTTGCAGGGCATCATGACCAGCACCACTGCACATTCTGCGATGGGAAAAGCCCAATTTCTCGCAGCTTTGATACAACTGTTTTAGCAATTTTTCATCTAGGTGTGCTGGAGCGGTGTTGAGTTTTTCATCTACAGTGAAGGTGGCACCTTTCTCACCACATATCCGCGTAAGCTCTTCTCTTACCTTGGCAACGATATCATCGATATCCTGTTGTTTCTTGGAACGAACATCTAAGGAAAAGGTAACTTCTTGGGGAACAATATTCATGGCACATGGTTCTACCTTTGCAAATCCAACGGTTGCTACTGTGCTGTCACTGCTTGCTTCTACTGCTAACTTGCTAACTTGGGCAATGACCTGTGAGGCACAGTCCATGGCATCTACACGCATATCCATAGGGGTTGTTCCTGCATGGTCTGGGCGACCTGTAACGGTAATCATATAACGCTGCATCCCTACAATACAATCCACAAGACCCAACTGAGTGTTGGTGTTTTCCAAGACTGGCCCTTGCTCAATATGCACTTCGAAGAAGGCCGCAATTTCTCTCTCGTAATCTCTAGCTGCCTCCTTAATCCGATGGGGATCTAGGCCATAGCAAATCATGGCATCGTAAATGGAAACTCCATCGGCATCCTTATAACGATGGAGGTACTCTTCGTCTACTTCTCCCATCATGGCTTTCGTGCCAAAAAATCCTGTTCCAAAACGCATACCTTCTTCGTCATGAGTAGCCATGACTTCAATGGGATGGTTCAAGGTAATCCCTGCATCTCGCAACATTCGAACCACTTCAAGGCCAACAATAATCCCTGCCATCCCGTCAAAGTTCCCACCACTTTTCACTGAATCAATGTGGGAACCAATAATCAGTGCTGGTGCATCTGGATAAACTCCTGCCTTGCGGCCCACTAGGTTTCCAGCAGCATCTTCATATACTGCTAGCCCTGCAGACTTCATTCGCTCCGTTAACTTGGTTACACATCCCCGAACATCAACGGTAAATGGCAAGCGAGTAATGCCTTGTCCTGGGGTGGAGGTAAATTGTTCAAAAAGTTCCATATCTTGCTGAATTCGACTGGTTGATATTTGATGATTCATGATTTGAACCCCTTTCTCTTATGTAAGCGCACTTTTGTTTGTGCAGGTTGTATATTTTCTATGTTATCGATACTTTAAACCCCATAAGTTCGGATATTGAGTTTTATCCCATGGGCTAAGATTCCAATCCAAACTCGCCGTGAAGTACTCTTTTGTCGTATGTCATCGTCATCATCGTTTTGCATACGTCAAGATGAATTACTTGCTATTTCTGTGAAAGCGCGCTCATGCTACGTCAAACAGAGACGACACTGAAATTAGATACTTAGATTCCTTTATTTAAGTTGCCATAGGCCCATATTCTACTGTCTTCAGTTCATTATAAACATCAGGGTCATAATCACCTAACTTCTTGGACACAAGCATTCCTACTAGCACGTCTACATTTACATTTAAGAAGGTTCGGAACATGCCTGAGAACCAGTCAATCCCAATGAGGATGGCAATACTTTCTAAAGGTAATCCCATGGAGGACGCAAGGAATGTGTATACAATAACCATACCACCAGGTACAACAATGGTACCCATGCACATGAGAATCGAAAGAAGAATTGCCATGGCTAATTGGGCAGGAGATAGGTAAATACCTGTAGATTGGCTCATGAAGAGGATGGCGATAACATAACACATTACCGCACCACTACTGTTCATGGTCATGGTAATGGGTCCTGTAAAGTCAGTGACCTTACGGCTCACACCAAATTTAACTACGGTGTCTTCCATTTTAACGGGTAAGCAAATGGCCGAAGAAGTGGTAGTTACAGCCATAATAGACATTTTCGCGAATTTTTTTGGCATTTTAAGAGGATTCACCTGACAAAGGGTGGCAACAAACAGGCAGTAAACCACAATCAGTATGATACAACCAATGCCTAGAGCCAGCAGGAATTTGAACATGGGAATCACCACCGCAAAACCAATGGTGCCAGATACGTTGGCCAACAAACAAAAGATACCGATGGGAGCCACTCGCATGACGATTTTGATGATGTTCATAATGACTGCGTTAAACCCAACAATAAAGTCAAGAACAATACGGTTGTTGGTGGTTCGAGTGTAACCGCCCATAGCGATTCCAAAGAATATGGCAAAGAGTATGCTGGGAATCATGGCCCCTTCTGCCATGGAGGTGATTACGTTGGTAGGCACAAAGTTAAGGAGAGTTTGACTCATGGATGCCACCTCTACAGGGGCAGCAATGTAGTCCTCAGGAACTACTGTAATCCCAGCTCCTGGTTGGATAATCAACCCTAAAGCAAGTCCCATAAATGCCGAAACAACCGTGAAACCTATAATCCACTTAAACATGTGGAAGCTCATCTTCCCTGCACCTTTGCCATCAACATTGCCTAGAGCAGCGCTTACTGCAGTCATAATCAGTAGAACAACGGACATTTGGATCAATCGAATGAAGATGTCACCAATAAACTTTAAGTTACCTGCCCAAGGTCCCACTAAAGAACCAAATACAATGCCACCAATGGTTGCAATTAAGATTTGGGTGGTGAGTGAAGGCATTTTAATCCTTGCTTTCATGCTTATTTTCCTCCTTAAATTGTGTTTTGAAATGTGGTTGACCGGTCGGCCTTTTTACAAATATATCACATTTATTGAAACAAAGCAATACCTAATTTGATTTATTTTTCACAATTATAACTAGCGCAGTGTAATTCTTCATGCTATAGTTGAATTAGAAAAATCACAACAACAAAGGAGGATAGCCATGGAGGGGAATGCATATAAAAAACGTATTAACTGGTTTCAACATGACCGTTTTGGGATGTTTATCCATTGGGGACTTTACGCCATCCCAGCTCGGGGTGAGTGGGTTCGAAGTGTTGAAAGAATGCCAAAAGAAGACTATCAAAAATACTTCGATGCCTTTGACCCCACGGATTACAACCCCAAAGAATGGGCAAAACTTGCCAAGCACGCAGGCATGAAGTATGCTGTATTAACCGCAAAACACCACGACGGCTTCTGTCTGTTTGACAGCAAATTAACCGACTACAAAGCCACAAACACAAAAGCAGGACGAGATTTGGTACGAGAGTACGTGGAAGCTTTTAGAGCAGAGGGAATTAAAGTTGGATTCTACTATTCGATTATCGATTGGCATCATCCTGATTATCCTCATTACGGCGACCGGATTCACCCTATGCGTGACAATGAAGATTATAAAGACCATGAAAAGCAAGAGAATTTTGAAAGATACTTGAAATATATGCATGGTCAGGTACGAGAACTCTGTACAAACTATGGCAAAATCGACATTCTTTGGTTTGACTTTTCCTATGACCATATGACTGGAGAGAAATGGCGGGCAACAGAGCTGGTGCAGATGGTACGTTCTCTTCAGCCAAACGTTATCTTTGACAATCGATTGGAGGTTTCTGGGGAAGGCTTTGGCTCTCTATTAACAGACAATCCCAGCATTTATTCTGGGGATTTTGTTTCTCCTGAGCAGATCATTCCGCCAGAAGGCATCTTAAGCGAGAAGGGTGAGCCCGTGGTCTGGGAAGCTTGCGTGACCTTAAATAACAATTGGGGATATGCGGTTCATGATCATGACTGGAAGAGTGCAAAAACCGTCATTCGTAAACTGGTAGAATGTGTCAGCAAGAATGGAAATCTGTTGCTCAATGTGGGACCAGACGCAAAAGGGCGTATTCCCCAGGAGAGTGTGAAGATTCTCACCCAGGTTGGAGATTGGATGCAACGAAATAGCGCCAGCATTTATGGATGTGGTGGTAGTTTTATAGAGCAGCAGCCTTGGGGCAGAATCACGGAGAACGAAACCGCCATTTTCTTGCACGTATTTGAAGAAACCGTCGGCCCTATCCCAATAAAGCACTTAAAAAAAGAAGATTTTGAATTGGTGCAATTTGAGGATAATGGTGCCCAGATCCAATTACAGACCTCCTGGGCAACAGGGAATTATCCAGAATACCTGTATATCCCAATAGGCCCTGATGCATTTGGAAGTTATCCTTTGCCCGATCCCATAGATACGGTTATCAGAATGACCAAGAAAAAAGAACTCCTTTAGACAGGGTAAGAAGGATAGAAGGGTCGAACTTATGCGGTTCGACCCTTCTATCCATATATAATTATAATCGATATCGATCACCTGCTCGCTTCAGGTGAATGTTCATCTGCTCTTTGGCTTCTTGCTCATTGCCGCTGATGATGGCAGTATAGATGCCATGGTGCTCATCGGCAATCTCTCGTAGGTGCTCCATGCTAATCATGCCTGTCTTGCTGATATGGGTTAGCAACTTACGGGAAGTTTGTAGGAGACTATAGAAGATGGGATTGCCAGAACAACGAGCAATGGCAAGATGAAAGTCTAGGTCTGCATCAAGAAAGGCTTGAAAGTCAGCGTTCTGATAAGCCTTCTGCATAGACTCATATTTTTCTGTAAGTTCTGCAAGAGATCGTTGGTCTGCTTTCTGGGCAGCAAGACTTGCGGTTTCTATCTCAAGAACACTGCGCATCTCCAGCAAGTGCTTGGTATTGTTCTGTCCAATAAGTAAGGTCCAAGACAATGGCGCAAGGAAGAAATCCGTGTTTTCTGAGGCAATAAAAGTTCCTTGTCCTGGCAGTATGTTGATTAAACCTAATGCACTCAATACCTTTAATGCTTCCCGAATGGAGCTACGACCCACTCCATAACTGACACTTAGATTCCGATCTGAGGGAAGCTTGTCCCCAGGCTTTAATTCTCCGCTAATAATGGCATCAGTTAAGTAACTGGAAAGCTCATGAACAAGTCCATCTACCGTGTTGTTGCTTCTGATTATAGGAGGAGAAGCTCCTTGGCCATCAGAAAGTGCTTCAAGAAACAAGTCTATATTCTTGGCGAAGGCGTCTGGCTCCATGGCAAACAGGTCTGCGCCAATCTCCAACTTGGTTGCAAGAGCATCCACCAAAGGCATCACGTTGTTCCCCGTACCATTTTCAATGCCTGACAAAGTAGACAGGCTAATTAACGCTTCACCTTGAGCATCCACAAGATAAGCATCTATAAATTCTCGTTGGGTAAGCTTTAATCGTCGCCTGAGGGTGAGCAGGTTTTCTGCTGCGTTGCTCTTTTGATGGGTTAACTCTTGATTGGACAATGAAGTTCTCCTTTGATATTTGTTCGAGAGAACCCACAGCATACAAACTCCTTTACTGCAGATTCTCTCTTTTTTATGATGTTTGCTTCGAATTTATATTAGTGATAGGGGGTCTTTTATTCCTTCCCTAGCCGGATTACATTCCACGTTCCCTTGTTTAGCACGCTAGTTAGCACTCCTCCGTCTAAGGTAGAACGGTTCACCACCTGAGGTTTCACTACTTCGCCTGCAGAGCTGTTTCTAGCTTTTAAGTCTTGGTGCTCTAGAACAATGTGCTCTAACACTTGGTACCCTTCCATTCCACGAAGATCCGTAGTTAGCTCTACGCCTTCTTCTAGATTTCGATTCACTGCCAAAATGGTTAGCTCTTCTTTTTCTTCGTTCCAGATGGATACACTTTCAATGTCAGTTACTTCATCATGTTTTGCGGTACCGTGTTTCGGTGTATCAAGGATGGGTTGAAGTACCACTCCTCTCCCATACTTGGAAGCATGCATGAAAGGATAGAACGTGGTTTGCTTCCATGCGGGTCCACCACCAGCATCGGTCATAATGGGTCCAATCACATTCACCAGTTGGGCAATACAAGCCATCTTCACACGGTCTGCATGTTTCAACAATACAATCAACATCAACCCAACAAGTAAGGCATCTTCAAAGGTATAGATATCTTCCAGAAGTGGTGGTGCAATCTGCCATGGGCGGTTCTTGGTGATATCATCATCTGCCGCATTAGAATGGTACCATACATTCCACTCATCAAAGCTTAGGTGGATGTCTTTCTTACCACGTTTCTTTGCTTTTACATAGTCGCAGGTAGCAATTACCGTGCGGATGAAATCACTCATCTCATCGGATTGAGCTAAGTAATCGTTGGAGTCATTATCCCTGTTGCCATAATAGGTGTGCAAAGAGATATAATCTACATAATCATAAGTCCGCTCCAAACTTACCGCTTCCCACTCTGGGAAGGTAGGCATACTTCTGGCTGAGCTTCCACAGTGTACTAGCTCGATGGAAGGATCCACTAACTTCATGGCTTTGGCTGTCTCCTCAGCAAGTCGTCCGTACTCTACCATGGTTTTGCTTCCTAGCTGCCAAGGGCCATCCATCTCATTCCCCAAACACCACACCTTGATGTTGTGAGGGGCGGATACTCCATGCTCAATTCTCATGTCACTATACTTGGTGCCACTGGGATGATTGCAGTATTCTAGTAAATTCAAAGCATCGGCTACCCCTCTGGTTCCTAGGTTTACCGCCATCATGGCTTCTGAACCAACTTTTCTGGTCCACTTCATAAATTCATTGATGCCAAAAGTGTTGGGCTCAAGAGTACGCCATGCCAAATCCAGCCTAGCGGGTCGCTCACCTACTGGGCCAACACCATCTTCCCAAAAATAGTTGGATACAAAGTTTCCTCCTGGATAACGGATAATGGGGGTGTCAAATTCTTTTACCAGTTCAATCACATCTTCTCTAAACCCATCTTCATCAGAAAGGGGATTGCCTGGCTGGTAAATCCCGTCATAGATGTGTCGCCCCAAATGCTCCACAAAAGAGCCATAAATGCGCTTATCCACTGGTGCAACCTTATAGTCCTTGTCAATGATCATCTTGGCTCTTCTACTCATCTCATCTCTCCTCGTTTTGAATCTTCTGTCCAGTTAAGGTTTCATAGTATTTTGCAATGGCGCTATGGTCTTCCTGGCCACTGTCATGGGCATGTAAGTACTGTAAAATCTCTAGCGCTTGTGCGGTAAATGGCAATGGTGAGCCTACCTCATGACCCGTATCTAAGGCGTTTTTTAAGTCCTTAATATGTAAATCCACCTTGAAGCCAGGTTTAAAATTCCCCGCAGTAATCATAGGAATCTTTGCATTCATCACTGTGGAACCTGCAAGTCCGCCCTTAATGGCTTCAAATACACGCTCTGGGTCAACACCTGCCTTAGTGCTAAGCATAAAGGCTTCGGATACAGCCACAATATTCAATGCTACAATCACCTGATTGGCTAGCTTTGTGGTGTTGCCTGCTCCAATATCACCGCAGAGAACAGCACTTGCTCCCATGGACAACAGGATGTCTTTCACTCCTTCAAAGGCCTCTGGGTCGCCTCCTACCATAATGGAAAGGGTACCGTCAATGGCTTTTGGTTCGCCGCCAGATACAGGCGCATCCAATAGGATTACTTCTTTTTCCTCACATGCCTTGGCAATCTCTTGACTAGCCAGTGGCGCAATGGAACTCATATCCACGATAATACTTCCTGGTTTCGCCCCTTCTAGAACGCCCCCTTCTCCTAAGATGGCCTCTTTCACATGAGGGCTGTTAGGGAGCATGGTAATGATTACTTTGGTTTCCTTGGCAACATCTTTTGCTGAAGGTGCAGGAGTGGCCCCTTCTTCTTGCAGAGCGATTACATTCTCTTGTACAATGTCGTACACCACCAACTCATGGCCTGCTTTCATTAAGTTCTTTGCCATGGGCTTCCCCATAATGCCAAGGCCGATAAATCCTATCTTCATTTTAATTCCTCCTAAGGTTTTAATTTTTTTTTTGGTAGGTAATCTTCATACTTATCTTGTTGTTCAACATCATTATAATCATCTATACCATTGCCTATGTAGTCATTCTAACATTAAATTGATGGTTATTACAATGATTCTTTTTGGTAATCTGCTTTTATAACCAAAGCCAAATAGACAAAGTCAATAAAATATAACATACTTTTTTCACAAATTCAAGACATTAATTCATCGATTAACTATGTGATTTTGCACAAATTTTAAAGTGCAATTTTGTTAACTAATTCCATCTTTTTTCACCCTAGTGCATTGATAAGCAGGCGAATCTGTGGTAGAATGTCCACAAACTATACAAAGAAACGAATGACTTGAACAAAGAAATCGATTGCTTGCACAAAGAAACGGACGACTTGTATAAAGAAACTTATAAATATTATATCATGCAAGGAGGGAAAAGATGAGAAACAGCGATAAAAGAGGAGGCCTCCGCTTCCTAAAGCCCATGCTGGCCTTCGGGATAGCCATCTTGCTTTTTATGCACATGGGCATCACCTCACATGCAGAAGGTCCACTACGTTGGGAGCCTTCAAATTCGGCGGTGAATGTAGTAGCACTTCCAGCTGGAGGATATGAAGTGACTTTAACCTACACATTACTTGGAGGAGATAATGTAACTGGGGAACTTACAGGGGTTGCCCCATCGTGGATTGCTTCTGGCGGCGGATGGACTCTGGTAGACTCCTCTGGTTTCGGTATGGTAAATCAGGCTTTCATCCCCCAGCTTGGTTATGTTATAATGGGGAACATATTTGGACCTCCATTAGATCCTCCAATCAATATTCCTCATGTGGTTACTCTGACCCTTCAATTTCCAGAAGGTTTTGATTTTGATAGTTTCTATTTCAACTTTACCAGTAGGTTTGAAATTGATGGCACTCTTGATGCCATCCCTCCCCATATGCCAGGAATTGGAGGTCAAGGAGGAGGTGTCATCATTCAGGCACCACTGGCGGAGTTCACCGTAACCTTTGATCTTGCTGGTGGAACAGGTGATTTCCCACCTCAGACTGTGCTTGAAGGTGGATTGGCTACAAGACCTGCCACTAACCCAACACGAGAAGGCTTTAACTTTATTGGTTGGAATCATAATTTCGAAGCTCCTATTACTGGAAATACAACCATTACTGCTCTATGGGATCCAATTACACCACCTGGAGATCCACAGCCAGACAGAGATGCTTTGAGAGAGGCAATAAGGCAAGCCGAAGCAAGAGTACAGAGCCGTTACACATCGGGAACCTGGAATCCTTTTGCGGCCGCTTTAGCTGATGCGCGACTGGTGTATGCGGATCCAGAAGCTAATCAAGATGCAATCACCAGAGCAAAACAAGCTTTACTTAATGCAAAGAATGAGTTAAGGGTAAGGCCTTCTGATGGTAACAATAATGTCGTCTCTCCTCAAACTGGTGATGTGACAACGGTACTACCACTAATCGCAGGATTGTTTTTAGCAATGTCTGGAGTTTTAGGTGGATCATCCCTAAGAAGGAAGTTTAAAAAATAATTGAGGTTAATGACTACTGAAAATAGCTATATCTAGAGGAAACGTCACTAGATATAGCTATTTTTTTATGCTTTTCTTTTTATTTGATGGGGTAGGAGGCTACTCTGCCCCCTGTCCTCATATACATATCATGTGATCTCCAGAACCAAGGCATTTTCACCCTGAATATCACCACGTGAAGATATTACATCACCGTCCAAGTCAAGGTGTTGGCTGCTGCCATCATTGTGATGATTGCACCGTTTAAGAGACCTGGTAGATAAGGATTGTTGGTTACTTGATAGATCTTCCTAGCAATAACAGGTGTGAGAGATAGGATGACCACGAATGGGAATAACCAAATGGTAAACATATGATATGGGGCTTGTCCAGCAGACCCATGATCACCGAAGAATAACCAACCTGTAGCGAAGAAATGGATGTACTGAATGCTGATTAAGATCACTGCTGGAAGTACGTTAATCACAGAGAAGATTAACATATTCAATCCTTTCTTGCCACCTACATCATTGTAACCAAAGCTGGTTGCGGAGATAGAGTTTGCAGTAAAGTAAACCATCATAAAGAGCATGTATGGTAAGAGAGCACCCAGTAATCTTGCCGCTGTAAAGGGCCGAAGAGCCACTACCCAGAGTCTAAAGTCTACCATGAAGAAATAATCTGCAAAGAATAGGATTCCAAAGAATGCAGTAAGGCTTAATGCTGCCAATGCAAGAGTTTTACCAAGGTTTGGCAAGCTCATCTTCAATCCTTTTTCCTCACAGGAAAAACCAACCTTTTTACCACGAGCAAAATAGTAAATGGTAACGAGTGTCAGCCCAACCAATCCATTCACTAAGGCCCAAGTAGCGATACCAAAGCTTTGTGTTTGAGCAAAGGTTTCCGAAGTATGACGGAAGGCATCGGTTGCTTTCAGGATAGGGAAATAGCTCAGCATGGCCACCGCTGCCCCTACAAAAGAAAGGGCTAAGAACCATATCTTACCAGCTTTGTCAGTAGTAGCAGGCTTTACAACTTCTTTTGCCCGTAGGGATTCGAAAGCTTTTGTAAATACCATCAATGTTACAAAGTTTACAAGGAAAAAGAAAATAGCAATCAATCCAAGGGCATTAAACACCACTTTCCACTGCCAAACCTGATTGGAAGGTGCCATTGGGTTTGGCGCCCCTAATGCCGCTTCAAAGAATTGAATGGTGCCAAAGGTGGCTTGGTAAGAAAAATGTGCCCAAGGATGGATGATGGCAGGGTTATAGATGACACGAATGGCTTCTTGGCCATCAATGGTTTCACGATACATGGTCTCTGCAGTTCTTGTAGGAAGGCCTGTTGGGTCTTGACCAAAGTGCAAGAACGACTGAGCATTGTTATATCTCATAAAATTAACTGGAGAGGTTACATTGCCTGCAGCGTCCACATCCATCATAAAAAATTCTTCATACTGAGGAGCAACAATCCCTACGTGACGATTGCCGTAAATGTTCACAAACTCCCCTTCAACATCCCAAGCTGCATTGGCTGAGTTGATAAGAACTGCTGAAATCAGTGGGGTCTCACGCTCATTGTCAATACCCACTGCGGCATTTGAAGTCATTCCCCCTAGACTGTGACCAGTAACACCGATTCTCGTTGGGTCCACATAACCAAGACGTGAAATGAAGGAAACGGCTTCGTTCATACTGTTCCCTACAATCACAGGAGTGGCCACCACCGTTCCTGAATCACCATGCGAAAACATGTCTATGGCAAAAACAACGAAACCACGACGAGAAAGTTCCACAAAGTTAAGGTCTTGCATGGCACGATTGTTAAACATTCCATGACTGGTAACGATGGCTGGTGCTGGGTTTTCCGCTGAAACCCCCGCTGGCACAAATAGCCATCCACTTAAGGGACCGTGGGTGGTTTCTGTTACAATGTGCCGCATATCTACCCGTCCTCCGCTGGTTTGCACTAAACTGGCTCCTACCATACTGATGAGAAGAGCGATGAGAGAGATACACATCCAAATTTTTGCTTTTTTTCTTTTTTGCTCCACTTTTTGTTCCTCCTACTTTTGTTTTGTTTTTTTCACTTAAGGCAATGGAAACCTTAAGCTAGTGGTCTTCTTCTAGTATAGCCTCTTTTCGCACCACTAACTGTATTGTAATACGTGACCATTTCTTCGTCAATACCATTGTTTTCAATAACTCTTGATGCTGTCTTCACTATCATCATTGGTCTTAATAATCTTGTTGATGACCACATCGTAGCCAAAATCATCCCTTACTTTCACGTGAACCCTCTCCCCTACTTTCCTTCCCAGCAATGCTTTCCCAAGAGGAGATTCTATGCTAATCAAACCTGCTGTTGAGCTGCCTCGAATGGAGGTTACCAACCTGTAGGTTTCTGTTGCCTTATCTTCTACAATGAGTATTTCCACAGTATTGTTGATTCCTACTTCGTCACTTTCAGAATCGTCATCAATAATAACGGCGTGTTTTAACATTCGCTCCAAGTACTTGATGCGATTGTTATTGGCATTGTTATCTTTTTTGGCCGCATAATATTCAAAGTTCTCACTTAAGTCCCCATGGGCCCTTGCTACTTTTACGGCTTGTATGGCTTCCTTTCGCACCACTAGCTTTCGATGCTCTATTTCTTTTTCGATTTTTTCTATATCACTTTTTGTTAATCTTTCGCCCATCTTATTCTTCCGTCCTTTTTTCTGTGACTTAGCCTGGCGGGAATCGAACTCATGCGCCTTGAATTTGTATAGCGTTGTATTTCTGCGTCATCATCGCTCGCCATAGGTATACTATGACTCACTCTTCTTCCTTGAACTACTTAGATATACAAATTCAAGGTTGAAAAGTTTTCAGAAAGTATAATGCTTAATATCAAGGCGGTGCGTTGAAGCTGTAGTGGTGCTACAGCGAAGCGCACCAACGTAGAGATTCTACATTATACTTTCTGAAAACCGCACGAGTTCGACTCCCGCCAGGCTAACACTTCACTTTCTATTATCTCTTTTCAATTACATCCCTTAAACTCTTATAGATGTGATTCGCTGGCACTACTCCTCGAACACTTACTACAGGATAAATATTAGAGTTGCGACCAATGACACAACCAGGATTGAGAACTGCATTGCAGCCAACTTCCACTTCGTCGCCAATCATGGCTCCGAATTTCTTCAAGCCTGTCTCTATCTTGTCTGTGGCAGTTTTCACAACCACTAATCCTTTGTCAGACTTCACATTGGACGTGATAGAACCTGCTCCCATGTGGGCTTTATATCCTAATATGGAATCGCCTACATAGTTATAGTGAGGTACTTGGACTTGATTAAAGAGAATCACGTTCTTTAGCTCTGTAGAATTCCCCACCACACAGTTTTCTCCTACAATTACATTTCCTCGAATGAAGGCGCAGTGTCTAACCTCAGTGTTGGGGCCGATAATGGCTGGTCCATTAACGTAAGCAGATGGGGTGATTTTAGCTGACTTGGCGATCCAAACATCATCTCCTATTTTGTCGTAATCTTCCTTACTGAGGGACTCACCTAATCCTTTAATAAAATCTTTTATCTTAGGCAACACTTCCCAAGGGTAGGTTGTCCCCTTAAATATGTCCTTTGCTATGGTTTGTTCTAGATCAAATAAATCCTCTACTTTAATCTGGTTCATCTGCTTATCCTCCAATTCACCTGTTGCTTACACTCTTCTACTACGGCTTTTCTGACTACACAATCTCTGGTCATTTAGTTTATCTCTTAGTTGGACTGAGCACTATGCTATCTTTCTCTAACACTTCTTCACCCTCGAAACTTCCTATACCCCGCCTTCATATCTACCTCTGTCTTTATCTGTTCTCCTGCTAAAAATGCCTCGATATTCTCTCTGGTAATCTCCACAATCTTTTCTAAAATGATTGGCTGATGATACATTCCTGAGATATGAGGAGTGAGAAGTAGATGGGGAGCCCTCCACAGGGGAGAGTCTTTAGGTAATGGTTCTATTTCCGTTACATCAATCGCCGCTCCGCCTAACTGGCCCGTTTCTAATGCCCAGAGCAAATCTTCTGTGGGAATCAGGCTGCCTCTTCCGATGTTCACCAACAAGGCACCCTTCTTGGCCTTCTCCAGCTTTTCTCTATTTAGTAAATGTTTTGTCTCTGGGGTTCCTGGTAGGGTGCAAGCTATAATATCCGCTAGAGGCAATAACTCGTCAAGTTCCTCTATCTGATGGACACTTTCGAAGTAATCTGGACAATCTGCTTTATTCTTTCTTACACCAATCACTTTACCCCCTAAGGCATTCACTTTCTTGGCAAATTGGCTGCCAATATCTCCACATCCAAGAACCAATGTCACCGATCCAACAATACCTCCTCCATAACCTTCATTCTTCCAATTACCAGTGGCCATGTTTCTTAGATACAGATGGAATTTCTTCTGAATGGTCATTACTCCTGCCAGCATATACTCAGAAATCACCTCTCCATAAGCTCCTGTGGCATTGGCGAGAATCCCACCCTGAGGAAAGGTGCCTAATCTGGTAATGTGCTCCACTCCTGCGGAATCTATCTGCATGAACTCTAGTTGTTTCGCACTTTCAATCAGTTCTACTTTAATATTTCCCACAATAATATTGGCTGTCTCCACCATTTGTGAGGTCACCTTGTCTCTGTCTACATAAGTGAATTCTAATTGGTCGCTTACACTTTCCAAGCGTTTTTTTTGTGTTTCATTTAAAGGTAGTGCCACCAGTACTTTTTTCACTTTTATCTCTCCTTAAAGATTCCTTATTGTGATTTTTCTACTTCTTAATATACTCATCACCGCTCTAAAATCAGGATGCAATTCATTTACACGAAAGCAGACTCTATGTTGAACTTGTCCTAGACTTCTTATAATGCTTTGCCACTTCATGATAACAGGTTTGTAACTGTTGTTGATTGTTCAGTCCTTTTACTTTATTGGTTCTATCCCTCACAAAAGTGTCCAATTTCTTCATATAGTCCTCTGTGGTAATCTCACCTTCTGCCACATAGCTTAGACCTTTTTCCCAGCTAGCAGTTAGCTCCGGATTCAGTAAAGAATTAATGGAATGTCGTACTACATCGTAAATCATCTCCCCTTGTTGAGTTGGGGTAATGACTTGGGTTTTCTTGTTTAAACTGAGATACTTAATGTTGATTAGCTTTTTTTGAATCTCCGCTCTGGTAGCACTGGTTCCAATACCACTTCCTTTAATCTGAGCTCTGAGTTCTTCATCTTCTATCAGTTGCCCTGCATTCTCCATGGCGAGAATCAGGGAACCTGAGCTGTAGCGTTTGGGAGGGGTAGTTTCTCCTTCTTTGATGTGAAGATTGGAGAGGGGTAGCCTATCTCCCTTTTTCAGCTTGCTGACTTTTTCGAAAAGTTTCAAATCATTCTGCTCATTACTTTCTGGTTGATTCTCTCCTTCATCTTCAGAAGATTGACCTATGCTTAATACCTTCAGGTATCCTTCCTCTGCTAGTACTTTAAAGTTGGCATAGAACCTTTCTTCTTTGGTTGCCTCCTCTATCTCTCGCTTCACTGTAATGGAAACCTTTTGATATACTGCTGGAGGGAAGAAGATACTTAAGAATCGCTTCACTATAACATCGTAAACTTTTTGTCCTAATGGGTTTACTGAGCTTAACGCTGAGAATCCTTGACCTGTTGGGATGATGGCATAGTGGTCGGTAATCTGCTTGTCGTTCACATATCTGGTTTTTTCTAAGTTTTTATGACTACCCATTGCTACAATTTCTTGTAAGAAGGGTTCTGCCATAGGATATTTCATTAGTCCATTTAAGTTTTTATTGATCTCCTTTGCCACTGGAGTTGAAAGTACTCTAGCATCGGTTCGTGGGTAGGTGATGAGTTTCTTCTCATACAATTCCTGAACGATTTTAAGGGTTTCATCAGGACTAATCTTAAATCTTTTGGCGCAGTCATTTTGTAACTCTGCCAAATTGTATAATAGAGGAGGATTCTTTTTCTCTTTTTTCTTTTCTAGAGCTACAATCTCTCCGATGATAGGTGAGTCCCTTTTTTTATCTCTCGTTAAAGCAGACGCTAAGCCATGATTGATTGATGACTTATTGCTGGAGCATTCACTTTCACCTCTATGGCTAAGTAATCCAATCAGCTCTTCCGCCTTTGCCCTTTCTTTAAACCCATTCTCTTTGTATAGATAAGGGGACTCAAAGTATTTCGACTGGGGGTTCACTCGCCATTCCCCTTGGAAGGAGCGGGTAGTATTTCCCCCTCTATTGCCCTCTGTTTCATTCTCGTTTGTGAGGACATTCATCCCACTTGCTCCTATAACATCATCTTGATTGCTCTGAGAGATATCCTTGTCTTCTCCCAGCTCAAAATCTCCCAACACACGATAGAAGGGGGTTTTCACAAACTCCCGTATCTCTCTTTCACGACTGACCACCATTCCTAACACACAGGTCATTACTCGCCCGACTGCAATGGCGGTGTATTTTGTGCCTAGAAAAGAGGAGATGCTGTTCCCGTACTTTACAGACAGAAGTCTGGAGAAATTAATACCCATCAGATAATCTTCTTTTGCACGCAGATAAGCAGAAGCACTTAAGTTGTCGTACTCTGACAAGTCTTTTGCTTCTTTTATTCCGCGACGAATCTCGTCTTCTGTTTGGGAGTCTATCCACACTCGCTTGCGACTCTTCCCTTTGACTCCTATCTGTTGCTCCACCAAACGATAGATGTATTCTCCCTCTCGCCCAGAGTCGGTGCACACATAGATGGCTTCTACTTCTGGATTGGTGAGGATTTTTTTCACAATCTCAAATTGTTTTTTCACTGCTGGAATTACTTCGTATTTGAATTCCTCTGGAAGAAAGGGCAAGGTCTCAAGGCTCCACTTCTTCAGTGCAGAATCATAAGCGTCAGGATAACTCATGGTTACCAGATGACCCACACACCAAGTAAATATGGTGTTGTTTCCTTCTAGGTAACCCTCTCTCCGTTTGGTTTGTACATTTAATGCCTTAGCAAACTCAACGGCTACGCTAGGCTTCTCAGCAATAAATACCGTTTTTCCCATTGAACTAAACCTTAAACCGATACCCTGTTACACTGTGGTATTCTTCCTTTGCTTTGGTAATTGGTGATACAAAATTCTCGTGATGGATGGCATCTGGGAAGAACTGAGTTTCCAAGCAAAAGCCTCCTCGTGTAGGATAGATGGCTTCTTCTTTCCCCGGTCCATCTACCATGAAGTTCCCTGTGTAAAACTGTACTCCTGGAAGATCCGTATAAACCTCCATCTTTATTCCAGACAGGTCACCTCTGGCTTCTGCCACCTTCTGGAAATCTCCATCACTGTTTAACGCCCAGTTGTGGTCGTATCCGCCACCTAACCGAATGGCCTCATAGTCTGAGTTGATGTCCTCTCCTATTCTTCTTTCTTTTCTAAAGTCCATAGGAGTATCGTCTACTTCCACCAGTATTCCTGTAGGGATAAACTGATCGTCTGTTTTCGTATAGTAATCAGCGTCAATGGTCACCAGATGATTCAAAATATCTCCTTGGTCATGGCCGTTCAAGTTGAAATAACTGTGATTGGTCAGATTGATAATGGTATCTTTGTCAGGGATTCCCCAATAAGTAATTTTAAACATCTTGTCCTGGGTACATTCATAGGTCATGAAGATGTGCAGGTTTCCTGGGTAGCCTTGATCTCCATCAGGGCTGTTTAAGGAAAATGTTATGCTTTCTTCTGTTATTTCCTCTACCTTCCAGATTCTGTTGTGGTAGAAATCCAAGCCGCTGTGCAGGTTGTTATCATTTTCATTTTTGTCTAGTTTATAAGTGACTCCATCTATCTCAAAGGTTGCTCCTTTGATTCGGTTGGCGCTCCTTCCTACTGGACAGCCGAAAAAGTAGGTTCCTTTTTCATAGCCCCAAGCTTGGTCATAACCAAGAACCACGTCCACTTCTTGGCCATCCCCATTTTCAATGTAAAGACTAACGAGGGTTGCTCCATAATCTGTTACCGTTGCTCGAATTCCTTGATTGGTGATGGTGTATAGGAAAGTTTCCTCTCCTTTTGCTGTTTGTCCGAAGCTTGTTTTACTCATTTTCTTTCTTCCTCCTTGCTTTCTAGAGTATACATTTTTCTTGATATCTAGCATAGTGTTCACCCTAAATCCTAGCCAGAATAAAGCGATAGAAGTAATACTTGGGATAGCCTAGGTAAGACTTAGTTCGCCGCTCTAAGCCTCGCACCGTTCGTTCCACAATCTGTCGCTCTTCTCGGCTGATTTCTTGATTGCTGTACCTGGCTTTCCCGTAAATTTCCACGGTTTGCTCCAGTCGTTTCTTCTCATCCACATTGGTCAAGAATCTTTTGTTGCACACCCGCTCCATAAAGCGGAATGGGGTTTCTCCATCTCTCATCTGATAGTTGAAAATCTTCAAACAAGACAATATGGATTCAAAGGCATGAACCACAGCCCCTTTATTTTCTTTTCTCCTCCAACCAATATATTGCAGGTGTACCCACAGGGCTCTTATGGCCATTAGGATGATGGAAACCAATAAAATCAAGCCTACTGCGCCCCAAAAGCTTAAGCCTGCTCCTTCTGCCCTTGTTCCTGTTCTAGTAGCGCCAGGCTCTCCTAGAGTGTCTTGACCAAAATCTGGCTCCAAACCTTCTAAGCCTGCTGGTTCACCATCCCATCCTTCTCCAATAAATTCTGGATCCATCCAAGGATTCCAATCTTCCCCGGCTCCTTCTGGAACCTCTCTTAGTTGTGGCAGTCCCGAAGCTGGGGTAGGCTCAAATTGATGCCATCCATAACCTTCAAAATACACTTCTGGCCAGGCGTGAGCCATGCTGTTAAGCACGTTAACAAACCCATCTCCCCGTGGTACCCCATTCACAAGAAACCCTTCCACGTACCTGGCAGGCATTCCAAGGCTTCGGGCCATGACCACAAAGGTGGTAGCAAAGTATACACAATGCCCTGCTTGTAAATCAAATAGGAAGTGGTACACAAAATCCACATCCGCTGGTGTTTGACCAGGATGCAAAGTATAGGCATAATTTTCGCTTAGATACTGTTCTAATAATCGCATCATATGGTAATTATTCCCTGCTCCTTCAGTAACTTCAATGGCTCGCTCACGAATTCGCTGGGGAAAATCTTCTGGCAATTGGAGGTAGGTCTCCACAATTTGATCTCTCCTTGGAATCAGATAATTATTGATTAAGTCTCGCTGAGAGATAATGTGATTCTCCTCTCCTACCTGAAGATTTATGACATAATCCACCAAAATATGAGTATAACTAAAGTCCGGTGAGCCTCCATCAAATTCAACCGCTGTAATGAACTGATTCTCTAGTTCCTGAGCCATGATGGATAACAAACCATTGAAAGAATAGTAGGGTTCTAAATTGGGAACACCAGGAAAATGACGCACTCGAGAATACACCACCTCATAGCGAGCATGTCTTTGGAAGCGTTGATTGGTGGTCACCCTTCCCTCACGGTCGCGATAGAAAGAGATGGACTCATCATCTGCCGCAACCCCTCGAAGTATCCCTGTGTGAAATACAAAGGAAGGACGAAAATTCATAACATCTACCTCTATCCTTCCAGAGTACGGTTCAAAAAAGCGAAAAGCTTCCACCCTCATCATCCCATCATCCGCAAAAAATTCTAAACCAGTGCCGTCTCGCCCTAAAATTCCATGTGTGTAGCCAGGTGTGGAGTATATGGCAAAGTTACGCCCCCTGGCATCTACAACCGGATAAAATACTGCCCGAGCTGATGGATGACGGATGACGTCTTCACTGATAAGACGCTCCAGAAGCTCTAGGTTCTGCTCCAACACTCGATAGTCTAAAGGAGTATTTTCTGTCACCGGATTCAACCAAGAATAGCCTGTATAAGTAGCCGAAGTGGCTCCTGTTAAATACAAGGGGAATTCCCCTTCGGTACGAACTCTCATAAACACTTCATGGTTCACCTCAACGGAGCCTCCTAATTGGCCACCAATCCCACCAAAGCCAATCTGACGAATGGAGAAATCCCGACGTTGGGTAACGTTATAAAAAGCCTCATTGATGTAGTTGAAAGGTTGCAGTATGGCCGTTCTCACAGGCCCTTGCATGGTTCCTTGTTCTGGCATGGGGGCAAATCCTACCAGGAAGAAGCAAGCCACTGTTATGGGCAATATTAATCGAGTATAAGGTGACCTTCTGGTAGCCTTATCGCTGCTTCGCTGATGCATCTGTCGTACCAATAGAACCAGAACACAGATAATGTATACCAAGAAAGAGCGCGGGTAAGAAAAATACGCCGAAGTTACCAGTAAGCCAAAAGTTACTGAAAGTACTGTAAACAGTACAATAAAAACAAACCGATAATAGGTAAAAAACACCACAAACAAGCTAATCGCAACGGTAACCACCCAGATGACCACCTGCTGATAAGCCATGGTGTGGTTTTCGATTCCAGTAACGTATCGAACCGTATAGGTAAGTAAAGTTGCAAACTCATTGGCCGAACTCGGTGGGTCCACAGGGTAGAAAAAGCCAACCAATGTAAAGAATATAAAGAGGGCAAGACCTCCTAAAGCCAATCCCGCAACCCATTTATAAGTGAAGATTAACCCTAATATTCCCACAACAAAAGCAACTTGAATCAGGTTGACAAAGTAATCCCTCTCAAATTCAGTAGTACTGATTAAGCCCGCCACTACACTCCAAGCAAGAGGCACGCCAACAAGCATAAGAAAACCGAAACTCATCTGTCTTGGTTGGCTCAGAATCCTTCTCCTCTTCTTTCCTTTACTCACCGCTTCCCCTTCCATTGATGCAGAGATGCTCTCCATCAACCCTTGGTGGTTTTGGTTTTCTAGGGTTTCTTTATTCTCTTTTGGAGGTTTTACTTTATGCTTCTTAGGCACGTCTTTTCTCCATTCTTATGGTGGTTGAAATCATATATAAAACTCGACCACCTCATCGTAATATTTCTATGCCTTAGAACTGCAAGCAGTTAGCCCACGTAAGGCATTTTTGGTGGCTTAGCATAGTGCTCAGTATGCTAGCTTAAGCTACCTCCCAGCAGAAGAAACAATATCATCAAAATAGATACAGTGAATATCCATTAGCTCCAACTTCCGTATTTCCTCTTCTTTTGTAGGCGAGAATAGGAAGAGGTTCACATGGTTCTTGGTCATCTTCAGTAATTTTAATGTAGAAACCAAGCGATCGTTTATCTTGTTGCTAAAGATAAGTAGATTCATGGGTTCCTTGTTGGTTTTCAAGTAAATATCCAGCAATTCAACAAAACTGCCTTCCTTTTTGAAGGGCAAGCCTGACGCCTCCTTATATGCATAAGGGAAGTCAGTGGTAAAATCCATAGGAGAACCGCCAATATAATGCAGGGAAATTGGATGAGAAGAACGATTACAATAATACATGACCGATACTACCGCTTCCATCATCTTATCTTCTAGCTTTAATATCTCCTCTTTCGAACTCTCTCCATTGATGTTGTTCACATAAAATGCTACCACACATCTCTCTGCTTCTTGATAATTCTTGCTAATCAATTCACCACGTTTGGCACTGGCTTTCCAATGCACCTTCTTATAACCATCTGTTGGTTGATATTGTCTGAGTTCTGAGATGATACTGTAATCTTCCCCTTGCATGTGTCTCTTAGAGATGACCTCATCTTGGCTTACTGGCTCTAGGGGTATTCCAATAATGTTAAGGATTCGAGGAGTAATGGTTAAGATGCTTTTCAGCTCATGTTTTTGCTTAAACTTAAACAACCCCAAAAAATCATAGATAATCACTTCTTCAATTCCAATTTCATAGGCGCCTCTATAATTGCCCGTAATGACAAATTCAAGCTCTCTCTTCCCAAAAGAATTAATCGCAAAAAACTTCTGTCTTTCATCAACCGTTAGTCCTATTTCATCTCCAATAAAACGAATGCCCACTAAAGTACAAGGCCAAAAGTGAGCATTCCAAACGGTGATGTAATAGCTTACCTGATGGCCTTTGGCAATAAAATTAGCACTTAACCTTTCCCTCACTTCAAAACGACGTTTGGAAATCAAAGCCAGAAGAAAAGAAAGCACAGGAAATAATAAGACAGCATAAAGGCCTGTATAAGTCATAGGGTCTTCAAATAAATATACAAATAAAAGCATTACAACTATGGCCAGACCATAAGTCAAACGATTCTTTAACACAATATACTCCTCTATATGTAAGTGGGCAGATTTGTGCCCACTGATTTTGTCTGTCAACCTGGTAATCGCCATCTGTGATACTGAGTACTTTGCTAGGTCATCCAAATTTCAAAAAACCATTCCCAGGATATGCCTTTGAACGTTAAATTGGCATTTTTGTATTCTTTATGGCATCCTCGATTACTTTTTTCGCTGTAACATTTCTTAATCTTGCTTCTTGACCTAATACCAAACGATGTTCAAGGATAGGGCCTGCCATCATCAGCACATCATCAGGTACAACATAGGTTCTTTCATTGCAAAGTGCCCACGCTTGAGAGGCTCTATATAAACACAGGGAAGCACGGGGGCTTCCACCAAGAGCAACATGAGGGTGGCTTCTGGTTTTTCGAACAAGGCTTACCATGTACTTATTAATGTCTGGTTCTACATGAACTTGATGAACCAATTCTTGCATCCAAACCAAGGTCTGGGCATCAGAAACTGCTTGCAGTGTTTCAAGAGGATCTGCACCTCTGAATCGTTCCAACATCTTACTTTCTTCTGCAGCATTAGGGTAACCTAAAGAGATACGCATAAAGAAACGGTCAAGCTGCGCTTCAGGCAAGGGGTAAGTTCCAATATACTCTACTGGGTTCTGAGTGGCGAATACAATAAAAGGTTGTGGTACCGCATAAGTGTAACCATCTACGGTTACCTGATTCTCTTCCATTACCTCCAGAAGGCTGGATTGAGTCTTGGGGGAAGTACGATTAATCTCATCTGCCAGGATGATTTGAGCCATGATGCTTCCTTGCTTATACTCAAATTCTCCTGTTTTTTGGTTGTACATGGAGAATCCTGTAATGTCTGAAGGCAGGATGTCTGGGGTAAACTGAATCCGTCTAAAAGAACAATCAAAAGACTTGGCAATAGAAGATACCAAGCTAGTTTTCCCCACCCCTGGCATATCTTCAATTAGCACGTGTCCCTTACACAGATAAGCACATAGAGCCAACTCGATGGCTTCTCTCTTTCCTATGATGACTCGCTCAATATTGGCGATAATATCTTGAAGATTGTTGGTAAAGTTTTCGTGCATGATGAACGTCTCCCTATTCTTTTGGTTTCAAACATTATAACATTAATAAGGAAAACACACAAATTCTAAGTTTTATATTTTTTGTTTTCCATCTACAATCCTATGCCCGCATAAAGAAACAACATTTTTTTTGATGCCCATTCTATTCTCGTTAGCTTAACACTCTAATCAACGCTTCAAAAATTGTGCTAAACTCCGACTCCTCAATGGTCCTTACATCTAGCTCACACTTTTGATTACGTATCTTGGTGATAATAGGAATAGGAGATTTTCGCAACCCTTCTGACAATTGATTGGCACTCATTGTGTCCGATGATAAAGCGATTCCTTTTGATGGAATCTCCTCTCCTGGATAGGCCCCACCACCTACTTGAGAGGTGGTATCAATCACTTCTACCTCAAGCTTTTCTTTAAGCCCTACCAGTTGCTCTGCTAATGCTTGAGCCTTCTTCTCTAACTCATCTAGGGTGATGACTAACATCTTCAAGGTAGGTATTTCCCTTAGTGCTTGTTGCTCATCATAATATAACCTTAGAGTCGCTTCCAAGGTGGCAATGGTCATCTTCTCTACTCGAAGGGTACGGGTCAATTGATTTTTCTTTATGGCGTCAATGTATTTTTTCTTTCCTACAATAATCCCTGCTTGAGGTCCTCCTAATACTTTATCACCACTGAAAGTAACAATGTCTGCACCTTCTTTCAAGCTGTCTTTTACTGTAATCTCATAGGGTAGTCCATATTTCTCTAGGTTAATGAGCATGCCACTGCCCATATCATAAATAAGCGGAATTGCGCTGTTAAAAGACGTTGTAGCTGAGTCTGTCTCTTGATTGTCCCTTATCCTAGAAAGTTCTTCCAAAGAAACACTTTTCGTAAATCCTGTAATCTTATAGTTACTACAATGAACCTTTAATATGGCCCCTGTTTCCTCTCCCATGGCATTTTCAACATCATAACTATGAGTTTTGTTGGTGGTGCCTACTTCCTTTAATTTGCAGCCACTCAACTTAATAATTTCTGGAACCCTAAAAGAGCCTCCAATCTCAACCAATTCTCCTCGAGAGACGATGACTTCCTTTCCTTTTGCTACAGTATCCAAAACCAGCATAATGGCGGCAGCATTGTTGTTCACTACTAAGGCACCCTCAGCTCCTGTTAAGTCACACAGGGTTTCTTCTAAATGCTGATAACGACTGCCTCTATTTCCCACTTGAAGGTCATATTCTAGATTGGAAAATGAAAATGCTGCGTCGAATAAAGCCTTTTTCACAGCCAAGCTTAATTTGGCTCTCCCCAGATTGGTATGAATAATGGTTCCTGTACCATTAATGGTCTTCTTTAGGGATGGCGCGAACTTTTCTTCTAGTGTTTCTCTGGCCATCTTTAATACTCTCTCTTGAATTTCCTCTTTGCTCATTGGTAGATTCACTTGTTCTGTGGCTAACTGCTCTTGTCGAAATCTCTCTATTCCCCCTCGGATTGCCTCTACCACTACATCATGGGAATACTCCTCAACTAAATCCTTACCCTGTTTCGATTGTAGCATTACATTTACCGAGGGGATTCCCCTTAACATCTCTTTGCTCATTATTTGCTCACCAATTCCTTCTTTTCAAACCGTTTACTTTCTGCTCTTGTATTTTATCACCAGATTATTCAAAGGTTCCAGTACATTGCTGTTTAATGGTCACTGGCTAGAACGCCTTTTATCCGATGACTAACGTGCTCTAATACCCCCTCCTCTACAGGTGGTGGGATAAGAGCACCTAAGCCCCTGGATAACTGCAACCATACATCAGTGGTGCGTCAAAACGCCCACTGATGCAGGTTTTGTTTATCT
>JGI20163J15578_10000123_pt1 | contig 30430 bp, 21 predicted proteins | sample TergutCu122P1_FD_15578 | JGI IMG/M metagenome (IMG submission 15578)
AACATCACAATCATTCCCAACAGGATTGTCCCGGCAGCAATAGCACGAACCGGGTTGAAGGAGGTTTCAGGAGCATTGGCCTCATGACGAATCACCACCAAATCGGTTTTCTCCTTTGCCAAAAGGTCGATATCCTTCCATCTACCATATACTAGCATGGCGTCCCCGTACTGGAACTTATCTTGCACCCGGGGATGTTTTGAACGTAGATAACGACGCTTGATGGATAAAACCGTAAGGCCGTACTTTTCCCTAAAATGAATGTCTTTTAAGGATTGATTAGTAAGGCTTGACTGAGGGGTCAAAATTACTTCGGCAATATTCTGGTCTTGGATGTGGAGATTCTCCACTAAATCACGAGATACAGTTTCTAACTTCACTTCTTTTAACAGTTTCTCTAAGGAGAGGTCATCAGCAAAAAGCAGGATAATATCTTCTGCCTCTAGCTCACAGGACGGTGTCGGCAAAATCTGCGTAAATCCATTTCCCGATAAAAATGGAGCCATCCGATTTTGAGTTTTTCGTCCTATCTTCAAAACGGTAACATGATATCGGCTTGGCCACTTTAATTCCTTCAAAGTTTTACCAATGATTTCATGATCCGGAGGGATCTGTAGATAATGTAAATGTTCATCAATACTATACTGGTATAATAATTCAGAAACATTGGCGGTATCGGCAACGGTAGTTCTTTTTTCATAGGGACGATCCAATAATTTGCGGCCGATGAACCACATATAAAGAATGCCGGTAACGAGGATAATCAGACCAATCGGGGTGAACTGAAAAAAGGTCAGACCGGGAAGACCTTGATTTAATAAGGCGTCCCGGGCAAGCAGGTTAGGCGCTGTACCGATCAGGGTTAAGGTTCCTCCCATACTGGCACCAAAGGCCAGTGGCATCATCAGTTTTCCCGGGTGGATATTCATTCGCATGCTAAGACTTACCACCACCGGCATAAGAATAGCCACCGTCCCCGTGTTGCTAATAAAGCTGCCTAAACCGGCGACCATTAACATNACAAAAAGCATCATCTTGAATTCACTGTTGCCGGTGAATTTAACTAATAATCCCCCGGCTTTTCCGGCGAGCCCGGTATGAGCAATACCTTCCCCTACAATGAATAGGACTGCTAACATCACTACCACGGTACTGGAAAAGCCGGCCAAGGCCTCCGGCAGAGAAACCACGCCGGTTAGAAACAAAACTAAAAGAGAGCACAACGCAACTAAGTCTGCCCGAAATCGCGGTATCGCAAAGCACACTGTGGTCACTATCAATATCAAAAAAACCAGTTCCATATAACCAAACATAAAACAGTAAAACCATCCTTCTGTAATATTTTATTTCGTTGCAATTATTCAGGAGAGCACCTTGAAAAGCAAAGCTTTTAAAGGTGGCGCTGAGCGCGAATACATGTTCCACGAAATATAGCTGTCTGAAAGCGAGCTTTCACTTCTTTTTTTCGTGAACGGTGCTCTCCTTAACAGTTTAGTATATTACCGGCCGCCACGACTTCTAAACCACTTGGCTGAGTCGGCTAGTGCTGCAATAGGATCGCCCGGATAACGCTGATGGTTGAGGTATTCGACAATATACCAACGAACCCCGGCCTGGGTGCGGCAGGTTTTGAAATAGTCATCCCAATCAATGTCACAATTCGGATCATCAAAGAAGGTGTCCTCGGTTTCTTTGGCCCACGGTTTCATATGAACGGTGGCGGCTCGCCCGGGATATTTCTTTAGCATTGCCATCATGTCACCACCGCCGTTTAGTCCATTACCAATATCATTTTGCATGACCACATGAGAAGGGGTGTTTTCCGCTATAATATCCCAAGGTAATTCATTTGTGTCATCGGTGGGTCTAAATTCGGTACCGTGATTGTGGTATCCGGTTACCATGCCATGCATTGCCAGCACATCGGCTATCCATGTCAATTGAGCGGCAAATTGAAGACAGTTTTCTCTGGTGTAAAGCACCTCATCAGGCATCCATGGAACGATAATAAATTCATTGCCCAGCACTTTGTTGTAAGAGATGGTGGTATAAATATTGTCCGGTGATAGATACTTCCAAGGGGTATGCCATCCGGCTATCTGCAAATCTGCTTCTTCCAAGGCATATTTGACATTTTGCGCTACATACTTGTAATCGCCGGCAAACTCAACGCCATCATATCCCGCTTCTTTTACCTTCTTCAGGGTACCGCGAAGATCTTCAGATAGTTGGTCGGCCACAACAAAAAGTTGACACGCCAGAGGTAGTCTGGTTTCGAGTGTGGATTGTTGGTTTTCTCCCCAACCTGGTGGTAGTTTGTTCATAGTGGTTTCTCCTTTTCTTGGTTTGTTTATTTTGAGTTATTGTTATTCATTTTGCATCTACCGGAATTGCTCAGGATAGAGTTGGATTACGGCCTCGACAAAGGGTAAATTACTACGAAGCATAGCCCATGAGCAAATATATAGTTCATCGTCCTCATTCACCCGAAAAGCACGGGGAAATATATCGCCATATTGCTCATACAAAACATCAATATGCTCATTAGCTACGGCAGCTAATCGATTTTGAAATCTGTAGTTTCTTGACTATTTTGTCCATCGGTATTGCCACCACAAACCAAAGAATCACTGCTGTAAGCAAGGTAGCCCACGGATAAATTTCAACTGCTCTCAACATATATAGCCCTCTCAGAAAACATCGTCTATGTTTAATTCTTTTCTATCACCGGCGTAAACCACTCCATTTCACAGTACTCCCCATCATAAGCACTCACATCAATACGCTCGAAATAGATAGTGTCCAACTGTAGTTGGTATCCAATATCAGCATTTTCGTTGATGGTACGGATGGCAGCATACATCTTTGCGGCGATTTCTCGATTGATTTCGTACGGTGGATGTTGCCCAACATAACGGAATCTAGCGCATAATGAAGTTGGGAAATGCTCGCATGTGTAACCGGTTGGAATCGAAGTAGGAGAAGGTACTTGGATCGCCGGTAGATAATAATTGTAGTCCGCCATGTCATCAGGATCAGGAAATGTAGTTAGGCCAATGTATACGTTAGACTGTACGGGCTCAGCCTCTTCCATAACGGTAGGGCGATGATAAAGCCAAAAATCTAGCGCCAATTTAGGAGCAACTTCCAAGGACTCAGCGTATTTCACTTGATGTCGTTTGCCGCAACAGTAAAATTCCGGAACCATGACAATCTCCGGACTAAAGGTGATGCCATCAAAGATTTTATTCACGTCAAATAATTGCAATGGCGGGGTAATCTTTACAATCTGTCCGCTTTTACGTAGCGCTCCGGGGGTAATGCCAAATTCGTTGCGAAAAGCCCGAATATAGGATTGCTCATATTCAAAGCCATATTCCAGGGCAATCGCTAAAATACTGCTATTACTGCTCAGCAAGGTATCTAAGCTTGCAGAGAGTTTTCGCGAACGGATATAACTGGCTAAAGTTTCCTCAAAAATAAAGCGGAACAGGCGTTGTAAATGTACCGCCGAGATATTAAGGCGACTGGCTAGATCTTCAATATGCAATTTTCCGGTTAAATTTTGTTCAATTTCGTATAGTAATTGCTCAATGAGCAAAGATGGTTTCATAGTGGTCTCCTGAAGTTGTAAATGTATAATTAATATCTATTCAGGAGATTTTTTTCTGGGAGCACTACCTGATGCGGTTGAATGCGACTGAACGTTAGTTCAATCTTCATAAACCAATCGATTAAAATGCGGACGCAAAGTTAGTACCGGTAGGTTATATTTCCTGAACAGTTATATAAAACGAGTTACCTGCTGTAAACAGCTGATTTCATAAGTTGGTTTTATCGGAGCACCTGAAGAAGTATGCTTCATCTGCGAATTCCCAACGCCCTGAGGGTTGAACCAACAAGTATCAATTCCAATATTATTTCCCCCGGCTATATCCGCTGAAAGGGAATCACCTACAATGAGGATTTGCTCCTTACTTACCGGCGGAATATGAGCCAATACATACTCAAAAAATCTACAATCGGGCTTTTGATAACCAATCGCGCCGGAGATAAAGGTCTGGGAGATATAAGGCTGGATTAAGGAGTGCTTAATCCGCGCTTCCTGGGTTTTCTGTATGCCATTGGTAATGATAAAAATCGGTTTTTTCCTAGCCACGATTTGCTGACAGATTTCCACCGCTCCATCCAGCAAAAAAGAAGCATTTCCGAGGGCAGTCAAATATTGCATATCAAAGGTCTTAGCATCATAGGTGATGCCAAATGTTTGGAATAAACGGGCAAAACGAATACTGGGGAAATCATCGCCCCCCAACTCGCCTTTTTCATAAGCTGACCATACGGAGTCGTTAATCTCTTTATATCTAGTATAGACGGTCTGGTTATATTGGAAACCACAAGTTTCAAAAGTAGTTTGTAAAGCATATTTTTCGGCCTTGCTAAAATCATATAAAGTATGATCCGCGTCGAATAGGAATATATCGTAAGTTTTCATGAGAAGTCTCCAATCTGGTATGTGAAAACCTTATAATGGTTGGTTAAGGTTGTGCGTAAGCATGCAAAGAGCGCCTACTAAGCACTCGTAACAGACCGCTTAGTAAGCTCGAAAGTACCTCGCCAACGGTAGCGGCACGTATCGCACGTAAGCACATAAAGGACATGTGCTAAGTGCTCGTAACAGACCGCTTAGTAGGCTCGAAAGTACCTCGCCAACGGTAGCGGCACGTATCGCACGTAAGCACATAAAGGACATGTGCTAAGTGCTCGTAACAGTGCTCATAGCACAGTACTCCTACAGGATAACATAAAATTAATTTTTTGTACATGAAAAGGTATTTTTGAAGTTTTTTGCGTAAATTTGCATTTTCTGATTTTATTTGATAAAATAGAAGTGTTGTGTATCAATATATTGACAGACTTAAATGATGGAAAGAGAAATGAACATAATTAAGAAGGCATCCCTATCTAAAACACTAGTGATTATTTTGTTGCTCACAGCCACAGGTATTTTAGTAGTCCAAAGTATAAGATTCGTTACCGTAGACAACATCGTAAATTATCCCTTTGCTTCCATATATGTGGCAGTAGCAGCGATGTTAGTTTTGTATTGTCTGAAATCCTTGATCGTAGTGATCCCCATTTCTGTATTATATATTTCCACGGGTATTCTGTTTCCACCGATACCGGCGTTAATTATTGCCTTTGTCGGAGTGACGTGTTCCCTTTCAATCGGTTATTTATACGGGAAAAGGCTGGGTGAAGAGAAAGTCCAAGAGGTGATTGGCAGGCATAAAAAAGTAGAAGCCTTTCTCACCAAACATCGAAGTAGATTAAAATATATGTGTTTTATTTCTCGATTAAGCCCGATTCCTTTTGATTTGTTTAGTATGTTTAGTGGGGCAGTGAAGATTTCATTTTGGAAATTCCTGTTTTTCTCATTATTGGGAATAAGCGTAAAAATAGTGCCCCTTGTTTTAGCAGGAAGCACTATTGTAAATGTGTTTTGACCATCAAAAAGCCGCTCCGCTTAGGATGCGCACTTCGACGAATATGAAATAGTCGCAAAAGCGACCACCGAAGGCGCAAGAGACCACGAAGATTGAGTTATGCGGGTAGCATGACAAGTCAGACTCTATTGCGCTTTTAGTACGCCGACCGGAATGGCATATACCGTATATTCATCAATTCCATTAAATCCAAATGCCTCATCACAAAGCGCTTGATCGTAAGCGGCAATACAGCAACTTCCCAATCCTAATGCAGAAGCGCTAAGCATGGCATTTTGCCCCACATGTCCTAAATCAATTAGTACCACTCGATGAGCCATATCCACATATCGCCACTCCGCTCGGTAAGGAATGCAACTGAAAAATAAGACAATCGAAGCATGAGCTCCCCAGGTTTGTCCGACCAACATATTTTTCATCTGTTCTTCATAATTCACGGAAAATTCTCCCCAAAATTCAATGGAAACACGTTTCTCACAAGCGTCTTTTAAAGGCGCATAACGATAGAATCCCGGTTTTAGGTCGGTTACATTGCGAACCGCAATATACAACTCAAAAGGATGGCGAGCGCCTCCACTGGGAACCGGGCGTAGAGTGATATAATCATTGGCGCCACGAAAATGTTGTATTCCTTGGATGCTCCAAAGTAGAAACGCGAGTTGCTCTTGACTAATTGGTTCATCCACGTAGGCTCGTTCACTGCGACGAATATCCAATAAATGCTCATAGGATGAGTGGGTTAGCACACCATCAAAAGGAGGAAGAGTGATTAACTCACCGGTTACTTCCTTGCTCCGGGGTGGGAAAGGAACCTCTTTTTGCTGGTCGCTTTCTAGCATTTTCTTGGAAAAATCAGGGCACTGCATAAACTTACGGTTCATTTCTATAGTTGACATAAGATTCACCTCGTTATTGTGACTGTTTTAGAAGAGCATAAATTTGTAACCAGAGAGTTATAGAATTTGCTCATAAACAGCTATTTTAGTTTCTTCTATATTTTAGACAGCCTTTTACTATTTGTCAATGAGTGTTCAACTACGTGGCTCGCGGAGGTATAACTAGGCTACAGTTATAGTTACAGTTCACGCGAGACGGACCGACTCACAGTCTGACACATCTCATTCTAGTGACTCCCCGCCCATGGAACGGAGACTCTCATTGTATGATGCTATGAAGGTATAACTGTGCAACAGTTCTACCGCCCTATGCTGAATACAATGCGCTTTTAAAGAGGCTCCGTGGAATGCTTGGGCGATGGAACAAGAATGAGATACGTCAGACTGTGAGCCGGTCCGCCCCACGTGAACTGTAGCGATCATTTTTTTACATTCTAATGTTAATACGCGAACTATTGACAGCAATATTTTTCTGTGTTATAAGTGTTATAAAGAGAAAAGAAACTATATATTACACCATATATATTACACCATACATCTTACATTATAATGTTAGAAAACTAAAAAAGCAAGTGTTACTTTTTATTACTATTCAGGAAAGTACATATTTCGCTACCGTTCACCCCGCAGGAGAACGCTCGCAGAACGAACTGTAGCTATGTATTATATAATAATTCCACTTACAAAGGAGGGTTATTCTATCAAACAGCAAATTCGTACGCCATATTTTGAGGTTGGTGTGAAAAACTATATTTACGGTGACGCCGTCATTGAAATGGGGATGTATCTGGATAAACTATCGGCAAAATATGATATAGATATCATATATATCGCACCATTTTTAGAACTTGCAGATGTAGCACGGGCAACAGAAAAATTAATCGTTTTTGCGCCCTATATGGATCCCATCCGTCTTGGTAGAGGGATGGGCCTTGTCTTACCGGAAGGCATCAAAGCAGCCGGAGCAAAAGGTGTGTTACTAAACCACTGCGAACGCCCGATGAGTTTCCCGGCTTTAAAACAAGCCATTGATCGGGCCAATGAATTGGAATTATTGAGCCTAATCTGTGCCGATAGTATTGAAGAAGCGCGAGCTATCGCCCAATTGGGACCGGATATTATCGCACCGGAACCAAATGAGCTGATTGGCTCTGGTACCGCCAGTGATTTGAGCTTTGTAATGGATAATATTAGAGAGATCAAAAAAATCAATCCAAATATACTCGTTGAACAAGCAGCCGGAATCACTACCGGCAAACAGGTATATGAGTTTTTAATGGCAGGATCGGAAGGGGCCGGAGCCGGCTCCGGCATCTTTAATGCGGCAGACCCCTTTGCGATAGCCGACGAAATGATTGCAAGTGTGAAAGACGCCCGAGACGACTTAATGAGATCACGTTAGTGTAGAAGGCGGGTTGAACTTGTAGGCTTGCAGCAGTACCTAAGTTGATTGAAAACGAGGTCGGCAGGTGGAAATGCAGACCTTTGAAAGAGAGGTTTATAATGGAATATCTGATTACCTTAGATTTAGGAACTACTTCTGTAAAAACATCGTTGTTTAACCAACATTTAGATTGTGTCAGCAGCTACACCGAAGAATATCAGTTGATTACTGATGAATCAACGATTGTTGAGTTGCCACCCGAAACCTATTGGACGGCTTGTGCAAATGGTATTCTTCATGTGACCGGACAAGGAACCCTCTTGGCTCCCGAAACGCTTGCAGATTCAAATAGCATTGCCGAGCAACTGCCTCATTCGAATTTGGATGTGAGCAAAATAAAATCCATATCTATATCAACCCAAGGAGAAACTTTAATTCCCGTAGACGCAGAAGGAAAGGCGCTGGCCAACGCAATCGTTTGGCTGGACGCAAGGGCAACCAAAGAAGCCGAACAGCTAAAAGAGCTTATTTGTAGTGATGACTTTTTTAAAACAACCGGCCTACCGGAAATTGGTTCCGCATCTCCTATTTGTAAGCTAATGTGGATAAAGAATAATTTGCCTGATGTATATGACAAAACCGATAAATTTTTACTGCTAGAGGATTATATCATCCTTAAACTTACCGGCCAATTTGTGACCGAACCAACCAATATGTCTTCTACCGGTTATTTAAATACCCGGGATAATGAAATTTGGACAGATTGTCTGCTTGCCGCCGGCATCGACCCCAAGAAGATTCCTCAATTGGTACCGGCAGGAACAATTGTTGGCAATATCAAACCGGAGGCGGCAGAAGCAACCGGCTTGTCTATAAACACGGTTGTAAACACCGGCGCCAATGATCAAATCTGCAGCGCGATTGGGACCGGTAATATCAAGCCCGGAAGCATTACTGAAACGACCGGAACCGCTCTCGCTGTGGTGAGTACCACGGATAGTTTACCGGAGCAAAATCTCTACAATGTGACCTTTTCACGGCATATTAATGATAAGTTTATCATGATTGCCTATTCTCAAACTTCCGGCATTATATATAAATGGTTTAAGGATAATTTTTGTGAAGATAATCTCGTTGACAATAAAACTGGACCTTCCTGCCCCTATGCTCGCTTAAATGAGCTGGCAAGGATCATTCCTCGCGGCAGTGATGGTTTACTTTTATTGCCCTACTTTGCCGGAAAACTCAGTCCGGATTACAACGAAAATGCAAAAGGAGTATTCTATGGCCTTGAACTGGGGCATACTAAAGGACATTTTGTTCGGGCTATTATGGAAGGTATTGCTTGTATGCTGCGGGAAAATATGGAGATTGCCTATGCCCTTTGTGGCGAAACGGACTGTGTCATTTCCACCGGAGGAGCCGCAAAAAGTCCGCTATGGAGCCAGATTAAAGCTGACATGACAAACAAAAGCGTCCACACTGCTTTCAATGAAGGCTCTTCCCTTGGCGCGGCAATATTGGGCGCTGTCTGTAATGGTTGGTTTCAAAGTATCGAGGAGGCATGTGATGCTTCCATTAAAATCGCCAAGAACTATCAGCCGGAAAACGAAGCAGTCCTAATATATCAAAGCGTCTATCAAAGATATCTACAATTGTATGAATGTCTAGCCCCGTTATTTGGCACCGCACAATAGAGTCTGACTTGTCCTGCGATTGAGCCGACTCAATCTTCGTGGATTCTAGCGCCGCTTCGCGCCATGCGCTTGAACATTAGCTCAAGCTTCTTGCTTTTTGTGACAATTACATTTGGCGAAGCGTGCGCATCTCAAGTGGAACGCTTTGACGACAACAATATCTCTGTTGTTTCTCATCTAATTGTAATGATTTCGCATCTCCTCATGGAAGGGCAGGGACAGAAGCTCATCAAGAAAAGCTTCTGCCTGCTCTTTTGAAGTGCAGAATCTGTCCATCATGATTAATTGAATTAACAATGCTTTGTTACCCGTCGTATAAGCTTCCAGCTCCATTTCAATTGGGACCACTCGATCTCTCAATAAATGTAACCGTATCGGCTTAGGAAGCTCTTTTGTTTCTATTCCTTGTACCCCTAGCTTGCTGCAATATGCCGGAATTTCTACCGCAAAATCTTTCGGTATCCCGGGTACAAATTCTCTCGAATTTAGCAAATTAACGACAAAGACTCCGGGCTTGTCTAAAGCAAGAGACTCAAGCAAGGGGACGATTGATTCTTCGTTCATTTCGGAAGAGAATAATTCGGACACCATCATTTCTTCATCATTGGAATGGCGAATCATGTCTTTTGCTGTACGATCAACGAAGTTAAAATACGCATCCCATCCGTGGGAGAACTCATCCGGATCATCCTTCCAAAATTCCAATCCGCTATCCGCCATATTATTCCACCATGGCCATAAAGCTCCGGTCCAATCTGCCGTATCGCCGATTGGATGCGCACCAAGCATCTGCATCAGTTTTTTTCTGGGATTCTTTGAGTATGCCGATAGGTTAAACAGTTCTTCACTCTTATCTTCACCTTTACCAAATATTTTTGTGAGCCAGATAAAGTGGTTAATACCTGCTACTTCGTAATTCACCTCTGCGGGAGATAAACCAAGGTCACCGGCAATCGTGTTTAGTTCAATGTAACCATGGCACAACCCAACCATTTTCGCTGCCGGATAATTCCGCAAAATATGGGTTGTTCCCGCTGCTACAGGGTTCATTACCATTATATGCCAGGCGTTCGGGCAAACATCGAGGATATCCTCTGTAATTGACTCCATTAAACGAAGCTGATAGAAATTCGTCCAAAATGACTCCCCGTATAATATATGATAACTGCCCGGAAATCGAAAACCATGCTTTAACGCGAGATGAAAACCCTTCTTCAACCTGTCATGCCCGGCTGCAAGGGCGCTAGACACCACAAAATCGGCATCTTTTAACGAATCGCGGCGATTCGTTGTTTTCTCCAACTTTAAATCTATCCCTTGCTCCTTAGCATATCTGGTAGATATTGCGTGAACGGCATCCAGGCGTTCCGGATTTATATCCATAAAGCTTACAGTGCTTCCCTCCAGGTTTCTATTCATACAGATGTCTTTGATAAATCCGAGGGAAAAAGCTCCGCTTCCGGCACCAATCATACTTATTTTTATCTTTTTCATAGTGAGTCTCCTCTAAGGTAGTAAATTGACATGATATCGAAATCTGCTTATCCACTTGAAGCAGGGGAACATCTTTTATCAGTCAGATAGTCTCGACTAATGCTTGTATAGTCCAACCATTTTGGATTACGCCTTTTCACACAATTCTGCCGTAATCGCCACATGTGATGTTGATAAAGTAGGAGATTCTGCCCTAAGAGTAATCTCACCAGACGATCCATCTGATTGAATAATCACCATACACAACCCGTTAAATGCTCTACGACGACCAAGTTTTGTATAATCCCGATACTTTATACTATAATCCGGTGCATTTCTGTCATCCAGTTGACCTAGTATCGGCAACCACCCATAACTTGATGATATCGGTAAAGGTTTGTCGGATTCAAAACTTGTCGGATCGCCATTCCCTAAGCCAATGATCTTACCATTGTCCTCTACGGTAAAGACAATTTCATTACTTGCTTGTGGCACAATATTCCCTTCTTTATCAACAACGGCAACTTTAACAATGGAAACATCAATCCCATCGGCATTGATAATCTCCCGGTCAGGAATTAAGATTATTTTGGCAGGTGCACCGGTCGTTGTGATCAGCTTTTCAACGGTCACTTTCCCCTCTCTTTTTGCTACTGCTTTTAATGTCCCCGGTTGATAATTGACCTTCCATTCTATTCGCATAGATTCAGGAACTATCACCTCACCAAGGCTTATATTATTTAAAAAGAGCTCCACTGTATCTTGATTAGAGTAAACACGTACATTGATATCTCTACCAATCATTTCATCCGGCCAGTTCCAATGAGGCATCAGATGCACCACCGGCTCATCTGTCCAAGCCGATTTATACCAGTAGTATTGATCTTTGGGAAATCCGCACAAATCCATAATACCGCATTGCGCCATTTTAGTCGGCCAATGCATGGGGTAAGATTCCCCTCGATAGTCAAACCCTGTCCATACGAAAATCCCGGTAAGCCACGGATATTTCAATACATGTAACCAGGTTTCATCGGGAGGTAGGTTTCCGGAGGCTCGCATGCCATATTCCGACGCATATCCCAAAATCGGATTAAACTCATAACAACCACGAGCTGCCGAGCATGATGTTGTTTCAGAGCCAATAAACTTCCACTTAGGCTTAACAAAATGCTTTCCTACTTCGCATTTTTCATAATACCCCGGCATTGTTTTTTGTTTTACACAAATTTCACAGATCTGTTGATCACCGTGAGGATTATAAAGAAGACATTTTTCAGAGGGCTTTCCGTGCTCTTCAAAGTACTTTTCACGCCCGTAATTGTATCCGACAATATCCAATTCCTCCCCAAATTCGTCCATCATGTCACGCGCCAGGGCGGCCACAACCGGCCGGGTCCGGTCGTGTCTATACACCACATTTCTTAGCTTTTTTAGGATTCGCACGCCGATGATATTGCTTTCAAGCTCCTCTTCGTTTTCAATGCTCCACATAATAACACTAGGATGATTGACGTCACGCTTTATCATACTTACAAGATTTTCAATGTGATCAGGAGACGTTGAAAACTGCCTATTTTCACACATTACAAGCACGCCTAAGCGATCACATATATCAAGCAATTCAGGAGTTGGTGGATGATGAGCTGTCCGTATTGCATTACACCCCATCTCCTTTAATAATTCAACTCGGTATTCATTCATGCGATCGGTTAGGGCAACACCTACACCGGCAAAGTCTTGATGAAGGCAGACGCCTTTGATAGGGGTTTGCTTACCATTGAGGAAAAATCCTCTCTCATTGTCAAATTCGATGCTGCGGATGCCAAAGGGGGTTTCATATCTATCCACAATCTTGTTTGCGGATTTAATTTCAGTGAATGCTTTATAGACTATAGGAGATTCAACCGACCAAAGCATCGGTGAATTTATGATTGTTTTTTGTTCTATTTTTGTAACTGATAAGGGCTCTAACAGGTGCTCACTTTCCACAGAGCTTACCATATTTCCATCAGGATCAATGATGCCGGTTATTAAAACAGTCTGTTTTTCTTCATCATATTCATTTTCAATCTCAGTTATGATCTGAACCTCAGCTTTATTAGGAGTTATCACCGGCGTGGTAACCATTGTCCCCCATCTGGCAACGTGTAACGGACTGGTTTTTACCAGCCACACATGCCGATAGATCCCTGCTCCTTCGTACCACCAGCCTTCCACTTCGGTTGGATCTACATGCACCAAGATGACATTATCACCCTCATCGCCAAAGCGCAGCATATCGGATAAGTCATACCGAAAACCCATATAACCACAGTTATATGTACCAAGATAGAACCCATTCAAAAAAACCGTGCTTTTACGAAAGACACCATCAAATTCTATGGATATTTTTTTGCCTGCATCTTCAGCAGATAAGCTAAATTCCTTGCGATAATAACCGATTTGCTTTGGAATATAACCATTAAGNTCACAATGGGGATTCATCGTCTTATCTCTCGNATAATGGTTTTCNAGCGCCCAATCGTGAGGCAAATCTACTTCGATCCAATCATCGGACCTAACAAGCCCTTGGGGAGTACCGCTTTCGAAAAAAAGCCCATCCTCTCGCCAATGATATACACCACAATCGGTCAGACCTTGCCGCATCCCACTTTTAAATGTGCTAAACGCAGGGGCATCATTTGCGGCAAGATCACCTTTATGAAATAGCCAAGATTTGTCGAAATTAATTCGTTCTCTCATCTTTTACTCTCTATCTTCTACTTATCAAACACCCTCCTTGACTTTTAAGTTGCTCGCCGGTTCAAGGAGGGTATCGTCGATGTGCTTTCAGAATTTTTGTAGTCTATTAGCGACCAAATTCTACATTAATTTCTTCTCCTGCTTGTAATCCTCCCATGGCCAGCCAAGCATCAACAAATGAGTCAAATTCGGTAATCGGCGCACCCTGGATGATTCTGATAAAAGTCTCATCCTCTAATTGTCGTAAAGAAGAAACCATCGTTTCGTAGAAGTCAGGGTTCGCCCCTCTAATCGCACTCATAACTATCCTATCCTCGTAAATATAATGTCTGATAACCTCCAGAGCCCCATACATAGCAAACTCACCAAAACTAGCAGGATCACGCTCTCTTACCCATCGCATTCCATGTTCCCACCTGTACATCAGATAATTGTCATCGGCGAAAGCTGAAGGATCACCACTTGTTAAGGCAGGGAATATATGTATATGCTGTTCATAAGTCCTATTTGGTCTGGTTTGGATGATTGGTTGTGCTTGTAACATAAGCCCCTCGAATTCCGGCCGATATATCGGATTGAAACTGTGTTCGTCTTCCTGGGCAATAAAGAAATTCATCAATTTTATTACTGCTTCCGGATGTGCACTATCTCGATTAATTACATAATATTGCCATATCTGCCAGCCAACCTGCAGATTGCTTCTTTCACCGTCTTGTGACGGCAATTGAATCGCGTGCCAATATGCATTATCAGCGGTCACCGAATCCACTAAAGGCCACCAACCGGCCCAACATGCGCCGGACATAATGCCTACTCTACCGGATGTTATATGTTCCATAACAGTTCCACCGTCATGTGCGCTAAATTCCGGGTGGATTATTCCTCGGTCAAACCAATCTTGCAAATATTCGAGGGTATTTCTCATTTCCGGCTGGATACTGCCGTAGATAATCTCTCCATCTTGCTCGAACCACATCCGATGAACTGCATTAAAACCATTGGCAATCGCTGTTAACCCCATCACACCACCATCCATTGAACCTTGCAAGGCAAATCCATGAGAATCCGGTATCATCTCCATAAAAACCAGAGCCAATTCGGTTAGTTCGTCAAGTGTTCTTGGTTCATCCATCCCGCTGGCTTCCAGCCAATCACTTCGAACCCAGATTACTTCCGGTACCGCCATGATTCCATGTCCCAACTCAGCAATGCCAAACTGACGGCCGTCCACAAAGGCGGAATAAAATCCTTCTTCGAAGGTGGCATCAATCGCCCTAAGTGCTTCGGAAGCCCACATTTGATAAAGTTCAGTGATATCCAAAACCGCTTCATTTCTGGCCAAATTCATGAAGTCTCGGTTATCCGCAAGCCAGAAATCCGGAAAATCACCGGACGCCATCATGGTTGCTGCCCTGGTTGCATACTGCACACTATCAACATACCATAAGTATTCAATAATAATGCCAAGTTCCTCATAAATGAGACGGGTAAATGCATTGTTGGTAAGATCGTCACCCTCGGGAAAGACGTTGTGAGCTGAGGCAATCCCTCTCACATGAGTTAGTGTAATCGGCGGATCATATCTGGCAAATTTGTCCGCTTCCGAAGCCGGCCCACTCCATGTGTAACATAGATCATCAACCGGAGCATCACCGCCGCCACCAATTTCGGTTGCTTCTTGGTCGGCATCGGTAGTATCGGTTGTGCCTGCATCCGGTGTAGCTTCCGGGGTGGCCCCATTGTTGCCACAAGCTACGATGATTGAAAAAATCATAATCATAGCAAGAATAAGTGCTGCTTTTTGTTTCATCTTTTTCCTTTTCATCTCTTTTCCTCCTGATGAATCCTGCAATTACCAAAGTTCTTGTGTGCTCTTTTAGTTGCATATGTTTTCATAAATCGGTTACGTAAATGCTTTTCGCATTTTCTCACAGTAATAGCAAACCAAATCGTACTTTGCATCAGGGGCGATGCGATGATCCGGGCAGGGGATAAAACCACCCAAATCAACAAGCGGTTTTAATCTTTCTATTTCCTCATCTACGGCTTTTTTGTCTTTAGCAAAAACCCGTTTGTCCATACCGCCGATACCAAGTAGTCCTTGGCCATAAAGTTTTCGCCATGGGGCGATGCTCCCACCCCATGTCCCGACTTCGATAGGGAACATTGTATTCACCCCATTTTCATACCATATCGGCACCAACTCATCAATTAAGCCGTCACAATCAAGAGGGAATATCGATATCCCGTGGGCTTTCGCTAAGTCGGTTATTTTTTTATAATAAGGTCCCACCAACTCCCCGAAAACCTTGGGGTTTACCAGCGGTCCTGTTTTAAAACAAATGTCTTCCCAAAAAGCTAGAAAATCAAATGCTATCCCCATTTCGGCAGCTTTTTCAAGCCCAAACTTGACTATTTCGTACGCCAGATTTCCTACTGTATCAATTACCTCTTCGTACAGCTCTTCATCATCAGCGGCAATATAGCTTAGACCAACGATACCAAACCAGTTTCGTATCACGCCATATAGACTACCTGCATAAAGCCCTTTGGGATTATCACTACCTGCGTATTTCTTCAGCCAATTAAAATCATATCTGTCTGCGGAGAATTGAAGTTTGGGAAGATAGTTTTCTTCCCATGTTTTTCTGTCTTTTAAGATATGATCAATTTCCACCGGAATTGAGGTAACTCCCGGCTTTTGCAGCTCGATCACACCCTCATCTGTTAAAATATGTTTGGCACCATCGGCAAATTCCTTTATGACTTTGGGTTCAAAGCCGGGATGTAGTCCGGTGCTTCCCATATAGCAGTCATCGAAACCATAATCAAATCCCAGTTTTTTAGAAACCGCTTCCCAACCGTCATAAGAGACATCATTCTTACTTATATGGCCTTCCAGCGCCCACTTTTCAAGGGTTTCATCCCAATAACCAAAATGTACGATGGGCATTTGGGCATTGGATTTGTAGTTCATAACAGATAAAAACTTTTCTCTGTTAGTCATAAGCCCCTCCTTTTCATAATTGAGCACTCTTAGATGCGGTAAGCGCTGCTTGATGAACTCCCTTGCTTGCTTGCATCTTTGTGGCTGATTTTCCGCCGGTTACACACAAATTCATGAAGATGATACAATAGTCAAAAGGTCATTATTTCATGCTTGCATGAAAATTAATGACTTTGGGACTCGCAAAACACCCGATAGTAGTCCGATTAGGACGGATTTCGAATGCTTCACGAAGATTGACTTTGTGGGTAGCATAGGATTGCGGGAGCATATGAAGGTTGAACTACTAACGTTCAACCGCATGAAATGCAGAGCAATCCGTTGTATCAGTAAGCGGCAAAATACCTTTCGACGCTTACATCATGAAGATTAAACTTAATGTTCAATCGCATAATCAACGTACGGTTGAACACATTAGTACCAAGCAATATATTTAGTCAACACTAAGTTCAACGCTTGCTGATGAGATTCCTTGCGACATTGCTGTTAGAACAATTTTCCCTTTACCGCCATTTGTTTTTACAACAACCATTCCTTTACCCTCAAAAGCACGTCTTGATGCACCAACATACATTTCTTCCGACTTCGGATTGCCATTGCCCACCGCCAATAAACTTCCAACGCCATAAACGGAGAATAATAATTCATGATCGGCTTGAGCCGACAGATTGCCATCAGCATCCAACAATTCCACCGTTATATATGATAAATCTCCATATCTATCCGTAAGGTCTAAACGATCCGGGGTAAGTTTAATCCGAGCCGGCTCCCCTGCTGTTTTCAACTCTGTACGGCTGATTTCAACATTATCTCGGTATGAAACCGCAACCAAAGTACCGGGTTTATACTTGGTTTCAAACTTCGTGATATACTTAACTTGTCTTCCGGCGTCTTTGCTGCCTAAGGACTCACCGTTTAAAAATAACTCTACCCGATCACCGGCAGAATACACATCTATCTCGATTGGTTTATCTTCAAAGCCTGACCATGTCCAACTGCTTAGTGCATCCGCCCACGCCCATTTATGAAACTGCTTGGGCGGCTGCCCGTAATATTGCGGTTTATGGACTAATATATAAGGAACTTCTCTAAGCCCCCAAACAAAATCCCGATAATATGACTGCGGTCGCTTAAATCCGCATACGTCAAAATCCCCACAATAAGCTACATGGGTCGGATAAGTCTTTTCTCCGGTTTCTTCAGTTTCATACCACACTCGACCTAGACCCGATTCACCAAAATAGTCTATCGCGGTCCAAACAAAATCACCGATTAGATAAGGCAGTTTATTAACAAGCTCCCAGATATCAAATACCTCACAGGGGAATGATTCAGTTCCGGCGATGACCCGATCCGGATAGAGTTCTCCATCTTTCTCATATCTTTCTGCTATATAGTTGTAACCCACCACATCCAGCGGCTTTGTAAATCCTTCTCCCAAAATCGCCCAATAGTCACAATCGGGCGTATTTCGCATCTCATCCGTTATCATTGCATCAAGCCTTTTAAAATGTTCTTCTGAAACTGCCACTTCATACCACCATACTTCCCCAATCGCATTGGTAATCGGTCTGGTATTATCGAGAGCTCTCACAAAATCAGCTAATTCACAGGCTCTTTCATCTCCTTTTGAACGCCCATCCCACTCGATAATCTCATTACCGGTGGACCACATAATAATACTGGGATGATTACGATCCCGCAGTACCATCGATGCCATGTCCTGCTGCCAACAATAGGGAAAATATATGTTATAGTCATAGGTCATTTTGGGCTCTAACCAAACATCAAAGGCTTCATTTATAACCAGCATTCCTAATCGGTCACAGGCGTCTAAAAACGCCGAGGAAGGTGGATTGTGGGCACATCGAATGGCATTGTAACCGCTTTCCTTTAGCAGTTCCACCTTACGCTCTTCCGCCCGTTCGTAGGCGGCTGCGCCAACAATTCCGCATTCGTGGTGCACGTTGCCACCTTTAAGCTTGATCGGTTCGTCGTTTAATAAAAATCCAATTTTAACATCAACTGAAATGGTTTTTACGCCGAATGTGGTATAAGACTTGTCGATAATTGTATCGTCAACTATGATCTCGGTTTTCAACTTATACAGATAGGGGTTATCGACCGACCACAAAACAGCATCCTCCATGGTGATGCTTTGATTTAATTTATTTATTCCGGGCATCAAATCAACCACGCTTTCACAGGATGTTATCTCATAATCCCCTCGAGCAATAATTCCAGCACGTAGGGTAGCTTTTACGCCGGTGATGGTTTGATTGTTTATCTGTGTTTCAATATTAACCGTTGAAAAATCCGGGGTAGTTACAAAAATTCCATACGGTTCAATATATATCTTTTCGCCTACCATCAACCACACATCCCGGTAGATGCCCGAACCGGTGTACCAGCGAGTATTAGGTACCGCAGTATTTAGAACACTAACGCTCAATTCATTTTCTTCTCCCGCCTTTAGATATGGCGTCAAATCACAAAAGAAGCTGGTATAACCATAAGCATGCTTTGCTACTAAATGATAATTCAAATGAACGACAGCATTCATGTAAATGCCTTCAAATTCTAATAATACGGTTTTATCTTCCCAGCCCTCCGGCGCAAAAAAACGCTTTACATAATACCCTTCACCACCCGGGAAAAAACCATTGTTGTAATCCTCTGATTCGCTCCTTTTCTGGATAATACTGTAATCATGAGGGACATTTATTTGGGTAGTTTTTTCATTGAAAGAAAAATCCCAATTAAGATTAAAACTCTCTTTTACCATTTGTTATCTCCTTACCATATCTGAGCACTCTCCAACCACTACCTATAGAGGTAGAAGTTATCTCCCACTGTGGTATATCACTTAGTTTAAGATTACTCCTTCACACTGCCAATGACCAAACCGGTGGTAAAGTATTTTTGCAGGAATGGATAGATAATTAAAATTGGAATCATCGCGACAAATAATTGTGCTGCTTGTGACGTTCTATTATTAACTGCCATCAAAATTCTTGCCAGTTCCTCGGAAGGTTGGACCACCCTCATAATCGCCGCCGGATTAACCACAATCGTCTGTAGATAGCTTTGCAAAGGCAGGTTGGCGGGAGTGTTCATGAATATCATCCCATCAAACCAGGCATTCCAATGGCCAACAATGCTAAATAATGCCAGGGTAGCAATGGCCGGCTTTGACAGGGGAATGAAGATTGAAAATAAAATCTTAAAATGACCGGCGCCGTCAATATGAGCAGCCTCTTCTAATGATTTGGGAAGATTTCTAAAAAAGTTAAGCATCACAACGACACTGAATACAGGCACCGCACCGGGTAGTACCAAAGCCCATATCGAATCCAACAAGCCCAAATACCTCACCACCATAAAAGAAGGAATCAAACTGGGCGCAAAAAGCATGGTGAAAAAGAAAAACCAAGCATAAAAAGTTCTTGCTTTAAATTTTGAATCCATTTTTGACAGTGGGTAGGCGGTCAGGACAATCAATATCAAATTAAGGGAAACACCCAGTAGAACCCTTCTGACAGATACGAAAAAAGCATCGGCGAAAGCAGAAGTAAGCATGATAAATTCGTAAGCTGCCGTATTAAAGCCGATCGGCATAAATGCCACTTGACCGGCTGCCACCACATTACTGTCACTGACTGACACCGCAAAAAGATTGAGGAAGGGCAAAAAACACAACAGTGAAGCAATAATCATGATGGTATAGTTAACCGTCATAAAAATTTTCCGTCCGAAACTACTTCTATGATGAGACATAATTTCACCCCCCTAAAATATTCTATAATTCGCAAACTTATCAGCGAGAAAGAATGACAGTGATATAAATATAAACGAAACAAAAGAGCGGAACAAACCAACGGCGGTAGAGACCGAAAACATACGTTGTTCCATCCCCAGGCGATAAATAAATGTGTCCAGAACATCACCCGTGGACATCACCGTTAGATTCAGCATATTGAATATTTGATCAAATCCGGCATTCAGTACACCACCAAGACTAAGTACTGACATTAAGATTACAATCGGTGCCATCCCCGGTAAAGTGATATGCCAGGTTTGTCGCCAACGGTTAGCGCCATCAACCATGGCGGCTTCATAAAGCTCCGGATTTATACTCGTTAAAGATGCCAAATATATAACCGTACCAAACCCAAAACCTTTCCAGATATCTGTCACAATCATTGTAATCGGAAACCAGAAAGGGTCGCCTAAAAAGAAGATTGGCTCAATACCCAAAAACATGATAAATCTGTTCACGATCCCCTCTGACGGCGAAAGAATATTGATGAATATCCCACTTAGGATTACCCAGGAAAGAAAATGGGGGATGTAGACAAAGGTTTGAAAAGTCCGACGGAACTTATTAGACTTAATTTCATTCAGTAATAACGTAAAAATAATCGGCACAATCAACATTCCGATAATTTTGAACATTGCAATCACAATCGTATTGCGCAGTACGATAAACGTATTAGGCAGGTTCATGACAAACCGAAAATTATCCAATCCCACCCAAGGTGAATTAAAAAACCCAAGTAGCGGGTTATAATCTTGAAATGCCATAATCGAACCTGCCAAGGGTACATATACGAATACGATGGAAAAAATAACCGCCGGTAGAACCATGATATGCAACGGCAGGTTACGCTTGAACTTGTTACTCATCTGAAAAATCCACTCCTTTCATTAGACAAATCGAGTAGGAGCGCCCGATGCCCCCGCCTTCATTTTTCAGAACGGCGGGGGATGTGTTTGTTACGACCAAACGGAACACTCATGTTATTCAAATACGATCCCATGAATCGTAGAATTTAGTTGAATTCTTCATTTATTTCTTCCGCCGCCTGACGACCACCCATATCAAGCCAAGCTTCCACAAAATCGTCAAATTCAGAGATCGGCGCCCCCATGATAATTCTAAGGAAGGTTTCATCCTCCAACTGCCTCAAAGAAGAATGCATTGATTCGTAGAAGTCCGGATTCGCTCCTCTAATGGCTTCCATTATAATGTTGTCAGCGTAGATATAATGCCTGATAATTTCCAACGCGCCATACATTACGTATTGTCCATAACCAACCGGGTCGCCATCTCTCTTCCACTGCATCGCATGCTCCCAATAAGTCATTAGCAAATCGGGAACACCTGATGGGTCGCCGCTGATGAGAGCCGGATGTACATATAGAAGTTGTTCGTAAGTCCGATTCGGTCTATTTTGGATAACCGGAAACGCTTGCAATGCCAAACCGGCAAATTCCGGGACTACATCATGCTGAAAACCATGTAAATTTTCCGCCTGGATAAAGTAATTAAGCATTTTAATAACCGCTTCCGGATGTTCGCAATCCCTGTTAATCACAATATACTCCCAAATTGGCCAACCAACTTGTAGGTTGCTTCTTTCTCCGTCCGGTGTAGGTATTGCTATCGGAAGCCAATCTGCATTATCAGCTGTTACCGAGTCAAGTAGCGGCCACCAACCGGCCCAACATGCGCCGGACATGATACCTACTCGGCCGGATGTTATATCTTCCATAACTCTTCCACCATCCATGGCACTAAATTCCGGATGAATAATTCCTTCCGCAAACCAATTCTGTAAATATAGCAGTGCATCTCGCATTTCCGGTTGGATCGAACCATAGATGATCTCCCCATCCCGATAGAACCATGTTCTGGGATATGCACCAAAGGCATTGGCAATACTAGTCAATCCCATTACTCCGCCGGGCATTGATCCATCTAAGGCAAAACCGTAGGCCCCCGTGTGCAGATCCATAAACGCAAGCGCCAATGCGGTTAATTCATCGGTGGTAGTTGGGACAGGTAAGCCGGTTGCCTCCAGCCAGTCACTACGAAGCCATACAATTTCCGGCACAGCGATGATACCATGCCCCAATACTGCTATACCATAGTGCCTACCATTTACAAACCCTGCCTGAAAACCTTCCGGAAATGTGGAGTCAATGTATTTCAATTCTTCTATTGCCCACATTTCATAAAGTTCCGTAATATCCATGACGGCGTCATTTCTAGCTAAGTTCAAGAAGTCCCTGTTATCCACATGCCAGAAATCAGGGAATTCACCTGACGCCATCATGGTTGCAGATCTTGTAGCAAACTGAAGATTATCCACATACCACAAGTACTCAATGATAATGCCCAACTCTTGATAGATTAGGCGAGTAAATGCGTTGCTGGTAAGATCATCACCTTCGGGAAACACATTGTGCGCAGACGAAATACCTCTCACATGGGTCAGGGTGATGGGTGGGTCATATCTGGCGACTTTGTCTTCTTCAGTTTCCGGAGCTCTAATTGCAGCGCCACCTCCACCTTGGGGACCACCATTACCACATGCTACTACTAGTGGTATCAGTAAAGCAGATAAGATAAATATCGCTACGAAACATTTTTTGCTACAAAATACATTCTTTTTCACAGTACCTTCCTCCTTTTTTACATTGAGCCCTCTCGGATGCGGTAAGCGTAGCTTACCTTAATGAACTCCCTTGCCCGCATCTTTGTGGCTGAGTTTCCGAGAGTACTCACATTGTTTACTTACAGCTTGTTCTACTGCATGACATTAGTATAATCGAGTAGAAGGCGGTTTCAAGCCTCTCCACTCGCTGCGCGAGGGGCGCTTTTGCCTGTCTGACAAACGGGATTCACTCCCGCGTCAGCAAGCTTATGCAAATAAACTAATTGCGCCCTCTGTGCAACAAAAAAACACATGACAACAATATTACTTGTCGAAATGTGCTTTCATTTCCTTGTGATAAGGCAAATCCATTATTTCATTTACAAAATTGCGCACTTGTTTTATCGAGGTTGCCCATTTATCCATAAGTACCAATTCTTCTAGATAACTCATTTTGCCTGTTCGATAAGCTTCCAGTTCCATCTCAACGGGGGCAACACGATCCCGTAAGACATATGCTTGAATCGCTCGGGGTAGTGCCTCAGCTTGAATTAGACGAACCTCATCCTTTTGACAAAGGGCCTCAACCTCAATCCCAAAATCCTCCGGGATTCCGGGCACAGCACCGCCGGTATTAAGCGTATTTATATACATAATTCGCGGCACATCACAAGCAAGGGATTCCACCAAGGAAATGATAAAATCGTCCGGCGGAATTTCCTTCATAAATTCTGTCACTGATTGTTCAGGGTTCTTTGCAACCGCTTTAAAATCGGCCACTGCCTTATCCACATGCTTAAAGTACCAATCCCAACACTGTGCCGGATCGTAATCATCATACTCCTTTTTTGTTTCATCATCAGAATGATAAAACCAGGGCCAACTTGCGCCGGTCCAACCCAGGGTATCGACCACGCCAATCACCCCATGGCGACGATAAAAATCCGCATGTATTTTACCGAAATACATGTAAAGCTTGTCATCTGCATCCTGTTTTGCTAAACGTTTATCAACGATATCGAAAAAATCTTGATCTTTTACATTCGCTTTATTCATCCACACAAAGTGGTTAGAACCGGACATTTGATAGGAAAAATCTTGATCAACGCCAAAATAACCGGCTACCACTTTCGCGATTTGAAAGGCATGGCATAAACCGACAAGTTTGGCTTCGGGATATTTTCTTTGAATGTATGTTACCCCGGCCAGGACCGGATTAGCAACCATTAAATGCCACGCTTTGGGACAGATTTCCAGGATATCTTGGGTCAACTCCTCAAAAAGGCGAAATTGGTAAAAATTGACCCAAAAAGCCTCATCATATTTAATATGATAGCTGCCACCAAACCCAAAGCCGTATTTATCGGCGATCTTCCATCCGTCTATTAGTCGTTGATGAGGCGCTGCCAAAGCAACGTTAATAACAAAGTCCGCTCCTGTAAGGGACTCTCGCCGATCCATCGTCTTTTCAAATTTCAAGTTTCCGCCAAGCTCTTTCATATAGCGAAGACATAGCTCATACACTGCATCTAACCGCTCTTTATCAATGTCCATAAGACTTACCGTACTACCGGCTAAACCCTTACAAGCACTTAAATCTCTGATGATACCCATTGAAAAACAGCCGCTACCGGCACCTATAATGCTAATCTTAACCATCGGACCCTCCTTTTCGAATCGACAAAATTTATCAACCAAACCACCTTCGCTACCTCTTAAAGGCGGAGACTTGCTTTGATGCCCAAACTAAAATGACACAAACGCAAAATCTTACATTTCAATGTAATAATATTTAACCGATTTCGAGCCTCTTTCAATGTTAATATTTATAACACAACGCAATGAAGATGTCAATAAAACACAACATTACATTTCAATGTAAGCAAATTACGAAAGAACACCAAAACTAACCTTATCAAGGCCTAATCAACACAGATGAGCAGATGAAGAGTTTTTTGTGTCTTTACAAAGAAAGAAGTGGCCGACAAAGGAGATAAACCCTCTACCGGCCACTATCTGTGAGTTTTCGTAAAATAAAGCATCGTCTATTTTTAATTTCCAAAATACTCATTTATTGCCCGTGTCATTTCGTCACCACCGGCGGCACGCCATTCTTCCAGTACCTGATGGAAGTGCTCTACCGGTTCCAGTCCCATGATAATACGGGTAACTCCTTCGTTGATAATACTGTCTGTTATACCGCCAAGGTCTAGCACTACCTCCGGATGTGCTCCCCAAGCTCTACAAAGAAGCAGGCGGTCATTCTCTTGGTAAGCCATGGCCAAAACCAACGGTGCACGGTCATGGCCCATTTGGCCATAACGTCCTAGGGCAGTAACATCTCTATCATTTATCCATCTCATTGACTCTTCAAAATATGAACGGGCATAACCGGATGTAAAGTTTTCTATTCCGGTACGAATGGCTGTTATAACTTCCAACTGGTCGTAAAACACACTAAAGGCTACCCAAAACGGACCGGTTGTGTGATGCATATCATTAGTGGTAAAAGGCAACACTTCTTCCGGAGTCATCGTGCCGGCTATAGTCGCCTCGTTAAGAACATAGATATAATCGTTCATTAACATTATCAGCACTTCCGGGTGGGCAGTATTTACGCTGACAACATTGTAGTTATCATTAGGGAAATGAATCGGAAAATGAACTTCTCTGCCATCGACTGAAGGTAGATCAAATGCATGTAGATAAGAATCATCGCCGAAGTTCTCTACTATACTACTCCATACGTAACTTCGCCAGGATGGTCCAACCTCTATGCCTGTTGTACCACTTACGATATCCGTAGTCATATTTTCCCAACTTGAAGCCGCAAAATCCGGACGAACCCAGCCGTTTTCAAACCATCTTGCCCACGCTTCTAAGGCATCAAACATTTCCGGCATTTCATAACCGGATTTGATGCCGCCTTGTCCATCATCTACCCATATTCTGGCCCAAAGCGCACGAGGGTGGGCATGCCAAGCAGGTAAACTTTCCCAGAAAGGCCCTAAACCACTGTCCAGAGAAATAGCGTATGGGGCGTCATGCATTTCCATCCATGTTTGCATCAAATCTTCCCATTGTGCCACGGTGCTAAGATCCGGTTCTCCTAATTCTTCCATAAAGTCTCTCCGTACCCACAGGAAACCCGTAAAGACAATTAAACCATAATGCAATTGCGGCACAGCAAACAAGGTGTCTTCTACAAATGCAGTCTCAAAAACAGCTTGCTCAGCACTCATCAACCTGCGCATTCCTTCTGATGCATAACGATTGTATACATCAGTAATATCCGCCAGCAGGCCTGCTTCTAAAAGTTGATTAAATTGCACTGTGCTAGCTTGAAACATATCCGGCAACTCTCCGGCAGCAATCGCTAAGTTCAGTGAAAGATCGTAGTCTGCAGAGGCCCAAACAGTCTCAATGATAATGTTATACTCTTCATACCAGCGTCTGGTCCACAAATTATCAAAAATATCTTCCCCTTCAGCCCAACCGAAACCGGGAGAGTCAACATTAGCGATTGTAACCGTTACAGGTTCCGGGAAAGGCGTGCGCCAATCAGTCCTAACAAAGCCTTCTTCATCGGCTTCTTCCGCAGCAGTATCGCCGTTTTCTGCAGGTACCGCATCTCCACCACCCCCACCATTGCCACATGCGGCAAGTGAAAATGTCGAAAACATTAAAACACCTGCTAATAAGGTTGCTAATAACTTTTTCTTCATGGTCTTTTCCTCCTTTGTGAAACAAATGAGCTCTAACATCGAATAGTTACCCCTTAACACTGCCCATAACTAACCCTTTTGTAAAATATTTTTGCAGAAACGGATAAATCATTAACATCGGTATAGCTCCCATAAACAATTGGGCAGCACGACCTGTTTGCACATTTAACCTGGCTATTAGTTCAGCCATATCGCCGGTTGCCATCCGCATAATTTCCTCGAATCTCAGTAATAGGAATTGTAAATAGGTCTGTAATGGATAATTGGCAGGATTCTGCATATATATCAACCCTTGGAACCAATCGTTCCAATGGAACACAATGGAAAATAACGCTACCGTGGCCAAACAAGGCTTTAACAGGGGCAGCATAATTTTATAAAGGATAGTCAACGACCCGGCTCCGTCGATCATTGCCGATTCTTTCAATTCTTCCGGCAAACCTCGAATAAAGTTCATCAAGATAATCATGCTAAACACCGGCAAAGCACCGGGAAGTACAAGAGCCCATAGGCTATTTAACAACCCCAATCTGGTTACCACAATATAAGTGGGGATTAATCCGCCATTAAATATCATCGTGAACACGAAAAAGCCCATGTAAAAATTACGGAACATTAACTTGCTCTTGTGATGCGAAAGGGGATATGCGGTTAGTACAATTAAAAGTAGATTCACCACCAACCCTAAGGCTACACGTTGAATCGACACCCACAGGGCGGTTAAAAATCTACCATTTTGAAAAGCAAATATGTAAGCATCGATATTAAAATCCACCGGTCTAAAAACTACTATGTTAGACAAAACGGCTGTATTAGAACTAAATGAAACTGCCAGTAAGTGAGCAAAGGGCAATATACAGGTTAAGCAAACGATAATAATGAACGTATAGTTAAAAACATCAAATATTCTTTTCTTTGGCGTGTTGTAGACCATGGTTATATCCCCCTTATTGGAGCTAAGCTTGAATGATTCATAGTTACACCTGAATTACGGATTTTAAGTGACTGTCATTTTGTTGACTTAACTACTACATCTAAAACACCCTATATCCGGCAAATCGATCCGCCAAATAATAGGACAAGGCTATGAGCACTGCCGAAATCAATGATCTAAACAAGCCCACTGCAGCACCCAGTGAGAATTGCGCCTGTTCAAGCCCCACCCGGAAGATATAGGTGTCGATAATATCTCCGGTACTAAATACAATCGGTGAATAAAGGTTAAAAATTTGATCAAAACCGGCATTTAATATATTTCCCATCGATAAAATTGTCATCAGCATGATAATAGGCATCATCAAAGGCAGGGTAATATAGATCGTCTGCTTAAAACGCTTTGCCCCATCCATTACCGCTGCTTCATACAAACCCGGATCTATACTTGTAAGGGTTGCCAGGTAAATTACTGTACCAAACCCAAAGCTTCGCCATACATCCGAGATAATCATCGTCCAAGGGAAGACACTTTCATCTCCCAAAAACCAGACCGGACCTAAACCAAAGAAACCGATAAGCTGGTTTAAAACTCCGTCCACACGCAGAAGCTCAATCATAACTCCCGCCAAAATAACCCATGACAGGAAATTAGGAACGTAGATTATTGTTTGAAAAACGCGTTTGAAAAAAACATTTCGAATTTCATTTAATAGAAGCGAAAAAAAGACGGGAACGACAATCAATAAAACAATTTTCCAACCGGCGATAAACAAAGTGTTCCAGATTGTACGGACAAAATTAGGCTGGGAAAATAGATTACGGAAGTTATCAAGACCAACCCAAGGAGAATTGAACCCCATGGCAACGTTATACCGTTGGAAAGCAATAATCAGCCCATATAAGGGAGTATAACTAAAAATGAAAACCAGAACCAATGCGGGAATCAACATAAGATGAAGTGGCCATTCCCTGCACATCCTTGCAAAAAAGGAACGTTTGTTACTCGACTTGTCAACTGATTTTGAACCGGGAACTCTTGAAATTCTGCCCATTAGCTTAGTCCTTTCTTTAATAAGCCTGTGTGTGCGCCATAAAAATCAAGTAGTTTCATTACATAGTCAGCCCCCCCACTTTTACAAATATTAGTAGCTACATCACAGATTATACATTCGCCAATCATCCACTTATAGCCTTAAACTTCACTCACGGGTATGCTTTTCGACTAGGCGTATCAACTGCTCCGCCTCATCTTGTGAATCTGTATAAGCAAGTATAATCAATCCTTTTGAAGACAAATTCTCTAAAAGTGACTCAATCTCTGATGGATTTGATACCCCAATCACAATACTTTTGCCTGCCCTTTGAATCTGCTTCAACACCGGAATATACGCCAAAGGAGATGGTTGGCCGGTAACACAGGTCCATTGGATTGCATTAAGTTCCTTCAAATCCAAAAGCATAGGTAAAAATCTTAATTGTTCTACACCGTCCAAATGATATATTGAGCGATCCGCCCATTCGGCTTGGGCTCTTAACTCCGGCATGATTAGTTCTTCAAAATCGGTAACAGAAAACATCACTGACATATCGCTTTGCATGCATATGGTTTTGCCGGTAGAGTAGGAATTTAACCAGCCAATACTACTTCCACCCTCGTTGTTTGCTGAGACAATAGGGTAGTACTCATTGTAAAGGGTGTACCACATTTCTTGGACGTAAGCGAGTGCTTCTTTTACGAATTCTCTATCATCAATCAGGTCGGTGAGTACCGCCTGGGTTCCTCTGGCATGGGCTAATGCATCGATGTTTCCCGTCACATCCGGCATCGAAACAAAATAATCACCCCCACTATCTTCCACAAAATACTTGGCCATTTCTATCGTCTTTCGATACAGTAATGATGACTTATCAAAAATCAAATCGGACAACTTTGCTTTGTCATCGGTAAGAAATGGCTGAAACCATATGGAATCTTTGAATTGATATTTTGATCCCTTAAAAAAACCACCATGGCCGCAGTCTCCTAAATTCACAAAAATCTGTGGAATTGCATCGCCACCTAAAAATGCTTTTTCCAAAAATGCTCTACTGTGCTTTGCAATACTTTCCGGATCAGTCCACATGCGCTCTATATCTTCTTGGGTCTTGCATGTTGCGTACATCCCACCCTTGCTGTTTAGATAAAATTCTTCTTCCGTCATATTTCGCCCCGGGGCTAAAACAGATACGCAGCACCGATCAACTATCTCCTGCTCCCAAAATGCCAACAGACGCTCTTTTCTCTTACTCCAATCGTCAATGTACTTCATCTTCAACCTCATCTCGGTGAAATTTTATATCTGTAGTATATGACTTTATCTGTTATCTGAATTGTATTTTTCTTACTAATATTTATAGCATAATGAAATAGCAATGTAAAGTTACATTTCAATGTAAGATATTCTCGAATTACATTTCCGACTACAGGAGTCCCCTCGCAGTTTGAACTGGTTACAGTTCACGCGGGGCGGACCGGCTCACAGCCTAACGCATCTCCTTCCTGTTCCATCGCCCAAGCATTCCACGGAGCCTCTTTAAAAGCGCATTGTATGCAGCATAGGGCGGTAGAACTGTTGCACAG
>JGI20163J15578_10000125_pt1 | contig 30298 bp, 25 predicted proteins | sample TergutCu122P1_FD_15578 | JGI IMG/M metagenome (IMG submission 15578)
TGATTAAATTTGACTCTAATCAGTGCTTCCACATTTTTTCTCGTTTTCTTGCAGAAAACTACGAAAAAAGGATAATAAGGTAAAGCTGATTTATTCTCGATGAATAAATCAGCGGTTTCCTAGTTATTTCCAGGGTCATTTTGAAATTATAGAAGCAAAACGCTCCGCAAGCAATTTTGTTACAGTTTTTTTTTAAATTGATTGTATTATTTATAACACAAAAACATAAATATGGATATTATGCCCTATTTCTCCGGTGAAAACTGATCTTTCCCCACACTACAGATAGAACAAGCCCAATCTTGCGGCAGTTTTTCAAAAGAAGTTTCAGGCGCTATATTGCTGCCGGAATCGCCTGCTTTTGGATCATAAATATAGCCGCACACATCGCAAACATATTTTTTCATTACATTACCTCTCTTTAGCAGTTATAATATAAATCATATTTTCAATTATGTAACTCCAAATTTTTTAAATTTTCTATCGATAAATCCGGATGGATTCCAAGTCTTGTAAGGCTAAAATCAAACCTTACAGGGTCGAGTGCATCATATTTTTTTAAGCTTTCTGTTATTTCAATTGCTTTTTTAAGCGACGAAGAGGGTCTGCTTGTAAAACCAAGGTATGTTCCTATTTGCGACATATGCGTATCAAGCGGCACAATCAATTTGCTTTTATCTATAAAATCCCAGCCTCCCGGATCTATTTCATCATTTCTTGCCATCCATCTTAAAAACAGGTTAAACCGCTTGAAGGGGCTGCCTTTCCACGATTCTGTAACCAGGATTCCGGGGTTCGACTTACAGTTTTCCAGAAGCTCCCTGTTAAAAGAGTGTATGGCTTCTATATAAGATTTTTCTGTTTTGTACTTTTTCTTAAAACAATCTCCGACAGACCCATACTTATTGATTATAAAATTTATGCCTGATAAATACCCGGCAATATGAGAGGTTTTAAAAAAGCGGTAGGTGAATCCGGTGAAAATTTTCTCAAAATCTTCATATCTTAAAGATTTAACATCGCTAAAGAGCGAACCAAACTTTGAAAGCACTGTGTCAACCGCATTCATAATAAGGTTCACTTTACCAAGAGCAAGCGAAGATGCAATAAGCCCTGCAATTTCGCGATCTTTTAGTTTGCTGTATTTTCTTACAAAAACAAGCGGATCGGGATTTATATATTCTGGCTTGTGGTATCTTGCATATATTTCATCAAGTAAATATTTTACGCTCTGTTTCACCTAAACTCTCCATGTTTTGGCTTAATTTTGCTCTACAGAAATCCGGCTTGTGGCTGGTGCGTGCCCACGCTGGAAACTTCGTTGCGACGTGCCGCAGTGTAACGAGGACTCTGGCGAATCGCAACAGTCGCAAGCCCATAATATCATGTATAGTATCATTAAAAAAGGCTGCCCGAGAGCAGCCTTTCATTTATTTATACAAGTATACTACTTCTTGTAAACAGGCCGCTTCTGATAATGCGTATGCAAATACTTATGCGCTTTATCGCTGCATGGTTTTCCAAGAAATTTTTCATAAATATGAAGAATTTCAGGGTTAAGATGCGAGCATCTTAACTGCGATTTTGCATCATCTGTATAGAGACCAGCAGTTCTGGCAGCTCTTACTTTATCATCTGTTTCATAAGGCTGACCGCCGCCTGCAATACATCCGCCGTAACAAGCCATAACTTCAACAAAGTCATAAGGCATTGGTTTTCCTGTTTTTTTCGCTTCCCTTATTTCTTCGAGAATGCTTTTTACATTAATCATTCCATGCGCAGCAGCAACTTTTACCGCTGTTCCCTTGATATCGATAACGCCTTTTTTAACTCCGTCCGTACCGCGCACAGGATTTATCTCAACATTTTTAAGCTCTTCGCCTGCCACAAGCTTGTATGCAGTTCTTAATGCTGCTTCCATTACACCGCCTGTAACTCCAAATATTGTACCTGCGCCTGTATAAAGACCAATAGGGCTGTCTGCTTTTTCATCTGCAAGGTTTTCAAAGTCAATACCAGCCATTTTTATAAGCCGCCCAAGCTCTCTTGTAGTAAGAACAAGATCAACGTCCGGAGCGCCGGAAGAATTCATATCCGAAGATCTTCTTATCTCAAACTTTTTGGCTGTACAAGGCATAATTGCAACAGAGTATATATCCTTTGGATCAAGATTTTTCTGCTGAGCAAAATATGTCTTTGCCATTGCTCCCTGCATCATCATTGGTGATTTTGCAGTAGAAAAGTGCGGAATCATATCCGGATAATATTTTTCCATATAATCTGTCCATGCAGGACAGCATGATGTAAGCTGCGGCAGATCGCCTTTTCTGTTTAAAAATTTTTCTACAAATTCGCTTCCCTCTTCCATAACTGTAAGGTCTGCTCCAAAGTTTGTATCAAAAACAGAATCTGCGCCAAGTTTTCTTAATGCAGCATATATTTTTCCGGTTACAATTGAGCCTGGTTTCATTCCAAATGCTTCGCCAAGAGCTACTCTTATTGCCGGAGCAATCTGAACAGAAACATGAGTATTCTTCGCAAGAACTGCCGCGAGGAATTTATCTGTTTCATCTTTTTCATATATTGCGCCTACAGGGCAATGTGCTGCACACTGTCCGCATTTTATACACGGGCTTTCATCAAGAAGAACATCTGCTGATGGCGCCAGTCTTGTTTTTTCACCTCTTTCAAGGAACTCAAGCGCCCATACATCCTGAAGACTCTGGCAAACAAGTGCGCATCTTCCGCACTGTACGCATTTTACAGGATCGAGAATAACAGATTCTGTTGATGTATCTTTTGGAAGATCCATTATATTCGTGTCATAAGGAACTTCTCTTATGCAAAAATCTGTAGCAAGCTTCTGAAGCTCGCAAGCCTGGTTTCTTGCACAAGTAAGACACTCCTGCGGATGGTTAGAAAGGATAAGTTCTATAACTGTTTTTCTTATTTTCTGAATTTCAGGATCATGCGTTATATAATTTTGTCCTGGAACAACTTTTGTTGTACATGCTCTTACAAGCCTTGGGTTGCCTTCAATCTTGACAATACATATTCCGCAAGCGCCCCATGCCGTAAGGTCCGGGTGTGCGCAGAGAATTGGAATTTTTGTTCCTGCAAGTTTTGCAGCATCAAGAATTGAGCCGGCTGCATCAGCCTGAACTGACTGGCCATTTATTTTTACTTCTACAGTTTTCACTGCTTAACTCCTTACAATTAGATTTTATCAATGGCTTTGAATTTACAAGCCGCTACACATTCACCGCACTTAATACATTTTGTTTGATCAATTACGTGAAGCTCTTTCTTTTCTCCGGATATACAATCAACAGGGCATTTTCTTTTACATGCTGTACAGCCAATACACTTGTCATTTACTACAAAACTAACAAGGTCTTTACATTTTCCGGAACGGCATTTTTTATCTACAATATGTTTTAAGTATTCATCTTTAAAATGATTTAGTGTTGAAAGAACAGGGTTTGCAGCTGTTTTTCCAAGCTCGCAAAGAGAAGCCAGCTTCATGGCATTGCTTATATCTTCCATTTTTTTAATGTCTTCTTCTACAGCGCTGCCTTTTGAAATTTTATCAAGATATTGGTACAATTTTTTTGTTCCAATTCGGCACGGAGAACATTTACCGCAAGATTCTTCGACACAAAAGTCCATATAGAATTTTGCAACATCTATAATACAATCGTCTTCATTCATTACGATCATACCGCCGGAACCCATCATCGAACCCATAGCAACAAGGCTGTCAAAGTCAATTGGCGTATCAAGGTCTTTCTCGGTAATTACGCCGCCGGAAGGTCCGCCTGTTTGAACTGCCAGAAATTTTTTGTTATCTCTTATTCCGCCGCCAATATCAAAAACAACGTCTCTTAATGTTGTTCCCATTGGAACTTCTACAAGACCTGAGTTATTGATTTTACCGGTAAGCGCAAATACTTTTGTTCCCGGAGAACCTTTTGTTCCAATGGTGGTATGCCACTTTCCGCCTTTAAGAATTATCGCCGGAACATTAGCAAAAGTTTCAACATTGTTGATTATAGTTGGTTTTCCCCAGAGACCTTCAATTGCAGGAAACGGAGGTTTAGGCGTAGGCATACCTCTGTTGCCTTCGATAGATTTGATAAGCGCTGTTTCTTCGCCGCAGACAAATGCGCCTGCGCCAAGTCTTACTTCTATATCAAAGTTAAACTTACTTCCAAAAATATTTTGCCCAATAAGCCCGCGTTCATACGACTGATTTATTGCAATGCCGAGTCTGTGAATTGCAAGAGGATATTCTGCTCTTATGTAAATAATTCCTTTGCTAGCTCCAACTGCATAGCCGGCGATTGCCATTGCTTCAAGAACAGAGTTTGGGTCTCCTTCGAGAATACTTCTGTCCATGTAAGCGCCGGGGTCGCCCTCGTCCGCATTGCATAGAATATACTTTTGATCAGCTTCTGCATTTTTTGCAAAGTTCCACTTCATCCAGGTTGGGAAGCCTGCGCCCCCTCGCCCTCTAAGACCGGAAACTTTAAGCTCTTCAATTACCTGGTCAGGTGTCATTTCAAAAATACATTTTGCAAGCGCTTCATATCCGTCGCGCGCAATATATTCTTCTATATTTTCCGCATCTATAAAACCACAGTTTCGCAGCGCAATTCTGTATTGCTTTTTATAGAACTGAATATCGCTTGCTTCAAAGTTTTCTTTATCTCCGACCTCATCGCCGGCATAAAGAAGCCTTTTTACAAATCGGCCTTTAATAATATGTTCTTCTACCATTTCTTTTGCATCCGACGGTTTTACTTCTACATAAAACGCTTCATCAGGCAAAATTTTTACTATAGGTCCTTTTTCGCAAAATCCAAAACAGCCGGTTTTTATAACCTGGGCATCATCTTTTAGTCCATGTTTTTCAATTTCTGCAAGGAAATTTTTATAAATATCATCTGCTTTTGATGATTCACAGGCTGTACCAGCGCATACAAGTATAAAATTTTTCATTTTTTTAAAATCCTCCGCTACTCTTTTAAAATATCTCGAGAAGGTCTGTCAAAAATATGTCCGCCATCAACTAGTTTTCTCTGCACACAATGTTCTTTAATAATTCTTCGTGCAAAATCTTCATTAACAGCTCCATAAATTGTATCTGGCATTCCCGGTACTTTTACTTCAACTGTTGGTTCTCCTTTATCGCAATAACCCATACAGCCTGACTGCTTAATAGTTGTTTCGTTAAGTCCTTGTTTCTCTATTTCATCAAAAAGCGCTTCCATAGTTTTCTTTGCACCTGCCGCAATACCGCAAGTAGCCATACCTATCCTAATAACAATGTCATTTTCTCCAACTTCTCTTCTATCAAGGATTTTCTTTTTTTCATCTTTCATTTTTCTAAGATCTTCAAGACTCATCTTAGCCATTACCGGCCTCCTTATTCAAATTTTCTTCGTGGGATTTAAAATATTGCCTTGCAAGATTTATAGATTCGGCGCTATTAATATCTCCCAGTACATCAAGTAATTCCGAACGTTTTATTACATATTGGTCATGACCGCTTCCACCTAAACTTCCTTCGGAACTATTCCCCGATACAAGCTCGGGACTTTGCGTTCTTACAAATTCAAGCTCATAATCTCCATCAAACATCATTGCCTGCAAAACAGCAAAGGATATGTCGCCCTCCGGCGGCGTATCTATATTTGATGTATCAAAACTGAATTCTACTTTTGTTCCTACACCTTTTTCCGACTGGATATCAAATTTTCCTCCTGAAAGGTTTAAAGAATGCAGTAAAAATGGAATTCCAAGTCCAACTTTTCGCTTTACGTGTTTTGTGCCATCTGTGTAAAAAGGATCTCTTACTTTTTCAAGCTGTTCTTTTGTCATCCCTTTTCCATTGTCTTCTATTATAGCACTTATAATATTGCCTTTTTTTTCATATAGAAATTTTATATGAGTGCTGTTGGCTTCTACAGAATTTTGTAGGCAATCTGCTATAAAATCACAGATAGTTGCATGCATCCCGGCTTATCCCTGTTTTCTTAAGTCTTCAACAATGCCTGCTACTTGCTCAAGTGCAAGTTTTCCATAAACTTCGCCCCCAACAACAAAAAGAGGAGCAAGCCCGCAACATCCTACGCATCTTACAGATTCCACGGAAAACAGACCATCTTCTGTAACTTCGTTTAAGGGAACTCCAAGTAATTTTTCAAGTTCAGAAATAAGGTCATCTCCGCCCTTAAGATAGCAGGCAGTACCCATGCAGACTTGAATATTGTATTTACCAGGCTTTGTTCTTTTAAAGTAATGGTAAAAAGTCAGTACCCCATAAACTTTTGCAAGGGGAACCTCTAGAAGTTCTGAAACCTTTATAGCAGCCTGTCTTGGGAGAAATCCCAATTCTTCCTGTACTTTGTGAAGAACCATAATAAGATTGCCTGGTTTCTTTTTCCAGCTTTCGATAAAAGCCAGAAGCTCCGGCGAGAATTTTATCTCTTCAGCAGTTTCTACAGCCACAATGAAACCTCCATTATTTTTTGTCCTAAGACATTTTTTCATTTATATTATAGAGTATTTAAGATTACTAATCAATATAACCACTTGTTTATACATTTTTTTGTTATAAAAAAAAGTTATTATTTATCAAGAATATTTTTTTAAATCAATATTGACATTTTATTGTGAAGAAAGTAACATAAATCACTTATGAACAGAGAAATAGTCCTTCGTTTGTCAAAATATAGGCGCTTGCTGCAAAAGCTTAAAATTATTGGCTTGGAAAAAGTTTTTTCAAATAATTTGGGAGATGCGCTTGGAGTTACGCCGGCGCTTGTGAGAAAAGATTTTTCTCACCTTAAAATAACAGGCAATAAACGGGGCGGCTATATAATAGATGATCTTATAGCAAGCATTAATTTAATTTTGTGCAAAAACCACCCTCTTGAAATAATTGTTGTTGGGTGCGGAAAAATAGGTACTGCATTAATGCAACACAGGGGGCTTGCAGAAGATGGTATTAAAGTTGCAGCAGGATTTGATATAAAGCCGGAAAAAATATCCAAAAACTCTGAAATCCCTATTCTGGGAATAGAGGAACTTGACTCTTTTATTAAAAACAGACAAATAAAAGTTGGTGTAATATCTGTGCCGGAATCTATGGCTACATCTGTTTTTGAGAAAATGGTTAGTGCAGGAATTACGGGTTTTTTAAATTTTTCTCCTGTTGAACTTAAATTTAACAAAGATTCTCAGCTTTTTGACAATTCTAACTCTTGTTTTATAAACAATATAAACCTTGCAGTGGAAATAGAAAATTTATTTTATTATGTAAACAGCAGGGATAAAGAAGAAAAACAGGCATCAAACTGAATTTGGTACATTATTGACAATATTTTACCGATTTATAGAATAATATAATAGTAAAAATATGAATTTAGTATTTATTGCAATTGTCCTTACATTACTGCTTGTTACGATGCTTATTTTCTTTATCGTATCAGCCATAAAGAAATTTTCTTCAGGAAGCGAATCTGGCGGTCCTAAAAATAAGGACAGAAACTCAATAATAAAAGAAGCCAACAAAAAGTTGGAGCGAAACCCAAAAGACTCTCAAGCTATACTGGAGCTGGCAGATCTCTACTACTCAGAAGAGACATACGATAAATCGTTTCATCTTTATAAATTATTGCTTGATAAACCCGAACTCAGTTCGCAAGGCGGTGAAGTTGACATAATATCCAAGTATGCGGTATCTGCTCTTAAAACAGGCAAGATTGATGAAGCATACAAGTACCTTAATTATGCCAGAGCAAAAAATAAAGATGTTTTTGAAGTCAATTATAATCTGGGCGTTATAGATTTTGACAGAAAAAGTTATGACAAAGCGCTCTCTTACTTTATTGCGGCAAAAAATCTGCTGCCCGATCATGTAGCTACTTTACAATATATAGGAAAAATTCTTTTTCATTCAGGCAGATTTAAAGACGCAGTAGGATACCTTAGAAAATGTTTTGACCTTTCTCCTGGAGACAAAGAAATTTTATATTTACTTGGACAAGCATATAATGAATCGGGGCAAATTGAAAATGGTTATAAGATATTCAGCCACTTAAGACCAGACCCGGCTTACGGTCCCCAGGCATCTCTTGAAGCAGGGAAAATAGATATAAAGAAAAAGAATTACCCCAAAGCAATCGAAGATATGGAGCTTGGATTAAGGCATAAAGAGATTGACCCAAAGATACGGCTTGAGCTTCTTTATCAGCTTGGCACTACATATATTTTGGAAAGTAAAGTAAGCATGGCTCTCAAAGCTTTTGATTCAATACTGAGTATTTCCAGTAATTACAAAGATGTCGCAGCATTAAAATCAAAATATTCCGAACTTGCATCCAATAAGAATCTAAAAACATATCTCATGTCTCCTACTTCTGAATTTGTAAATTTATGCAAAAGAATTGCTCCGTTAGTATATCCAAAAGCTGAGGTTAAAATTACAGATATTAAAGCAGAAAAAAATGATTATGTGGATATTGTAGCAGAGGTAACATCAAACCAGATGGAAGATATTGCGCTTTTTAGATTTTTAAGAGCAACAACCCCTATAGGAGATATAGTGCTCAGAGACCTTTACTTTAAAAGTAAAGATGTAAAAGCAGGGCAATCATATTGCTTCTCTGCCGGTTCATTTACAGAAACAGCAGTAAAATTTGTTGACGCAAGAACCATAGATCTTGTAAGCGGAAAAGAGCTTACAGCTTTCTTGTCAAAAGCAACCAAGGGCGAGTAAGAGTCAAACTTCTCCTGTGGGGGTTCGCGGCGTCCGTGCCAGACCTAGCGCAAAAAATGCAGCGTCCGTGCCGCTGCGCTAGGTGCGGCGTCCGTGCCGCAAATTACTATGTGGCGTTCTTCTTCAAGAAAAGGTACAGCTACTTTTTCTATTTTAAATATTTGTATTCCTGCTGCACGCATCTCTGTTTCTATTTCTGTCTTTTTGCCCTTATAGGAAAATAAGAAACCCTTGGGGTTTACTATGCGGAACAATTCTTTATAATACTCAACAAAATTTCTAAAAGCCCTGAATGTTACTGCATCAAAAGAAGATTTTATATTCTCAAGCTCAGATTCTTCTATTTGGATATTATCAAGAGAAAAGAGCATTTTGCAGTTATTAAGAAATGCAGTTTTTTTTCCGGATCTTTCCACGAGAGTAAAAAGCTTATCCGGAAAAAATATAGACAAAGGAATTCCGGGAAACCCTGCGCCAGTGCCTATATCTGCAATTGTATTAAAATTCATTTGCGAAAGAAGGGGTGCTCCGGCAAGAGAATCAAAAAAGTGTTTTACAACAAGGGTATTCCCCTCTGCTTTTAAAAATCCTGTTTTTTTATTCCAGATGGAAAGCTCTTCATAAAAAGCAAGCAGCTTATCAAGCTGTGCATCGTTGTAATCAATGCCAATACGAATTAATCCTTCTGCAAAAAAATCTCTCATCTGTTTTTCTTGCCCAAATAAAGGGTACGCAAAGCGACCCTTTTTGTTCCTCATCGCTCGATCATGCGAAAGCTTAGCTTTCGCGCGATTCTCGCTTATTCGTCCAATAAATCACTAGAACTGCGATGTCGGATTTTCTTACTCCGGAAATTCTTAGAGCCTGTCCCATTGTCGCAGGAGCTATTTCTTTTAGCTTTTGCCGCGATTCACTTGAAATTCCTTCGACATCATCATAGTTAAAATTTTCCGGAATTTTCATCTTCTCCATTTTCTCAAAACGTTTTATCTGCCCTTCCTGCCGCTTGATATAACCTTCATACTTTATATCCATTTCTATTAACGAAAGCAACTCCTGTTTTGTGCTGCTGATTTTTTCATCAATATTTTTTATATTATCTATTGTAATTTCCGGGTCTTTTATGGCATGGCTAAAATTTTTTCCGCAATGCTTTTTCAAAAGCTCAGCGCTTTGTTCATCAAGATTTTTTAATGAATTTGCTGTTATTTTTCTTTGATTCAGGAGCTCTTTTATTTCTTCGGTTTTAAAAAGTTTCTCCTGAAACTTTTCATAAGCCTCGTTACTTAAAAGACCTATTTCTTTTGATTTAGGCATAAGCCTTTTATCCGCAGTATCGTGTCTTAGCGAAAGCCTGTGCTCTGCTCTTGATGTAAACATTCTGTACGGCTCTTCTGTTCCAAGCGTTACCAGATCGTCTATAAGAACGCCGATATATGCTTCTGTTCTTGACAAAATTAGCGGCTCTTTTCCAGAAAGATAAAGAGATGCATTTATCCCTGCCATAAGCCCCTGACACGCTGCTTCTTCATACCCGGATGTTCCGTTAGTCTGCCCTGCAATAAACAGCCCCTCTACTTCTTTTGTCATAAGTGATGGTTTTAACTGGCGCGGGTCAATATAGTCATATTCTACAGCATATCCTGGCCGCATTATTTCAATATTTTCAAGCCCCGGGATTGTTTTAATAAAAGCTTCTTGCACATCTTCGGGGAGAGAAGTAGTTATTCCATTAAGATAGACCTCTTCGGACTCAAGCCCCTCGGGTTCAACAAATACCTGGTGTCTTGCTCTGTCCGGAAACCTTACAATTTTATCTTCTATTGACGGGCAGTACCTTGGAGCTTTGCCGACTATTTTGCCTGTGTATAACGGAGACCGCCCGATGTTTTCGGTAATTATTCTGCGAGTATTCTCGTTTGTATATGTTATATAACAAGGCAATTGCTGCCTTTCGATTTTTTCTCTGGTAAAAGAAAACGGCATTAGCTCTTTATCCCCTGCCTGAATCTCCAGCTTGCTAAAATCTATTGAACTCTTTTTTATTCTCGCCGAAGTTCCTGTTTTTAGCCTGCCTACTTTAAAACCCATTTTTCGCAGATTAAGCCCAAGCCCAAGCGCTGCAGGCTCTCCAATACGCCCCGAAACAGCAGTATAATCTCCTATAAAAATTCTTCCTTCCATAAAAGTTCCTGTTGTAAGAACTACTGTGCGCGAGGTGAAAACCCTTCCCCTTTCTGTTACAACGCCTGCAATTTCATTGCTTCTTTTTCCCAGAATAAAATCTGTAACAGTATCCTGAAAAACCATTAAGTTTTTTTGCTTTTCAACTGTCCACTTTGCGAGCAGATTATAGGCAAACTTATCTGCCTGCGCTCTCGGCGACTGCACTGCATGACCTCGGCTTTTGTTGAGCATTCTAAACTGTATCATTGTCTTATCAATAAGGTTTGCCATCTCGCCGCCGAGAGCACCTATTTCTCTTACGATATTTCCTTTGGAAAGCCCGCCAACAGCAGGATTGCAGGAAAGTTTGCCTATCGTATCAATATTTTGGGTAACAAGAAGTGTGTTATACGACAGCCTTGAAAGCGCTAACGCTGCTTCTATTCCGGCATGACCTCCGCCTATTACAATTGCATCAAATTCCATATTATTTTCCTAGTTAGAAGTGATGGTTAGAGTCAAATTTAACCAGCACTTCCTTATTTTCCTACACAAAATTTTGAAAACATAATTTCAAGTATATCAGAGCTTGTAACTTCTCCTGTAATTTCACCAAGAATATCCAGCGCTTCTTTTATATCAACAGCAATTAAATCAAGAGGAATGTTTTCGTTAATGGAAACCAGTGAACTTGACAAAGATTTTACTGCTTCATCAATAAGGTTTTTTTGTCTCTCTGAATCAATAATAACAGCATCATCGATCTCAATCTTTTCCGCTCCTATTCTTTTTTCAATTTCCGCTTCAAGTTCTTTAAACCCCTCTCCGGTAATAGCGCTTATGTTAATAAAATCATCAGGCGAATTTTTTAAAGCTATATCTGCCTTATTCCATATTTTTATAAGCTTGTTTGCATCTATCAGATTCATTCTGGAAACATCATCATTATCAAGCCCTGCGTTTCCATCTACAAGATAGAGTATAATATCTGATTTTTCCATTATTTCGATGCTCTTTTTTATTCCAATCTCCTCAACAGAGTTATCAAAGTCGCGAAGCCCTGCTGTATCATAAAGTTTTACAGGAATGTTGCCTATAAGAAGAAATGCCTCTATATAATCGCGCGTAGTGCCGTGGGATTCCGAGACAATAGAACGCTCTGTTTTGTTAAAAAGATTAAAGAGCGATGATTTCCCGGCGTTTGTTTTTCCTGCAAGAACAACAGAAACGCCATCTCGGATAACTTTGCCGACTTTGTATGTGGCGGAAAGCTCTTTTAACATCGCAAGAGATTTTTCAATTTTTTTTATGTTAAGCGATGCTTCTGGGTCTGCTTCGTCTTCCGGATAGTCAAGCTGCAGCTCTATCTCTGCAAGAGTTTCTGCAACCTGGTTTTTTACAAAATCTATTCTGTTAAAGAGCGCGCCGGATAATTTTTGAAGCGCAATGTCCATGCCTTTAACAGATTTTGATTTTACAATTTCGTTTACTGCTTCTGCGCGCGTAAGATCCATTTTATTGTTTAAAAAAGCCCTAAGTGTAAATTCGCCAGGCTTTGCATCCCTAAAGCCAATAGAGCGCAGCATTTTTAAAATTTCCGCTATGCCCGCCATGCTTCCGTGGCAAAATATTTCTACCATGTCCTGACCTGTATAACTGCGCGGCTGTTTAAAAACTCCGGCAATAATTTCATCAATCTTTTTTCCGGTTTTCGGGTCTTTGAGAGTTCCGTAGCTCATTGAATTGGGTCCGGCTTTGCTTAGGCTTTTTCGTCCGCAAAATGCAGCGGATAACGCCTCTATGCAGCCCTGACCTGTTGTTCTTATTACCGCAATTGCGCTCTCCCCCCAGGGAGTTGCAAGCGCTGCGATTTTATCATCGCTGTCATATTCATAATATTTCATAGCTAAAATTTTAACCCCACCCCGGCGCCTACAGTAAATCCCATAATATCCCAAAGATCCGGATTGTTCCTGTGATTAATAACAAACATTCCCAAAAATCCGCCTTCCAGATGTATGGAAAAATGCTTTGTAATTCTTTTCCCAACATCCAGCTTTACTGTGCCGCCAAAATATTCCCACCCCGAAGAAACTTCCTGTATATCGCTTTCCAGCAAATAGGCAAAATTAAGTGCAGCAATAGCAGAAAGAGAAAATGAACTTATATACCTTACAACCCTAAACCCAAAATAAGGGGAGATTAAAGTCAAACTGCTATCTCGTGTATCTGTAAGATTAAGTTTATTAAAGCCAAAAACAGGATTATAGCCAAAGAGCCCTCTTGTCCATATAACCATGTTTCCTGCCAGAAACCCCGAAAAATCAGCGCTAAAAAAATAGTTTACATAAGGCTTTGTTATAATACCCCAATAATTATAAGATTTTAGCACATCGCCTGTTCGGGGTCTAACTCTGGTATTCAGTATCTTCGCAAAAGATAAATTATCTTCCGATCTTTCTACTACAAAATTTCCTGTTCGCCTTCCCGTGCGGTGGTCATAAGAATAAAGAAAATCTCCTCTTCTGATCCCCCTGTTCCTTCCGGCATTAACAACAACAGTTCCATGATATATATCAGCTATTCTAAAAGCGCCTGCCAGTTCTTCAAATAAAGCTACAGCATATCTAAATTGATTAGTAATTTTTTTAAGCCCGCTTGATATTGCTTCGCCCCTGTCCCTGCCCCAGCCTATTGCAGAAACATTAAGGTTTCTCACACTATTATTATTGCGGTTTTCGAGTGTAAAAACTATACTGATATTTGAAAAAAAACCGCTCGTCTCTGATTCTATAATATCAAACTGCGCTATTTCTGAAGAAATTGAATATCCGTACATTCTTTCTGCTTCTTCCGCAGCTTCCAAGTAATGAACAGCAAAGTCAACCAAGAAAAAACCCGAAGCTGCAAGCGCGTCTGCAAAATTTCTGTTTATAATTAATGCTATCTCTCTCTTCTCTTCCAAAGTTAATTGCTGATATATTTCCGCATCATTGCCGGAATAACCTTCTGCCTGCTGCTCTTCGGAATACAAATTAAATGCCAGCAGCAAAAAAATGACAGCAGAGACAATTTTTTTTTTATTATATTTAGCAGTTAGTAACTTCACGAATGGATTCTAGTGTACTCTGGTAATTAACATACTGTCAACAAAAGTTGTCCGGGGACTATTATTTACTATATAAATATCATAATCTCCGGAAACCATATTATTAATTATAAAATTTCCACTGCCTCCGGTAACATCGCGTGAAAAAACATCAGCCCCGGCTGAATTTCTAATCACAATTGTACAATCGCCTGTAATATTTACTTCCATATTGCCAAACAAGCGAACTCCGGTGCCTGCGCGAATCCATCCATCCGGCAAAAGAGCAGCTTGTCCATTATTAACTTCGGCGCCTTCTTTCCTAAGAGGAGACAAATCCCGCACATAATCAAACCCTTCTGCAAACAAAAGAGCTCTGCCAAATAGTTCTGCATTATAATCCCTAAAGCAAAACGGGCTAACAGAATTTTGCCCATCAGCAGTTCTTGCAAAGACCCCTGCTTCGTCAAAGAGCACAGGGAATAACCCGCTGCCTACTGTAGTTTTTCCTGAGTTCGCAGCCAACCTGGGCACAAACGGAATCTCTTTGCGCTCAACAGTTTGCCCGTTCATTTTCCAGACAATAGTAGTGGCATTCGTATCCGGATAAAAAGAAACTGTAAGATTCAGCATACTGCTTGCACTTTCCCTGCTGCGAAAAGCATGACTTCTGAATACATGCGATCCTGAGACAATTTCAGAAAAATATTGAGCCCTGTTATCCTGACCAATTGAAATTCTAAAACTCCCGTCATTGGAAAACGAATTAAAGAAAGAACGATCTTGCGAAGACACCGCATCCAAAGAACTCGAATAATCATTTATAAATCTAAACTTTGCAGAAAACGGCTGCATTACACCTTCCCGCGAAAAAGGAATGACAATCGAAGGAATCTCAATATATTCATTTTGTCTAAAAGAATATCCAAATACCCCCCCCCTAAAGTCAGGCGAAGGTCTTCCAACAACCCTTAAATTACCATTATTTCCAGCCATAAACCCGGAGTCAGAAATTTCGCCCCTAAAATGAAAAAGCATGGAATATGATGTTTTAGGCAAAAATCTTCCCATGTTCATTCTGTTGGATTCAGAAACAATAACAGATGAAACATTAGATATAGCCGAGCTAAATCTTTGAAAAACCCTGTCCGAAGGCCTAAACGGAAAAAGTTCAACAGTTATTGAATATACCCCTTCAGCAGATGGCGTTGTCCAGCTATATTTATTAGCGCCTTGAGAGTGATACCCAGCAAAAACAATATTTCTTCCCATTATCCATCTAAAATAAGGATTTGCAGAAGGATTATCTGCTGTAAAATCAGCAATAAAAATAACCCTTTCCCCGGGAACAGGGTTTGGAGGATAAGACTGAATATTATTTAGCCTGAAAGAACCGGTTTCATTAAAAAAGTTTGTTATAGTTGAAAAAACTACTCTATCTCGGCTAAAAAAATCAAACCGCACATGATAAAGCCCTTTTTCAAGGTTTTCCGGCAGAACGACCTCTCTTTTTCGATTGCTTCTAAGAGAATTTCTTTCTATCCTGTTTACAGCAATTTCTGTTCCCGCATCATCAAAAAGCGTTATTTTAAGAAAATCAAACCCATATTCAGATTCATTATATACAACAGTTACAGGCAGAGGCGCGCCTGCTTCAAGTATTGATCCATTACTTATTGTAATTACCTCGATCTGACCGCCAGACTCATTTGAATCCCACGGCGGGGCGCATGAAATAATGAGAATTACCAATACTGCTAAAGCATAATGTTTAATACACATTTTTCCATTATGATATTATCATATATATAGCAAAAAAATCAAATATTTTATCAAAAATTTCGCAAACTACCAAAAAAGAACTGAATGAGCGATTAAAAAAACATAAGCTTGCAGCTGTTATGCTTCGCCAGAGTCCTCGTTACACTGCGGATGGCTCGCATACCAGCCTCCAGCCTGCTAGTGCAATTTTTTGCGAACAATTTTTTTCCGTGCACACTTCCCTATTTTTTAAAATTTTCCGCCCAAAGCTCTGCAAGCGTAACAATTACATTCGAAGCTTTACCCATAGAAGAAAGCACTGCCCACTCTTCCCTGCTATGAAAATTATGCCCGCCCGCAAAGATATTCGGGCAAGGAATGCCCATTTCGCTAAGCCGCGCCCCATCTGTCCCCCCGCGGATAATCTTCTCCGCAGGCTCTGCCCCGCACCGTTGTACAGCCTCAAAAAGCAGCTTCACACCCGGGCTTTCTTTGCCAATATAATCCGCCATATTCCCATATTGCCGAGCAAAAGACAATTCTACAGAACTCCCAGGATACAACGCCTCAATTGTTTTCGCGATTGACTCAACTGCCTTGATCCGCCGCTCCATACTAATCTTGTCAAAATCCCTCAGCAGCAACCCTACTTTTGCCTCGCCCAAACTCCCGGAGATACTATGCGCGCAATAATAACCAAACCTGGCATCCGTAGCTTCCGGACTCTCCTGCGCCGGAAGCATCTGCACAAACTCAGCAGCCAGCTTTATTGCATTTACAAGCTTCCCTCGGCCAGCCCCAAGATGCGTTACATTCCCCTTTATTTTTACAGTTGCAGAATACGCATTAAAACACTCCATCTCGATCATCCCTTCGCCGTCGCCATCGAGCGTATAACAAAAAACAGACTTCGCTTTTTCCATAGGGAATTTCGCCATTCCGCGGCCGATTTCTTCGTCCGGAGTAAAAAAAATCTCTATTGGACCATGTTTTATCTCTTTTGTACTGATGATGTACTCCGCAGCGCACATAATTTCCGCAACCCCTGCTTTGTCATCTGCACCCAGGAGAGTAGTTCCATCCGCAGTGATAATCGTCTCCCCAATATATTTTGCGAGATCCGGAAACTTTTGCGGGCATATTTCTGTTCCATTAAGTTTTATGGTTTTCCCGTCATAATTTTCATGCACAAGAGGGTTTACGTTTTTGCCGGAAACATCAGGCGCAGTATCAACATGAGCAAGAAACCCAATCGCCGGAACATCCTCATACCCCGGAGAAGCAGGAATTCTTGCAATTACATATCCGTTTTCGTCAAGAATTACATCGCAAGCGCCTATTTCGCAAAGCTCCTGCTTGAGCATTTTTAGCAAATCCCACTGACAGCTTGTGGATGGGGAGGATTGCGAATCTGACGAAGATGTGGTTTCGATTTTTACATATCGTATAAATCTTTCGAGCAGTTTTTTTTCTTTGTTTTTTAATCGGTTATTTTGCATATATTAAATATATACTTTTATAGAAGATAAGTCAAAAGCCCATGATCTCATAATACCATAGGCTGGAGGCTGTTACCGGTGTTTAACCAAGTGGCTCCGGGTTCCGGGTATCTCCAGCCTTTGGCAGCCCAAGTAATTTTTCTGTTTTTATCATTGTAGCAAGAAGTGTTTCTAATTGCTTGCGAGCGGTTTTGTTTAATAAAACTATTCGTTCCTCTTGAGGGATGTTTTGTTCTATTAAAATTGCATTATAGCTTTCTAAATTTGCAAGCACCAAAAGTTGTTCTACGCTGGCGTAATCACGCATATTACCTTTTAAATCAGCATTCATTGTTTTCCATTCACCTGCTGTCTTGCCAAATAATGCAACATTTAACATATCAGCTTCATTTGCGTAAACATAAGAAATTTGCTTTTTCGATAAATCAGGAACAATCAAGTTTTCTTTTATTGCATCGGTGTGAATTCGGTAATTTATTTTTGCCAGTTCCCTTTTTGCTGTCCATTCAAGAGCTTTTTGTTCTTCTGCTTTCAGGCGTTGAAATTCCTTGATAAAGTACAATCTAAATTCAACAGATACCCAATTTGCAAATTCCATGGCTATATCATTGTGCGCAAATGTTCCGCCATATTTTCCAGAAGCAACGATTAGCCCAATGGCGTTTGTTTGTTCTATCCACCTGGTTGGGGAAAGAACAAAGCTATTAAGTCCTGCTTCTTTTCTAAACCCGTCGAATTCGACGGGTTTAAAATCGGGATTATTTAATCCTTCCCAAATACCCAAAAACTCAATTGTCATACGGTTGCGCAGCCAATTCTTTATGACATCATTCGGGTTTTCGGTATTCTTAAACTTCGCTATATCGGTTAGTGAAATGTAATCGTTTTGATTGATACGGTTATAACGTATATCAATTCCTTTAACACTCATTTTGCTAGTTGCCATTGCCTTCACTCCATGCGGTTTTTCTCCTTTCCCAAGCAACAAATACCAGGGGGTGTCGCCTTTTTAGCATACTATACATTTGTTAAGCTAGCAAGAGAAAAGTTAAAAGAGGTCGTTTTTTTTTCTTAACTCGGTTATTTTGCATATATTAAATATATACTTTTATAGAAGATAAGTCAAAAGCCCCCCCTTGGTGGTGGGGGGGATAGAATATATAAGGAATTGCTGGTTTTATTCTCGATTGAATAAACCAGCGATTTCATAAACGCTTCTCCGGTCCAGGCGAAACGGCCAGCCTTTCGGGCATAAAAAAACCAGGAACTGGGGATTTGCCCTGTTTCCTGGTTTTTTATGGTTATGGTTTACGGTCTAACAGCAAAGGCATGCTACCCGGTTTCCGTTCACCACTATAATGCAGCTCCCGTAGCTTACGGGAGCAACAAAAGCTATGCTGCCGTTTGCTGAAAAAGAGCCGGTGCCGGCGCCAGTGCCATATTCTGCTGTAACATTTGCATGGGGAAAACGAAAAGCAGAAGGATCACCAGGACCAGGAGGAGGTGCAATAATGCTGCCGCCGGAGATCTGAAAGATAGCAGGATTACCGGCACCGCCACTAAGACGCACCTGGTGGACATCAGCGGTATCTGCAAAGTTTCTATGCCCGCTTATCTCTGTATCGTTACCGCGCATAAAAAGAAATCCACCAGGACTTATTTGTACCCCGCAGGAGCCCCAGTTATTCTTTATTGCGGCGCTGTCATTCATATAGATTCTGCCGCCGGATTCCCTTGTATCCACCCCGCTGCCATTCAAGTTATTGGTGTTGTGGTTAGATTGTATGAGCGCGTTACCATACATCCTCAGAATGCTGGTGTTTCTTATTTGTACACCGCCGCCATTGTTAGTGTTGTTACGGTTATTGACTATCTCTGTGGTACCTCTCATGGTTAAGTCGGATTGAATCAAAATTACCCCGCCGCCGCCATTGCCGCCAGTTTGTTGGTTATTCTCTATGCGCGAGTCACCTTCCATGATAACACTGCTTCGCACTCCGCTGCTAATTTGAGCATTTACTCCACCGCCAGCATTGTGATTACCGGGGGTGCCAAATACAGCGTTTCCGCGGGTCATAACAGTCAGGTCGTCCGAACCGTTACCGTATATAATAGCGTCATCACGCATGGTTAAGGTGGCGCCGGACAAACGCACCCCGCCGCCCAGGTTGCCTTCTATCCTTGCGTTGGCATTCATGTATAAGCGCCCGCCGACGTTTACGTACACGCCGCGTCCGCCGTGATCGACAATCTGTGCACCAGTCATCATCTGCAGTGTTCCGCCATTGACCCGCACCAGCGGTTGAAAATTGCCGGACGGTGCGGACAATCCTTCCAGGATAATGTCCTGTAATACAAGGGTATTGGTCGCGCCAATTTCAAACATATTTCCCATATACCCACTTGCAAGCGTAAGCGTGTGTCCAGACCCGGACTCGCCCCTTATGGTTATGGTAACACCGCTATAACCGTCGGCGAGATGCCCAAAAGTATCAGTACCTATGCCGGGAATAACTTCATCGGCACTGGCCTCAATAATAAAGTGCCGGTTGCTCTCGAGGTTATCTTCCAGCCATTTCAATTGCACTTGAACAGTAGCGCCCTCGGCAAAAATTGGCAACCGAGGAGGAGGAGGAGGCGTGCCGGCTCCTCCCGAATTATCGCAACCTAAAACAACAAACAACAAACAACAAACAACAAACAACAAACAACAAACAACTTTTTTTCATAGTATTTATCCCTCCACTATATTTATCCATCTACATCTACCGGCGTCGGAGCAACAAAAAAAGTAATTGCTTTATCAAAGCTCTCGCCTTCAGCGTCGGCAACCCGCACACGTACAAAATACTGCCTCGACTCAGTAAGAGCATAGAGAGGGGCAGGAATATTTACAACAAGATTTGCAATACCAATAGCAAACAGATTATTGTCTCCAGCCCCTTCTCCGGGTACCAAACTAAAGGCATACGGACTTGTGGCTCCTCCAACGTTGCCAAAAAATCCAACAGTCCCGCCTGTTTGAACATTCAGACTGCCAAGATGCAAAGAATGGTTTTCAGTAAAAGTAAACCCTGTAATACTTCCTGCCGGTAAAGCAGGATTGCTGCCTGCAGGCAGTCCTCCGGAATTATCACAGCCTAAAACAACAAACAACAAACAACAAACAACAAACAACAAACAACTTTTTTTCATAATATTTATTCCTCCATTTATTATGCTTCATATATTAAGGAATTGCTGATTACCTCTTCGGAATGCTTCGCAATTTCCAATTGAACAAATCAGCAGTTTCCTAATCCTGACAGTACGCAATTATACGGAAACCGGTAACAACGGCTCTGCCATATGCCCGGTCGCCGTCACGATGCACAGTCCTAAAATTCGTATAAAAGTTTGGACTTTTGACGCCATCTGGGTAAACAAGACTAAAGGCGAATGACCCGCCGCGTATTACGCGGGAAACCCCTTTGAGCGGGCCAATAGGATCGGTCGATCCGCTATTAAAAAGTCCTGTTCTGTTCCATACCCACTCCCATACATTGCCGCTCATATCATGTATACCTAATTCATTGGGAGCCAGAGCTCCTACCTGGCGAGTCCTGGCACTGCCGCCGTTACGGCTGTTAATATTATGCCATGCTACAGCATCCAAAGTATTGCTGCCGGGAAATTTATAGCTCTCAGCAGAAAGAGTGCCGCCTTTGGCTGCAAATTCCCACTGCGCCTCTGTAGGCAAGCGATACCCATTGGAGCCGCTTCTCATTCGTACGCCATCCCAGCGAACATCAACGCTATTGGCAGCAGCAGGCGCCGGTCCCCATAGAGCGGGATTTGTAACCCACTGCCCGCCGACATTCATCTCATACGCAGGCGTACGGCCATTCATCATGCTAAGTCTGTTGGCAAATACAAGCGTTTCAAACCAGTTTACAAACTCCACAGGCCTGAGTTCTTGAATATCAGAGCCGGCAGGAGCACTGTAACCAGCGCTGGGCGTTCTGCTAATTCCATTGGTATTGCCTTCCATTACCCACGACCACTCTCTTTGGGTTATCTGAAACCGACCCATGTAAAAATTCCGCGTCAATGTTACATTATGGTAACCTGATATATGCCGCTGCCCGCAAAAACTGTAGCCAAGCTGAAATTTTCCGGCAGTTACCGGTACCATATTTATTTGCAGCGGCGGCGGAATAACAACAAAAGTAATTGCTTTCTCAAAGCTTCCGCCTTCTTTGCCCGTAACCCGTACACGTACAGAATACTGCCGCGGAGCAGCAAGAGCACTGGCTCCTACAATAAGATCATAGCCGACAATATCAAACATCGCATTGTCTGCAGCCCCTATTCCGTATACCAACTCAAAGGTAAACGGATATGCGCCTCCTGCAACGCCGCCGAAAAATCCAACAGGTTGGGTTGGAGCAACATTCGCATTGCCAACCTGCAAATAACCAGTGGTTTCAGTAAAAGTAAAGCCTGTAATATTTCCTGCCGGTAAAGCAGGATCACTGACAGGTAAACCCAAGCCGCCGCCGCCAGAATTATCGCAGCCTAAAATAACAAGCAAATAACAAGCAAATAACAAGCATATTTTTTTCATAATATTTATGTCCTCACAGCTCTAAGGCGCGATTGTATTGTTAATGCTGCTATCAGAGGTGTTGGAGACACCATCATGTAAGGTAACTGTTGCCAATGCTCGCTGTCTTAACGCATGTCCGTCTCCGGGGGCATTTGTGTTTCTGCCAGCCCTGTTTGAAGGGTAACCTTCAATAACTCCGTCTCCGCTCCCGCCGCGAAACATACAGAATTCGGCAGGTGAGTGTGGTGAGAGGCGCACACCGCCGCCATCCCCCGCAGCTTCATTTTCTTTAATAATTCCGCTGTACATATTGAAAGTGCCGCGATTATATACGCTCACGCCGCCGCCGACACCGTGATTTCTGTCAGCAGAGGAGATAAAAGCGCCGTTTCCAATATAACCTGATCTATTACCCACAATGGCTCCGCCAAACATATTGAAGCTAACAGGCGTACCATTTGATGTCATTGATACTGCGCCACCGTTGGATAAGGCGGTATTATTGCGGATGATTCCGGTACTGCCTTCGCTCGCGCTGCCCATGTTGAATATACTGCCTGCGTTTATATGCACCCCGCCGCCATTGTTTTCTGTCCTGTTATTTTCAATGATTCCGCCAAACATGGTAAAAGTGCTGTTTGCCCCTTGTATAACTACTCCGCCGCCGCTTACTACAGATGTATTAGGCTGAGCGCCGCCTATGGTTCCGTTATGCATAAAAAAGTTGCTGCCGCCATAAACAGCTACCCCGCCGCCGCCGCCAGCAGGAGCAGCAGGGGCGGTATTAGCATTCCCGCCGATAATTCCGCCGTTCATGTGGACAATTCCGTTTGCGCCTCTAACAGATACGCCGGCGCCCCAATTGCCCGATGTATTACCGCTTATAGATGCTGTTGCGCCTATATAGAGAGTACCCTGGTTTACATACACGCCGCCGCCGCGTCCGCTTGTCGTATTCCCGCTTATGACGCCGTTCATATAAACAGTGCCTCCGGCAGTTATAGCTAAACCGCCGTCCTGGTTGCCGCGTACCTCTGAACCGCTCTCCATATTAAGTATCCCGCCGCCGGACACGCTTACGCCGCGACCGCCATTGCTGCGAATTATAGAGCCGTTGCCCATATTCAGCCTCCCATCGCCGGAGACTGTTACCAATGGATTGGCATTGCCCGAAAGCCCTTCCAGTTCAACGTTCTGTAAAACAAGGGTATTTGCCCCTATATCCAGCATAGTTCCCGGCGCATCAAGCGTAAGCACCCGCCGCACGGAACCTCGACTGCGTATGTGCACAGTAATATTGTTATCAGTTGCTAAATTACCTGTCCATAAACCAGAAAGTTCTTCATTATTGTACACCCAAACCTCATATTCTGCGCCAGGCTGGGCATTAATTTGCAGATATTCTAACTGCTCAGCGACAGTAGGACCTGTAATAGGTAAAGCAGGATCACTGCCTACAGGCAACCCCAGACCGCCGGCTCCTCCGGAATTATCGCAGCCTAAAACAACAAACAACAAACAACAAACAACAAACAACAAACAACAAACAACTTTTTTTCATATGCTTTTCCTTCGGTAGACTTGCCCATAATATTTAGCGCTGCGCTAAAATATTCTAAACAAGAAAAAACCTTATCAGAATATCATACTTAGGACAAAATTTGCAAGCACTTTTTTTATTTTTTGCATAAAAATCCGTTTTCACCGCACAAAGCAGCAGCCTGTGATGCGATGTGGGGCTGAGAACTGGTGCGTGCCCACGCTGGAAACTTCGTTGCGGCGTGCCGCAGCACCTGCGCGAGGACTCTGGCGAATCGCAACAGCCGCAAGCCCATACCCCGCACTTTGTGGCGACGTCCATGCCGCAGTATTCAAAAAATCTTCATAAAATCTAAACAATTTTCCTATAATATCAGATATAATAGAAAATATGGCTAGAGTATATCTTATAGAAGATAATGAAGCAATTCGCGAAGCTGTAAAAGGCTATCTCGAACTAAATGAGCACGAAGTTGTGCAGTTTGGCAAGATTACCAATGTACTTGAAGCAATGGATCTAAAAAATCCTGATATAATCATCATAGATGTGATGCTGCCGGATGGCAGCGGGTTTAATCTTGCAAAGCAAATACGAAAAAAAAGCAATGTGCCTTTTATTTTTCTTACAGCCAGGGACCAGGAATCCGACAGAATAACCGGCTTTGAGATTGGCGCAGATGATTATGTTGTAAAGCCTTTTTCTCCGCGGGAGCTGGTGCTGCGTATCGAGGCTGTGCTAAAAAGAACTTCTGCGGCAGGAAGCAGCAGCAATGGGGTATCAAAATGGGTTTTGGACAATGATATTCTTGAAATCGACAAAAACAGCCATGCAATTAAAGAAAACGGTAAGCAGATTGATTTTACAGCCGGAGAATGGAAAATAGTAAATTTTCTTTCTGAAAATTCAGGAATAGTTCTTTCGCGCGAAAAACTGCTTGGCGAAAGCCTTGACTACTTTTATGAAGGCTCTGAAAGAATTATCGATACGCATATAAAAAATATCAGGTCTAAACTGGAAAATCAGAACTGGGTTAAAACAGTAAGGGGTTTTGGTTACAAGTTTGAAGGCAAGCAGGAAAAAATATAATGGCTTCACTTCGCAGGCGAATCATTCTTTCCTTTGCTGTATGCCTTGGGATTTTTTTAATCTTTGTTTCGGTTATTATTGTTTCCGGATTCACTGCTGCATTAAGAGGATGGCAAAATGCTTCTGAAGAAAGATATGCAGCCTCTGTTGTAAGGGCTGCAGAAAAATTATTCGAAAGCAGCATTGATGTTTCTGACGAAGAAATAATAAGGGTTTTGGAACCGTACCTTAACGAAAGATTTGCGCTGGCTTTAATCTCTGCTGCTGACAGAAGAATTATTGTTTCTCACAACATAACCTTTCCGCCGCCTTTTTTGCGGAATCATGCAGAGTTTCCGCAAAACCGCAGAGCGCGCCGGGGCTCCGGTGCAGATAATGCGATGCTGCGCGATCGCGAAGTGCAAACAGCGGAAATTACCGGACATCGGTATGTTTTGCCGCGCCCCGGCGGAAACAGCGAAATCCCAAGATGGGCTTTTCCTGTATTGAAGAACGGAGAACCCCAGACATTTCTATGGGTAAGATCTATGCAGTTTGCGGATGGCGATACAATAAATCAGCATCTTATAAAAAACATTTTACTTATACTTTTTCTTGGAATAATAGTTTCTTTTGCTGTTGCTATGCTTTTTACATCAGTTATATCAGGTAAAATAACAAAAGAAGCTTCTGCGGTATCCGCAGGTCTTGAGAAAATAGCTTTAGGCAGCAGGGATGTTGTTTTCCCGGAAAGCAAGCTGAATGAGATTTCATCGATAAGAAAAAGCGCATCTATTCTGCAAGAAACTCTTAGCAAAGAAGAAAACGCGAAAAAGCAGTGGACGCAGGATATAGCTCACGACCTAAGAACTCCGGTAACTGCAATAAAAGCTCAGCTCGAAGCAATGATCGACGGCGTTCTATTACCAGAGAACGCGAGGTTAAAAAACCTTCTTATGGAATTAAACAGGCTCGAAACTCTTGTGGAAGATATTAACCGCCTTACAAAAATTGAGTCTAGTGAAATCAATCTTTCTTACGAGGAAATTGAATCTGATACTCTTGTTGCGGTTATAAAAGAAAGGTTTTGGCTTCAGGCAGAAGAGAAAAAAATAAAACTTATAATTAGAGCAGATTCTTTTGCAATTAACTGCGATGTAAATAATTTTACCAGAGCGCTTAGTAATCTTGTGCAAAACAGCATTCAGTATAGTCCGCATGAGAGCGAGGTAAACATCAGGTTCTGCAAAGAGGAAACGCAGGCTGTGTTTGCAATAGAGAACAGGGGGAATATTCCGGAAGAGGAAAAAGAAAAAATCTTTGACAGGCTTTACAGGGGCGAATTCGGAAGATCAACACAAGGCTCCGGGCTTGGGCTTACAATCGCCAAAGCTGTTATAGAAAAGCATGGCGGAACCATCAGTATATACAATGTAAGAGAGAATGAAACAGAGAGTATAGTTTTTGTTGCCAAAGTGCCGCTAATTTGAATATTTTTTGCGCAGCATTCAGAGAATGTTTCGGACTATTATTGATAATCTTCCTATAAATCTGATAAATTAAAATAGAGACCTCGGAAACAGCTGATTTATTCAATCGAGAATTGCGAAGCATCCCGAAGGGGCAAGCAGCAATACATTATTATCATTTTTTCGCAGTTTTCCAAAGGAAAACGAGGAAAAATCATGGAATCGATTCCCAAAGGGATGCAAAGCAAATTAGAGTCAAATTTAATCAGCGATTCCCTCGATTTTGCGGGGCAACGGAGCAGACATGGAAAAAAATTCTGGAAATTTTGCAAAAACATCTTTGGAAGAACTATACGGCGAAAACTGTTTTAACGATGCAGTAATGCGCCTGAAGCTTCCAAGAAGCGTATATAAAGAATTAAAAGAGATTCAGCGGGGCAACAGGCAGCTTACGATTGAGATTGCGGAAATTGTGGCAAGCGCGATAAAAGACTGGGCAATCGAAAAGGGCGCGACTCACTACTCTCACTGGTTTCAGCCAATGACAGGGCTTACTGCGGAAAAGCACGATTCGTTTATAACGCCTGCTGCGGACGGCAAGATTGTTCTTGAATTTTCCGGCAAAGAATTAATAATCGGAGAACCGGATGCTTCTTCTTTTCCAAGCGGAGGGCTTAGAGCCACTTTTGAGGCGCGCGGCTATACTGCATGGGATACAACCTCGCCTGCGTTTCTTATGAAGGACAACTCTGGGGTTACTCTAAAAATTCCAACTGCATTTTTTTCATATACAGGCGAGGCTCTTGACAAAAAGGTTCCTCTGCTGCGTTCCATGGATGCGGTAAATAACGCTGCGCTTAGGGTTTTAAAAGCGCTTGGAAATACAACAGCAAAAAGGGTTATACCTACTGCTGGCCCTGAGCAGGAATATTTTCTTGTTGAAAAAGATTATTTTGACAAGCGGATGGATCTTTTTCTTACCGGCAAAACGTTATTCGGCGCGATGCCTCCCAAGGGGCAGGAGATGGAAGACCACTACTTTGGCAAGATAAAACTCAGGGTTGCGGATTTTATGCGGGAGTTAAATCATGAACTTTGGTCTCTTGGGATTTCCGCGAAAACTCAGCATAACGAAGTTGCGCCGAATCAGTTTGAAGTTGCGCCGGTTTTTACGAGTGTAAATGTGGCAACAGACCAGAATCAGCTTACTATGGAAGTTATTCAAAAAGTTGCAAGCAAGCATGGGCTTGTCGCGCTTTTGCACGAAAAACCTTTTGCCGGGGTTAATGGGTCGGGCAAACATTGCAACTGGTCTCTTGCAACAGATGATGGTTTTAATCTGCTTGAGCCCGGAGACAGTCCGCATCTGAATATGCAGTTCCTTATTTTTCTTTCGGCTGTTATAAAAGCTGCTGACAAATACTCGCCTCTATTAAGATGGTCTGCAAGCAATGCGGGCAATGACCACAGGCTTGGCGCAGGCGAAGCTCCGCCGCCAATAATTTCTATTTTTCTCGGAACAGAGTTAGCAGCAATTCTCGAAAAACTATCGCAGAATGAGTCAATTACATCGACTAACGGCAACTATCTTGAACTTGGGGTAACAGCGCTTCCCAAGCTGCCGAAAGACTCTGCGGACAGAAACAGAACTTCGCCGCTTGCATTTACAGGAAACAAATTCGAATTTAGAATGGTTCCGTCATCTGCCTCTGCGGCGATGCCCAACACTGTATTAAACACAACAGTTGCCGATGTTCTCAATGAATACGCAGACAAACTCGAAAATTCAGATAACATTAAGGATACAGCGCAGAATATAATCAAGGAAGTATATAAAAATCATAAAAGAATAATATTTAATGGCAATGGCTATTCCGGCGACTGGGTTAAGGATGCGAAAAAAAGAGGGCTGCCTGTTATAAAGTCCACTGTTGATGCAATTCCCGAACTTTTGAAAAGTCCCGCAATAGAGCTTTTTACAAAACTGGGAGTAATGTCAAAAGGCGAGCTTGAAGCGCGTTATACAATATATCTTGAAACTTACAGCAAGCAGATTAATATCGAGGCAGGTGTAATGATTGATATGGTTTCTCGTGAAATTATTCCCGCAGTTCTAAAATATTCAAAAGAAAGCGCAGATGCAATCAACTCCTTAACCAGCGCCGGAATTAAAAACGGAATTTCTGAACAAACAGAATTGCTTCAATTTATAATGGAAGATTTTGAAGGATTATCAAAAAGCCTGGGAATGCTTAAAGCAGAACTCGCAAATGCAAGAGCAGTGCCGGATCTTCTCAAACAGGCAAGATTTTTTCATGGCAAAGTGCTTCCTGCAATGGAGCAGGTACGGCTTTATGCAGATATGCTTGAGAAAAAGATAGCTAAGGATTTTTGGCCTTTTCCGACTTATGTGGATCTTCTTTTTAGGATATAATTTTTTACACAAGAAATTGACATTTAGCTTTATTTCGATATAGTATTATGGTATGTCCCGGTAGCTCAGTAGGATAGAGCGATTGCCTCCTAAGCAATAGGTCGTGCGTTCGATTCGCGCTCGGGACAAAAAGTAATAATTTTGTCGATTACCAGATTCAAGGTATTTTTGTCTGGATCACAATAAAAAATCCAGGGAAGAGGTAAACTAATGGAAAAACCTTCTATATCTACTCTGCTTCATATCGCCATTATTGGTATTGCCTTATTTTTAATATTTGGAGATAGGCTTACATTGATCTGGGCAGTTTTATCTCCCTTAGCAGCATTACTGACAAAGAAACTCTCCGGGAATCCAAAACAGGGTTTTTGGGCTGTGTCCATATCGATTATAATTCTTGGATTGTTTCTTATAGGATTGCGGGAAACCTATTTATAAAAAATCGTGCATTTAATGTGTACTTATCTTTTGCTCATTTTGGAGCATATATCATTCCTCTCTAATAAGCATTCTAAATCCCGGCACAAGTGATTTTTCAAAATTTGCTTGTACTTCAATTCTCTGAAACGCTGAGGAATCTATTCCTAAAGAATAGTTATGCGAAATGATGGCTAAACTGGGTGAGAAGAATATTGACATATATAGAAAATAATTGATATTTTTTGATATGAAGGAGAAAAAAGATGGAATTAGATGATTTACTTTACAAACCTCATGTAGAATTGGAACGACAGGGACCTGGTAGTCCTGAAATGACAATTAAGGCATTAAGTTTCCTCAATGACCTTGATAAAATTTCAAAAGTAGTAGATTTTGGTTGTGGAACCGGCGGGCAAACAATGGTTCTTGCACAAAATCTCACCGGGGAAATTACAGGTGTAGAAATTTACCCCCAATTTATTGATGTTTTTAACGATAACGCCAAAAAATTAAATCTTCAGGAAAGAGTAATTGGTATTGTTGGCTCAATGGATAATATATCTCTGCCCAAAGATGAGTTTGACCTTATTTGGTCAGAAGGCGCAATAAATTATATAGGTTATGAAAAAGCTTTAAACTATTGGAATGGTTTCCTTAAAAAAAATGGTTATATTGCTTTTACAAGTCCTTCATGGCTAACTGATGAACGCCCTGCTGAAGTTGAAAAGTTTTGGACTCATGATGGTTCATGTGAGTTGGAAACAATAGGGGATCGTATTTCAATAATGCTAAAAGCAGGCTATTCTTTTATTTCTGCATTTACATTACCGGATAACTGCTGGACAGATAACTATTTTATTCCGCGAGAAACAGCAACAAAAAGGCTTTTGGAAAAACATTCCGGGAATAAAGCAGTTGAGGAATATATTGAAAATGATAAATATGAGGCGGAGCTGTATTCGAAATACAGCCGTCATTATGGATATGTTTTTTATATTGGTAAAAAAATATAAAAAATAAATGGTATTATACCCTTTGTTTCCTCATTCGCTCGGTCATGTGCAAGCTCGCTTGCCCGCGACTCTCGCTTCATTCGGAAATAAATATTCTTGTACGCCACCACATCGCATAACAAACGGTATATGCAATGGTAAATATTTGGATACCAATATGTATAAAAAATCGCACATCAAAAATATTGACTTATACAAAAACAGTAGTTTATAATAAATATTATGAAAAATAAATCTTTATTGATTGTCATGTTTTTTGCTGCAATCGCTTGGATACACGCGCAATACAACCCCGAAAGCGATTTTTACTTTGAAGTTACTGGTAATAATGACGAAGTGCGTATAACTGGCTTTGCAGGAGGAAGCGGTGAGGTTAACATTCCGCCGCATTTGAAAGGGCTGCCTGTTACGGCTATTGGACGGGAAGCATTTGCCGGCATTCGTGAATGGGATCGGCGGGATGATGAATA
>JGI20163J15578_10000127_pt1 | contig 29940 bp, 47 predicted proteins | sample TergutCu122P1_FD_15578 | JGI IMG/M metagenome (IMG submission 15578)
AGCCGAGTATTGGGGAGTGAAGCCTGAAACAATTAGGAAGCGAATCAAGGAAATGGAAAAAATCAAAGACAGATACAGTCGTTCAGATATTACGAATGACGGTACAAAGTATTGGATATCAAGGTTGGCGTATCATGATTTCTTAACGCATCGAACAAGATTGCTTGAAAAAAATGCAAAAAAATATGTGCCTCCATTTAACCCAGCTGAGATTGCGACAAGCCTTGCGTTAGGGTCAAAAAAAAGCATGGACAGACAAGTAATCGAGGAAGTTGTTAAAAGGGAAGTAGCTGAGACATTACAAAAGATGTTTGCAACAGTAAGCGAGGGGGCAGCATGAAGCGAAAAAAGAAAGTGAAAAGAATAATCTATGGCTGTTACGCCTTAACATTAATAGCCTTTTACGGCCTCATATTGGTGCTAGATGGCTTTATTAATGGCGAAATGCACCTGATTGTTTTCCTGGTCCTTTGTGGGCTTATTCCTGGGGTTATGTGGCTACTGGCAAGCTATGCCGAATGGTTACGGTGGATGGTGTTTGGGAGGTGAAGAAAAAAGGAAGGAGGAACCATGAAACTAATACTATACGAAATAATATGCGGCGGTGGAACTACACGTCATGCCAGGTGCGTAAATGATTTGGTTGACTGGGTACAGATATTAGGCAATCAAAGGATAAAGATTTTAGACATCAATGGTATCTGGGATGATGGCAAGGGGTTAATGTCGAAAAACATCTATAGAACCGCAGGTTTTGCCACGACAGACGAAATCATCAAGATTATTAGAGGAAGGGAGGAAAGCAAGTGACTAGAGTATACGACTTACTACCAGAAGGTAAAGAGAATGCTATTAGCACACAGGCTCTAATTGACTTACTAGGATGCGGTAATGCTAGAGAGCTGACAAAGTACGTGGCTCAAGAGCGCATGGAAGGCTACCCTATATGCTCTAGTACATCAGGTGGCTACTACAAGGCCTCAACCATTCTTGAGCTAAGAGAGTGCGAACGGTCTTTGCAAAGTCGTGCTATGGGCATCCTGGTAGCTCTAAAGCCTATAAGGCGAAAGCTCAAAGAAATGGAAGGACAACAGGAACTGGAAATAACAAAAGAACGCCCATAAAGGTCTGCAAACCAAAGGCGCTCAAGAAAATAAATCTAAGGCTATTATAAGCCATGCGGAGGATAAAAGCAATGCTAAATGTAACCTGGGACGAAAAGATGATGATTGATGCTCATATAACAAGAGAGCAAGAGTATAGCGATGAGATGCCAGTCAAATTTACATGCGATGAATGTGACAATGGTATTCACGAGGATGAGCATTACTACTTTGTGCACAGCGAATACTATTGCGAGGATTGCATGAGCAATATGAAAAAAATAGCATAAAGGAGGCAGGCATGGAAAGTAAATTTAGAAAACTTAGAGCCGATGAAATAGAGTGCAGAATTGCCACTGTGAAGAAAGATGGAAGCGGATTGTCATTGTTGCTGTATAGCAATGCAACAGCGGTTCAGACGGTGCTTGATGAATCTGTAGGATGCATGAACTGGAAAAGAATCCACCCAAGTCAAAACCGAGAATTTTGCATAGTATCAATCTACGATGAGGAGAAGCAACAGTGGGTAGAGAAAGAAGATGTAGGAACTGAAAGTTTTGCCGAAAAAGAGAAAGGTCAAGCGTCTGATAGCTTCAAAAGAGCTTGTGCAAATTGGGGCATTGGCCGAGAACTGCGTTCGGCTCCTGCAATATGGGTTAAAAAACCCGATTGCAACACTTATCTCTCCAAAGACAAGTACACAAGCAATGACAAGTTTTATGTATCACATGTTGACTATGATAAAGATAAAATTACTAAGCTAGAGATAAAAAATGCCAAAACGCACAAGGTAGTATATCGGCTTGGTGACATAGAGCAAGAAGAACCTGTAAGTGCTGACGTTGTTATTCCTGGGGCTGACGATATGCCGATGAGTGAGCCAAAGAAAAAAGTTATACGTTCGCTGTGTAAGAAGCATGGCATACCAGTTGATGGATTATATAAGCAAAATGGATTGACAGAGGATACGGCAACAGAAAGAGATGCTGCGAAATTCCTTGCTACTTTTAAACACAGATATGGTGATGAGTGATGATACGTTTTGAAAATAAAGTTGAAATACCCTCATACATCCTAGATAGCATAAAAGCGCTTTTGAAGTCAGCAGTAAGTGTGGATCTGGAAGTTGTTATAAAGCCATTGACGAAAAAGAGGTCACTTGACAGCAACAAGTACTACTGGACATTGGTAGATAAATTGGCAAGGCTACTAGGAAATAGCAAGCCAAGACAGCACAATCTGTTACTACGCTCCTACGGTGCGTTAGAGTCGATTGAGGGCCAATTAGTGCTTACGCCTATACCTGATACGGATGAGGCCGAGGAAGCGATTATAGAGGCTGTTACGTACCATCTTAGACCTACTTCACAAGTCAAGGAAGGGACTGACGGAAGGGTGTACAGAACATACTCCATGCTAAAGGGTAGCAGTAGCTTCGACACCAAAGAAATGTCTGACTTGATTAAAGGCACTATAGAAGAATGTAGGCAAATCGGCATTCCAGAGTCAGAGATTATGACACCAAGAGAGAAAGAACAGCTAGATAAGATGTATGGACTGAGGTTTTAGGATGGCGAAAAGATTAAAAAGTGTTTTTACGGATGATATGGATACTTGCTATTTCACAGACGAAAGCCCAGCATCACGGCATCACATCTTTGGAGGGGCTAATCGCAAAAAATCGGAAAAGTACCACTACATCATGCCACTAGCACCAAAGCTACATCAATTTGAAAAGGGGAGCGTTCACGACTCTCCAGGAACAGGCCTTGATTTGCAGTTAAAGCAAATGGCACAAATACATTACGAAAAAAACCACGGCTCCAGGGAGGATTTCCTAGCAGAGTTTGGAAAATCGTGGCTTGAGTAACCAGTAAACCAAAGATTCAATGCTCAGTTTTTTTAGTAAATCAACGTAGCTTTACAACTTTTGCTTCAGGCGGTATGTCACGAATACTAGAGGCAAGGATTCAGCTCCCCTTACTCTGCAGGGGAGAGAAAGGGGTAAGAGTAGCCCCATTAAAATAATAACCCTCGAATAGAGGTTGAAATAATAGAGGTGGCGGATTGAAAACATTTAGCGACAATGAATACACAAAGCTTTTTCGGAAATTTGTGCACTGGGAATGGTATAAAGATTCACCTGCGAAAAGTGTTTTCCTGCATTGCTTTTTAACTGCAAATTTTTCTCCTGGCAATTGGAGAGGTATTGACTATGAGAGGGGTGAGCTAATAACTTCGTTGCCATCTTTAGCCGATGAAACAGGATTGTCAATCCAACAGGTTAGAACAGCATTAAAGAAGCTAAAGTTAACAGGAGAGCTAACAGAAAGACAACAGGGCAGAAGTCGCATAATTACAGTGGTTAACTACGATAAGTACCAAGGGAGCAACAGGATAAGCAACAGGATAGCAACAGCTTATCAACAGGATAGCAACAGCTTATCAACAGCAGATAAAGAAGATAAGAAGATAAGAAGTAAAGAAGTAAAGAATAAAGAATATATATATATGTCCGAAAATTTGGACGAGAAAGAAGCTGACCCCAAGACTATCCCAAGCGAAGAGAATTTTGAAATAATTTACAAGTCCTACCCGAAAAAAGTTGGAAAGGCGAAAGGGTATGCGCTTTACAAGGGCTGGCATAAAGGGCGAAGGGTTAATGACAAGACAATCAAGCTCACTAATGCCCAGATATACAAAGCTGTACAGAAATATGTGGAGACAAAAGAGAATCAATGTGAAGAGCTAAAGTATTATAAAAATTTTGACACCTTGATGGGTAACTCATTATTAGACTACGTGGAGGGATACAATGACGATTGCTGAAAGGGCTGTGATAGGGTCGCTGCTAGTTGATATTAAATGCATGGCTAAAATATACAACAGAGTTAGCCCCGAAATGTTTGCAGATCCAGTGCTTGGGAGCATCTACAGGGAGATTTTAAAAGCTTATGACGTAGGCGAAGATGCGAATATGATAACTTTAGCACAAAGGGTTGAGGGGGGTGCTCTAAGCAGAGAGAGCTTAGTCAACGAGTTGAGGGAATGTATGGATGCGACATATACCTCAGCGCATGTTGAAGGCTACGCAAAGACAATGATTAATGACTATAAAGCGAGAAAGCTCTTGAAGTTGATAAACAGCACCAAGCCATCATCAGCCCACATAGAGGCACAAATAGCAAGCCTAATCAGCGAGGCAGAAGCCCTAAGAGACAATAGGGAGGTCAGGGCAAAGAGCATGGGTAGCATTGTTTCAGAGTTTGGAGGTTTGTACTTCAGGGAGTCGGATTGCGAAAAGCTGTATACAGGATTTCAAAGACTTGACGGGTATCTAGGAGGCTTAGAAGGGGGTGACATTATTGTCATAGGTGCAAGGCCAGCTGTAGGGAAGTCAGCTTTTGTATCACAGGTCATATTGCAAATGGCCCGACAGGGCAGAAGGATAGGCTTTTACAATCTCGAAATGACAGAAAAGCAGGTGTATGAGCGTTTGCTTAGCAATCAAAGTGGAATTGGGCTAAAAAGAATTAGGCATGCCAAAGAGTATCTTGGATCTGAGAGGTATAGAGTCGCAAAGGCAAATGAGGTTCTAGCAAAATATGACATAACCATCTCCAGTGGCTCAAAATCAGTGTCTGAGATTAGAAACGAGTGTAGGCATCAAGGTTATGACTGTATTGTGATTGACTACTTTCAGCTAGTCAGGGCTGATGTTAGATACAACAATAGAGCCAGCGAGGTTGGTGCAATTTCAAAAGCGCTCAAGGGGTTAGCGATGGAGCTTAAGACACCCATAATATTGCTTTCGCAGCTGAACCGCCTCAGCGAAACGAAGCAGGGCAAAGAGCCAACAATGGCAGAGTTAAGGGAGTCAGGAGACATTGAGCAGGATGCCAGTGTAATAGTGTTGATGTGGAATGTCTGCACAGAGACAAGCACCAAGGGGCTGAAGGTCGAAAAAAACAGACAAGGGGAGACAGGCAAAATAGCGTATATCTTTGATGGTGGGCAAATGAAGTTCAATGAGATGAGAAAAGAAGATGAGGGTTGGAAGTCCGCAAGGGAAAGCGCCACACCATTTGATGAATAGGAGGTTATATGGGCAAAGTTAAATTTAGCAAGGGAAGTGATGAGTTTATGATGTTCCGTGACTATTGGACGATGGTGCAGGAACACTGGATTGTGGAAGATTCAGAGGGGTATTGGGAGAAAGTAGTAAGTGACCTTGAGAAGTTTTATGAGAGACACACGACTCCTTTTGCTAAGGGCTTAGTCTTGGCTTATACAGATGAGTTGGAGAGAAAATATGGAGACACGTACAAGAAAAGGGCAATGTTAAAAGTCGAAAGGAAAGGTGAATAACATGGCAAAGGAAGTATTGAGAGAAGTTAACAAATCGGGGAGTCAAAAAGCAAACGCAATAGTCGAAATGTAGTTGGTAGCTTAATCCCAGAAAAGACAGTGCAGCATAGGTGTGTGGTTTTGGGAGTCGATGGAGTATGTAGCGCCCTTGAGGCTGTAGACTACAAAGGACCCAAGATGATACTAGAGGTAAAGCATGAGAATAAAGCAGATAGGCAACATAACGAAACCTCGGAAGAATTTTGACAATCCAAATGATGGTAGAGTTTATTGCCCAAGCGGTATCAGTCCATCAATAACTACTTGTGGGGGGGGGAATAGAGAGCCGATGATAGTTGACGAAAAAATAATAGTTTCCAGCCGAGGTAGGAACCCGGACAACCCCTCTGACCGAACCGCAGGAGCAAACATGGAACAGAGGCTAGAGCCAACAAAAGAGGGGCTATGTGGCACTATAACAAGTGTTCAGAAGGATAATATGGTGCTGGAGAGGATTGCAATAAAACAAGCAACAAAGGAAGGAACTATAGAAGTTGCTGCTGGCGGAGTTGCAGACCTTAGCTACCCTACATCCAAAACAAGAAGAGGAAGAGTGCAGGATGGTGGAAATGTATGCCCAACTATTATGGCTGAGAATCAAGAGCTGTGTCGTGTTGAATCGGTAATGCGAATCAGGAAGCTAACCCCAAGGGAGTGCTGGTTGCTCCAAGATTATTCCGAAGAAGATTTTGTGAAAGCCCAGTCAGTAAACTCAAACACCCAGCTATACAAACAGGCAGGGAATGGAATCACGAAGGCTGTACTAATGGCAATATTCACCAACCTAAACATTCACCCCACAGGAGAAGGAGAGAGATGAAAGACCTAGAATCAAAAGCAATCAAGAGAATCAAAGTTGCGTCTAAAATGTCACTCCACCATTACGGGCAACCTCTTGTGTGTTGTTATTCAGGTGGCAAGGATAGTGACGTGTTGCTAGAGATATTCAGACGGTCAGGAATCCCTTTTGAAGTCCACCACAGCCATACTACAGCAGACGCTCCAGAGACGGTGTATCACACCAGGAAAGTCTTCAGGGATTTAGAGCTACAGGGGATTAAATGCACTATTGAAATGCCGATGTTTAAGGGCAAGAGGGTATCCATGTGGAACTTGATACCACATAAGAAAATGCCACCTACAAGGATTGTGAGATATTGCTGCGAGGTATTAAAAGAAACGGGGTGTAAAAACAGGTTTATTGCTACAGGTGTTAGATGGAGTGAAAGTACTAAAAGAAAATCTAGATCCGAGTATGAGACCATTGAGAAGAACGTCAAGAAATCGGTAAGACTGTCCGATGAAGTGATGTTGATGAATGATAATGACAGGGTAAGGAAGCTGACCGAGCATTGTATGGCTAGGAAAAAAAGCTGTGTGAATCCTTTGATTGATTGGACTGATAGCGATATTTGGGGATATATCAACAGTGAAAAGATACCAATGAATCCTCTTTATAGCCGTGGATATTACAGGGTTGGCTGTATAGGCTGTCCAGCAGCAGGGAAGGGTAGGTATAAAGAATTTGCTGACTATCCGACCTTTGAAAGAGCATACATCAGAGCTTTTGAAAAGATGATAGAGGTCAGAAAAGGCAATGATATGAGTTGCCAGTGGCAAACAGGCGAAGAAGTCTTTCTTTGGTGGATGGAAGACAAGAACATTGAGGGTCAGATGAAACTAGATTTTAGCTAACCAGACATTTGATGGAGGAAGAGATGAAGAGAGAGATCAACACGAAATTTTATTTTGAAAAGCAAAACAATAGCAGGGGTTATTATATCCAAGACAACATGGTCGATGTTTATGTAATCGTCGAAGGGATAAACCGTTTAGATGCCAAAAATCGATTTGATGAAATCGTAGAAGGAAGATGTGAGTATTGCGAATGTTGCGGCCCACGTTGGCGGTGCGTAATGGAGGACGAGTATGAGGATGTGGAAACTTTGCTAAAAGAAAAAGGAATAGAAAGCAATTATATCATTCATTTTTTAGATGGCTCCACGACAAAGGTGAGAAGAAAACCAGATTAAATTGGATTTGATGGAGGGTTGAAGATGATTATAAAGCTACAAAGAGCATTGAATAATAACAATGTTCTTGTTTACAACAAAGACAGAAGTTTTATGGGAGAGCAACCTGCAACTGAAGCAATGCTAAAACTGTTCGGCAATAAGTTTAAGATTTACGCAAAAGGTGAATTATGTGGAGATGGATTGTTTGTAATTGACAGGGTTGTCAAGGATAGGGATTGGTAGGAGGAGAACCAAAATGGATAAGGAAAAAGTAAAGTTGGTTAAGAACTGTAGGACGTGTGAATACCTTGTGAGGGATGAAGCGTTAGGGTATGCCGTGTTAGTGTGTGGACATAATATAGAATTTAGCTTAGATGTTAGGGGCGAGAAGTGTTGTGAGTTTCACGGAATGCTAGACTTGGAGGTACATTTATTTGACTATACAAGAGTTTAGAAACAAGATAACCAAGCTGATTGATGAAGCAGAGTTAAAGACGGATAGTCACAAAGTTCATGTTGATGATGGGTTAGGAACTTATGAAATCAAGGGGATTAAACTAGACTGGTACAATAATTTGATAATCGAGATAGAGTAAAGGAGTAGATATGAATAAAAACAAATTGGAGAGAGCAAATCAGCTGAGAGAAGAAATCGTAAATATAAAAAATTGGTGGGATTGGTGTTCGGGTCTTTCAAAGTATGAAATAGGTAAATATCCTGCATCCTTAGTAGCAAAAAAGAAAAAAGTGCAGATAGGGATATTCGGAAAGCAAAGAGGCATAGGAACCATTACATCGAAAGAATATGAACTTTCTAATAAGTTGCAAAATAAAATTATGAGACTTATTGAAGAACATATAGAAGAGTTAGAAGCAGAATTTGAACAACTATAAGAGGTGGGTTATGAAAAAATTAAATTTTGAGAGGGTGTCAGATAATGGAGATGCTACATCAAATTACAAAGTGTCAATCAATGAAACAATGACACTAAGAGAATTAAAGGAAATGGTATTGAGCGACAAGAAAGAGTGGGGTTATATCCGCATTGGCAAAGACTGGCGTTCGCCAAATTACATTGAGTACAGGCGTGGGCGAGTAATAGAAGACAATAGAGGTGAATATAGTGGCAATGAAGTTATTACTTCCATGAAGGCTAGTGGTGGATGGAGCAGAATGGATTACTATGTGGAGGTTGAGCAATGAATCAACAAGACATTAAACAATCATTAAAACATGGCAAGCATATGTTGGAAAAATGGTATCCAGAAAGCTCGTACAAAGACAGTTCCGTGAGGCTATTTTATGTTATCGCCATTGCTTGCATGGAATTACAAATAGCCAAAAAACCAATAGAAGGTCTGACTATACCAGACGGTTACGGCACCAAATGGAAAATTACAGAATGTGAATGTGGTCTTAACTTGAATAATGATTCTATGGAAAAGTATTGTACAAGGTGTGGTCAGAGAATTTTATGGGAGGATTATGTTGATGAACCAGAAAGATGTTGAATGGGCGATGGAGGGATTGGAGCATATTTTAGATCACCTTCCATTGTATCATGAGGTGTTACAGTTTTTAGATATCGACTATGACAAACTACAAGGAATAAAAGAAACATCGCTTGCTTGCATGGAGTTGCAGGTAGTAGGGGAGTGTGAATGTCACGGATGCGAACATGGTTACGGCGTGAAGTATTGTTGTGATTGTGACAAACGAATATCTTTGGAGGTAGAAGATGGCGACAAAGACATATAAAGTTTGTGACAGATGCCTAGGTGAAGAGGCTGAAAGGTTTAAAGGTGCTCACAGTTTAGTAGTTTTGAAGGTATACAGTGAAATTTATACACACTCATCCCGAAAGTACGAACTTGAGCTGTGCCATATTTGCACAGAGCTTGTACAGGATTTTTTAAAAATGGAGTGAAGATGATGGCGAATAAAAATGTTGAGGCTATAGAGGTGATTGAAACATATAAAAGAGATTATAGCTATCCAGGGACGCACTGTGACCGTATGCTGAAGCTAGCTATTGAAGCCCTAGAATCAATGCAAGAACTAGAGGAGTTGAGGGAGAAGCAGAAGAAATGTGAATGCAAGGACTTAAGGGAAGCTCTAATCTACATGGTAGGTCAATTTGCCTACGGTGGAAAGAAAAAGTATGGACAAGATACGGTTTGCACTGGAGGGATGTCTGCTTTGGAGATTGCCTTTGATGTGCTGGGGATAAAAGAGAACACTACACACAAGAAGCTGTGGAGCTTGATGGAGGACGGAGAATGACGAAAAGAGAAGCACTAGACATAGTTAGGAGGGATTTGGAGTTGATATGCTTTGATCCACATACTGGCGAAGGGGTAGAGCCTAAAGGTCTCAAATTAGACTCTTACAATATGCTCAAAGTCGTAGAAGAATTATTGGAAAAACAAGAGCCTAAAAGCGTGTTATATCAGCGGGCTAGACTTGAGCCAGGAATCTGTCCAACTTGTAAGGATTTTGCAGTAGTCTGCTGTGATTGGCCGCTTGATATCTGCGGCTGTGGGCAAGTCCTAGAGTGGAGCAAGTAATGAGAGAAAAATGAAAGGAGGTGGAGAGGTGGGCATATACAAAAATCTTGAAGAGCTTCGGAGTGCACCTAAATATTTAGAGCTGAGGTTCGAAAAAGACCAATCATCCGATGCCTTCAAGTGGAAGATTAAGCCGGTTACTACTCTCTCGACAGCACCACGTTCAGGAAAGATGTTTAGGCTTCGCACATCAGAGGATTTCAAAGAGATAATAAAAGAGATTAGGAAGAAGATGGAGGCAAATATGGGAGAGAAGAAGTACAAAGTTGGAGATATCATAAAGATAGGCAGAGTTGGTGAGCCCATGAGAAAGGGAATCATTGTTGAGGAGTACCCAGACCCAGACAAGCAGTACAGGGTCTATATTCCCCTCCTGAACTCAACTGGAATTTGCAGGAACATAAATGCAGATGCAATTGTGAGTGACTCCCCAGAACATAAGCTATCAGGAGAGGAGTTAGAAGTTCTGTTTGGAGACTATTGCAAAAGCGAGTGGGATTATGACCACTCCGTGTGCTGGGAAGAATGTGAAATATACGCTTTAGGTGGAGGGTATTCTTGTGAGGGGAGTGCAAAGCAGTTACGGTTCCACGATGAGGTAATGAAAATCCTTGTCGCTCACAAAGCCCAGAAAGAGCAGGAGAAGGAAGAGAAGCCCCTTTGGAAATGTAGTAACCCTAACTGTAAAAACACCAAGTTGGGAGAAGATTTTTCCTATTGCCAGAAATGTGGGTATATTATCACGAAGCTGATTGTGGAAGGTGAATTTGAGAAAGATAAGAAGAATAAGCCCATCGAAACCGAGAGAGTATGGCTGGCCAGAATTATTAAAGGCGATCCAGGAGACGCTAAAAGCAAGAAGGAGGTAGTGGCGGAAAAGATATTGACAAGAATTATAGACTTTCACCACGACTGTTACTTTGTAAGGAATAGGCATGCATGCGAGGAATGCGCATATCGGTTATGGGGTGGAGGAGCCTTTGTCAAGCCAGAACAACCACATTATGCAATTGCAAAAGAAATCGATTGGGAGGAGCTGAAGAGGTGAAAATTAGCTTGTTTGGAATTAAATCCTCGTCTAAGGTGATGAAGAAGGAAGGGGAGAGGGCAGCGAAGATCATAATACATGGGATGGAAGTAACAGAGTACGTAATGGAAAGATGGCCGTGTATTGACCCCTTGAAACTAACGGAAGATGATATTGAGTATTTCGGGAAATCATCCGATTTTGCATACTGGAAATTTGAAAAGGCGAAAGCGGAACTTATGACAGCGATTATCGAATCGATTATCGAATTACCTTTGGTGAAAACATTATTACAGTTGTTGAGATAATAAAAACAGCCCACCCTGCCAGGTGGACCATCTTATAAATCGGTTCCATTAATCCAATTATAAGGGGAATGCTGAAATATGTCAAATATATGCACTGAGAAAAAGAAAGCGTTTTTACGAGGATACAGAGCAGCGCAGTACGAGCTTAAAGCTGCCGAAGAGGAGTTAGAAGAATACAACACGAGTATTCTCTATCCTTCGACCCTGTACGACAAGGCACCTACTAAAAAGGGGCATAAGGATGACCTCTCTAAATACATGGGTAAATTAGATGATTTGAAGAATGAGTGTATAAAAAAGCGAGATACGGCAATTATCAAAAAGCACGAAATAGAGCTGTGCATTGATAAGCTGGAGTGCGTAAACCAAAGGGAGGTTCTGAAGCTAAGGTACCTGAAGTGGATGGGATGGGAGCGAATAATCGAGGAGATGCCAGGATATAGCGATAGGCAAATATACAGATTGCATGGCAGAGCGCTGTACAATTTAGAAATTTGAAAAGATGTCAGTGAATGTCAGTAAACACCTGTGATATAGTATAAGCTGAGAAAGGTGGCGGACTTGATACATTACTTCTTCCTTAGAAAGTGATGAGCACTTGGGATAGCCCCAGGTGCTTTTTACATGCCCCTATATATGGGCCTACACATATTACATAAGGCCTTATATAAAATCAACCATTATATAGATAAAACCTCACCCTATACCAGGAGGCACCCTAATATGGCCAAGGACTATGCACAGAAATTCTATATGTCTAAAAGATGGAGAAAGTGTAGGGAAGCATACATGCAGTATATGCACTGGACCTGTGAGCGTTGTGGGGAGGTGGCTGAGATACTCCACCATAGAGAATACATATCGCCTCGTACTATAGAGGACGTGGAAGTGACCCTGGCATGGGATAACCTAGAAGCATTGTGCAGGTTGTGTCATGAGAAGGAGCATAAAGAGATTAGAGGTAAAGGAATTGATGAAGAAGTGATTGCGAAAGGAGTCGCATTTAATTCGAGCGGTGAACCGATTCAGCAAGCGAGGCGAACAGTGGACGATATATTGGGTGAGCTGACTGGGGTGTGATTGTGAGGCAGGGCACGACATGGCGCACGCATGCACCCCAAGCGGCAGACGCCCCCCTGTCGGCACACGGTGGGGCAAATCCGCAAAACCACCAGCCCGCCCTACGCGCAAAACACAGGAAGTTTTCCATAGTAGGGGGGTCTATTTGTAAGGCAAGAAAGAAGCGCACAAGTTGTGCGAGGTTGATAGAAAGAGAGGAAAGTGGCAAATGTCAAAAGCACGTGACCAGAAGATATCAGAGAATGTGGTCAAGGAAAAGAAGAAAAGGATAACTGCAGAAAAGCGTAAGCTGGACGCATTCTTGAAAGAATCTGATTCGGAGAGGAAAAAACTGGCAATACCGGTGGTAGACAACCTGGCTTTTCAAATTGTTGAGCTCCAGGACCTGCAAGAGAAGATAGTGACAGAAGGGACGCAACAATGGTGGTCGAATGGCGGGAATCAAGGCGGGTACCGAGAAGCAACACACGTCAAGACGTACAATGTGACAGTGAAGAACTTCCAGTCACTCATGAAAGTGTTTATGGACATGCTCCCTGAAGAGGAGAGAGCGGATGACAAGGATGATTTTATGGAGTTTGTGCATAACAAGCCAGGTAGCTAGTCATGGGAAAGGAATTACCAGCAAATGTACTTGACTACAATCCGATAATCGACTATCACAACCAGATTGAGTCTGGAATGGAGGTTGTAGGGCGAAAGGTGCGGCAAGCATACAAAAAAATAGTCCGAGATATCTTTGATGAGAGCAGTGAATGGGAATACTCTCCAGGACACGCTAATCATGTGATTGACTTTATCGAAAGATACTGCAGACACAGCAAAGGTAGGTGGGCTGGTCAGCCGATAAGGTTAGAGCTGTGGCAAAAAGCGTTTATAAGCGCAGGTTATGGATTTGTACACAAAATATCAGGGGAAAGAAAGTATCAAGAATTAGGCTTGTTTGTTGGCAGGAAGAATGGGAAGTCAACAATTTCATCTGGGCTCTCATTGTATCACCTGGTAGCAGATGGAGAGGGAGGGCCTGAAGTATACTGTGTATCAACCAAGCGGGATGCAGCTAAGATTGTATGGAACGAATCTAAACGGATGGTTAAAAAGTCTCCATCTCTAAGCAAGAGGATTAAGAGCCGTGTGAATTATTTGGCAAGTGATTTCAACGATGGAGTATATTTGGCTTTATCATCTGACTCACATTCCTTAGACGGGCTTAATTCTAGCATGGTATCAGCCGATGAGTTGCACGCATGGAAAGATTCCAATCTGTATGATGTAATGAGAGATAGTATGTCTGCAAGAGAGAATCCGATGTTCTTGATTATATCAACTATGGGCACTGTAAGGGCAGGGATATTTGACATATTGTATGACCTTTACAGTGACATTATAGATGGCTGGGAGAATCCAGATGGCTATAAGAATGAAAGAGTGTTGCCGATTATTTATGAGCTAGACAAGCCGAAGGATATACACAAGGAAAAAAACTGGAAGATGGCAAACCCAGCCCTTGGAACTATTAAATCAGTAGACCAGTTAAGAGACAAGTACGGCAAAGCAATGAAGAATCCTATGCTATTACCTAATCTTCTTTGTAAGGATTTCAATGTAAGATCATCATCCCAAATGGGCTGGCTACAATATGACCAGTATAACAACAAAGCCACCTTTGATATGAAGGCGTTAAGACCACGTTATGGCATAGCAGGGGCGGACTTTTCGAAAGGTGGGCACGACCTGACAGCAGTAAGCGTGCTCTTTATGCTACCAGATGAACCGACAATATACGTTACGACAATGTACTGGATTCCTAGAGGAAAGCTAGAACAGTCAGAACAGCAAGATAGAGTGCCATACCAGAGATGGTACGAGCTAGGATTGTTGCGTGTATGCGAAGGACAAACTGTAGACCAGTCAGACATAGTGGCCTGGCTAATGGAAGTGCAAGATGAAACAGGAATCATGCTATGGAATTGTGGCTATGACTCTTGGAGTGCATCAGCCTTTGTGCAACAGATGGAAGCCATATTCGGCAAAAGCGCTATAACCCCTGTCATTCAAGGCAAGAAAACGCTATCAGCACCCATGTATTCGTTGGAATCAAAGTTCAAAATGAATTGGATTAACTATAATGATAACCCGATTACAAAGTGGTGCATAGGTAACACAGAAGTGGAGATGGACAAAAACGGTAACATTCAGCCAGTAAAGATGGATGGTAGTAGGCTAAAGCGTATTGATGGATTGGCGAGTATGCTTAATGCTTATGTGGTGCTCCAGGACAGGTGGGAAGAGTACCAAACACTCATATAAGGAGGAATCATGGCAAATTTTTTTGAAAGATTATTCCGAAGAAACCGAGGTAAGCATTCGGTAGTGGAGCGGTTAGCGTTGATTAATTCACAAGCTAACGGCTTCTTTTCTTTTGGGAGCAATGTTTATCAATCAGATTTAGTGCGGTCAGCAACAAGGCCTTTCGTTAAAGCTTGTGGAAAGTTAAGCGTTAGACACGTGCTGGAAACAGAGGAGGATTTTCGGGCATCACCCACTCCTGCAATACGCATACTGCTAGAAGACCCAAACGCTTTCATGGGCATGCAGAAGATGGTTGAAAAGGTAGCCTGGCATGTAAAGCTTAATGGGAATGCCTTTATCTATATCAAACGAAATAAGGAGAGCGACCCTGCGGAATTACAAGTGCTTGAGGCAGGGCATGTAGAGTTGTTAGAGGCAACAGGAGACGGTGAAACCTTCTTAAGGTTTCGCTTTGGTAACGGCAAGGAGCAGGTTGTTCCGTATAGCGATATTATCCATTTACGAGGAGAGTTTAACGATAACGATTTCTTCGGCGACTCACCGTCAAGGGTGTTGATACCGCTAATGGAGTGCGTCAATGCCCAGGACCAAGGAATTATTAATGCCATAAAAAATAGTAGCGTAATCAAGTGGCTGCTGAGATTTACGTCTTCACTACGCCCAGAGGATATTGAGAAGCAAACCAAGAGGTTTGCAAAGCAGTATCTATCACTTGATAGCGAATCAGGGGGAGTGGCAGGAGTTGACTCCAAAGCAGAAGCAACGCCAATAAAACAAGATGGGCAATTCGTTCCAGATAGCAAACAGAACAATTCGTTTATACAAAGAATTTTCTGGACGCTAGGAACAAATGAAAAGATAGTAAACGGCACCTACTCAGAGGATGAGTGGATAGCATGGTTTGAGTCTGAGGTGTCTCCATTTGCCATGCAGATAAGTGGTGAGTTCACAAGAAAATTCTTTAGCATAAGAGAGCGAGCGCATGGGAACAAGATAAGGTTCGAGAACAATTCCCTGGCTTTCGCTTCTCTTAAGAGTAAGTTAGAGCTTGTGCAATTATTCGACAGAAGCATCTTAAGCGGCAATGAGATTAGAAAGGTATTAGGCCATGAGCCGACTGAATATGGCAACACATACTTTATCCGTAGAGAGTATGGTGCAATAGATGAAGAAGGAAACATCAGACCAACAGAGGTATTGGAGGTGAGAGATGCGAAGGGAGGTGATGAAGGTGAAGAAGAATCTTAATAACTGCTTTCAGGTGAAGAATCTTACAGAAACAAGTGTAGACATATATTTCTATGGTGACATTGTTTCAAGTGAGTGGGGCGCCTGGGACGAAACGGACCAGTATCCCGACAATGTAAGGAAGCAACTCAATGAGTGTAAGGGAAAAGATTTGAACATCTACATTAATTCGGGTGGCGGCTCAGTGTTTGCGGGTATGGCGATATACTCGATGCTTAAAAGACACGATGGCTATAAACGGATTTATGTAGACGGACTAGCAGGTAGCATAGCAAGCGTGATAGCGTTGGCAGGAGATGAAGTATACATCCCAGCTAATGCTTTTTTTATGATTCACAAGCCCTGGGCATGTATCTGTGGTAATGCTAGTGACTTGCAAGAGTATATAGAGTTTCTCAACAGGATAGAAGAAGGAATAGTGAATGTATACGCTGAGAACCTGCAAGAAGGAGTGAGTGTTGAAACCATTAAGGAGTTGATGGAGCAAGAAACGTGGCTCACTGGTACACAAGCAGCCGAGTATTTTACGGTTAGAACATCTGACGCAATACAAGCAGTGGCTTGCGTGTCAGATGTTTTTGATAAATGCAAAAACACGCCTGACGAATTTAAGGCAGGAGAAGTCGAAGATGCTATAGAGGCAGAGGAGACTGTTGAACCAGAGAAACCATATTATTTGGACTTTTAGGAGGATAAGAGTTAATGAGCGAAGTATTAGGAAAGTTACAAAACGAAATTGATGCACTAGAGAAGGAAGGTGTAGAGCTTGTAGAGGCAAAGAATTTTGACAAGGCAGACGAGGTGAAAGCGAAACTGCAAGCCAAAAGAGCTGAAATGAAACAGGAAATATTATTCCTGGAAGACGAGAAAAAAAGAAGTGCTGAAGCAAAGGCAAAGGAACAAGAGGTGGCAAATAAGATTGAAAAAGGAGAGGTTAATCCAATGAAAGTAGAAGAGTACAACAAAGAAAACCATGAGGCAGAGAACGATGTGCAGTCTGAACAATATTTAGATGCATGGGCGAAGACGATGCAGAACCAAAAGTTAACAGCAGAGGAAGAAAAAGTTTTGAACTCTGTAAATGTAGCGCATAACTTTACCCATAATACAGACAACACAGCGTTATTGATTCCTAATACCGTTGCGGCTGGTATTTGGGCAAGGATTGATGAGCTGTTCCCGCTTTGGGCTGCAGTGCCAAAAACAAGGGTCAATGGAACATTGACCTATCAAAAGTATAAAGGGCATAAGGAGACAAAGGGATGGTATGACGATGACAAGTCGAGAGTTGAAGCGACCGAGTTCCAGTTCGGACAATTAACATTGGCAGGATGCGAGCTTTCGAAGGCCGTTGAGGTTTCTTTTAAAATGACAGCGATGTCAAGAGAAGAGTTTATTCCTTTCATCACCAACCGTTTGGCTCAAACTATGGGCTTTGCTTTGAGTCATGCTGTTTGGCAGGGAGCAGGAGTTGCGACAAACAGACCGCCTGAGCCAGTTGGAATTTTTACAGAGTTAAAGGCCAACGACAATGAGCAAATAAAGACTTACACAGAAGGCGCTTTGGCGTATACGGACCTTACAAATTTAATGAGTGGTATTCATTCACCGTATCTTGGAGGGGCGGATATCTATTGCTCTAGCAAGACTATCTGGAATGTACTAGCGAATGTGCGTGACGAAAACGGACGCCCAATCTTTGTTGCAAACCCGATTAGAGGTGGAGTAGGAACAATTTTCGGAACTGTTGTTAGAGCAGCTGCAGAGATTCCAGAGAACACTTTGCTTTTAGGGAACATGGAAGCGGGTTATCGTTGTAACATCAACCAGGACATTAGCGTGTATCCAGATGTAAAGGCAAGAGAGCGTTACATCGATTATACGACTTACTCGGTTGTTGATGGTGGTGTTATCGACACCAAGGCCTTTGTGGTTATGGAATGCGAAGCTAAAGCAGGAAAGAGAGCAGCAGCGAGCGGATAGGAGATTAGGGCATGGATGAGTTGGCAGTAGTAAAAAGTGCTTTACGAATAACGCATGATAAGTTTGATGAAGCAGAATTGAAGCCGCTCATCGAAGCGGCAAGGAAACAGTTGATTATTTCAGGTGTTAAAGAAAAAGTGGCGAACAGTCGCTTGAATCCGCTAACGAGTCGAGCGATTGTTTTCTATTGCCGAGCGAATTTCGGCATGGGGAACAACCTGGGTAGCCACCGAGAAGCTGAAAGGAACGAAAGAGCCTTCCAGTCTTTGGCAGAACACTTAGCATTGGCAGGTGATGACTTATTTACAAAGATGTAATTACTTTAATCAAAACAGATGTCGAGCGCTCCGAGATAGGAGAAGACAACCCTGTGATTAAATGCGAGCGAGAAGTGTTCGCAAACAAAAAAAGCGTGCAAATGGAAGAGCATTACACAGCTTACCAATATGGCCTGGACACGAGGGCCGTGTTTGAAATCAGGACAGAGGAGTATAACGAAGAGCGAGTCATTAAGCATGACGAAAAATACTATACTGTTGTACGAGTAAGAGAGGGTGGCGATTTTGTAGACCTGACCTGCACGAAGAGGCATGGAGTCTTTGAGGAGGCAAGAGCGTGAGAGTTGACGTTGAGATTAAATGCATTAAAACAGTGTTGGCAAAGGCACGGAAGTATAATGAGCGCCTAAATGACGATGTTAAAAAGGCTACTGGAAACGCAGCAAGACGTGTGAGAGCAAAAGCGCAAGGCCGTGTAAGGGTAAGGAGTAGCAGAACAAGAGGATCTATCTCTGTAAAAGACACATCAGCCAGGCTGGGATTCGAGAAAGGCTTAGCAAAGACCGTGCACGCAAGAAACAAAAAGGGTGGCCAGCTTGGCCATTTAGTGGAGAGAGGTTCCGCAGGTCGTGTCCAGAGGTCAACTGGTAGATTTGTTGGCTCTATGCCAGCATCACCTTTCTTGGCTCCTGCTGCAGCAGCAGAAGAAGGAGCCTATAACGCTGAGTTAAGGAGGATAGCAGAACGTCATGAGGTTATATGATATCCAAAAAGCTGTAATTCAAAAACTTGAAGCAGCGAAAGATGTAATAGGGGCGCATATAAGTAGCAGGATTAGCGAAGAAGAGCCTTTGCCTCTTGTATACACAGGCGAGATTGAAACCAACCCTAGCAATACTAAAACAACAATAGGCAAGGAAGCTACTCAAACGGTGTATGTTTATACACACAGTAGGGAGCAGTGCTTTGACATTGCGACTAAGGTAGAGGAGCTATTATCTCTGCCCCTTGAAGTGGAGAATGCAAGGACAATCTTGAATGAAGTAACAAGGGTAAGGGTTGAGCAAGTTGAGAACGGCATGTTTAGAGGCGAGATTGATTTAAGAATGATATTAGGAAAATTAATAGGAGGAATATAGAATGGCAGAACACGGAGTGTTTATTGGATTAGAGTGTAAAGTTCGCATTAAGCAACTAGGCAACGATGGGAGCTGGGCAACCTTAGCAGGGCAAAGAGATGCCACGCTAAACATTAACATCAGCGAAATTGACGTAACCACAAAAGATTCCAGAGGTGGCTGGGAAGAAGTTATTGCTGGCCAGCGCTCTTGGAACATGTCCTGTGATGGCGCACAGGTAGAGGGTGACGAGTCTACTTTATTGATAGAAGACGCCATGATAAACCCTGTACATTCACAGCGTACAGGATTGTTAGAAGCAGAAATCGAAATGTTGCACGGAGGAAATTACAGGGGCAGGGTGTTGGTAACAGGATTCACTAAAAACTTGCCACAAAATGACCTGGTAACATATTCGCTTACTTTGAGGGGCACAGGACCATTAGAAAGAGCTGGGGGTGCACCTATAAGTGGACTAGCAGCAGCGGCAAAGGTGGTTAAGTAATGAAGATAATTAAGATTAATGGTGATGAATATCGCATGAAAATGGGAATTGCACCTCTGGCAGAGTTTGAGGAGTTGGCTGAAAAGCCTGTGTCAGCAATGGGTGAGAACCCTAGAATTAGAGACTTGATATATATGTTCCACTGTGCCTTGGTTGGCGGTGGAAGAAAAGACATGACCCTTGCGGAGTCAGAGGAGCTTGTAGAGGCCTATGCCGAAGAGGAGGGCATAGAAGCTTTGGCTACCGTTTTAGGGGAAGTGGTTTCTGCGGCAATGGGAAAGCAGAAGAAGGGGCAGAAGAAGGCTCCGAGAAGTTCGAACTAAGGCAGCTCATACCTTATGGAGTTATTAATTTTGGCATGACGGTTGAAGAGGTAGGAATCTTGACTTTGGCAGAATTTAGAGAGTATTTGAAGTTCTGCACAGACAAAAAGAAAGAGGATACCAATTTGATGCGTCATGCTGTTTTTAATGCAATAGCAAACGCATTTAAAGGGAGCGATAAGAAACCCATAGAACTTTTTGAAGAAGACAGGAAGGTTAAGACCCTGGAAGAACTAAAAGAAGAGCGAGAATGGATATTCGGAAAGGGGGAGGACAAATGAGTTTAGTTGTAAGGATTAACGGCGATACTACAGGCTTCAACAATGCCATGAAAGAAGTGAAGAGGGGCTTGAACAAGTCAGACTTAATGGCCGTTGGACAAGCTTTTGAAAGTATCGGACAAACTTTAACTAAGGCTGTGACACTCCCTCTTTTGGCTCTGGGAGCTGCAAGCGTGAAAGTGGGCATGGACTTCGAGAGCTCCATGAACACAATTGCAGCAAGAACTGGAATGGCAGAAGATTCGGTTGTCAAGTTAGGCGACTCATTTAGAGAGATGGCTTTGGCCTGTGACCTTAGCAGCTTTAGTGCCAGAGAAGTAGCCGATGCATTTGCAGGTGTAGCAATCAGAGGGCAGACAGCAGAGGATGCCACCAGTCTAATGAGTGCAAGCATGATACTTGCTACAGGTACAAGTAATGACCTAGCAAAGACGGCTTACTTCCTTGGTAATTATTTAGAAAAAGTAGGCAAAGATGCAAGCTATGCAGGGGATTATATTGATGTGTTCGCATTGATACTATCTTCTACAACAATTAGTCTTGCAGATTTGCAAAAATATATATTTAACATGACCCCTGCGTTTAATGCTTTTGGTACAAGCGTTGAAACGAACACAGGCCTAATCGAGGGCATGTATAGAGTGGGCGTTAGAGGGGCAACTTTATATTCTGGATTTGGAACAATTTTAAATGATTTTGGAATACAGGGCGACATGACAACAGGTATGTTAGAGCGCTTCAATGTGGCCATGTACGATGCTAACGGACAAGCCACCAGCAACAAAGACAGAATGTTTGACCTGGCAAAGGCAATGGCTGAATATGAAGACCAGACTTATGTGGCAGGGCTTATAACAGAAACATTTAACCAGCAACAAGCAATGGCATGGTCTGAATTTATGAGGAATGCGGATGCAATTAGGAACGATATTATCCCTGCTTATTATGCAGCAGGAGAAGCTTATCATGGGCTAGGCATTGCGGCAGGGATGGCAATGAAAGAGCAAGAAGGCTTGGCGGCTACAGGGCAAAGGCTAAGGGCTGTATTTGAAGAAATAAAGCTCACAATAGCTGAATACTTATTGCCAGTGGTGCTTAGAATAGCAGAAGCATTTAAAGAGTGGCTGAACAGATTTAATGAGCTATCACCAGAAACACAAGCATTGATAGTGAAAATAGGCTTGATTGCAGCAGCAGTAGGGCCTTTACTTATTATTATTGGAAAAGCCATAAAAGCATTTGCGACAATCAAAGCTGTATTAGGGAAATTTTCGATACTTAAAACAGTTGCGAAAATGTTCGTAGGGCTTGGGAAAGCAATCAAGTTACTATTGGCTCCAAAGGCTGCTGTTGTTATAGCAATTGGCTTCCTAGTTAAAGCCTTAATAGATGCATGGCGAAACTGCGAAGTGTTCAGAGAAAAAGTTACAAATGCCTTCAATAAGGTGAAGGAGGTTGCGCTCATTGTTTTCGAGGCAGTAGGAACATTTGTGAAAGGCATTATACAAGGAATCCGTGAGTTTTGGGATGAACATGGCGAAGCATTTATGGAAGCGGCCACAAATGCATTCAACATGATAAAGGAAATTGCCATAATAGCATTTGAGGCAATCAGAGACATTGTAGAGGCAGTGTGGCCAGTCATCCAAACAATCATAGAAAATGCCTGGGAAGCGATAAAAGCGGTTATAAGTGCTGGAGTTGAAATTATCAAAGGAATTATCCAAGTATTTATAGGGATATTTACTGCTGATTGGGAAATGTTTTGGAATGGCATAAAAAGGATTGGCACCGCTATTTGGAGTGCAATAACATCAATCTTTGAAGCAAAACAAAATATTATGAAGAGTGTTGCAACAGCAATTTGGAACGCCATCAAAGCGATGATAGAGGGGATTTGGAACGGCATCAAGAGCGCTGCTTCAGCCATTTGGAACGCAATACAATCTGCACTGTCAAGCCTGTGGAGTGGCATTAAGAACAAAGCAACCGAACGCTTCACAGCGATTATGAACTCTATTTCCAATGCATGGAGTAGCGTGCAAAGCATTACTAGCAATATATGGGGCAGCATATCAAGCTTCTTGTCTGGGTCAATGACAAGCATACAGACCGCCATTAGCAATGGACTAAATGCAATCAGGAATGGGTTCACAAATGTGTGGAACAGCATCTTAAGCTTCCTACGAGGGATTAGCCTGTTTGATATAGGACAGAACATTATACAAGGACTTGTAAATGGCTTATCAGCTATGGCTGGAAGAGTAAAGGACACGGTACGAAGCTTGGTTAACTTAATCCCTGAAGGGCTTAGAAACATGCTAGGAATCAACTCTCCTGCAACAGTTCTTATAGAGCTAGGGGAATTTACAGGACAGGGGTTTGTTGTGGGTCTCCAAAATTGTTTTGGCGCTCTGAGGAGAACAGTAGACGAAATGGCAAGAATGGCAATGCCAGAGGTGCCAAAACTCATTTCTCGACAGAGAGGAGGAGAACCAGGAGGGTCAAGCAATCCTGAGTTCACGCCGACAATAAACGTTACTGGGCACGAGAACATGGGGGTCTACTTGAATGGCAAACTAGTCGGAGGGCTTATTGCGAACGAGGTGCAAGCGGCTCAAAACAGGAATGGACACAGGGTATTAGTGGGGGTGCGTGCATGATTAAGTTTGATGGTATAGAAAAAGATTATATTAAAGTATTGCATACAGAATCAAGACCAGGAGCCCCGACAGTCAACAGGACAACTGTTGGTATTTCCAATCGGCATGGAGCTAGAGTTGGACGGTTGAACTATGACAAAAGAATACTGGCTGTGCCAGTGACCATAGAATTTGAAGGGCTACGAGATTTGCAAAGTAAAAAGGAAGAGACAGCAAGATGGCTCATACAAAAGGACGCTAAAGAGCTGGAGTTTGCAGATGAAGCAGGGACTATTTATTTTGCACATTATACAAGTGGGCTGGAGCAATTTGATGAAAGTCCATCAGCAGCAAAGGCAACAATAATTTTTACCTGCTACGACCCTTTCAAATACGGCAGAGAGATAGTCGCAGGGTTAAACTTCACAAACACAAGAGGGGGCGAAAGCTCCCCTTGTTTAGTTACGGTCAGATTTAGGGGCAATGCAGAGGGATACACAGTCAAGCACACCCAAGCTGATAAGGAAGCAAGGGTTGTGTGGGATTTTGTGAACGGTGATATTTTAGAGCTTGACATGAACCGCAGACGTGTAACAATTAACGGCCATGTCAGGATGACAGCTTTTGATTTCAGATCACAAATGTTCGAAGTTCTTCCCGGTCAAAACACCCTAGAAACCAATGTGAACAGTGCCTGGACAGAGATAACATACCGCCCTAGATGGCTATAGGAGGGCAGAATGAAAGACTTAATGGTATTTAACGAGTTTGATGAGCTGCTCTGTATAGCATCTAATCAGACAAAAGACTCTTTACATTATTGGGATGCAGACTTTGAGGAAAGCTTGAACCAAGTAAGCACCTTTGAATTTTGTTGTCTGCCAGACCATGAAAACAGCGTGCATATAGTAGCAAAGAATCAAGTCGCCTTTTTTGATAAGGACGGCTTTTTAAGATTGTTTAGCATAGAAGCGGTAGAGCAAGAGATAGATATGCAGGGAGAGCGCATCAGGGCAAGGTGTATAGACCCTGTAGTGGAGCTAAGCAAGAGTATACTACCAGATATCCGACCACAGAATGTAACCTTGAGATTCGCTCTTGAAAGAGCCCTGTCAAGGCAGTCAAGGTGGCAAGTGGGAGAGGTTGCTGATAGAGGGATTAAGTCAACGAACTTCTTTTATATCTCAGCCTTAGATGCCGTTGTAAAGTGTCTTAGGACATGGACTGCAGAGCTAAGGGCAAGAGTAGAAACAGACGGCCAGCGGATAACCGGCCGCTATATAGATGCCATCAGCCGTGGCAGGGACACAGGCTTACAAATGGAAGTAGGCCATAACGTTGACGGCCTTAACCTAACAATCGAAACAGGTCATATAAGGACGCTCTTTATAGGTCGTGGTGCAGGGATACCTTTGTATGACGATACAGGCACGGCCACAGGCGGGTTCTCAAGGCGTATTATGTTTGAGGAGCTAACGGCCACAGAGGCAAGCCACGGCTTTGTGAAACCAAGAGGGCAACCTTTTGTGACAGATGAAAGAGCAAGAGAAATATTCGGACTAGTGAATCCCCAAACAGGAGCAAGAGAGCATCTGGAGGGGGTTTTTGAAAGCCAGGACGAAAACCCGGACACTTTGATGCGAAGAACCTGGGAGCATTTACAGGAAAACAACCGGCCTTTTTATAACGCCAAGTGTGACCTAGTATTGCTTGCAGAGCTATTAGGAGAGGCCTTTGACCACGAACAATTGCGCATAGGTGATGTAGTAAGGCTAGTGGACCATGAAACCTTTAAAACGCCTATAGCGGTAAGCACAAGGGTTATTGCTTATAAGTATGATTTGACGTACCCAGAGAGTGCAACAGTAGAGTTGGGTGACTTTAGAAACCTTTACGCTGACAGGGAAAGATTAAGCAATATAGAGCACGGCCTTAACAATGGACAGTGGCAACGGCCATCTGTAGTAGGACCAGGAAACATTGCCAACGTAATCCCTGAACAGGTAACAGGCTTTGAGGCTTTCGGTGGCTTTAGCCAGATACACCTTTTTTGGAATCATCAAGGATTGCTTGTGAGAGACTTCGAGTTACATGGTAGCGAGGTTGAGGATTTTATCCCTGAGGATAGTAACTTGATTCACAGGGGGCCAGTATCAGCATACAGTCATCATGTAGAGCCTAATCGTAGATGGTATTACAGGTGTAGAGCGGTTAATTACCACAACATGCCTGGTGATTGGAGTATACAGGTGCATGCTCAAACAGCCAACACTTTTGGGCTGGACCAGCTAGAAGAAAAGCTGGAAGAGCTAAATGAAGTACAGATACCACATCTCAGAGGGCTAGTAGAAGAATGGCAGTACCTGGACACTGTAGAGATTGACGGAGCCACAATCCGTGCAAGGACGGTCCAGGCGCTCAGCATCGAAGCAGGAGGCATTACAGCCCTAGAGATTGCAGCCGATACCATAACGGCTAATAACCTTGCAATAAATACTATTACGGCTGACAGGATAGCAAGTAATGCGATTGTAGCAAGGCACATAATAGCAGGGGCGATTGTAGCCGACCATATAGCAGCAGGGGCCATCACATCAAACCATATCAATGTAGGCACTTTAAACGGTAATGTTATCCAGTCAAACAGTATACATGGTAATAGGATAACGGCTCACACAATTACTGCTGACCAGATAGCGGCAGGAACCATTACAGCTAATCTTATAAGAGCTAACACTATCACTGCTAACCAAATCGCAGCAAACACAATTACAGCCGGTCAGATTGCCGCTAACACTATAACAGCGACTCAAATAGCAGCCAACACGATTACTGCTACTCAAATTGCAGCAAATACCATCACGGGCAATAGGATAGCTGCTAATACCATTACTGCTAACCACTTAGTAGCTGATGCTATCCAAGTAGGATTTAACGCATTGGGCGACACTCTGCACTTAACACCAACAACATTATCCTTTTTTAATGGCGACATAGAAGCAGGGCGCCTCACTGCCAGAGGGATGGAGTTTTGGCATCATCAAAGAGGTCTGCTGGGTCAAGTGCCGCGAGAGCTAGGGCGGATGGGGCACCAGGCAATGGCCAACCACCCAGATGTAAGAGGGATTGCTATACGTACAGCATTTAGGGGAGACTTTATATCCTTTTCGTATCATGCGACCTCAACCGCATCTGCGTCAACAACCATGGCGTATTTTGACCCGCATGGTAGGCGTTCGGAGCTGGATGGAGCACGGAGGCCAGGGCTGCACATACCATCAGCAACCAGACTGTTTATAAGAAACTTTGGCACACGGCAAACAACTCGCTTGGATTACTCCATCTTTACAATGAGTGTTGGAGGCCAAAACCGTGTCTTCATTGGCACTGATGCTACAACGGCCACCCGAACAGGTATAGCTTTTGGGGCAGGGCAAGTATATGTAGTCAGAAACAACGTGGCAGCACGATTATAGGAGGCAAAATGGAAAGACAATTTGAAGAGGACTTTGCAGAGATAGAAAAGCTGGAGCCAGTGCAGGTGGTAGGCAAGGTTGAGGATTTTTGTTTATCGGAGCAAGTACAGGAGGTGCTGGCAGAGATGAAAGAAATAAAAAAAGAGCTTCAAGCGATAAAAGATGAAATGGAGGTGGTAGTCAGTGAAGTTGGTATTTCAGAATTACGAGCTAGTTCCCGCAATTAAATTTTTGGAGGGCATGGAGTTAAAGGCCTATCAAAGCAGACATAGGACAAAGCTTGTTAATCTACTAGAGACGGCAGCGCAGGGGCTAGCAGAATCAGAGTATGACCTGTTGAAGGAATGTGCAGAGCTTGATGATGCTGGAGAGCCTGTGATGTCAGATAGTGGGAGCTATAGGTTAAGAGAAGACAAGAAAACCGAGTTCCATAGGGAACGTGGAAAACTACTGAAAGAAGAAGTTGTTATAGAAGGTGGCATACACAAATTCAACATAGAGTGCATGCGCAAACTCTTGGAAGAGTATGAAGGGGTTATATCAGGAGAAGGCGCAAAGATTTATGACAGGCTTTTAGAAGAATATGAAAAAGGAGAACAAGATGCTGAAGATAACTAAATCAACAATAATGACAGGCAGGGTAATTATTGAGGGGCATGATGTGTTGTATCTAAACGCTACTATCACAGAAAATGGAGACTCTAATGTTAGCAGAACCATTAACAGGAAAGACCTCTACGATAAGCATCTCAAGGATTGCAAAAAAGATATTGAGTCATTTGAAAAAGAGGTTAAAGCACTAGAAGAATCAATCTCGACTGGATAAAGGGGGTAGGCTATGGACACTAACGAAGCAAAGCTACTTTTTAAATTTGATGAGATAGACATAGATGTGTCAGCGCATAGAGAGCCTAACCACCAAAGGAATACCACCTTTTTCTCTTTTGACCGGCGTACGGCTAAGAAGTTCATTAATTTCACGATTAACGGAGAGGTGCTTGACCTGACAGATGCAATGGTTATAATAGGCTTCCATTTTTTGCATGCGGATGCCAGGAAGATATACACATCAGAGGATGATTGTTTGAGCGTGAGCGAGCCTGGAGAAGGTAAGTGCTCAATTATCCTACCTAATGACCTGTACGAGTATAGCGGTGAGGTGCTTGTATATACCTTTATAGAGTTTCCAGATGGACGTTCGCATGATGCAGGGGTAATCGTTACTAGGTTCGAGGAGTCCTGGATTGATACTGACCTGGGAGAACTGCAACAATTTTATGTTAAACGGTTCGAGGATTTACGAGCGGATATCTTGGCAAGAGCTGAATTGCTGGATAGTGATGTAAGTGGATTACTAGAGGCAATGGAGACAATAGAGACTGATGTGGCGAATTTCAAGGACAATATCCAGGCAAGCGTCACGGAATTTAAGGACGGCCTGAAGGAAGGGCTTGATGATTTTAAAGCGAATGCAACCGCAGAGCTGGAAGAGCTGAAAAGTAATACAGCATCTGACTTGGCAGATATCAAGGCTACTACAAGCGCCGAGATGGACAGCCTGAAGAATAGTACAGCCTCTGACCTGGCAAGTTTAAAAGCCAGTACGGGCGCTGAAATTGATGAGCTAAGGACAAATACAGCCTCCGAGCTAGAAGAGCTTAAAGAGGCCACTGCTACAGCTATAGATGATGTTAAGGTAGAAACAAAGGGCAAGCTAGCAACTTTCCTGGAGGAGATGAAGGACAAGATAACAGGTGTGTATGACGACCTAAGCGCAAAGGCTGTTGATTTGGCTAATCGTATACAAGGCTTGAAAGATGATGCCGACTCTATCCAGGACATGATAGGTTCTGGTGGGCTTGTGACAAGGGATGTTTTAGAACTACACACGGAGGACTTAAACAATCCCCATGAAGTCACCATTGCCCAGATACCAGGACTACAAGAAGCGCTAGATGAAGTGCCAGACGATATAGAGCTATCGTGGGCAAATATTACTGGACGGCCAGACCTGTTCCCACCTGAACAGCATAGTCATGTAATTGATGCCATTGTAGGTCTGCGAACAGAGCTAGGCAATAAAGCATTGTTAAATCATGTGCATAGCTTTGGCAGCCTGTTGGATGTTCCATTGACATTCCCACCGTCTGAACACAGGCACGACTGGGAGGATTTAGACACTAGGCCAAACATACCCAACATTGCCCCTCTCATAGTAGATATTAACAGGCTAGACGGTGAGATGGCTTTAAGGGCAACCATACAATGGGTAAATGGTAGGCTTACGGAAATAGAGGAGAACCTTATGAATAATGATGAGCTAAAGGACTTGATGACAGAGCTTTTTGGGGCAACGAAAGATAAGATAGGAGAGATGGCAGACGGCATTAATACTGGACTTACCAATCTTCAAACTGCAATAGATAATCTTGGTGGCGGTGGGGACGGAGGAGTTCCCATCATTACGTGGCAAGACGCGTCGATGTTTGGGTTCACGACTACCGTTATGACTCAACATAATCTCGTGGTAATGGTAATCGAAGGCACGAGCACACAGATTATTCCGACAACGCCAGCGACTATAATTGCAGTGATTCCTCCTGAGTTTAGACCTACTGCAAATAATAACTTGGCAATAGGAGGTGGCACAATGCACACATCAGGAATGCCAGCAGAGAGAAGGATATCAAGGGAGGTGCGCACAAATGGTGAGGTAGTGCTCCATAGCCCTCAAGTGCGTACAGGTACTTCTCCAAACTTTACCTGGCCAGCTCAGAATCTGCCTGTAAACATCAATATTTTACATGTGTTTAGCTATGCAAGGTCATAGAAAAGCATAAAATTAGCAAATCAAGAAAACGAGGTGAAAAATGGTACAAGAAGTTCTTGAAGAAAAAGTAGAAAGACTTGAAATAAGAGCAAATGACCATGGCAAAAGAATTAAGATTCTTGAAAATAGAGATGCTGCTCAAGAGGTCAAAATAGAAAATCTATGCGATAAGCTCGAAAAGCAAACTGCGGCTATTTACTGGTTAGTAGGAACGATATTGATAGGGCTTGCAGGCTTTGCGATTTATGCCTTGCGAATAGCAGTCTTTTATACAGGAGGATAAGAATGAAAAAACTAAAAAGCAGAAAATTATGGATGACAATCGCAGGGCTAGCGTCTATGCTGATTGTTTTTTTTGGCGGTGATTATGAAGTAGCCACGCAGGTAAGCTCAATAATCGTGGCTGGTGGCTGTGTGATCGCCTATGTACTTGGT